>Ga0247816_10000618_pt1 | contig 19403 bp, 20 predicted proteins | sample UWRJL209509C1_FD_179930 | JGI IMG/M metagenome (GOLD analysis project Ga0247816, IMG submission 179930) | Plant litter microbial communities from Arlington Agricultural Research Station in Wisconsin, United States - UWRJ-L209-509C-1 | ecosystem: Environmental > Terrestrial > Plant litter >...
CCGCCAAAGATCAGGATCCCGTTCCTGTAAAAATTCTCAAACAAACGGATCGGCAGACTAAATGGCGAAGTTCTGTTAATTATTGCGCCGAGCAAAGCCAGTAATAACAGTAATCCGATAAAATAAATCAGTTTCTTCGGATTCACATTAGAGAATAGCCTGACCCTGATATCACTTTCTTCCCGAGGTGATTCCAATGCAGAGGAGATCATACCGCCAATTAATATGGCAAGAGGAAAAACATACGCATTTCTTAATACTAATGTAGCAATAACTGCTGCTACAGCTAAAAAGACAGATACCTGTGAAACAAGTACCTTTCTGGAAAGATTATAAGCACCAAAAGCTACAATACCCAACGCTATAGGCTGTATATATTTTAAGATAACAATGAATTTTTCTTTCTGATCCAGCGCAGCAAAGCTGATGGCAGCGAAAGTCATAACCGCTGCAGAAGGAATGATCCAAATCAGAAAAGTCAGTATCGAAAGCCTGATGCCTCCTACTTTATAGGCAATTCCCACTAATGTTTGTGTGGAAGCTGGCCCTGGCAATATCTGGGCTAAAGCATTGAGTTCTAATAGTTCTTCTTCTGAAATATAATGATTGTTCGTTACAAAAAATTTTAGCAGTAAAGATATATGTGCCTGGGCACCGCCAAAGGCGGTCAGGGTGAACAGGAACACATCTTTGATAAATAATAACTGTCGTTTTGCCATTCTCCTTTAATCGTCCTCGTAATCTAAACCTGTCGCATGGTTATAAGCACCTTGTAATTCTGAAAACGCATGCCTGTTACCTTTCTGACGGGCATTCTCCATACCCAGCTGATAAATCTCAATGGCCTTTTCCGTCTGCTGATGTTTTTCATACAGTTTGCCGAGATGATAATAGGTACCCACATAACCGGGATGTTCTTCAACAAGCTTTAAATAGTAATAAAATGCCTGTTCGGTATCATTCAAAGTGTTATATTCGGTAGCTAAAGCATATAATATAAATGGATCGTTAGGTTCGGTTGTTAAAAACGCTAATAACTTGGTCAATCGGGTACTTTGCATTTTAAATCCCTGCTTTTTTAATTAGATTTGCAAAAAGACAATTTTTATGAAAATATTAGTTTGTATCAGTAATGTGCCCGACACAACGACAAAAATAACTTTTACTAACGATAATACACAATTCAATACATCAGGAGTTTTATATATTGTTAACCCTTATGATGAAATTGCCTTATCGAAAGCTATAGAACTTTGTGAAGGTGGTAAAGGCACAGTAACGGTAGTAAATGTGGGCGAAAGTGCAACAGATCCTACGGTAAGAAAGGCACTGGCTATTGGTGCAGACGATGCAGTGAGAATTAATGCTGTCCCGCGCGATGCCTATTTTACGGCATTCCAAATTGCTGAATACGCAAAAACGACAGATTTCGATATGATTCTCTGCGGACGTGAGTCTATTGATTATAATGGTGCACAGGTGGCAGCCATGATCGGTGAATTGTTGGACATCCCTTCTATTTCCATTATTAAGAAATTGGATTATGATGGTACAACGGCTACAATAGAACGTGAAATTGAAGGTGGTAAGGAAGTTGTTTCAGTAACTGGTAAATTCGTAGCCAGTTGTGCAGAAGGTGTTTCAGAACCTAAGATTCCAACCATGAGAGGTATCATGTCAGCCAGAACAAAACCTTTACAGGTGATCGAAGCTGTAGCTACTGAGGAATTAGCGAAAGTAATTCAGTTTGAAACCCCTGCCCCACGTGGTGCCGTTAAGTTAATTCCGGCGGAAGATGCAGCTCAGCTTATTGGTTTGCTGCATGAAGAAGCAAAAGTAATCTAAGCCGTTCCTGTCCAATTATTTAAATCTAAGAAAAAATTTATGTCAGTTTTAGTATATGTAGAGCAAGTAGAAGGCAAGTTCAAGAAGTCTGTTTTTGAGGCAGTTTCTTACGCTAAAGCCATCGCAGATAAACTGGGAACTACGCTTACCGCTATTTCTATCGGGAATGTAGCGGATAGTGAGCTGAATGCACTTGGTAATTATGGTGCTTCAAAAGTATTGAACGTAGCGGCTGAAGAGTTGAAAAACTTTGTGAACCAGGCTTATGCTGCAGTGATTGCAGAAGCAGCAACCAAAGAAAGTGCTGACGTAGTGGTTTTGTCTAACTCCTTTTCAGGAAAAGGTCTGGCACCACGTGTAGCGGTTAAGTTGAAAGCCGGATTAATTGATGGTGCTACTGAGCTTCCACAGTTAGATGGCGGAAAATTCACGGTTAAAAAAACTGCTTTCTCCGGAAAAGCGTTCGCAACTACAGAATTAACTTCAGCAGTTAAAGTAATCGCATTAAATCCGAATGCCTTTGGCGTTAAAGATATACCTGTTGAAGTCAGTATAGAAAGCTTCAGCCCGGCTGTTAAATCAACGGATCTGCTTGCTATCGTGAAAGATATCATCAGGGCCACTGATAAAGTTTCATTACCTGACGCAGAATTGGTTGTATCTGCAGGCAGAGGATTAAAAGGTCCGGAAAACTGGGGTATGATTGAAGAGCTTGCTGGTTTGTTAGGCGCTGCGACAGCATGTTCAAAACCAGTATCAGATGCTGACTGGAGACCGCATTCAGAGCACGTTGGCCAAACGGGTATCGCTATCAGTCCAAACTTATACATTGCAATAGGTATTTCAGGAGCAATTCAGCATTTAGCTGGAGTAAGCTCATCAAAAGTCATCGTTGTCATCAACAAAGATCCGGAAGCTCCGTTCTTTAAGGTTGCAGATTATGGTATTGTTGGAGATGCCTTTGAGGTGGTTCCAAAATTAATAGAAGCTTTAAAAGCACATCAGGCTTAATATAATATTGGGCCTGATGTAAGTCAGGCCCGGTATTCTTTCATATGAAAAAAGTAAAACTAGATATCGTAGGTCTATCCTATAGTCAAACCCAATCCGGAGCTTATGCTTTGGTGCTTGGAGAAGTAAACGGCAGAAGACGTTTGCCTATCATCATCGGTGCGTTCGAAGCTCAGGCCATTGCCATAGAGATAGAGAAAATGACGCCTAGCAGACCGCTGACGCACGACCTGTTTAAGACGTTTGCCCAGACCTATAAAATTGATATTAAGGAGATCCTGATCTACAATCTGGTAGACGGTGTGTTTTTCGCTAAGTTAATTTGTACAAATGGCGAACAAACAGAAGAAATCGACGCGAGAACATCTGATGCTATCGCATTGGCAGTACGTTTTAGCGCAACAATATACACTTATGAGTTTATCCTGTCTTCTGCGGGAATAGTGATAGAAGGTAACGACTTCCTCTTCCTCGAAAATATGGATAACCTCAGTAAAGAACATGGACAGGAAGATATTGATACTTCTATTCCGGGATCTAATTATGGAGCACTCAGCTTAGAAGAGTTGAATCAGAAATTGCAGGAAGCTATTGCTGAAGAAGCTTATGAAAAAGCAGCACGTATCAGAGATGAGCTGAACAAAAGAAACTCGTCCCAATAGCTTTTTATTAAATTTTAATACACCTTTATTTATATCAACTCTTTACCTGAATAATTTTTATGGAGCGTTTTCACGGAATCATAGGCATCCTGTTTATACTTGGCCTTGCTTATCTATTTTCAAACAATAAGAAAAAGATTAATTACAGACTCGTTTTGAGTGGCCTCACGCTTCAGTTCCTGATCGCAATTTTAGTATTACGTGTAGCACCCGTACAACATTTCTTCGAATTTCTTGGAAAAGGAATGCAGAAGATTGAGCAGTTCGCTAAAAAAGGTGTCGATTTTGTATACGGTGGTGTGGCAGTAATCGGTTTTGATGGACAGCCGCATAATTATAATGCACCAGAAAATTTTGTATTCGCATTTAATGTAACCGCAACAATCATCCTGGTTTGCGTGCTGGTTGCGATATTTTATCACTTCGGAATTATGCAGCGTATTGTGGCCGTAATTGCCAAAGGTATGAACTTCGTAATGCGTGTAAGCGGTGCTGAAGCACTAAGCAATGTAGCCAGCGCTTTTGTAGGGCAGGTTGAAGCACAGGTAATGATCAAGCCTTACCTGAAGGGAATGACAAAAAGTGAGTTGCTGGCTTCTATGAGTGGAAGCCTTGCCTGTATCGCCGGTGGAATCCTGATCGTTTATGCGAATATGGGTGCTCAGGCAGGTTTAAATCTCGCACCGAAGCTTATTATGGCCAGTTTGATGGCTGCTCCTGGGGCTTTGATTATTTCAAAAATTGTTTTTCCTGAAACGGAAGTATCTCAGACAATGGGAAAGGTAAAACTGGAAGTTAAAAGTGAGTATACCAACCTGATTGACGCCATTTCTCATGGTGCTGGTGAAGGTTTCAAAATCGCCATGAATGTCATCGCGATGCTGATTGGATTTATCGCGTTAATCGCATTGGTTGATTATACGCTGATACATATAGGTCATATTGCAAATCCTGATTTTACTTTGTCCCTCGACTGGATTTTCGGTAAATTGTTTTACCCGTTTGCATGGGCTATGGGTATTCCTGACACTGATGTAAGCAATGCAGCAACCCTATTGGGTCAGAAATTAACTGTTAATGAATTCTTAGCTTTCAAGAACCTGACGACTAAAGCTGTGCCTATCGTAACTGAAAAAGGTGTGCTGATCATCAGTATAGCAATCTGTGGATTTGCGAATTTCAGTAGTGTGGGTATGCAGATTGGCGGTATTGGAGAGCTTGCGCCGGAACGCCGTGCTGATCTGGCCAAACTAGGATTGAAAGCATTGATGTGCGGAACACTTGCTTCTTATCTGTCGGCATCAATAGCGGGAATACTAATGTAATATTTATCCGGAAGGATCACATCTCCTGGTTTTTCCGAAGATGTAATTTCATAAAAAAGGCTTCTGGAAATCTCCAGAAGCCTTTTTTATATGCGTAAGACATGTTTTACTATCGTTTTTCTACTTCAACAAACGTTCTGTTGGTGTGCCCAACATAAATCTGACGAGGGCGACCAATTGGTTCTTTGTTTTCATGCATTTCTTTCCATTGTGCAATCCAACCTGGTAAACGTCCCAGTGCAAATAATACAGTAAACATATCAGTTGGGAAGCCCAATGCTCTATAAATAATACCTGAATAGAAATCTACGTTTGGATATAATTTACGTTCCACAAAATAAGGATCACTTAAAGCAGCCTCTTCCAGTTTTTTAGCAATCTCTAAAACAGGATCATTGATACCTAATTTTTCAAGGATATCGTCACATGCCTTTTTGATGATTTTAGCACGTGGATCAAAGTTTTTGTAAACCCTGTGTCCAAAGCCCATCATACGGAAAGGATCATTTTTATCTTTCGCTTTATTAATCCATTTCTCCGTATCTCCGCCATCTTCTTTGATACGCTCCAGCATTTCAATCACTGCCTGATTAGCACCACCGTGAAGCGGGCCCCATAAGGCAGCAATACCAGCAGAAACCGAAGCATAGATGTTACAGTCAGACGAGCCGACCATTCTGACAGTAGATGCAGAACAGTTTTGCTCATGATCAGCATGAAGAATCAATAAAGTATTCATCGCCTTAACAACTACCGGATCGATTTCAATCTCTTCAGTACGCTGACCGAAAGTCATGTTCAGGTAATTGCTAACGTAATCATATTTGTTTTTCGGATAGATTAGTGGATGACCTAAAGACTTTTTATAAATAAATGATACAATTGTTGGGAATTTAGCCAGCAGTTTAATCATCTCATGATTCATCGTTTCCGGAGAAGAATTTGCATCAATGGATTCAGGATAGAATGTAGATAATGAACATACCAGTGAAGCCAGCTGTGCCATTGGATGAGACTTGGAAGGATATCCGTCCAGGAATTTTTTCATATCCTCATGGATCAGCGTATGCTTTGTAATCTGAGACTGAAAATCAACCAGTTGTTTTTCTTTTGGTAAATCTCCGTAAATAAGCAAATAAGCAACTTCAAGAAATGAAGATTTTTCGGCAAGTTCCTCTATAGCGTATCCTCTGTATTTTAATATACCTTTTTCTCCGTCTAAAAAGGTAATTGCGCTTTTTGTTGATCCTGTATTTTTATATCCAAAATCCAGCGTAATGTGGCCTGTTAATTCTCTTAATTTCGAAATATCAATTGACTTTTCTCCTTCAGTACCAGTTACAATGGGAAATTCGTATACTTTACCATCAATCTTAATTTCTGCAATATCTGACATATATCTTCTAATTTATAAATAACAAAAATAACTATTCTAACTCTAATAGCATCCAAACAAACATAACAAAGCTGTTAAATTATTGTTAAGTGCGGGTCATAATCTCCAGGATCGAACCTATTTCTTTGCAGTAAGCTCCTCCAGGACTGCGCCGCATTCCAGCATTTCGTCGCCGTAATATGGATTTCTGATTTTTTTATCAGATGATAACCAGTCACCCCCATCGCCGTTATTGGCCATCGGACAATGCTGAACATAGATTGCTCCATTTTTAACTTCGGCATGTTTGAATAAAGCAATTACATCTGAACTTAATGCAGTAAACTCTTTACGCTGAACTTTAATATCGGCAGTAGCAGCGATCTTATCTGAAATTAGAGCGGTATTTTCACATCCTTCAAAAGCTTTGAGCGCAGTAGACAATTCAGCCGCGGCACCCTGTGTTGCTTTTGCATTTGCAGCAACAAGTTCATTCTTTACCGTGATATAACTGGCGTATATTTTTTCAATTTTCGGATCTGCAAGTTCAACTTTAACACTTGCATCAGTTTTTTCAGTACTGGCGGTACTGTCTGTGGCACTTTCACCTTTATGCGCTGAATTAGTACAGGCGATCATTGTGGATAAAATTGCTATTCCTAGATATTTCTTCATGAATTTCGTTTTTTGCTCAAAATACCATTTTAATTTTAAATAAATAAAAAAGCCCCCGATAATTCGGGGGCTTTTTTCAAATTTTCACAATTAAATTATATTGTGATATATTATAATTTAAAACCGTATGCAATACGTAACGCAACCTGACCAGTGTTACTTCCTCTGAAATCTACACTTTTACCTGTATTTTCATATTTAACGCCAAGGTCTAAACCATTACTCCATGAATAACCTAATGTAGGCGCATATAAAAATGTAGTTTTAGCGTGATCAGATACACCTATAGCCGCACCTATTTCACCCATTGCATATATACCTGAACCACTTGGATCGAAGAAATATTTCAAACCAGTTTTCACAGGGATATATCCATAATCAGGAAGGTTTTCTCCTGGTAAATAGCCAACATTATCTTTTGCAAAAAAGTGAGTATAACCAGTAGCAACGGGAACTGATAATTGTTTTGTTACATCAAATTGAATTCTTGCATCAATACCAGCAGCAAAACTGTATGAATCACTTGTTGGTATACCTAAGTTAGCGCCGATACCTATTTTTTGTGCACTTGCATTAGTGGTAAAGAATATTGCTACTGCAGCTACTGCGGAAGCAAAAAATTTAGTAGATTTTTTCATTTGTTAAATATTTGTGTTTTAATTATGTGGTCATTTACAAATTGCATGCCATTACTGAAAATACAATTCTGTTATTTCAACATAATAATGTTAAAAAAACATTAGGAGAGGATTAATATTTTGTAAAATCATACAAACAATTATTTAATTGAAGAAATGTGGCACCCTTGTCATCAGACCTGTTAGTTACTTTATTTACAGGGAATTAGGCTATTTCAGGCGAGAAAGATGAGCCCCATAGTTTTAGTATATCTTTTTTCATCTGAGCCGGATCCTGATCAGTATTAAACCAATTTATTTTCACACCGTCTTTCTCCATTTTCCTGAAAAAAGTCATCTGCCTTTTGGCGAACTGACAAATTGCAATGAACAGTTTTTCTTTCAATTCTGGTAAAGTATGCTCTTTATTAAGGTAAGCAGCTATGAATTTATATTCCAATCCATAGAAGGTCAGCATTTCAGTACTTACTCCTTGCAAAAGGAGCTGCTCCACCTCAGCTATAAGCCCCGCATCAAAACGTTCATCTAATCTTTTAAAGATTTTTTCCCTTCTCAGCGTAACATCACTTGTAAGTCCTATGACTAATGGATGGAGCTCAGGCCATTGTTTTTCCGCCAGCTTGTTTTTGGATAACCATTCCGCAATTTCAATAGCGCGGACAAGTCTCTTGGACGAAGACAGATCCGCATGTGCGGTAAATGCTGCCGGATATAAAAATAGTTTATTCCTTAAATGGTCAATATTATGTATCGGAAGTGTTGCCCTGAATTCCTGATCCGAGGGGATTGCCGTATATTGCTGGTTTTGCAAAATACTATGAATATACATCCCCGTCCCGCCGCAAAGGATGGGTAAAGTACCCTCAGCGGTTAGTCTTTCGAAAATGCTGTAAAAGTCCTCCTTAAATTCATTAACGTTATACTGCTCGCCTGCTTCTTTGATATCAATTAAATGATAAGGGATGGTTCTGTCATTTATATTGTATTCCTTCAGGTCTTTTCCGGTACCAATATCCATCCCCTTAAACAGCTGCCTGCTATCCGCACTGATGATTTCAGCATTCAGCTGATCTGCCAGGCCTACAGCAAGCTTTGTCTTTCCGGAGGCAGTTGGCCCCAAAATGATTAATAAAGGATTTCTATTCATTATAGGTATAAGATGTATTTGAGGTTCCCGGTATTATAAATAGGGATATAATTTAATTGCCTAAGATAAACATCCCGTTCTGAATCTTGTAACGTCATCATTTCAGCCTTAATCTCCCGGGGCAGTCTTTGCAGAAAGAAACGTTCAAGCGTATGCAAATTTAGAAAAATCTGCATGGGAGGCAAAACTGATACTTGCGTAAAACCTAGTTTTAAGTATCCTTTACCGCGTGACCAATCCAGATCTGCGTAACTCATCACATCATTTGGTTGCACGACTTTAATGAAATGCCTGATCAGCTTACTCAAACCGCCGGTGACCGTAATACCATTTATTGTCGCAAACCTGATCAACTCCACCGAGTAATATTCTCCCGGCTGCTGTGTCATTCTGCGTTTAGCACTGAAACCAGCGATAGCAATTATACCCTCCCCGTTGACCAGTGCATATCTGTATTTACATCCGGCTGTCCCCTGCAGATGATACCTGTTATAAAATTCATCAGCCTCCGGCTGTGTAACCTCAACTATTTTAGTCTTACGTCCATATACAATTACATTTTTGCCAAGGATAGAAGTGATGCGGCTCAATACCTGTGCTGATCTGGTACGCCAGATATCCTCCCATAAATGGATCACCTGCGCTCTATTTTCATCTTGATTTTGTGCAAGGGCAACCAATGCTTCAGGTGAATATGGATGATGAATAGATATCAGATGAATAATCAGCTGGTCTGAATCCTTAAACTTTAGCAGTCTGTAGGTAGCAGAAGGTAAAAATTCAGTCTCTGCTCCGATATGACTTAATGCCGTGATCAATTCATCTTCCCAGCTAAATTCTTTTATACCCACTCGTTTTCTTTAAATATTTTATAGCCCGCAGCAATCCGGCCTTCAATCTGGTTCAGCGCAACATCATCCAGTTCCCTGATGAGTAAAGGAGATTCATGCTCACTCAGATAATCGGGAAGGATGTTGAGTGAGACCACTGTATTTTCAATCTTAAGATTTACAAAGAAAACCTCTGTCCGCTCCTCACCTTTAATCCTTACATTTTTGTCTGCCCATAAATCATACTCCTGCTCGCTGTTCACCCTGTTATTAAAACCTAAAGTGGCGTAGGGCTGTAAAGTTGCCCTGATAGTCTGGAAAATTTCAATAAGGTCTGTCTTGATCATCTTTAATTAATTTAGTCAATAGCTATAACATTCGGATAAGGCTATTGTTTACCTGACAAAACTAAATATCGGGCGAATATAGGCAATCACAGATTACAGTCTGAACAGGAATTTCAGTATTATTGCAGAATAAGCTGTAGCACTATGGATACGAATTATGTTTTTATTAACGATAGGTATATTGAGGCCGCACAAGCCTCATTGTTCATTACAGATCTTGCTATTCAGCGCGGTTATGGTATTTTTGATTTTTGTAAAACTATAGGCAATAAACCTGTATTTCTTTATGATCATCTGGAGCGTTTTTTTCATTCGGCGTCGAAAATGCACCTGGATCCCGGCTATAGTGCTACAGAACTTGAAGCTATCCTGGTGAGACTGATTGAAAAGAACAATATGGGCGACTCAGGAATTAAGATTACACTCACCGGTGGTTATTCTCCTGATGGATATATGATAGGCAAACCTAATTTATTGATCACACAACAGCCGTTAGACATTAAGCTATCCATGGATCAAAAAGGGATTAGTCTGGTCACTTATGCGCATCAACGTCAACTGCCGGAAATAAAAACGCTGGATTATCTGATGGCCATATGGCTGCAGCCATTTATTAAAGAACAGCATGCTGATGATGTCTTGTACCATCATAATGACCTGGTCAAGGAATGTCCCAGGGCTAACTTCTTTATCATCACAAAAGAGAATGAAATCATTACCGCAAAGAGCAATGTCCTGAAGGGGGTTATCCGCAAAAACGTCCTTAAACTGGCTCATCCGGATTTCACTATCAGCGAACGTGATTTTACCATGGCAGATCTTCAAAATGCGAAAGAGGCTTTTATCACCAGCACGACAAAACACATCATGCCTGTAGTCAGCATAGATGGGAAACACCTTTCCCAAGGCAAACCAGGACTCATCACTCAACAACTCGCCAGCTTACTGCTTCACCAAATCAGGAAGCAAGCTTAATATGTAGGACTTACGATTTGATCCGCTTAACTTTTAAAAGTATTTTCGGGTTTCGCCTCCTCGTCTTTTTTAGGAGCAAACAGGATAGAAACAATAACTGATAATATCAGTACCCCTCCCACTACCGATAATGAAGCAGGCGAAGAGATATGATAAATGGGCGTAATCACCATTTTAATACCTATGAAAGTTAAAATAATGGCAAGACCATATTTCAGATAACTGAACATATGTATAAAATTCGCCAACAGAAAATATAAGGCTCTCAATCCCAGAATGGCAAATATATTGGAGGTATATAAAATCAATGGATCATCTGGCGCAATTGCGAAAATAGCAGGGATAGAATCTACTGCGAAGAGCAAATCAGTGAACTCTATCACACCAACCACCACCAATAAAGGCGTAGCGAGTTTGATACCATTTTCAATCGTGAAAAACTTATCACCATCAAAATCTTTGCTCACTTTAAAAAACCGGTACACAAGTCTCGCCCCTGCACTTTTCGTAAAGTCTTTGTTTTCTTCATCATCATCGTTACCAAATCCCGATTTTATTCCTGCATATATCAGGAATATACCAAAGGCCAGTAAAACCGCATTGATCTTAACAATTTTACCGAACAGCTCCATTTCAGGCAGGTAGGTCAGATTGATCAAACCTACGCCCGAAAATATAAAGATGGCTCTGAATATCAACGCACCGATGATACCCCAGAAGAGGACCTTATGATGTAACTCCTTGGGTACTTTAAAAAAGCCAAATACCAAAATAAAAACAAAGAGGTTATCTACTGACAAGGCTTTTTCTATCCAATAGGCCGACTGAAACTGCGTAAACTTTTCAAACCCTGCAAAGTAATAGATTACTCCACTAAAAGCCATGGATAAGGAAATCCAGACTATCGACCATATCGCTGCTTCTTTGCTTGATACAGCGTGACTTTTCCTGTTGAAAACGCCAAGATCCAATAAAAGCATCACTGTAACGATAATAGCAAAACTGATAATCAGTCCGGGGTGGTAAATCATGTTATCCATACGGTATTTCTTTATTTTTGGTTATTACATCATGTCAGTATTCAGCATCGCCTTCAGTATATTAGCCTGAACATCAAAATTATTGAGTTCATTCAAGAAGTTAAGATCTGATATCTTATTATAATTTTCGTCAAGCAAATTGATAATCTCAGCAGGAATAAATGTCTTAGCCGTTGCCGCCTTACTTTCCAGCTTATCATTATTATAAGAGAGTTCCTGGATAATGCGGGACTTTTCGGAAAGATTACTGTTCAGATCTATACCTGCTAAATCATCTAACGTGCAAAACAGGAATAAGTTTCTGCTCGGAAAAAAAAGAAAATACTGGTCCAAAGACAAAAACCTGTAAATCTCAATAATCAGCATTCCCGATTTTAAACCATACACAAACTCGGTCTTAAAATCGTGTTTACAAAGCATTCCCATCAGTTTTCGCTCTATTACTGCATAACTGATTTCATATACTTCAGCTTCCTTGTATTCAATCAGCCGGCCCAGCTGCTCCTCAGTAATGGTATAATAGAAATCTTTCGCATAACGCGCACTGAGCCTGGTGACATTCTTTACAAAGGGGAAATCGACAGAATGATCAGATAATACCTCATACAAGTTTCTAAGAGAAATGTTGATTTTGAGCGACTGACTTTTTTTTCCTTCCATGAAATTCGCTTCATTAAGTGCCGTGGAATTCAGCTGAGCGATCACTTCCCTGTTCAACGCGATCTCATCATAAATCAGCGTCACATTTTTTTCATTGTTTTTCTTGATCTTTTTCAGCAAGTCAATCACACTGGCCGTAAATTGCATATGGAAAAGCTCCAGTTTATCAATAGGCAGCTCACTATTATTCTCGAACAACTGATGAATCACCTGACTCCGCAGATAAATCTTGTAAACAACTTCTTCCTGAAAAAACACCGAAAGAAGTTGTAAACGACTGATTATCTTTTTTGATTCCCCTAACACACTGGCAACATGCTCATCCATAGTTAAAATTAATTAACCCGAGTAACGTTTTTCTTTAATTCGGCTTCCAGGGTTTTTAGTTCACCATCAAGCACTCTTCTGCTCTTATCTCCCTCTTCGTGAATTTTCTTCACTTCATTCAGTGTCTCTATCAGCGATTGTGTAGTTTTCTTCAATGTATCAATAGAAACGACCGTTTTCTCGTTTTCTTTCGCTACATCAATACTATTCTGTTTCAGCATTTCCGCATTCTTCTGCAAAATAGTATTCGTTGTATCAGAAATCTTCTTCTGCATCTCCACATTAGCCTTCTGTCTTTGCAATGCAACAGCAATAGTAAGCTGATTCTTCCAGACAGGAATGGTTGTGGAAATGATTGACTGTGCTTTCTCAGCGATTGAAGTATTGTTGTTCTGCACTACACGTATCTGGGCGAGCGACTGCAGCATGATAAACCGAACAATCTTCATGTCAGCCAGTCTTTTGTCCAGCCTGCTCACAAAGTCCCTCAGATCGGCTATCTGATAGTCTTCATAATCCGCAGGCCTGCCTTCCATTTCTGCAAGTTTAACACTTAACTCTTCATACTTCAGCTGGCCGGAAATAATGAGTTCCTCCATCTGTTTGATGTAACCGACATTGTTATCAAACATGGTTTGCAGGGAGCTGTTATCCTTAATGGAATTTAACCGGCCTGCTTTGATCTTATTTGTGATTTTGTCAATATTATTCACGACAACATCATATTTCTGGAACAGTTTTTTTACGTCGACAACAAAATTCTTGAGGAAAGGAATACTCGATACAAATGAAGTGAACTTACTTTGGTTTAGTTCATCAACATTAATATAATTCAGCTCAGTCAGCAATTCATTGATCAGCCCCCCCACTTCACCGCTATTGTAAGTTCGTACAGAGGTAAGGAAATCATTACTGTACTTTTCCATTGAATTTTGTGCTTCCACACCATAATTCAGAATAGAATTTACGTCACCCGGTTCAAGTGACTTACCGATTTCACTATATTTTTGCTTCTCCTGATCAGAGATCGTCGTCAGATCAACATTTCCCTCCTTATCCAGTTTTACCGGTGTAAGGTTATTATTTTCAGCGTTAGTTTCCATAATGACAGGATTTATAAATAATTTTGGGTTACTGTCTGAACCGTTTGCTCCAGCTTTCTATCTTTTGTAGGCTCTCCGATTGCATTGAATTTCCACTCCCCGTTTTTCTTATAGAATACACCGAGCACCATCGATACATGGCCTGCGAAACCAGAACCGTTAGCAATATCATAAGTAGCAAAAACTTCATTTACACGCTTAGGCGTACCTTCATAGATGCGAATAGAAGCAAAAGGAATAGTAGCAAAGTCCTGGCCCTGAAAGCTGTTCAGTACAAAAGCTACGTACTCTGCGCCAGGAGTTAACCGTGAAAAATCAAGCGTAATCACTTCATTATCCAAGCCATCATCACCGCCGGTATCGCCTGTCCTGTCATCACCACTATGTTTTACTGCTCCATCTTTTGAACCCAGATTACCGAAATAAACTACTTCTATCAGTTGTTTATTTGCATTATATACTGCACAACTTGCATCCAGATCAACAGCCTCTTTACTACTTCCGAAACCAAAAAGTCCCTTTTTCTCAATAGCACCCCAGTTTATACCTACACAAACATTTTGCAGTTTAGTACCATTACTTTTCTCGAGACTGATACGCTGTCCTTTTTGAAGATTAATTGCCATATAATTTCTTATTGATATTTATTTAAATAATCCTGTAAGCCACCTTTCATTCCTACACCTACAGCTTCAAATTTCCACTTACCTTCACGCTTGTAGATTCTTCCGAATTCCACAGCAGTTTCTATTGAGAAATCCTCTTCCAATTCATATTTCAGGATCTCCTGATTCGACACGGTATCAAAAATACGGATGAATGAATTTCTTACCTGTCCAAAATTTTGTCTTCTTGCCTCAGCTTCATGTATGGTAACCACCACACAGATCTCACTCACTTTAGCGTCAATTTTGGACAGGTCGATTTTTACCTGCTCATCATCACCATCCCCGTCACCGGTAAGATTATCGCCGGTATGCTCTACAGCGCCATCCGGAGAAACGAGGTTATTATAAAAGATAAAGTGTTCATCAGTAATGATTTTTTTATTATCACCTAAAATAAATAAGGAAGCATCTAAGTCGAACGCACTACCTGTAGAAGAACTATTTGTGTCCCAGCCCAGACCGATTGTAAATTTAGGAGCATCAATGTTTTCACGTTGCCCCTTTTGCAAGTTAATAGCCATGTTATATCAGTTTATAATTTTTATTTTAATATGTGATTTAATAAAGTTTAAGTTCTCCGCATAGGCATCAATCATATGATAACCATTACCGAGAGACAGATTGTATAACATATTAATGAATTCATCTGTTTGATTCTTTATAAATATAGAGAAACTATTGAAATCAGCATTCAGAATGTATTTCACAATACGTGTATTGAAGCAGAAGAACCCTCCTTTAATAATATCATCCAGATCAAATACCGACTTTACCTGGTGATAATTAAGTGCATTCTCCACATTGGGATGAATATTTTTATTGATCAGCTCAGCAAAATAAATCATATGCATATCATTGTCCAGGCCATATTCCCCCGCCATCTTTAGAATCATGCGCTCATGGCTTCCCGTAATCCTGATATCATCCAGAAACAATAACGTTTTTCCTTCCAGAAAATGTTTATCAATGTGAAAAGAATCATTACCGATCAGTTTTAAGCGGTCTTCTGCAGATAATTCCCCATAATCTTCCTTGTAGGTAATGGTGCGGTGTACCTTTGCCTCCTGCACTACCAGACCACCATTTTCTACCAGCCAGCGGTTGAGCTGGTGCATAAAATAGTTTTTCATGGCAAAAGTAGCTGTAGGAATAAAAGAATAGGGACTGGAGATAACTACCATTTGCTGTTCCACGAAATTTTGTTCCAGATAATCTGAAATAAAACCATCCGCAAGCTGTTCACCAAAGTCTTTCGCTACCAGGTCATCACCAAATTTGAAACGGCTGTAGTCATCCGGATCAAATCCGAATTCCTCTGTACTGCTGATTTTATGCAGCGCGTATGATTTATGTAAACTCATATGAGGCAGGATATAGTTTGTTGATTTGAATTGATAAGCACACTTTTAATTCCGGCGGAAGTCGCACCCAGGATATCAGCTACGGGATTGTCTCCGATATGAACGATTTCGTGCAGTTCAATATCAGTATGTTTTTTACGGTCTATGGTATCAAGCATCAGTTGGAAAAATGCTTTATTAGGTTTGGACAGTCTTACCTCGTCAGAATATAACTGAAAGTCAAGCAAAGGAGCGATCTCCAGTGCCGTTAATACTTTCCTTAACGTCTTTCCCCTGATAAATCCTGTATTGCTGAGGATACTTAGCGTAGAACTTCCCGATTCTTTTAGTTTGGCCAGTATATTTTTAGTATGATCACAATAGACGAGCGGCATGTAATTGAATAACAGTGCTTCCATTTCACTATACAGGCTTTCCATATCCATTCCGCCGAAATCCGGATGATAGTCATTGATAATACTGATCACCATCAGGCACATTTCATCTGCATCGATATTTTTACCGGTCTTCTCGTTCATACTGTTGACCATTAGATCAACCTGACGGACAATTGTTGCAACTTCATCAAAAGATTTGTTGAGCGTGTTGTATTTCGAATGAAAAAGTTTTGCCCTCTCCTGCTTGAATTGCGGATTCGACTTAATTAAAGTCAACCAGAGGTCGAATGAGTAATGTTTGTAGATCTTCATTTTTTTGATCAAGCTGAGCTTAAACGTTTTAAATGAATGACATTACCGCCATCCATAAAACGCAAAATACAAAAAAAAGAAAGATAATTTCTTTACCAGTAATAATAATACATTAAACCTATTCAGCCGCCGCAGGCGCTTCTTCTTTCTTCGGCACCAGTTTTTCCGCCAGCCCGAGTCCCGCAGCAAGAAGTTCGTTAGTAATGGCCCTGGTATAATCTGAGATCTCCGATTTAAATGCTGTGACAGATGCCCCGGTGCGAATCTCCTCCAAACGCTTTTCCCAGCTTCCTGTGAGTTCTGCCTGGGCAATCTTCTGGTCCTTCACCACATCGTATACAGCCAGCCCCTTAAAAGTAGGCACAAGGTTTCTTTTCTCACGCAGGATATACTCCCTTGTAATAAGTGTCTCGATAATAGACGCACGCGTAGCAGGAGTACCTAAACCACTATCTTTCATTGCATAACGCAGTTCTTCATCTTCAATCTCTTTACCTGAAGTTTCGAGGGCTTTCAGCAATGATGCTTCATTATACAAGGGCTTAGGCTTGGTCTGCTTTTCGAGAAATGCCTTGGCGACGATAGGAAGCTCTTCTCCCTTTTTGACCTTTGGCAGGGATGGATTATCCTCCTCTTTTTTATCGTCCTCTTTATCATTCAACACAGAACGCCATCCGGCCGAACGAATTACCGTACCATTTGCGATAAATGTTGACCCGGATGTTATAGTGATCTTAGTTACCTCTTTCACACATTCCTGATGGAAGGCTTCCAGCATACGGCCTACCACCATATCATAGATTGCCTGTTTGTCGCTGCTCAGGTGGTATGGCGCAACGCCTGTTGGTAAAACCGCATGGTGATCTGTTACCTTTTTAGCATTCACGCTCCTCTTATTCAGCGGAACAGTCCCCAGAAATTCTGCTTGTTTACCGAATTCAGGGTGTTGTTTCAACTGCGCAATCAACGCCGGAACACCGGCAAAAACGTCATCACCAATATACCTGCTACCCGTACGTGGATAGGAAACCAGCTTGCTTTCGTATAAGTTCTGTAGTAAGTTCAGTGTCTGATCTGCAGTAAATCCTTTACGTTTATTCGCTTCCTGCTGCAGACTGCTCAGGTCATGCAATAATGGAGGAGGTTCTTTTCTGGGTTTGGCTTCCACATCGATGATCTTTCCGCCATTAGGAAATCCTGAAGGCACATCTTCAATTTTATCGAACAGCACCTGCGCCTCTTCTTTCACATTAAAATTTACCGTAGACACCGCTTTAAATAGCTGTCCGTCCTTATCAAGCTGAATGCCCAGCTGATAATACAATTGAGGAACAAAATTCTTTGTTTCCAAATACCTGGAGCAGATCATGGCCAGCGTAGGTGTCTGCACCCTGCCCAGAGACAAAACCGACCTGGAACCGGCAGAGATACTCAATGCCTGTGTAGCATTCATACCCACCAGCCAGTCAGACTCCGATCTGCAATGTGCAGAATTAAACAGCGTATCGTAATCAGTACCAGGCTTCAGATTTCTGAAGCCCTCTTTAATAGCTTCATCAGTCTGAGAAGAGATCCATAAACGCTTGAAGGGTTTTTTACATTTTAAGAAGTAATAGATATACCTGAAGATGAGTTCACCTTCACGCCCGGCATCCGTAGCAACGATGATTTCGGTAGATTCATCGAACAGCTTTTTAATGATATCCAGTTGCTTGCGTACTCCGGGATCCTCAACAAAACCATCTTTAGTTTTGATTTTCCTGATGGCCAGTTTGAATTTAGGAGGCAGCATCGGTAAATGTTGCCGGCGCCATCCTATAAATCCATATTCCTGTGGAGGTGCCAATTGCAGCAGATGCCCGAAAGCCCAGGTAAACGAATATCCTTTACCTTCAATATATCCATCTTTTTTCACCGTCGCTCCAAACACTTTAGCTAATTCCCGTGCAACGGAGGGCTTTTCTGCAATTACTATCTTCATTAAATATCTTCCCTGTTGAACCGATAAATTTCATCATAATTATCTGTAATCACGCAAAAAATGTAGAATTGGTCAGCACAGATTTTAGTGACCTGAACGATAAAGGACTAGAAAAACAGATCCAACGCTGTTTTAAAGGTATTGCAATGCGCATCCACAATATCCCTGATCATCGGTGAATACCCGCCTCCCATGCTCACCTGAACCGGTAGCTGGTGATCCTTACAACATTGCAGCACGATTCTGTCCCGCTCCCGGCACCCCTCCTTTGTCATGGCCAGTTTCCCCAGCTGATCACTGCTTAACACATCTACCCCGGAAAGGTAGAACACGAAATCCGGCTTATGTTTTTTAAGCACCTGATACAGACTATCTGATAAGATCGAAAGATATTTATCGTCACCTACACCATCATCCAGGCCAATATCTAAATCTGAAACCTCTTTTCGGAATGGAAAGTTCCTTTCACCATGCATGGAAAAAGTAAACGCACGGGGCTCATCAGCAAGTATTTCTGCCGTACCATTACCCTGATGGACATCTAAATCAATAATTAATATACGCTCAGCTATTTTTTTGTTTAGTAGATAGTTGGCTGCAATCGCCTGATCGTTCAGCAAACAAAATCCTTCTCCCCAATCTGAACCTGCATGATGGGTTCCTCCCGCTACATTGAAAGCCACACCATACTGCTGAGCATATATTGCGCCATCAATAGTCCCTCTCGCAATCCTTACCTCTCTT
>Ga0247816_10000620_pt1 | contig 19389 bp, 19 predicted proteins | sample UWRJL209509C1_FD_179930 | JGI IMG/M metagenome (GOLD analysis project Ga0247816, IMG submission 179930) | Plant litter microbial communities from Arlington Agricultural Research Station in Wisconsin, United States - UWRJ-L209-509C-1 | ecosystem: Environmental > Terrestrial > Plant litter >...
TGTCGGCCCTGGCCACGCTGGCGGCCCGGCACGGGGACTGGCCGCGGGCGTTGACCGAGACGAAGGCGTGGCTCAGCGACAGCGTAGCCTCCGCCGACGAGCTCGAGGTCGGTGGCGGGCACGGCCCGATCAACCACTTCCACGCGCTCTGGGCGGCCGCCGGAACGCATCCGGCCGCACCACCGACAGCACCGCCGGCCGCACCGCCGGGCGGGCTCAGCCCATCTGGTTCTGCCGGGCCTTGACCGGCAGCAGCAACAGCAGGCCGATGACGAGCACCAGCACGATGCCCAGGATGCCCCAGTAGGTTTCGCCGAAGATCGTCACCATCAGCGCGAACGCGGTGGGGGCCAGGAAGCTGGCGGCGCGACCGGTGGTGGCGTACAGGCCGAACACCTCGCCCTCCCGGCCGGCCGGGATGATCCGGGCCAGGAAGGTGCGGCTGGCCGACTGGGCGGGCCCCACGAACAGGCACAGGGCCAGGCCGGCGGTCCAGAACACGATCTGGCCGCCGTCGTGCAGCAGGAACACCAGGCTGCCGCTGACGATGAGGCCCACCAGGGCGGTGACGATCACGGGCTTGGCGCCCAGCCTGTCGTCGAGCACGCCCACGCTGATGGTGGCGATGCCGGCGACCACGTTCGCGGCGATCGCGAAGATGATCACCTCGCCGGGGGAGAAGCCGAACGCCGAGGCCGCGAGCACCCCGCCGAAGGTGAAGACGCCGGCCAGGCCGTCGCGGAAGATGGCGCTCGCGAAGAGGAAGTAGACCACCTGACGGTTGGTCTGCCAGAGTTTGGCGACGTCGCGGCCGAGCTCAACGTAGGACTGGAAGAAGCCGACCTTGGCGCGTTTCGCGGCATCCGGTGCCCGGTATTCGGGTACCCGCAGCAGCAACGGCAGCGCGAACAGGCCGAACCACGCGGCCGCGATGAGCATGGTCACCCGCACCGCCAGGCCGTTCTCGCTGGTGACGCCGAACAGGCCCACCTCGGGGTTGATGAAGCCGAAGTACACGATGAGCAGCAGCACGATGCCGCCGATGTAGCCCATGCCCCAGCCGAACCCGCTCACCTTGCCGATGGTGCGCGGGGTGGAGACCTGGGCGAGCATGGCGTTGTAGCTCACCCCGGCGAGCTCGAAGAACACGTTGCCCGCGGCCAGCAGCACCAGGCCGAGCAGCAGGTAGTCGGGGCTGGGCAGCACGAAGAACATGCCGGCGGTGAGCGCCACGACGATGAAGGTGTTCACGCCGAGCCAGAACTTGCGCCGGCCAGAGGAATCGGAGCGCGCACCGGTGACAGGGGCGAGCACGGCGATGAGGAACCCGGCGATCGCGAGCGCCCAGCCCAGCTGGGCGGCGACGGCGCTTTCCTCACCGAACGAGGAGCCGGTGAGGTACACGGCGAAGACGAACGTGGTGACGACGGCATTGAACGCGGCCGAGCCCCAGTCCCACAGGCTCCAGGCGAGCACGGAGGCGCGGGTGGGGGTCGGCGCTGAGGCGGCGCTGGCGGCGCCTTTGCCGTCGAGAATCTCGGTCATGAGGCCACCCTACGGCCGGTCGGTGAACAATGGGCGACGGATGCTACGCGCCGTGCGTGTCCGCCTCGAGGGAGCGGTGCATCACGTGCAGTCCGACGAAGCCGTGCACCGGATGCCTGAACCCGTCGGGCACGGTGGCGAGCACGCGAAAGCCCAGTGACTGCCAGAGCCGCACGGCGTTGTGGTTGGTCTCCACGACGGCGTTGAACTGCATGGCGCGAAATCCCGCGTTCGCTGCCTCCGCCAGCACGTGCTCGGCCAGGGCCCGCCCGATTCCGCGGCCGGCGGCCTGCGGGGCCACCATGAAGCCGGCGTTGGCGACGTGCCCGCCGGCGGCCGGCTGGTTGGGGTGCAGCTCGGCGGTGCCGAGCACCCGGCCGCCGTGCTCGGCCACGAACACCCGCCCGCCTGGCTTGCCCAGCCACCACTGCCTGGCGTCGGCCTCGCTGGTGTCCCGTGGCCAGCAATAGGTCTCGCCGGCCGCCACGACGTCGCGCAGAAACGGCCAGATCCCGGCCCAGTCGCCCTCGCGGGCCTCTCGTATCTCCATCCGCCTAAAGTAGCGGGTGGTTAGAACGGCTCGGCCCCGAAATCGTGGGTGGCCAGCACCGTGCGGCCGGCGGTGTCGGCGCGCGGGATCATGTCGACCAGGGCGAGCTGGCTGAGGGTGAGGGTGTCGCCGGGGTGGATGCGCGCTGGCGGCTTGTGCGTGACATGGGCGCGAAAGCCGGCGCCGGTGAAGGCCGGTTCCTCGGGGGCGGCCGCGAACGGGCGCACGGCGGCGACCAGGGCGCGGTGCAGCCGGGCGAGGCCCTCGTGCGGGAGCACCAGGGTGACGGGGATGTCGTGCCGCCGCCCGAACAGCTCGTCGGGGCCGGCGACCACCGTGAGCGGCGCCTGGTCGGCCACGGCGCTGCGGATGGCGGCGGCGACGTCGCCGGGGGCGGCATCCGTGAGAAACGGCGGCAGTACCGTGACGTGCAGGGGCCACTCGGCCACCGCGAAGCTGGCGCCCACCATCAGCGGCAGCACCGGCAGCACCACCACGAGGCGGGGGGTCACGGCAGGCGCAGTCACGGCGCCGGGGTGGGCAGGGTCACCGTGATGAGGGTGCCGGCGGGGGAGGAGTGCGCGCGGATGGTGCCGCCGTGCGCTTCGGCGATCGACAGCGCGATCGCCAGGCCGAGGCCGGTGCTGCGGGTGCCGCCGGCCCCCTGGGAGGCCCTGGAGGCGTCGCCGCGCGCGAAACGCTCGAAGATCACCGGCAGCAGCTCGTCGGCGATGCCCGGCCCGTCATCCTGCACGCTCAATTGCACAGGCATGCCGGGCGGCCCCACCCGCAGCCGTGCGGTCACGGTGCTTCCGGGCGGGGTGTGCACCCGGGCGTTGGAGAGCAGGTTCGCCACCAGCTGGTGCAGGCGTTCCCGGTCGCCGCGCACCGTCACGGCCGTGTCCGGCACCTCGGCCCGCCAGGCGTGCGCCGGCGCGGAGGCCCTGGCATCGTTGACCGCGGTCAGCAGGAGGTCGGCGAGGTCGACGTCCTCCACGTGCAGGTCCTGGCCCTCGTCGAGGCGGGCGAGCAGCAACAGGTCGCTCACCAACGAGCTCATCCGCCGCGCCTCCGACTCGATGCGGGCCAGCGAGTACTCGGTGATCTCGGGCAACTCGGCGCTGTCCTGCCGGGTCAGCTCGGCGTAGCCCTGAATGGCCGCGAGGGGGGTGCGCAGCTCGTGGGAGGCATCCGTCACGAATCGGCGCATGCGCCGGTCGGTCGCGGCCCGCACACTCAGGGCCGTGTCGACGTGGTCGAGCAGCTGGTTGAGCGCCTCGCCCACCTTGCCCGCCTCGGTGCGCGGATCGGTGTCGGCGGCCGCAACCCGGGTGGAGATCCCGAAGTCGCCCACGTCCAGCGGCAACGCCGACACCTCGACGGCTGTGTCGATCACCCTGGCCAGCGGCCGCAGCGCGATGCGCACTACCAGGATCGTGCCCAGCACGGTGCCGGCAAGCGCCAGCACGGTGAGGATCGCGATGGCCACACCCTGGCGCAGCAACGCCGTCTCGGCGGCCTCCAGTGGTACCCCGGCCACCAACAGTTCGCCGTCATTGACGACGGTGGCGACCCGGTAGGTGCCCAGTTCGCCCAGGTCCAGGCTCTGATTGGCCGGCGAGAAGTCGGGGTCGGCGGCCATCAGCTCGATGGCCGCGGTCACGTCGGCGGACAGGGCGACGGCACCGGTGTCGGAGAACAGGGCGGAGTCGGCGACCTCGTCATTGGTCACCACCGCGATCACCGTGCCGCGCCCATGGCCGACGAAGTCGACGAAGGTCTTCACGGTGCCGCCGCCGCCGTGCACGTGCACGTGCTCGCGCCCGCCGACACCTGGCGGCCCCCTGTATTTGTCGACCGACCGGCTCAAGGCCGACAGTGAGGCCGTGAGCTGGGTGTCGGCCACGGTGTTCGTGGAGGTGCTCAACACCAGGATGCTCAACAGGCCGGTGCCGAACAGCACGGCGGCCACGACACCGGCGATGCCCACCACCAACCGGCGGCGGAGCGTCCAGGGCGCCTCGCCCCGCTCGGGGACCGGCGCCGAAGGGTCGACCGCGCTCACTCGGCGGGCCGCAGCATGTAGCCGACGCCGCGCACCGTGTGCAGCATCGGGGCGCGCTCGGCGTCGATCTTCTTGCGCAGGTACGACACGTACAGGTCCACGATGCTCGCCTTGCCGGCGAAGTCGTAGTTCCAGACCTCATCGAGAATCTGGGCCCGGCTGAGCACCCGCATGGGGTTGCGCATGAAGAAGCGCAACAGGTCGAACTCGGTGGTGGTGAGCATGATGTCGGCGTCGCCGCGCCGCACCTGATAGCTGGTCTCGTCGAGACTCAGGCTGCCGACCACCAGCGCGGCCTGTTCATCCGGAACGGCCTGCACGGCGCGGCGCAACAACCCGCGCAGCCGGGCCACCAACTCCTCGAGGCTGAACGGTTTGGTCATGTAGTCGTCGCCGCCGGCGGTCAGGCCGATGATCCGGTCGTCCACGGAGTCCCTGGCGGTGAGGAAGAGGGTGGGCGTGGTGGACCCGCCCGTGCGGAGGTGCCGAAGCACGCTGAGCCCGTCGGTGTCGGGCAGCATGATGTCGAGGATCACGACGTCGGGCCGGTTCTCCCGGTAGGCGCGCAACGCATCCTGCCCGGTGTGGGCCACGTCCACGAGCCACCCCTCGTAACTCAACGCCAGGCTCACCAGGTTGGTGAGGGTGTCCTCGTCGTCGACGAGCAGCACGCGGATGGCCGAACCGTCGAGCCGGTGCATCCGCGGGAGCTTGGCCAGCACGGCCCGCCGACGCACGGAGTCCGCGGTGGGGTCGGGGCTGGGAGAGGAGGAGGGCGGCACACGTCATTCTCCCACCATCTTCAGCTGGCCCTTTCTTGTGAAGATGCTGAGAGTTGAGCCTCCTCGACTCAACTTTGGCCGGCTCAGCTTGACTCGGTTTTCGGGCGGTGCCACACTTGAGCCAGCAACACTCAAGTCTTAGAAATACGCCTTGAACCCAATCTTTTGAAGGAGATACTCTCACATGGCTCGTGCAGTCGGCATTGACCTCGGAACCACCAACTCGGTGGTGGCCGTTCTCGAGGGTGGAGAACCCACCGTCATCGCAAACGCTGAAGGCTTCCGCACCACGCCTTCCGTGGTCGCATTCACCAAGGACGGCGAAGTACTCGTCGGCGAGACCGCCAAGCGTCAGGCCGTCACCAACGTCGACCGCACCATCTCGTCGGTCAAGCGCCACGTGGGCACCGACTGGACCGTCGGCATCGACGACAAGAAGTACACCCCGCAGGAGATCTCCGCCCGCATCCTCGCCAAGCTCAAGCGCGACGCCGAGCAGTACCTGGGCGACAAGGTGACGGATGCCGTCATCACCGTTCCGGCCTACTTCAACGACGCCGAGCGTCAGGCCACCAAGGAAGCCGGCGAGATCGCCGGCCTCAACGTGCTGCGCATCATCAACGAGCCCACCGCGGCTGCCCTGGCCTACGGCCTCGACCGCGGCAAGGAAGACGAGCTCATCCTGGTCTTCGACCTCGGTGGCGGAACCTTCGACGTGTCCCTGCTCGAAGTGGGCAAGGACGACGATTTCAGCACCATCCAGGTGCGCTCCACCGCCGGCGACAACCGCCTCGGCGGCGACGACTGGGACCAGCGCATCGTTGACCACCTGATCAAGCGCTTCAAGGACTCCACCGGCGTCGACGTCTCCAAGGACAAGATCGCCAAGCAGCGCCTCAAGGAAGCCGCGGAGCAGGCCAAGAAGGAACTCTCTTCGAGCATGTCCACCAGCATCCAGCTGCCCTACCTGTCGCTGACGGAGAACGGCCCGGCCAACCTCGACGAGACGCTCACCCGCGCCCAGTTCGAGAAGATGACCGAAGACCTGCTCGACCGCACCAAGAAGCCCTTCCAGGACGTCATCCGTGAAGCCGGCGTCAAGGTCGAAGACATCGCGCACGTCGTTCTCGTCGGTGGCTCCACCCGGATGCCCGCCGTGTACGAGCTCGTCAAGGCCGAGACCGGTGGCAAGGACCCGAACAAGGGTGTCAACCCCGACGAGGTCGTCGCCGTGGGCGCCGCACTGCAGGCCGGCGTGCTGAAGGGCGAGCGCAAGGACGTTCTGCTCATCGACGTCACCCCGCTGAGCCTCGGCATCGAGACCAAGGGCGGCATCATGACGCGCCTCATCGAGCGCAACACCGCCATCCCCACCAAGCGCAGTGAGACGTTCACCACCGCCGACGACAACCAGCCGTCCGTGGCCATCCAGGTCTTCCAGGGCGAGCGCGAGTTCACCCGGGACAACAAGAACCTGGGCACCTTCGAGCTGACCGGCATCGCACCGGCGCCGCGCGGCATCCCGCAGGTGGAGGTCACCTTCGACCTCGACGCCAACGGCATCGTGCACGTGTCCGCCAAGGACAAGGGCACCGGCAAGGAGCAGTCGATGACCATCACCGGCGGCACCGCGCTGGGCAAGGAAGACATCGAGCGCATGGTGCGCGAGGGCGAAGAGCACGCCGCTGAAGACAAGCGTCGTCGTGAAGCCGCCGAGACCCGCAACGGTGCCGAGCAGCTCGCCTACTCGATCGAGAAGCTGATCAAGGAGAACGACGAGAAGCTGCCCGAGGAGGTCAAGACCGAGGTTCAGGCCGACGTCGACGCCCTCAAGTCCGCTCTCGCCGGTGACGACGACGACGCGGTGAAGACCGCGTTCGACAAGCTCAACGAGAGCCAGGGCAAGCTCGGCGAGGCCATCTACGCCTCCAGCCAGGCGGATGCCGCGGCCGGCGAGCCCGAGACCGCCGCGCCTGCCGACGACACCAAGTCGGACGAAGACGTTGTCGACGCCGAGGTTGTCGACGACGAGGACGAAGCGAAGAAGTAATGGCCGACTCCACGCGTCCGGACGACAACGTTCCGGAAGACGAGTCAGCCGCTGCCGCACGGGCGCCCGAATCGGGCGCCCCCGCGGCGGGGACCGACGCTGAGGCCGAGCTGGCCGCAGCGGTCGGCGCGACCGAAGCCTCCGAGGTGCGCCAGGGTGATGAGCCCGACAGCGTCGAGGATGCCGCGACCGCCGAGGGCATCGAAGAGGACGAACTGACCGTGCAGGACATCCTGGACGCAGCCGACCTCGAAGCTGCCGAGCCGACCAGCGAGCACCTCGCCGACCTCAAGCGGGTCACCGCCGAGTACGCGAACTACCGTAAGCGCACCGAGGCGAACCGCGAGATCGAGCGCGAGCGCGTCACCGGTGAGGTTGTCAAGGGTCTGCTGCCCGTGCTCGACGACCTGTACCGGGCCGAGAAGCACGGTGACCTCGAGGGCGACACCGCCTTCGCGACCATCGCGGCGAAGCTGCGGGCCAGCACCGAGCGGATCGGTCTCAAGCCGTACGGCACCGTGGGCGACGCGTTCGACCCGACCGTGCACGAGGCGATCTTCCAGCAGCCCAGCCCCGACGTCGAGGTGGAAACCGTCGGCGATGTCGTCGAGACCGGTTACTACCTGGGCTCCTCGCTCCTGCGCGTGGCCAAGGTCGTCGTGCAGGTACCGAGCGATGGCTAGCCAGGACTGGTTCGACAAGGACTTCTACAAGGTCCTCGGGGTCTCGAAAGACGTCTCCGCGGCCGACCTGAAGAAGGCGTACCGCAAGCTGGCGCGGAAGTACCACCCGGACTCCAATCCGGGCAACCCGGCGGCGGAAGCGAAGTTCAAGGAGATCAGCGAGGCCCACTCGGTGATCGGCGACCCTGAGCAGCGCAAGGAATACGACGCCGTACGTGCCATGGGCGGTGGAGCTCGCTTCACCGCCCCCGGGCAGGGCGGCCAGCAGGGCGGTTTTGACGACGTCTTCGGCGGCATGTTCGGTGGCGGCGGCGGCCGGCAGCAGGGGTACTCCTACGAGCAGGCCGGTTTCGACGACATCCTCGGCGGCATGTTCGGCCGCGGCGCCCAGGGCGGCGGTGGCCGGTTCGGCACCTCCACCGGAGGGTTCCGCGGGGCCGGCGGCCCGACCAGGGGTCGCGACGTCGTCGCATCCACCACGGTCGATTTCATCACCGCCACCCACGGCGACCAGATCACCCTGCAGACGCAGGATGGTCGGCCGATCAAGGTCAAGATTCCGGCCGGGGTCGCGGACGGGCAGAAGATCAAGCTGCGCGGGCAGGGGCAACCCAGCCCGGACGGCGGCGAGACCGGCGACATCGTGCTCACCGTGACCGTGCGCAAGCATCCGGTCTTCGAACGCGAGGGTCTCAACCTGCGCGTGCACGTGCCGGTGACCTTCGCCGAGGCGACCCTCGGCGCCACCATCGAGGTGCCCACCCTGGGTGGGCCTCCGGTGAAGCTGCGGGTCGCGCCCGGCACTCCCAGCGGCCGTGTGCTGCGGGTCAAGGGTCGCGGTGTGGTCACGCCCAAGGGCACCGGCGACCTGCTGGCCGAGGTTGTCGTGGCGGTGCCGTCGCACCTCTCCAAGGACGCCGAGGAGAAGTTGCTCGCGTTCAACGAGGCCCTGCCCAAGGAAAACCCGCGCGACGAACTGTTGCACCGGGCCAAGGGTTAGCGACACCCCATGGATGAGAACACCCGGGTCTTCGTGATCTCGACCGCCGCAGAGTTGGCCGGGATGCACCCGCAGACCCTGCGGCAGTACGACAAGCTGGGGCTGGTCAGCCCCGGTCGCACGCCGGGCCGCTCGCGTCGTTATTCGATGCGCGATGTGGCCCGGCTGCGGGAGATCGCCGACCTGGGCGCCGAGGGCGTCAGCCTGGAAGGCATCCGGCGCATCCTCGCGCTGGAAGACACCGTGCGCACGCTCGAGGGTCGCCTGCGCGAACTCGAGTCGGCGCTGGCCGACGAACTGCTCAACCGTCCGGGCCGCCGCGTCTTCGCGGCCGGCCCGGCCGGTGACGTCATCTCGATGCGGGCCGGCACCCGCACCCGCCGCTCCAACCAGATCGTCATCTGGCGCCCCATGGAAAAATAGCCCCGCCCCGCCGTCGTCACCCCGGAGTGGGTGCCTCTCGTCGGTCGTCTCACCGGGCGGGCGTCCATAGACTTGCTGAATGGAACTGCGTCAGCTTGAGCACTTCGTGACGGTCGCCGACGAACGTCACTTCACCCGGGCAGCCGAGCTGCTGCACATCTCCCAATCGGGGTTGTCCGCATCGATCCGGTCACTGGAAATCGAGCTCGGCACCTCCCTCTTCATCCGCAGCACCCGCCGGGTGGAACTCACCGCCGCCGGCCAGGCCCTGCTCACCGATGCCCTGCGCACCCTGGCCAGCGCCGCCGCCGCCCAGAACGCCGTCGCCGCGGTGCGCGGGCTCATGCGCGGCCGGCTCACCGTTGGTGCCGAACCGTGCCTGGGTTCGGTCGACCTGCCCGCCGAACTCGCCCGGTTCCGCACCGCGAACCAGGGGGTGGAGGTGCGGCTGCGCCAGGTCGGGTCGGAAGAACTCACCGAGGGGGTCGCCGCCGGCACCACCGACGTGGCGCTCGTGGTCATGGCCGGTGAGCCCCCGGCGGGCGTGCGGATGTACCCGCTGAGCAGCCAGAAGCTGGTGCTGCTCTGCCATCCAGACCACCGTCTGGCCGGCCGGGCCCGGGTCGATCTGGAGACCCTCCAGGCCGAACCGCTGATCGGCTTCCAGTCCGGCTGGGGAGCGCACACCCTCGCCCGCCGAGCATTCGCCGCCGCGGGCTTCGACTACCGGGCCGCGATGGAGGTCAACGACGTGCATCCGCTGCTGGAGCTGGTGGGGTACAACCTGGGCGTCGCCATCGTGCCGACCAGCTTCGCGCAGAAACGACCGGACGACCTGGTGGCGGTGCCGCTGCCCGCCTCCCTGCCGGACTGGACCGTGGCCGTGGCGGTCGCCGACGAGCCCAGCCCGGCCGCGCTGGCGTTCCTCGGTCAGGTGCGGCAGAGCGTCGACGAGGCGCACGAGGCGTCGACCGACGCCGGCCAGACCGCCTCGGATGCCGTGGGCACCGCCGCTTAAACGACCGACCCCCACAAGCCCCGCGCAGCCCAGCCCGTGCGGGGCTACAGTCGCGCCATGACGAGGCGGAGTGGGGTGAAGAGATGGGGCGCCTGACCTATGCCGGCGCCACCAAGGGACACTTCGACGACCGGGTGCTGGCCCACCTCAAGTATGTGATCGGGGTGAAGCTGGCCAACAACGAGTCGTTCTATGTCACGTGGCGCGACGACGCCGAGGGCGGCGGCGGCCGCACCGTGATCTGGGTCCACCCGAGTGTCGGGCTGCTGTTCAGCTTCACCAGCCCGCAGAAACGGCTCTTGAATCCCGACTGGATCGAGGTGCTGATGCGGGCCGCGAACACCCCGGACGGACTGGTGCTCACCCCGGAACCACGGCCGGCCGGCCCCGGTGGCACCAACCCCGCACCGGGGTGAGCGGCTGAGCCGCTGGGGTCACACGGTGACCGCGTCGGTGAGCAGACCGAGTTCCTCCGCCGACAGGGTCAGGTCCGCGGCCGTCACCGAATCCAGGATGCTTTCCGGCCGGCTCGCCCCGGGAATGGGGATCACCTGCGGTGACGCGGCCAGGTGCCAGGCCAGGGTGACCACTTGCGGGCTCACACCGTGGGCATCCGCCACCTGCTGGAACGGCGCGAACCGGGTCCCCAGGTCGGCGGCGGACTTGATGCCGCCGAGTGGGCTCCAGGACAGGAAGGCGACGCCGAGTTCGGTGCAGAGGTCCAGTTCTGGCTGACTGCTGCGGAACGCCGGGGAGTACTGGTTCTGCACACTGGCGAGTCGGCCGTCGAGAATCTCGTAGGCCTCCCGAATCTGCTCCGGGTTGGCATTGGAGATGCCGGCTTGGCGGATGATGCCGTCGTCGAGCAGGTCGCGGAGAGCGCCGATCGAGTCGGCGTACGGCACGGCCGGGTCTGGCCGGTGGTGGTGGTACAGGTCGATGGCGTCGCCGCCGAGCCGCTGCAGCGACGCTCGCGCGGCCTGCTTGAGGTACTCGGGCCGGCCGTCGACGTACCAGCTGCCGTCGCCGGGCCGCAGGTGCCCGCCCTTGGTGGCCACGATCACCTGGCTGGTGTCGCCGCCCCAGCTGGCGATGGCGCGGGCGATCAGCGACTCGTTGTGCCCGACCTCGTTGGCATGCAGGTGATACGCGTCCGCGGTGTCGAACAGGGTCACCCCCACCTCGAGGGCGGCGTGGATGGTGCGGAGCGAGCGGGCGTCGTCCGGCCGGCCCTCGATCGACATGGGCATGCCGCCCAGGCCGATGGAGCTGACGGTGCGATCGCCGATCTGTCGGGTCTTCATAGCGGGTCCTATCTGGTGGGCGGGCTGATCAGGAGAGGGTGGAGTGCGCGGCGACGAGCCGGTCGAGGGTGGCGTTCACCGCCGCATCCACCACCTGCTGCTCTGGATGCTCGTCGTACCAGGCGATCGCCGCCCGGAAGCCCACGGCGACCGGGGTGGTGCAGACGAAGTCGGGCACGAGAGCGGTGACCTTGCTGTTGTCGAAGATCACCGAGTGTGACCGGTCGCCGAGCAGCGGGCCGCTCCACTCCGGGTTCTCGGCGGCCATGGTGTCGCTGGCCACGTGCACGATCTGCGGGGCGGGGGCGCCGGCGGCCCTGGCATACTCCGCGTAGATGGCGTCCCAGGGCAGGTATTCGTTCGAGGTGATGGTGAAGCTGTCACCCACGGCCTGCGACCGGCCGAACAATCCGACCAGGGCCTTGGCGAAGTCGGTGCTGTGGGTGAGGGTCCAGAGCGACGTGCCGTCGCCGTGCACCACCACCGGCTGCCCGGTGCGCATCCGGTGGATGTCGGTCCAGCCGTTCAGCAGCGTGATCTGGGTGTGGTCGTAGGTGTGCGACGGGCGGATGATCGTGGCCGGGAAGCCCTGCTCGCGGTACGCCTCCAGCAGCACGGCCTCGCACTCGATCTTGTCGCGCGAGTACTCCCAGAAGGGGTTGTGCAGCGGCGTGGACTCCCGCACCGGCAGGGCGGCCGGCGGTTTCTGGTAGGCCGACGCCGAACTGATGAACAGGTACTGACCGGTGCGCCCGAGGAACTGACGGATGTCGGCTCGCACGTGCTCGGGGGTGAACGCGACGAAGTCCACCACCACGTCGAAGGTGCGCTCCTGCAGCACGGCCGCGACCGCCGCGGCGTCGCGCACGTCGGCGGTGAGCAGCTCGGCGGCGGCGGGTACGGCACGCAGGGTGGACTGGCCGCGGTTGAGCACCGTCAACCGGTGCCCGCGGGCCACGGCCAGCTCGGCGGCTGCGGCGCTGATGACGCCGCTGCCGCCGATGAACAGGACGTTCAAGCCGGCACTCACCAGGCGTAGTCTTCCGGCGCGGTCTTGTAGCCGGGGAAGATCTCGTCCAGGCGGGTGAGCGCGGCCTGGTCGAGTTTCACGTCGACGGCGCGCAGGCCCGCCTCGAGCTGTTCCATGGTGCGCGGGCCGATGATCGGCGCGGTCACGGCGCTCTGGTGCATCAGCCAGGCCAACCCGAGGTCGCCCGGTTCGGTGCCGAGCTCGGCGGCGAAGTCCTCGTAGGCGCCGATGGCGTCCCGGTTCTTCTCCAGCTTCTCGGCGTTGGCACCGTTGACCCGGCGGCTACCGTCGCGTTCCTTGCGCAGCACCCCGCCGAGTAGTCCGCCCTCCAACGGCGACCAGGGCATGATGCCCATCCCGTTGGCCTGCGCGGCCGGGATGACCTCCCGTTCGATGTCGCGCTTGAGCAGGTTGTACAGCGACTGCTCGCTGACCAGCCCGGTGAAGTTGCGTTTGCGGGCCTCGGCCTGCGCGGTGGCGATGTGCCAGCCGGCGAAGTTGCTGCTGCCGGCGTAGAGGATCTTGCCCTGCGCGACCGCGGTTTCCATCGCCTGCCAGATCTCGTCCCACGGGGTGTCCCGGTCCACGTGGTGGAACTGGAACAGGTCGATGTGGTCGGTCTGCAGACGCTTGAGGCTCTCGTCGAGCGACCGGCGGATGTTGAGCGCGCTCAGCTTGCCGTCGTTGGGCCGGTCGGACATGGTGCCGTAGACCTTGGTGGCCAGCACGGTGTCTTCGCGCCGGTCGCCGCCCTGCGCGAACCAGCGGCCGAGGATGCTCTCGGTGGCGCCGCGGCCCTGCTTGGAGCCGTAGACGTTGGCGGTGTCGAAGAAGTTGATCCCCGCCGTCCGAGCCGCATCCATGATGCCGAACGAGGTGGGCTCGTCGGTCTCCGGCCCGAAGTTCATGGTGCCGAGGCAGAGACGCGAAACCGAGAGGCCGGACCGGCCGAGATGTGTGTATTCCATTCCCTCAGGCTGCGCCCGCCGCGCGCCACTGTCCAACAGGAGGCGTGGATGCGATCCAGCACTCCGGTTTCTCAATCCCGCGAGCCGTGCGGCTCAGTCGGTGTCGAGGGGACTCGGTTCGGCTGGCTGACTGGGCTGCCGGCTCGCCGTGACGGCCAACAGGTCGAGCGCGAGACGTGGATGCCGGTGGAACGGGACATCCACCACCGCCCGTAACTCCCAGTGCACTCTCAAGTTGGCGATGCTCAGCGAGGGTGCCGGCAGACCGGCAGGGGTCTGCACCGTGAACGGCAGGTCCACCGTCGTTCCGGCCGGCAGGGCGCCGGCGCGCGCCACGGTGGCCGTGGCCATCACCGATTCGGCGTAGCGGTAACCGTCGGCGTCGCTGCCGACCTCGTCGGGCAGGCCGGGTTCGACGGGGCCGGCCTGGTGGCCGGGACCGTGCAGCACCTCTTCGCAGCGCACCAGCTGCACCCGCACCCCCCGGTTGGAGAGTTCTTCGTGGGCGCGCAGGCGCAGGATGCCCGTGAGCGGGGTGCCCGGTTCGAGCATCCGCGACGACAGGGCGATGAATTCCATCACCAACCGGTCCAGGTGCGCGCCGACCGGGGCGTGCCCGATGTCGGTGGCGCTGGTCTGCCCCCAGGACTGCACGTCGATGAGGCGTTCCCGCTTGATGACCTGACCGTTGGCGGCGTGCAGTGCGCAGCGCACCGACCAGCCCACGTCGATGAGGTCACCGCGCACCGACGCCGGCCCGTCGACGGGCACCGGGATGGTGGCGCTGATGGTGCGGGACTGACCGGCCGGCATGATGCCGGGACCGGGCACCTCGGTGGTGAGGAGGGTCTCCAGGCTGCGTTCCCTGGCCGGGAACACCGCGCCGTAGATGTTGCCGCGGCCATAGGTGTAGTTGATCTTGCGAACCAGTTCCACCTGCACCCGGTCGATGGTGGCGGTTCGAAGTGCGGTGACGTGAATCGCGACGGTGAGGCTGCTGCCCTCGACCACGACTCCGTCCTTGGGGGTGAGTTCCACTGAAACCTGAACTGCCGTGTCGGTTGTTGTGACGGCCATGTCGCACCAAACTTTCCTGTTACTCGGAGCCGCTGCCCCCTGTTCGGGGACAACTTCTGCACAGTAAAGCCAGAGGTGTCGAGGTTTTCAAGGGGATTGACCTGGTGCGGCCGGTCTGCATCCGCGAGCTGCGCGTCACCGTCGTCGACGTGGGCGGTTGTTGCCCTAGGCCGGGTACAGCTCGGCGACCGTCGGCGGGTTGGCTCCCGCCCGCGAGACCGTGATCGCGGCGCTCGCCAGGGCGATCCGGCCGAGCCGGTCGAGGTCAGCGGCTTGCACGGCGTTCTGCAGCACCGCCTCGACGGCTCGGTCGGCGAGGATCGCGTAGAGCAGCCCCGACATGAACGAGTCACCGGCCCCGATGGTGTCCACCACCGTCACCGCGTCTGCTGCCAGCTCGACGGTCGTGTCGCCGGCGGAGAGCCGGGCGCCGTCGCCGCCGCGGGTGACGGCGAACAGGGCGACCCCGGCGTCGAGGTAGTCGCGGGCGATCTGGTCCAGGCTGCGCCCCGGGTACAGCCAGGCGGCATCCTCGTCGCTCATTTTGACGATGTGCGCCGCGGCCGAGAGCCCCTCGACGGCGTTGACCACCTCGGCTCGGCTGCCCATGATGCCCGGCCGCACGTTGGGGTCGTAGCTGAGCAGGGTGCCTACCGGGGCGGTGGTGAACACGGTGTGCACCTCGGCGGCGCCCGGCCGCAGTACCGCGGCGATCGACCCGGTGTGGATCAGGGTGGCGGCCGGCAGGGTGAGCGCGGGCAGCTCCCAGCGCAGGTCGAAGTCGTACGTCGCCGCGCCGTCCGCGTCGAGCAGGGCGGTCGCCGTCGAGGTCGCTGCTGCGGCCACCGAGCCCGGCAGCAGGTCGACGGCGGCCGCGCGCAGGTGCGCCGCAATGTCGTCGCCGTGCGCATCCGCCCCGATCTGCGTCGCCAGTGTGGTCGGCACCCCCAACCGGCCGAGGCCGTATGCCACGTTCATGGGGCTGCCGCCCGGGTGGCTGACGGGCGGGCTGCCGGGGCGGCGCACGATGTCGATCAGGGCCTCGCCGATGACGAGGGCGCGGATGTTGTCGGGCAGATCGTCGGCAGCGGTCATGGGCAGGTCCAATCGGGGTGTCACGAGCGGATGCGGTAGGCCAGGTAGGCCACACCGTTCCTGAACTGGTAGTCGTCGTGCAGGTCGAGGCTGAGCCGCAGATCATCGGGCAGAAAACGTTGGCCGCCGCCGACCACGACCGGTGAGACGAACACCCGCAGCTCGTCAACCAGTCCCGCGGCCAGCATCTGGGCGGCCAACTCTGGGCCGCCGACGGAGATGTCCGGGCCGGAGGAGTGCTTCAACGCCCGCACCGCGGCGGCGTCGAAACTGCTCTCGATGCGGGTGCGTCGGCTGGACGGCTCGGTCAGGGTGCGGGAGTAGACGACCTTGTCCGCGGCCTGCCAGATGGCGGTGTAATCGCGCATCACCGCGGGCAGGTCGTCGTCGTGGAGGTGCATGGTCTCCCAGGCCACCATCACCTCGTACAGTCGCCGGCCCATCAGGTAGGTGCCGACGGAACGCTCCAGGTCGTTCACGAAGGTGTGCACCTCGTCGTCGGGGGCGCTCCAGTCGAAATTTCCGTTGCTGTCGGCGACGTAACCGTCGAGCGAGGTGATCGCCGTGTAGATGAGCTTGCCCATGTCGTTTTCCTCCTGCCCCGACTGTACGGTGACCGGCGCGGGACGGCCAGAGGAAGTCGCGGCAGCTGGCGCGCGGCATCCCGCGGTACTCTGATTGCCTTCTCACGCGCCCGGGCGCGGCTCATCCCACAGGAAGGTTGCGCATGGACGCCGTCGAAAACACCACAGCCGAAGCGGACCGGGTCGAGGGCCGCACCCGGGCGGGGGTCGTCCGCGGCCGCCGCCGGGCCGGCTCGGTCGCCTTCCTCGGCATTCCATACGCGGCCCCGCCGGTGGGTGAGTTGCGCTTCGTCGCGCCGGTACCGCATCCGGTCTGGGACGGGGTGCGGGATGCCGGTAGCCCCGGCGCCACCCCGCAGCGCATCGACGGCGGCGACACGACCCTGGTGCCGGAGCCCAGCTACCCGGGCGAGTCGACCCTGAACGTGAGCGTCTTCACGCCCGACCCGGTCGAGGCGCCCGCCGGCGCCGGCCTGCCCGTTCTGGTGTACCTGCATGGCGGCGGCTACACCTCCGGCTCGGCCGCCAGCCCCTGGTACGACGGTGCCGGCTTCAACCGGCACGGTGTGGTCACCGTGAATGTGTCGTACCGGCTGGGCTTCGACGGGTTCGGCTGGATCGAGGACGCCCCGCTGAACCGTGGGGTGCTGGACTGGCTCCTCGCGCTGAGCTGGGTGCGCGACAACATCCGCTTCTTCGGCGGCGACCCTGACCGGGTCACCATCGCCGGCCAGTCCGCGGGCGGCGGCGCCGTGCTCACTCTGCTGTCGATGCCGGCGGCTCAGCCGTTGTTCGCCCAGGCCATCGTGCTCTCCGGCGTGGCCACCCACCTTCGCCCCGACCGGGCTGAAGAGACCGGCCGGCGGCTGGCGGCGCTCGCCGGGGTGGAGCCCACCCGGGCCGGGCTCGGCAACCGTTCCGAGCTGGAGCTGTTGGAGGCGCAGGCCAGGGCCACCGCGTTCGCGCCCGGCAGCCCCGCCGGTCCGCTCGGCGAGATCGCGAACACCCTCATCGGCGGGCTGCCGTTCGGGCCCGTCATCGACGGTGACCTGGTGCCGCTGGGCACCCTCGACGCCGTGCGTGCCGGTCTCGGCGCCGACAAGCCGGTGATGCTGTGCAGCACCGACCACGAATTCAACTTCGCCATGAACGACCTCACCGACGAACTCGCCGGTGAAGACGCCGCCCTATTGCTCGGCCGGCTCGGTGTGCCGGGCTCGACGGCATCCGCTTTCGCGACCGCGCACACCCAACTGGGCACCGCCGAGCTGCTCGGCCAGTTCGCCTCCGACCGGGCCATTCGCGGGGTCATGCTGCGCGTCGCCGAGGCGCGGGCCGCCGTGGCGGCAGCGGATGCCGCGCGCACCTGGCTGTCGGCGTTCGCCTGGCGTTCACCCACCCTCGGTGGCGCGCTGCACTGCCTCGACCTACCGTTCTTCTTCGACGCGCTGACGGCCCACCGGGTGAACGTGCTTGCCGGGCCGTCGCCGTCGCAGACTCTGGCCGACGACGTGCACGGCGCGGCGGTCGCGTTCATCGTCGGGGGAGCGCCGGGCTGGCCGGCCTGGAGCCCGGAGGCCGGCGACCTGGCCGCGCAGCCGGTGCTCCGTTTCGCCGCCGACCCGACCGGCGCAACCGATCTGCTGACGGTGGCCGACACCTACGCCGGCTCAGCTCTCGCTCTGGAGCCCGACCCGGCCCCCGCCCGGCCCTGACCATTCCGGCCATTCGGCCGGGTCAGCGGGGCGCGGCGGCGAGTAGGGTCGCGGCCACGGTGCGGGCGACCTCGAGCGGATGCGCGAAGGTCTCCATGCCCACGGTGACGATCGCGCCCTCGTAGAGCAGCATCAGTGCCCGGGCGACGGCGTCCGGCTCGGCCAGCGCGGCCTCGCGGCAGAGCTCGGTGAACAGGTCGAGCAGCCACACCTTCTGCCGGGACACCTCGGGAAAGACCGGGTGCCCGTCGTGGCCGTCACCGATCTCGGCTCGGGCATTGATGGCGCTGCAACCCTTCGGCCCGTTGGTGCCTGACCAGGCGATCGCGGCGTCGAACACCACCAACACCCGGTCGACACCCGGCTCGGGCGTTGCCGTCAGATACCCAGCGAGATGCTCGCGCCAGCGGGCATCCCGGTGCTGCAGGTACGACACCACCAGAGCCTCTTTCGAGCCGAACCGGTCGTACAGCGTCTTCTTGGTCACCCCCGCCGCTTCGGCGATGGTGTCGACCCCCACCGCGTGGATGCCGCGTTCATAGAACAGCGCCGATGCCGCGTCGAGCACGCGGCGGGCACCGGGGGTCAGGGTGGGGAGCTCGGGAACCGGCGTTGTCATGCTCTGAGTATACCGGCCTGTATAGTCGACGGCATGAGTAAACAGATCGGTGTACTTCACCGCAGCATCACCATCGCGGCGTCGGCCGCCTTCGTCCTCACCTGGAGCTCGGGCTTTCTGATCGCCAAGGTGGGCACCGTGGACGTGCCGGTGCTCACCTCGCTGGTCTGGCGGTTTGCGCCCCTGGCGGTGCTGCTGATCGTGCTGGCGGTGGTGCGCGGCGCCCACCGCGAGGTCGGTCGCGGCGACCTCGGCCGCCAGGCGCTGATCGGCCTCTTCGCCCAGCTCGGCTATTGCGTCTGTGTCTGGGCGTCGGTGGCCGTTGGCATCACGAGCGGCACCACGGCGCTGATCGACGCCGTGCAGCCGCTGGTGGTCGCCACCCTGGTGGGGCCGATGCTCGGCCTGCGCGTGCGGGGCGCGCAGTGGGCCGGCCTGGGTGTGGGGGCGGTGGGCGTGCTGCTGGTGGTCGGCTCACAGCTGGGCGGCTCCGACGCCCCCGCGGTGGCCTACCTGCTCCCGGCCGCGGCGATGGCCTGCCTGGTCATCGGTACCTTCCTGGCCCACGGGGCCACGGCCCAGCTTCCGGTGCTGACCACGCTCACGGTGCACGTGACGGTCACGGCGGCCGCGCTGCTGGTGATCGCGGCGCTGACGGGCACTCTCGTTCCTCCGTCCTCCGCCACGTTCTGGGCCAGCGTGTTGTACGCGGCGGTGTTCCCCACCCTGGCCGCCTACGGACTGTACTGGTGGCTGCTGCGCCGCATCGGCATCACGGCGCTGAACGCCCTGTTGTTCCTGGTCGCGCCGACCACCGCTCTGGCCGGCACCCTGATGTTCGCCGAGCCGTTCACCCTGCTCACCCTGGCCGGGTTCGCGCT
>Ga0247816_10000621_pt1 | contig 19376 bp, 18 predicted proteins | sample UWRJL209509C1_FD_179930 | JGI IMG/M metagenome (GOLD analysis project Ga0247816, IMG submission 179930) | Plant litter microbial communities from Arlington Agricultural Research Station in Wisconsin, United States - UWRJ-L209-509C-1 | ecosystem: Environmental > Terrestrial > Plant litter >...
GACGCCCACTCCAGCATCGTGGTCCGACCGAGCAGCCGTGCCGTCGTCGCCGATTCCCTGGCCGACTTCCTGACCGCCCGCTGGGCGCTGTTCACCCGGGTGCGTGGCCGGACGGTGCACCTGCGCAATCACCACGAGCCCTGGCAGCTCTTCGGCGCCGAGCTCGTGGCGCTGGACGATTCGCTCCTGGCCAGCGCCGGGTTTCCCGGGCTGGCCGGAACCCGTCCGCCGGATTCGGTGCTCTACTCGCCCGGTGTCACCACCTGGTTCGGCACCCGCGGCTGATTGTGCCCGGGTCGGGGTCACCGACGGCGGGCGCTCAGGACCGCGTCGACCGTTGTGGAAACGGCGCCGTCCGCTCCCCGCACCGCGCGCGCCCGCGGCTCGGCGACATCCACCCGCCAGCGTGTCGGATCCAGATCTGCCGCGACGTCCGCGGCCGTGAAGAACAGGTCGGCCGGGGGAGCATGGCCGTGCGCGTGCGAGATGTCGTGGCCGACGATGAGGAGGGTGCCGCCGGGTTTCACCGCCGCAGCCAGTGCGCGGAAGAGGATGCTGCGCTGACTGGCTGGGAGGTGCATGAACTGCGAACTGACCAGGTCGAAGGTCTTGGTCGGCGGCGTCCACTCGGTGAAATCGTGTTGCTCCCAGCGGATCCGGTCGGCCACCCGGGCGGATGCGCCGGGATCGGCACCGGCCTGGCGACTGCGGGCCGCTGCGCGCTCGAGCGCCACCCCGGAGAAGTCGACGGCCGTGACCTGCCAGCCCCTGGCGGCCAGCCAGATGGCGTCGGCGCCCTCGCCACAGCCGATGTCCAGGGCGGAGCCGGCCGGTAGTCCCAGCGCCTCGCTGACCAGCACGGGGTTGGGTGCGCCGCTCCAGACGTCGACCGTCGCGCTGTAGCGGTCGTCCCAATAGTCATGGTCGAAAGGATTGTTCAATGAGGGGATCTTTCATGGAGGGTGTTCGGTGTGGGGACGATCCCGTGCCGGCGGTCGCCGAGCACAACGGTGGTGTTCCGGGCCTCGGCGCCAGCCGAGAACGGCTGTCGGTACTCGGCAACCGCGGCCGCGACCTCCTCGAGGATGAGGTCCGCGTTGATCGCTGTGGCCGCTCCGAGTCCGGCGGCAGCGGAGACGACCACCTGCGCCATGAGGTTGGTGGCGTTGCCCGCCGCCCAGACCCTGGGTACCACGGCACCGTCGCTGAGTAACCGACCCATCTCGTCGCTCTCCAGGTGGGAACCCACGCCCATCGGATGCGGAATCGAGACCAGTCCCAGCCCGGCCAGGAAGCCCGTGCGGGCGGTGAACGTCGGGGCGACCACGAGCGCCTGCAGGGCAACCAGGCGGCCGCTGGACAGCCGCACCCCGGCCAGCGCGTCGTCGTGCACCTCGAGACTCGCGACGGGGCCGATCACAACGCTGATGCCCCGGGCCGCGAGTTGTTCCCATTCGATCTCGGTGGGCCCGCGCTCCTCGGTGATCTGCCCCTCGGCGTTGAGCATGTCGCCGTGCAGGATCAGGGTGACATCCTTGCTCCACTGGCGGAACAGCAGTGCCTGATGCACCGACATCGGTCCGGTGCCCAGGATGCCGATGGCCTGGTCCCGCACCTCCCACCCGTGGCAATACGGGCAGTGCAGAACGTCTCGACCCCACCGTTCGTGCAGCCCGGGCACGTCCGGGAGTTCGTCGACGAGCCCCGTCGCGATGAGGAGCCTTCGTGCGGACCGCGTGCTGCCGTCGTCGAGGGTCACCGTGAAGCCGTCGGGGGTGCGTTCGGTGGTGACGACCTGGGCGGTCACGATCTCGGCCCCGTAGGAGCGGGCCTCGTCCTGCCCGAGGTGGATCAGTTCGGCAGGGCTGAGACCGTCGCGGGTGAGGAAACTGTGGACGCCGTCGGCGGGTGCGTTACGGGGCTGCCCACCGTCCACGACCAGCACGGAGCGTCGTGCCCGGCCGAGGACGACTGCGGCGCTGAGCCCGGCGGCCCCACCCCCGATGATGATGACGTCAGTGTTCTGCGGAGGGGTTCGAGGCGGAGAATCGGACTGAGACATGGTGCCGTGGTTGGTCATGCCACCATGGTCAACCGCCAGAGCGGTGTTGACAAATAAGATTGCCAAGTTGGCAAATTAGAACGGTGGTAGGTCCTGATGGCGGTCGGTCGACCGCGGCGGCTTCTCGGGTTTGGGTGGCACAGAGGTGTCGACTTGGGTGACGGGTGGACCGAGGTAGGTCTCCGGGTAGGTGCGGTGGGTCTGTCCGGCGGGGGAGGTCCAGACCAGGACGCCGCCGGGTTCTTGCTCGACCTGCCAGAGGGTTTTGTGTTTGAGTCGGTGGTGTGCCCGGCAGAGGTGGGCGAGGTTGTCCAGGTCGGTCGGGCCGCCGTGTTCCCAGGGCCGGGTGTGGTCGATGTCGCTGCGGGCCGCGGGCCGGGTGCAGCCGGGGAACCGGCAGGTGCCGTCCCGCACGTTGAGTACCCGTTTCATGTCGGCCGGCACCCGGTACTGTTCGCTGCCGACCGAGAGCACCGCCCCGGTCTCCGGATGGGTGAGGAGTCGGGTCCAACTCGTCGCGCTGCCGGCGATGTCCCGGGCCGCGTCGGCCGGGATCGGCCCGTACCCGTCCAGGAACCCCGGGGCGTTGCTTTTTCCCATGACGGTGAGCACCGGCACGAGAACCATCGCTGATCCCCGGATGCCCTGGCCGGTGCCGGCCGGGGTGACCCCGTCCAGTAGCAGGTCAGCGATCGCGTCGGCGCAGATCTGGCTGACCGTGCGCCGCTGGTCTTCGGGAATGTCCTCGTTGTGCCGTTCGGCGGTTTGGGTGGCCTGGGCGATGCTGGTCAACCGGTCGTGCGCGGCCAGGGTCTGCTGCGCGGTGCCGTACCAGGTCAGCGTGCCCATCCCATCGGGCCGGCCCTCCCACCACACCCCACGATCAGCAACCGCCGCGGTAGAGCGCTTCGTGATGGTTTCCGGATGCGCCCGCTCCCGCAACCGCCGGGCCTTGACCGCCAGCTTGCCCACCGTCAGGTCCTTGGCCACGGGAAGCAACTGTGCCTCGAACGCCTGCGCTTCCTCCAGGGGCATGAAGCTGAGCTGCTCCATCAGGACCTGCCCGTGCCGGTAACTGATCTCCCCGGCACTCATCGCTGTCAAGGTGGCCTGCATCGGGCCCGCGAACAGGGATGCTTCCCCGATCAGGTTCTCCGCGGTGCGCTCCGCCAAGCGCAGGGTGCAGGCGATCTCCGAGGTGATGGTGCGGCGGGCGATTTCTTGGTCCTCCCAGGCGGCGATCTTCCGCGGGCTGGCATCGGCATCCGTGAGCACGGGCCCGACCGGCCGTCCTTCGGCCGGCCCCTCGGCGTAGTCGGGGTTGAGTAGTTTCGCGGTGACCGGGTCACAGCTCCACTGCCGCAGCTGGTCAAGGTCGCGGGCACGCTGCGCGGTGGCCTTGGCGATCTTCCGGTGCGACCGCGCCACCTTGGCGACCTTCTTCGCTAGCGTGGCTTGTGCCTGCTCCTGCAGTGTCAACCGCCGCCGGCGTGCGTGCTCCCGGGGACCGCCATCCGGGTCGTGAGGCTGGTCGCCGGGCTGGTCGTCCGGATCCTCTGAGAACTGCTCTGCTGGGCTGCTCATACGTTGATAATCGCACCACCCACCGACACTCGAGGCCCTCAGTAGGCGGGTGTGGAAAAGGTTTTCTGCTCAGCGATTGTGGAGGGGCGACGCGCGCCGGATCAGGCCACGTCGACGAAGTGCTGCACGTCCGGAAACGGGTCATAGAACCCGTGTAACAGAGCCTTCCACTCGGAATACTCGGGGGAGAGCCGGAACCCTTCGGTGTGGTCCTCCAGCCGGTCCCATTCCACCAACAGCAGAAACTGCGACGATGCCTCGACTGACCGGGACAGGCTGAGCCCGAGAAATCCGGGCATCGATTCGATGAGGTGCCGCGCGGTCGCGAAAGCGGCTAGGAAGTCGTCCTCACGACCGGGACGTACGGTCAGTATGGCGTGTTCTCTGATCACCCGTCGACCCTATCTCGCCGCCCTCGCCCCGCATTGCCCAGCTCATCCCGGCGAGTAGCATCGACTCCCATGAGCAACACCAGCGCGTCAGGCCTCGTCACGTCGAACCCGGCAGCCAACACCCCCGCCACCGCATCCACCGGTCTCACCACCACGGTGCTGGGGGCGGAGCATTACGACACCGACCTGGTCGAGGCCGTGCGTGCTGCCACCTCAGCGGCTGCGTCGGCCGCCGGCGCGTGGTTCGGCCGCGGCGACAAGAACGCAGCGGATGCTGCCGCCGTGGCCGCCATGCGCGCCGTGCTCCTGCCCGCGCCGTTCGCCGGCGTCGTGGTGATCGGCGAAGGGGAGAAGGACGAAGCGCCGATGCTCGCCAACGGAGAGGAGCTCGGCTCCGGCCACGGCCCGGCCTGCGACATTGCCGTGGACCCGCTCGACGGCACCCGGCTCGTGCAGGAAGGCCTGGCCGGATCGGTGTGCGTGATCGCAATAGCTCCTCGCGGCACCCTGTTCGACCCGCGCGACGTCTTCTACATGGACAAGCTCATCTCGTCCGGACCTGCCCGCGGGGTGCTCGACCTGCGCGCCACCCCCACCGTGAACGTGACAGCGCTGGCCGCTACGCTGGGCAAGCCGGTGACCGAACTCACCGTGGCCGTGCTCGATAAGCCTCGCCACCGCACCCTCGTCGCCGAACTGCAGAGCACGGGCGCCCGGGTGCTGTTGGCGGGAGAGGGCGACGTGTCCGTGGCCATCGCCGCAGCAACCCCGGGCGGGCCCGTCGACCTCGCCATGGGCATCGGCGGAACCCCGGAGGGCGTACTCACGGCTTGCGCCGTCCGCGCGCTGGAGGGATTCATGGAGGGCCGCCTCGCCCCCCAGGGCGACGCACAACTGCAGATGGCTCTTGCCGCCGGCCACGACCTCGAGCGGGTGCTCACCCTCGACGAGCTCGTTTCGAGCGACCGGGTTCTCTTCGCGTCGACACCTGTCGACGGGTAATGGACGAAGGCCGCCGGACGTATGGAGCGGCGAGACACATCTCACGATGCGAGGTGAACCATCGCTAGCTTCCCGTTTGATTCACTAACCGTCGATGAGATGCGGCGGCGGTATCTGGTCGAACGTTCGGCCATTAACGGTCCCGTACAACACGTCATACATCTCGTGCGCAGAAATCGGAGCGAGCCCAATGTCGTTACGTGCGAGCGCGACCGCCTCGGCCGTCAGCCTCGCAAGGTGGGCCAGTCGGTCACCTAAATCAATTGTCACGGCGGCCTTCGGGTCACCTGCCTTTTCTCGAGCCAGCGCAACTGCTGGACCGGCTGCCTTCGCGATCCCGTCGAGATACAGCGTTCGTTCCCCCATTTTTCGGAGTAAGGCAGGCGACCCCCATGTGGCCATGTTGGACCGCATGGGCAAGTCGACGCCTCCGAGATCAAAGCCATCAGACACCATCAAGGTCGAGGTGGCGATGAAGCGCTCCAAAGCGTCGCGTGCTTTCTCATCGACTGCCGCTGTTCGGGCGTCAGCCCAAGTTTCGACACCAAAGATCGCTGCTGCTGCGGCAAGGGACGCAGGTATGGCTGCCGTAGCGAACGTGATGAGAGCCGGACTCGATTGCAAAGATCCGATACCCAGCAAGATGACCGCGGTCATGAACGTGAAGGCGGAGGCAATAAGAACCACAGCCTTGATCACAGCCTTCAAGCGTTGTCCTGGCACCGAAGCTCCTTTGGTGGTGGTGCCCCAACTGTAACCATCGGCGGACCGCTGCCGTGCGGATCTCAGGTCGGGACTCCAGCCAACCCCATAGGGTGGCTTCCGCAATCGAGATACATGGGCGCTTGGGCCTCGGCGGACAACCAAGGGCCTAGCACGGGGCCGCTTAACGAAGAAAGCCCCCGGATCCCGGGGGCTTGTTCGGTGGGCGATGCGGGACTTGAACCCACGACCTCTTCCGTGTGAAGGAAGCGCGCTACCAGCTGCGCCAATCGCCCGAACCACACTCGAAAACCTCTCGACTGCGACATCTGATACTAGACCAGTCCGGGCCCCGAACGCACATCGAGACGCCGCGACACGCGGCAGATCGCACGGTTTGAATATGCGTCGCACTATCGGCTAGAGTCTTCAACGCACGCAGAAATGCGAGCAGTTGCGGATGTGGCGCAGTGGTAGCGCATCACCTTGCCAAGGTGAGGGTCGCGAGTTCGAATCTCGTCATCCGCTCGAATTGAATCGGCCGAGAGGCCGATTCTCTTTGGTAGAGAACCCAACACGGTGGTGTTTACACGGTGGATTGGCCGAGAGGCGAGGCAGCGGCCTGCAAAGCCGTATACACGGGTTCGAATCCCGTATCCACCTCCAGCCTGAGAAGTACACGCAGTCGACGTACTTGGCAGGATCTGGGCGATTGGCGCAGCGGTAGCGCGCTTCCCTGACACGGAAGAGGTCACTGGTTCGATCCCAGTATCGCCCACACGAAACAGCGTGATCACAGACAAACCCCCGGTGAACCCGGGGGTTTTTTTGTTGCCCGGAGTTCCGCGTGATTTCGGGGGAAAGCGGCGTCCGACACGGTGTCAATGCCCCGATGTGTTCACGGCGGTCGCCAGGATCGAGTAGAGTCTTCCAAGCACGCAGAAATGCGAGCAGTTGCGGATGTGGCGCAGTGGTAGCGCATCACCTTGCCAAGGTGAGGGTCGCGAGTTCGAATCTCGTCATCCGCTCGAAGAGTGTCGGCCGAGAGGCCGATTTTCTTTGGGTATAGAAGTTCTGAACACGGTGGATTGGCCGAGAGGCGAGGCAACGGCCTGCAAAGCCGTCTACACGGGTTCGAATCCCGTATCCACCTCCAGCCCGCGAGAAGTCCGCGCGGATCTGGGCGATTGGCGCAGCGGTAGCGCGCTTCCCTGACACGGAAGAGGTCACTGGTTCGATCCCAGTATCGCCCACCGAATCACCCGCACCACGGGCAAACCCCCGGCAATCGTCGGGGGTTTTTGTGTACCCCCGGCTCGCCGCCGCCTCGCCGGGACTCCACTAAAGTTGACGGGTACGCAAACCCCAGGGAGATATACACGTGGCTGACGGCTTTGAGCTATTCACCGACCGATCCGTTGTCGCTATGCGCGTCAACGGCGAGCTCAGGGACCTCGCCACTACGGTGACCGCGTCGGACGACGTCACTCCGGTGACCATCGACTCGCCCGACGGTCTCAACATCCTGCGGCACTCCGCAGCCCACGTGCTGGCGCAGGCGGTGCAGACCGTGAACCCGGCCGCGCGCCTCGGCATCGGCCCATTCGTCACCGACGGTTTCTACTACGACTTCGACGTCGCCGAACCGTTCACCCCCGAGGACATCAAGTCGCTGGAGAAGGCGATGGACCGCATCATCCGCCAGGGCCAGCGGTTCGTGCGCCGGGTCGTGACCGACGATGAGGCCCGCGCCGAACTCGCCGCTGAGCCGTACAAGCTCGAACTGATCGGCATCAAGGGCGGGGTCTCGGCAGGCTCGACCACCGAGACCGGGGACAACGAGTCCGTGGAGGTGGGCGGCGCCGAGCTGACCATCTACGACAACGTCGACCCGAAGACGGGGGAGACGGTCTGGAAGGACCTCTGCCGCGGTCCGCACCTGCCGAACACCCGCATGATCGGCAACGGCTACTCGCTCACCCGCCTGGCCGCCGCCTACTGGCGCGGCTCGGAGAAGAACCCGCAGCTGCAGCGCGTCTACGGCACCGCCTGGCCCAGCAAGGACGAGCTGCGCGCCTACAAGGCCCGCCTGGAAGAGGCCGCCAAGCGCGACCACCGGAAGCTCGGCCAGGAGCTGGACCTGTTCTCCTTCCCCGAGGAGATCGGCTCGGGACTGGCCGTCTTCCACCCCAAGGGCGGCATCATCCGCTCGGAGATCGAGAACTTCATGCGCGAGCGCCTGCTCGCCAACGGCTACGACCTCGTCAACACCCCGCACATCACCAAGGGGCACCTGTTCGAGACCAGTCAGCACCTGAACTGGTACCGCGACGGCATGTTCCCGCCCATGCACCTCGACGAAGAGGTCGACGCCGACGGGCATGTCACCCGCCAGGGCCAGGACTACTACCTCAAGCCCATGAACTGCCCGATGCACAACCTGATCTTCAAGGCCCGCGGCCGCAGCTACCGCGAGCTCCCGTTGCGCCTGGCAGAGTTCGGCACCGTCTACCGCTACGAGAAGAGCGGAACCCTGCAGGGTCTCACCCGCGTGCGCGGCCTCACCCAGGACGACGCGCACATCTACGTCACCCAGGACCAGGTGCGCGCCGAGGTCGCCAGCCAGCTCGAGTTCGTCTTCGAAACCCTTCGCGGTTACGGCCTCACCGACTTCTACCTGGAACTGTCCACCCGCGACCCGAAGAAGTCCGTCGGCACCGACGAGCAGTGGGAAGCCGCAACCGACACCCTGCGCCAGGTGGGCGAGGACTCCGGACTCGAACTCGTCGCCGACCCCGGGGGAGCGGCCTTCTACGGCCCCAAGATCTCCGTGCAGGCCAGAGACGCCATCGGGCGCACCTGGCAGCTGTCCACGGTGCAGCTGGACTTCAACCAGCCGGAGCTGTTCGACCTGGAGTACACCGCACCCGACGGAACCCGCCAGCAGCCGGTGATGATCCACCGGGCGCTGCTGGGCTCGATCGAGCGGTTCTTCGCAATCCTGCTCGAGCACTACGCGGGCGCGTTCCCGGTCTGGCTCTCGCCCGTGCAGGTCATCGGCATTCCCGTTTCCGAGCAGTACGAGGACTACCTCTGGGAGGTCCTGTCCACACTCAAGACCGCCGGTGTACGGGTGGAACTCGATGCGTCCAGCGACCGGATGCAGAAGAAGATCCGCAACGCCACCCTGCAGAAGATCCCTTTCCAGCTCATCGTCGGCGAGGAGGACCAGGCCAACGGTGCGGTCAGTTTCCGGTTCCGCGACGGCACCCAGGAGAACGGTGTTCCCGCCCAGGACGCCGTCCGCCGGATCCTGGCGTCGATCAGCGGCCGTAGCCAGGTGCTCGGCGCCGCCGACTTCGCTGAGGGCGGCAAGCTCGCCGATGCCGTGCTGCCGGCCGGGTTGAGCTGACCATGACCGGACCCGCCGACATTCCCGCCGACCGCCTGGCCGGCAGCCCCCTGGGCTCGGCCGACGAGGTCGACGTCGAGTCGTCGGGTGACTTCGCCGCCGTGCCGGATGCCTTCCAGCGGCTGTGGACACCGCACCGCATGGTGTACATCCAGGAGGGCCAGCAGCCGCACCCCGACGACTGCCCGTTCTGCATCGCGCCCGCGATGGACGACGAGAAGGCGCTGATCGTGGCCAGGGGCACGCACGCCTATGTGCTGCTCAACCTGTTCCCGTACAACAGCGGTCACCTGCTGGTCTGCCCGTACCGCCACGTGGCGACCTACGATGAGGCCACCGCGGAGGAGATCGCCGAGATCGGCAGCCTGACCCAGATCGCCATGCGCGTCCTCAAGGCCACCTCCCGCTGCGACGGCTTCAACATCGGCATGAACCAGGGCCGGATCGCCGGGGCCGGCATTGCCGAGCACCTGCACCAGCACATCGTGCCGCGGTGGGCACTGGACTCCAACTTCTTCCCGATCATCGCCGGCACCAAGGCCATTCCGCGGCTCCTCGGCGACGTTCGACGCGAGATCGCGGCGGGTTGGCCCGTCGCCGGCGCACCCCACGGCAAGGAATAGAATCGACGCTATGACTAACACCGAAACTTCTGAGCAGTTCGGCTCGAGCCGCGTCAAGCGCGGACTCGCTGAGATGTTGAAGGGCGGCGTCATCATGGACGTCGTCAACGCCGAGCAGGCCCGGATCGCCGAAGACGCCGGCGCCGTCGCCGTCATGGCTCTGGAGCGGGTTCCCGCTGACATCCGCTCGCAGGGCGGTGTCGCCCGGATGAGCGACCCCGACCTGATCGACAGCATCAAGGCCGAGGTGTCCATCCCGGTCATGGCCAAGGCCCGCATCGGCCACTTCGTCGAAGCGCAGGTGTTACAGGCCCTCGAGGTCGACTACATCGACGAGTCCGAGGTGCTCAGCCCCGCCGACTACGTCAACCACATCGACAAGTGGAACTTCACCATCCCGTTCGTCTGTGGCGCCACCAATCTGGGTGAGGCGCTCCGCCGCATCACCGAGGGCGCCGCGATGATCCGTTCCAAGGGCGAGGCCGGCACCGGCGACGTCTCAGAGGCGACCAAGCACATCCGCACCATCAAGGGCGAGATCGCGCGCCTGTCCTCGCTGACCAAGGACGAACTGTACGTGGCCGCCAAGGACCTCCAGGCTCCGTACGAGCTCGTCGCCGAGATCGCAGCGACCGGCAAGCTCCCGGTCGTGCTGTTCACCGCCGGTGGCGTGGCCACCCCGGCCGATGCCGCGATGATGATGCAGCTCGGTGCCGACGGCGTCTTCGTCGGCTCTGGCATCTTCAAGTCCGGCAACCCGCAAGAACGGGCCAACGCCATCGTTAAGGCGGTGGCTTTTTATGACGACGCCAAGATCATCGCGGATGTCTCGCGCGGCCTGGGCGAAGCCATGGTCGGTATCAACGTGGCCGACCTCGCCGCCCCGCACCGCCTGTCCGAGCGCGGCTGGTAGCCAGCGCTCCATGACGGTCGGCGTACTCGCCCTGCAGGGCGACTTTCGCGAGCACGCCGCCGTGCTGCGTTCACTCGGTACCGAGGTCACCTTCGTGCGCCGCCCGGAGGAGCTGGCCGACATCGACGGCCTGGTCATCCCGGGCGGCGAGTCCAGTGTGATGGACAAACTCACCCGTCTGTTCGGGCTGGCCGAGCCGCTGCGGGCTGCCGTCACGGCCGGGCTCCCGGTCTACGGCACCTGCGCCGGCCTGATCATGCTGGCCGACACCGTCCTGGACGGGATCAACGGCCAACAGAGCATCGGTGGCCTCGACATCAGCGTGCGTCGCAACGCGTTCGGGTCGCAGACCGCGTCCTTCGAAACCGACCTGGACGTTCCCGTCCTGGGCCAGACCCCTGTGCACGCCGTGTTCATTCGGGCCCCGGTCGTCGACACCGTGGGACCGCGGGCGCGAGCTCTGGCCACCGTGGCCGACGGGCGCTGCGTGGCGGTGGAACAGGGCAATCTCCTGGGCACCTCCTTCCACCCGGAGATCACCGGGGAACATCGTTTCCACGAGTACTTCCTGGCCAAGGTGCGGGCGGCGCACTACCGAGGCTGACTCAGCGTGACCGGGATGCAGCCCGGCTGCGCCAGACTGGGTGCATGACCCGGTACATCGCCCTCCTGCGTGGCGTGAACGTCGGCGGAATCGTCATCAGAATGAACGAGCTGGCCCGGATGGTCGAATCGCTCGGCCACGACGACGTACGCACCGTTCTCGCCAGCGGCAACGTGCTGTTCACCAGCACCGACACCGATTCGCTTCGGCTGAAGGCCGGGCTCGAAGGTGCCCTGTCGGACACCTTCGATTATCAGGCCTGGGTGGTGTTGCTCACCCGGGACCAGCTGGCCGACGCCGTGCAGACGTACCCGTTCGAGCCCAGACCCGGCTGGCACTCCTACGTCCTGTTCGGGTCCGACCCGGCCCGGCTGGACGAACTGTGGCAGAACGCACCCACGCTTGACCCGGACGACGAACGGGTCAGCGTAGGTGACGGCGTGCTGAACTGGCAGGTGCGACGGGACGTCGGCGTCAAGAGCCCATTCAGCCTGCTGACCGCGAAGGCCAGGTACAAGTCGAGCACGACCAACCGAAACCTCAACACTCTGCACAAGATCCTCGACCTGGACAGCCCCCGGTGAGGCGCAAGATCGCTCCGGGGCGCCCGGGCTAGACTGGAATTTGCAGCTGTGACCAGTACGCGACGCCTGTGGGCGTTGTTCGAGTAAGCGACAAACGGGAGATTCATGTCCGGGCATTCCAAATGGGCGACAACCAAGCACCAGAAGGCCGTAACCGACTCGCGTCGGGCCAAAGCCTTTGCCAAGCTCATCAAGAACATCGAGGTAGCGGCGCGGATGGGTGGCGCTGACCTGTCGGGTAACCCGACCCTCGTCGACGCGATCCAGAAGGCCAAGAAGACCTCGGTCCCCAACGACAACATCGACCGTGCCGTCAAGCGTGGCGCCGGTCTGTCCGGCGAAGCCGTCGACTACACCACCATCATGTACGAGGGCTACGCCGCCAACGGTGTCGCGATCATGATCGAGTGCCTCACCGACAACAAGAACCGTGCCGCCGCCGAGGTGCGCACCACGGTCAGCCGCAACGGCGGCAACATGGCCGACCCTGGCAGTGTCGCCTACAACTTCCACCGCAAGGGCATCGTCGTCGTCCCCAAGGGCGACACCCTCACCGAAGACGATGTGCTCACCGCTGTTCTCGACGCCGGCGCCGAGGAGGTCGTCGACGAGGGCGAGAAGTTCGAGGTCTTCAGTGAAGCGCACGATCTGGTCGCCACCCGCACGGCCCTGCAGGAGGCCGGCATCGACTACGACTCTGCCGACATCGCCTTCGTCCCGCAGCTGAAGATCGAGGTCGACGCCGAGACCGCCCGCAAGGTGTTCCGTCTGATCGACGCTCTCGAAGAACTCGACGACGTCCAGAACATCTACAGCAACTACGACGTCACCGCCGAGGTCCAGGCCGAACTCGAAGCCGACACCGAGTAGTGCTGCCGTGACGGTCAGGGTGCTCGGCATCGACCCCGGCCTCACCCGCTGCGGCGTCGGCATTGTGGATGTCGCGGCGAACCGGACGGCCACCCTGGTCGACGTGCAGGTGCTGCGCAGCCCGCCGACCCTGTCACTCGAACGCCGGCTGCTGCTGATCAGCGAGGGATTGGAAGAGCTGCTCGATCGTCACCAGCCGGCGTTCGTGGCTATCGAGCGGGTCTTCGCCCAGCAGAACGTGAGCACCGTGATGGGCACCGCCCAGATCAGCGGTGTCGCCCTGATGTTGGCCGCCAAGCGCGGCCTGTCGGTGACCCTGCACACGCCGAGCGAGGTGAAGGCCGCCATCACCGGATACGGCTCTGCGGACAAGAAGCAGGTCGGCACCATGGTCGCCCGGGTTCTGGGACTGGCGGAGATCCCGAAACCCGCCGACGCTGCCGACGCTCTCGCCCTGGCCATCTGCCATGCCTGGCGTACCGGTGCCGCCGGCGGGGTGCTACCCACCAGCGGAGCCGTCGCGGCCGGCAACCGGTCCACCGCGCCGCTCGGCGGCGGCGCCCTCACCCCGGCCCAGAAGGCCTGGCGTGACGCCGAACGTGGCGGCGCGGCCCGGTCGGCATCCGGCCAGACACCCGGCTCCTCCGGACCGGCAACGTCGGCGGCGAGCCGTAGGCTGAATAGGTGATTTCTTCTCTGCGCGGCCCCGTCCTGTCTGCCCTCGGCACCGCGGTGGTGATCGAGGTCGGGGGAGTGGGCCTGGCCGTCCAGGTCACCCCGGCCACCGCTCTGTCCGTACGTGTCGGCGCCGAGACCCGGCTCTCGACCACCCTGATCGTGCGTGAGGACTCCCTCACCCTGTACGGCTTTCCCAGCGCCGAGGAACTATCGGTCTTCGAGCTGTTGGTCGGTGTCACCGGCGTCGGACCCAAGTCGGCCCTCGGCGTGCTGGCCGTGCTCACGCCCCAGCAGATCGCCCAGGCGGTCTCCACCGAAGACGACTCGGTCTTTCGCAAAGTCAGCGGCATCGGCCCGAAGACCGCCAAACTGATCGTGCTGTCGCTGGCCGGCAAGCTCGTCGTCACCGCCGCATCCGCTACCCCGGCCACGCCGGGACACGCGGCCAGGTCGACCGTCGCGGCCAACGTGCAGGCCGCCCTGATCGGTCTGGGCTGGTCGGAGCGGGTGGCGGTGCAGGCCGTCGAGGAGATCCTGGCCGGCAGCACGGCCGAGTTCGACGCCGAAGCCGCCGGGGTCGCCACGGTCCTGCGGCTCGCCCTGGCCCGCCTGGGCCCGGCCCAGCACTCCGGTGCCGGCACCGCCACGGAGCGTCGCTCATGAGCGCGGATGCCGACCCCGGCGTCGAGCTGACCAACCCGGCGCTCGAGGGCGACGCCGAGCTGGCCTTCGAGGGCGCGCTGCGCCCCAAGAGCATGACCGAATTCGTGGGCCAACAGAAGGTCCGCGGGCAGTTGCAGCTGCTGCTCACCGCCGCCACGATGCAGAACCGCACCCCAGATCACATCCTGCTGGCCGGCCCGCCCGGACTCGGCAAGACCACCCTGGCCATGATCATTGCCTACGAGGGCGACCGGCCATTGCGGATGTCCAGCGGACCGGCCATCCAACACGCCGGCGACCTCGCCGCGGTGCTGTCGTCGCTGGTCCCCGGCGAGGTGCTCTTCATCGACGAGATCCACCGGATGGCCCGTTCCGCGGAGGAGATGCTCTACCTGGCGATGGAGGACTTCCGCATCGACATCATGGTGGGTAAGGGTGCCGGCGCCACCTCGGTGCCGCTCGAGCTGTCGCCGTTCACCCTGGTGGGCGCCACCACCAGGGCCGGCATGTTGCCGAACCCGCTGCGCGACCGGTTCGGGTTCACGGCCAACCTGGAGTTCTACGCCGACTCCGAGCTCGAGCTGGTGCTCGTGCGCGCGGCAGCCCTGCTCGGCCTGGTCATCGACCGGGAAGCGATTGCCGAGATCGCCGGTCGCTGCCGAGGCACGCCCCGCATCGCCAACCGACTGCTGCGCCGGGTTCGGGATTACGCGCTGGTGCACGGCGGAGACGCCGACCTGGCCGCGGTGCACGCGGCACTGGAACTGTACGACGTGGACACCATCGGCCTCGACCGGCTCGACCGGGAGGTGATGCGCATCGTGCTCACCCGCTTCAACGGGGGGCCCGTCGGGCTGAACACCCTCGCCGTTTCGGTGGGGGAGGAACCCGAAACCATCGAATCGGTCGTTGAGCCCTTCCTGGTGCGGATAGGCTTCCTCACGCGCACCCCGCGAGGCCGCGTTGCCACCCCGGCGGCATGGCGGCACTTCGGACTGAGCAACCCTCAGGCTGCGCTCACCTTGGATGTCCTATAATTCAAGCTGGTTCGGCACGACCGTGCCCTCCGCTTCACAACTTGACTGCGGTGTTTCCACCGCACCGGGAAGGTTTCACAGTTCTATGGATCCATTCACTCTTGTCATGCTCGCCCTCTTGGCGTTCCTCGTGTTCTTCATGTTCCGCAACGGCCGCAAGCGCCAGAAGGACACGGCGGCTCTGCAGGAGAAGATGGTGGCCGGCGCCGATGTGATGACCAACTTCGGACTGTACGGCACCATTGTGTCCATCGACGAGGAAGAGAACAAGACTGCTCTCGAAATCGCTCCCGGCACCGTTGTGCAGATCCACCGTCAGGCCATCGCCCGCGTGATCGAGCCCGTCGTCGTTGCCGACGACGTTGTCCTCGACGACACCGTGGACGAGACCGCTGGTTCTCCGCTGATCGTGGGCGAGCCCGAGTTCGGCCAGCGCGCCGCGGAGCGCACCGACGAGACCGACCCCAACACCGACCCCAAAAAGGGCGACGCGTAACAATCCCGCTCTCCGTGCCCGCGCGCTTTGGCGCGGGCACGAGCAAAGAAAGCTGAGTTCAATAGGTGGCTAAGTCGTCTCCGACCAAGAAGGCCTGGCGCTCCCTGTCCTGGCTTGGCGTGATAATCGTGGGTCTCATCGCGCTGAACGGAGTCGGGGTCGCCACCGGCGGCGGTTCCTGGACGCCCAAGCTGGCGTTGGACCTCGAGGGTGGCACGCAGATCATCCTCGCGCCCAAGCTCGAGTCCGGCCAGACCGTGTCGTCCGAGCAGCTGAACCAGGCCGTCTCGATCATCCGGCAGCGCATCGACTCCGCCGGGGTCTCCGAGTCGGAGATCAACACGCAGGGTGGCCAGAACATCGTGGTCTCCATCCCAGGGACGCCAGACGACGCCACCCTGAACCGCATCGAGTCCTCGGCCAAGCTCGAGTTCCGACCGGTATTGATGGCCGATGTGCCCTCTGCCGACAGCGTCGGCTCCGACGGCTCCACCGAGACGCCGGCACCGGAATCCACCGACGGTGCGACCGACCCCGCCGCAGACCCGGCTGCCGAAGCCACCGAGGCTCCGATCACGACGCCCACCGCGGCGCCGACCGACGCGGGTGATCTCAATAACATCACGCCCGAACTGCAAGAGTTGTTCAACAGCTTCCAGTGCGCGGACATCGACACCACCAACGTCGCCCCGGCCGACCAGCCCCTCGTCACCTGTGAGGTGGACGGCTCCGTCAAGTACATCCTCGGCCCGGTCGAGGTCAGCGGCGAGAACATCTCCGACGCCAGCAACGGCCAGGTTCAGACCCAGAGCGGTGCCACCACGGGCGAGTGGGCCGTGAACATCGTGTTCGACGGCACCGGCTCCAAGGCCTTCGCCGACGTCACCACCCGCCTGTCCGGCCTGACCGGTGTGCAGAACCAGTTCGCCATCGTCCTGGACGGCAGCGTCATCAGCGCCCCGCGCACCCTGGCCGTCATCACCGACGGCAAGCCGCAGATCACCGGGTCGTTCGACCAGGACACCTCCAAGGCCCTCGCCGACCAGCTCAAATTCGGCGCCCTGCCGATCAGCTTCACCGTGCAGAGCCAGGACACCATCTCCGCCACCCTGGGCTCCAGTCAGCTGCAGAGCGGCCTGATCGCCGGCCTGATCGGCCTCATCCTGGTGGTGCTGTACTCCCTGGCCCAGTACCGCCTGCTCGGACTGGTCACCATCGCGTCCCTCACCGTGGCGGGTGTGGTCACCTACTTCCTGATCACCCTGCTCTCCTGGCGGGAGGGCTACCGGCTCTCGCTGGCCGGTGTCGCCGGTCTGATCGTCGCCATCGGTATCACCGCGGACTCGTTCATCGTCTACTTCGAACGTGTGCGGGACGAACTCCGTGACGGGCGCGGCCTGGTGTCCGCCGTCGAGTCCGGCTGGCGCCGCGCAATCCGCACCATCCTGGCGTCCGACGCCGTCAACTTCCTGGCTGCAGCGGTCCTGTTCGTGCTGGCCGTCGGCAACGTGCGCGGTTTCGCCCTCACCCTGGGTTTGACCACGCTGGTCGACCTGCTGGTCGTTGTGCTGTTCACCCACCCGGTGCTGCAGCTGCTGGCACGCACCAAGTTCTTCGGCGACGGTCACAAGTTGAGCGGCCTCGACCCGCGTGCGCTCGGAGCCGTGTATCGCGGCCGGGCGCAGTTCCAGGGCCCGGCGCCGGTGCCAGGCAAGAAGGGAACGTCGGCCAGCCGCGAGGCTGCCAAACGCCAGACCATCGCCGAACGCAAGGCGGCAGAGCTCATCGGTAGCGGCTCGAAATCGTCGACCGATGGGAAGGATTCCTAATGGCCAGCTTCAACCAGTTCGGCAACGACCTGCACACCGGCAAGCTGTCGTACAACATCGTCGGCCGTCGTAAGCTCTGGTACCTGATCGCCGCGGTGATGATCCTGATCGCCATCGTCGGTCCGATCTTGCGCGGCGGCTTCACCCTCGGCATCGAGTTCACCGGCGGGTCAGAGTTCGTGGTGTCGCAGGCCGACACCCAGGACCAGGACACCGCATCGACCGCGATCGCCGAGGTCGTTCCGGCCGCCGTGCCGAAGATCTCCACCGTCGGAGCCGACAGCATCCGGGTACAGACCGACCAGCTGACCGAAACCGAGTCCCGCGAGGTGAGCGCCGCCCTGGCCACCGCCTACGGCGTGGACGCCACCCAGGTCACCTCCTCGTTCATCGGTGCCACCTGGGGCCAGGACATCACCGCCCAGGCCGTCCGCGGCCTGCTGACCTTCCTCGTGCTGGCCGGCATCGTGATGGCGCTGTACTTCCGTACCTGGAAGATGGCGCTGGCCGCGATGGTGGCCCTGCTGCACGACCTAGTGATCACCGCCGGCATCTATGGCATCACCGGGTTCGAGATCACCCCTGCGGCGGTGATCGGATTCCTTACCATTCTGGGCTACTCGCTCTACGACACCGTGGTGGTGTTCGACAAGATCCGCGAGAACACCAGCATCGACGGACCGGAATCGCGCCGGACCTTCGCCGAATCGGTGAACCTCGCGGTCAACCAGACCCTGGTGCGCTCGATCAACACCTCCGTCGTCGCCGTCCTACCGGTCGCGTCGATCCTGGTCATCGGAGCATTCGTGCTCGGCGCCGGAACCCTGCGGGACATCTCCCTGGCGCTGCTGATCGGCATGCTGGTCGGTACCTACTCGACCATCTTCATCGCCGCGCCGCTGTACGCGCAGCTGCGGGAGAACGAACCGGAGATCCTCAAGCGGGACAAGAAGTCACTCGCGCTCAAGGCCAAGGCCAGCGCCGGCACGTCGGACTCGACCGTTGTCCCGTCAGACGCCGCTTCGGACGTGACCGCTTGAGCCGCTGCCGCCGCGGGGAATACCTCGCCCGGCCCGCCGGTTTAACGTTTACCCGCTAGTACAGGGATAATTGGGCGCCAGGGAGTGAGGTGACGAGATGACCGAGACAACAACACCATCCGCCGCGTCCCTGCGCCGTCTGGTTCCGCGGATCTTCTCCCGCGCCCAGCCGGCCGGAGCGGTTGAGGCGCTGCTGAAGACCGTGCGCACCCACCACCCGAAGGTGGACCTGTCCATCATCGAACGGGCGTACACGGCCGCTGAGCACGCTCATGAAGGCCAGAAGCGCCGCAGCGGCGAGCCGTACATCACCCATCCGGTGGCGGTTGCGCAGATTCTCGCCGACCTGGGCATCGGCCCGAAGACCGTGGCTGCGGCCCTGCTGCACGACACCGTCGAGGACACCGAGTACACGCTCGACCAGCTCCGCGCCGACTTCGGCGACGAGATCACCATGCTGGTCGACGGCGTCACCAAGCTCGACAAGGTGAAGTACGGCGACAGCACCCAGGCCGAGACCGTCCGCAAGATGATCGTCGCCATGTCCAAGGACATCCGGGTGCTGATCATCAAGCTCGCCGACCGGCTGCACAACGCCCGCACCTGGGGATTCGTTCCGGCCGCTTCCGCCGTGCGCAAGGCCACCGAAACCCTGGAGATCTACGCCCCGCTGGCCCACCGGTTGGGCATCCAGACCATCAAATGGGAGCTGGAAGACCTCTCCTTCGGTGTGCTCTACCCCAAGCTGTACGCGGAGATCGAAAGCCTGGTCAAGCAGCGCACCCCGCAGCGCGAAGAATTCGTGCAGTACGTGATCGACGCCATCAACGACGACCTCAAGGCCGCCCGCATCCGCGGCAAGGTGGCCGGCCGGCCCAAGCAGTA
>Ga0247816_10000623_pt1 | contig 19351 bp, 15 predicted proteins | sample UWRJL209509C1_FD_179930 | JGI IMG/M metagenome (GOLD analysis project Ga0247816, IMG submission 179930) | Plant litter microbial communities from Arlington Agricultural Research Station in Wisconsin, United States - UWRJ-L209-509C-1 | ecosystem: Environmental > Terrestrial > Plant litter >...
GACGCCCTGGGCCAGGAGGAAATTGGCAAAACGTGCGGCCTGGTCTTGTAGCTCGGTGAAGGTGGACGTGGCGCTGCGGCCGTCCTTGCCCTCCCAGAACAACGCGATGCGACCGGGCAAGGCGTGGCGGTCGCAGCATTCGATACAGGCGTTGAGGCCTTGCAAGTTGCCAGCCAGGGCCGCGTCGACGGTTTGCTGGTAGTTGAACTGAGTGGTGGCAGCCGAGTAATCGCGCATCGCTTCAAATCCCTGTGATTTTTTGTTTTTAGGGTTTGTGGGTAAAGCGGTGAAATAGTCGCTCTAGAGCGGTGGGTGGGCAATGGTCAAAGCTTTCAACATCGGTGACTGGTTTGGCCAATGAACTGGGCCGGAGATGATCGTTCCCACGCTCTGCACGGGAATGCATCCCGTGACGCTTTGCGTCACCATTGCGCAGGGCTTACGTCTTGCGCCAACGGCGGGACGCGGAGCGTCCCAAGCGGCATTCCCACGCGGAGCGTGGGAACGATCAAATCATCTCCGGCCCATAGATCCCGCCAATCACCCGGTCAACCCATCCAATTGGACGCTCTACCCCGGAGGTTCTAAGCTCAAACCCTGCGCCACCACCGAAGCCCCCCCTGATGATCGTCCGCCCCAAACCCAACCTGTTCGGCATCCTGTTCTCCCTGAAAGGCTCAATCGCCAAGCGCATCGCGTTGCGCAGCCTGTTGGTGACCCTGCTGGCCTCGGTTATCGTGTTGGTAGAAACCCTGCACCCCGCCTATTTTTCGAAGGTCAACGCCACGCCGTTCACCCTGTTGGGCCTGTCACTGTCGATTTTCATGAGCTTTCGCAATAACGCCTGCTACGACCGCTGGTGGGAGGGCCGCAAACAACTCGGCCAGATGATCATCGAAGTACGCTCGCTGATCCGCGAAACCCAGGTCTTCAGCAACCCCGCCGAGCGCGAGGGTGTGCTGCGCGGCCTCTGCGGTTTCGCCCACGGCCTGATCGCCCGCTTGCGCGTGGAAGATGAGGCCAGCGCGATCAAGCCCTGGATCGCTATTAACCCAAACCACCCAAACCTTCCCGACAGCATTCTGCAAAACCTCGGCGCCCGCTGCTCAAGCCTGGCCGAACAGGGCCACATCAGCGACTGGCGCTACACCCAGCTGGAAACCCGACTGGTGGGCCTCAGCCAGGTCCAGGCCGCCTGCGAGCGGATTAAAAGTACACCGCTGCCCTTCCCTTACACCCTGCTGCTGCACCGCACGATTTACCTGTTCTGTATTCTGCTGCCCTTCGCCATGGCCGAGCCTCTGGGCTGGCTGACGCCGATTTTTACCGCGATCGTCAGTTACACCTTCTTTGGCCTCGACGAAATCGGCGATGACCTGGAAGACCCATTCGGCTTCGACGAAAACGACCTGCCATGCAACGCGATTGTGCGCACCCTGGAACGCGAAATTCTCGCCGCCCTCGGTGAAACCCAACTACCGCCTGCCCTGGAGCCGATTGACTACGTGCTGACGTGATGCAGGTTTGACACTCGCGGTTACCTGACCGAAGCTGATGGCTTTGCAATAGCTGCCCAGCTTTCGGACGCCTGCATGTCAAAGTCACGCCGTTACGCCATCGTCGGCCTGTGCGCCCTGTTGTTTATTGTGCTGATCTCCTGGTATTTCACCCGCTCCACCCCGGTGGCTGTTCCACCGGCGATTGCCCATGGTTACTCCAAAGCCTTGAAGCAGGCCCATAACGGTGAACCGGGGGCGGCGCGAGTGCTGTATCAACAGTTGGCTCGCCCGGACCTGACCGATGTGCGCCGCGCCACCCTACACGCCGAACTGCCCAACTACCCAAGCCCCCAGGCGCTGAAGCTGGCCGACAAGGACCTCGCTGACGAGTCACCGATGGTGCGCCAGGCGGCGATTCACAGCATTGTCGGCCTGGTACCCAGCGGCCAGCGCACGTTGTTGCTCGGCCCGCTGCTCGATGACCCGGAGCAAAGCGTACGGTTTGCCGCCGCCAATGCCTTGCTCGGACTTTCACCCGACACCCTGGGCCTGTATTTCGGGCCATTGCAGCAGGTGCTGGATGAATACGTGAAAAAGCTCAAGGGCCTGCCCGAGAGCGCCGAAGGCTGGATTCAACTGGCGCGCCTGTACATCCACAGCGCCCTGCTGCCCGACGCGCAAAATGCCCTGGAGCAAGCCATGCGCCTGCAACCGGAAAACCTGCAAGCGGTCGTCGCGCAAATAGAGTTGCTGGATAAACAGGGCAAGGTCGATGAATCCCGCCAGTTGCTGGCCAAACAACTGGAGGCGCACCCCGAATCGGCCTACCTGCAACATGCACTTGGGCTGTGGCTGCTGCATCACGGCGAGCGTGCGTATGCCCTGCTCGGGCTGTCGAAAGCGGTGGAATTGGCCCCGGACAATCAGGATTACCGCTACGACCTGGCCACCACCCTGCACGCTCAGGAAGAACTGGAAGCGGCCCAGCGCCAATTGGAAGAAATCGTCCAGCGCAACCCGGCCAATCGCAAGGCGCGGGTGCTGCTGATCAATTATTGGAAGGAGACGGGTCAGTTGCAGAACGTTCAAGTGTTGCTGGCGCAGCTTGAGCAACAGAACCCTGACGATCCCGCGTTGCAGCAAGGCCTGTAGGCCCCCACTGCAAAAAAGTTGTAAATCGCACCCTGCGTTGTACAAATTCAAGAAACTGTTGAACCGCTACAAGGCGTTACGGTCAAGTGACTATGGCGCGCTCACACTGGCGCGCCCTCTACTTGTACGTGACCCGAGGGCACTTCTTGTCTACATCTAAAGAGCTGTTCACAGCAAAGGCGGCCACCGGTATTGAAGGTCTTGATGACATTCTTGCCGGGGGGCTATCGCGTCGCCATCTGTTCCTGCTTGAAGGTGAACCCGGCACCGGTAAAACCACGGTGGCGCTGCACTTTCTTCAGGCCGGGGCCAAGGCCGGAGAGCGGTCGCTGTATATCACCCTGTCGGAAACCGAGCGCGAGTTGCGCCAGGGTGCCAAGTCCCACGGCTGGGACCTGGACGAGCAGATTCATATCTTTGAACTGACGCCGCCGGAAAGCCTGCTCAATGCCGAGCACCAGCAAAGCCTGCTGTATTCCTCAGACCTGGAATTGGGCGAAGCCACTCGGCAGATTTTCGAAGTGGTAGAGCGGGTCAAGCCGACCCGCGTAGTCATCGACAGCCTTTCGGAAATCCGCCTGCTGGCGCAAAGCTCGTTACGCTATCGCCGGCAAATCCTGGCGATCAAACATTACTTCGTACGCTACGACGCCACCGTGCTGTTGCTGGACGACCTGACCACCGAATCCCTCGACAAGACCGTGCACAGCGTGGCCCACGGGGTGATTCGCCTGGAAGAGCTGACCCCCAACTACGGGGCCGAGCGCCGCCGTGTGCGGGTGGTGAAATACCGTGGCCAGAAATACCGTGGCGGCTTTCACGACTTCACCATCATGGAAGACGGGGTGCATGTGTTTCCACGCCTGGTGGCGGCCGAACACCGTGGCGGCTACAACCGCCAGACCTTGACCAGCGGCATCCGTGAAATGGATGCATTGCTCGGCGGCGGTATCGAGACTGGCTCCAGCACCCTGATTCTGGGCCCGGCCGGTACCGGCAAATCGCTGATATCAATGATCTTCGCTGCCGCCGCCGTGGCTCGCGGCGAAAAGGCCGCACTGTTTATTTTCGATGAAGAATTGGGCCTGCTGTTCGAGCGCATGAAGAACATGGGGATCGACCTCGCGGCCTTGCAGGAAACCGGCAACCTGCTGATCGAGCAGGTGGACGCCGCCGAACTTTCCCCCGGCGAGTTCTCCCACCGGGTCCGGCGCTGCGTGGATGAGCGCGGAATCAAGACCGTAGTCATCGACAGCATCAACGGCTACCAGGCGGCTATGCCTGAAGAAAACGCGCTGATCCTGCACATGCATGAACTGCTGCTATACCTGAACCGCCGAGGCGCCGCGACGTTCATGACGGTTGCCCAGCACGGGCTGGTGGGCGATATGCAGGCGCCGGTGGACATCACCTACCTGGCCGACACGGTGATCCTGCTGCGTTACTTCGAAGCCCTGGGCAAAGTCCGCCGGGCGATCTCGATTATCAAGAAACGCACCGGCAGCCACGAATCGACCATCCGCGAATACCGGATCGGCGGCCGTGGCCTGACCATCGGCGAACCGCTGGAAGCATTCCAGGGCGTGTTGCGTGGCGTACCGACCTATATGGGAGCGGGAAATCCCCTGCTCAAGGATGAAAGTTCGTGAGCGGCCTGACGGCCATCTCCGAACGGGCGATCATTCTTGCGCCACTGGGACGCGACAGCTCACTGGCCTTGATGATGCTTATCGAAGCCGGCTATAGCGGCGTGATCGCCGGCCACTTGCAGATGCTCTGCGACGAGTTGGAACAGGGTGCGGGCCTGCTGATCATCGCCGCCGAAGCCTTGCGCGGTATCGATCTGGAGCCGTTGCTCAATCACCTGCAGCAGCAACCGGCGTGGTCCGACTTGCCGATTGTGTTGATGACCCATCATGGCGGCAGCGAGCAGAACGGTTCGGCGCACTTGAGTGCGCTGCTGGGCAACGTGACATTTCTTGAGCGCCCGTTCCACCCGATCACCCTGATCAGCCTGGTGACCACTGCCCTGCGCGGCCGACGGCGGCAATATGAAGCCCGTGACCGCCTGATCGACCTGAGCCAGAGTGAGATGCGCCTGCAACGCACCCTGGAAACCCTCGAACAGCAGGTGGAAGAACGCACCGCGCAACTGCGCAACAATGAAGAAGCGTTGCGCCAATCGCAGAAAATGGAAGCCGTCGGCCAATTGACCGGCGGCATCGCCCACGACTTCAACAATATGCTCACCGGCATCATCGGTAGCCTGGAACTGCTGCGAAGGCGCCTGGCCAGAGGGCGCACGGAAGACCTCAATAGCCTGATCGACCTGGGTGTCACCTCTGCCAACCGCGCCGCCGGCCTGACGCATCGCTTGCTCGCATTTTCCCGTCGCCAGTCACTGGACTCAAAACCGGTTGAGATCAATCAATTGGTGACGTCGATGGGCGAGCTGCTGCAACGCAGCCTTAACGAAAGCATCGCCCTGGACATGCATTTGAGTGACCAGCTCTGGACCGCGGAAGCCGACCCCAACCAGCTCGAGAGTGCGCTGCTCAATCTGGCGATCAACGCCCGGGATGCGATGCCTGACGGTGGACGGCTGGTGGTGGAAACCACCAATCGCCACCTCGACAGTGTCTTCACCGCGGCCTACGGCACCCTGGTACCGGGTGACTATGTGGAATTGAGCGTCAGCGATACCGGCTGCGGCATGCCCGAAAGCGTGATCAGCCGGGCGTTTGATCCGTTCTTCACGACCAAGCCCATCGGCCAGGGCACAGGCCTGGGATTGTCGATGATTTACGGGTTTGCCCGCCAATCCCATGGCCACGTGACGATCCACAGCGTGGTGGACCAAGGCACCACCGTCAGCCTGTTCCTGCCGCGATTTGTGGGCGAAGTGACTGCTGAAGAACCGCTCAACCCAACCTTGCTGCCGTTCGCCAATGCCGGCGAAACAGTGCTGATCGTCGAGGACGATCCGGCCGTGCGGGTGCTGGTGAGTGAGGTGTTGAGTGAGCTGGGCTACGCCTTTGTCGAGGCCGGCGACGCCGACGGGGCCCTGCCGATTATCCAGTCCAGCCAACGCATTGACCTGCTGATCAGCGATGTCGGGCTGCCGGGGATGAATGGCCGGCAACTGGCAGAGATTGGGCGCCAGGTGCGTCCGGACTTGAAGGTGCTGTTCATTACCGGCTACGCAGAGCACGCAGCGGTACGCGGTGGGTTCCTGGACCCGGGGATGCAGATGATCACCAAGCCGTTCACCTTTGATTTATTGACAGCGAAGGTGCGGGAGATGATTCGGGCGTGAAGAAGGGAGCGTGCTCCCTCTTCACAACGCTTACGCCAGCAGTCGCTGGATATGTTCCTGCAAGGTGTCCAGGTCGAACGGCTTGGCCAGGATCGGCGCATTGCGGGTGATCGGACTGTTGCAGTCGATGATTTCCTGCGGATAACCACTGATAAAGATGACTTTTAATTCGGGCCGCAACTTGATTGCCGGCTCAGCGATCTGCACCCCGGAAATGCCGCCAGGCAAGCGGTAGTCGGTCACCATCAGGTCCAGGTGCGGCTTGGTGGCAAGAATTTCAAAAGCCTGCTCGCCATCAATTGCCTTCAACACCCGATACCCAAGGCCCGACAGGTATTCGCCCAACACAAACATAATCGATTCGTCGTCCTCGACGATCAGTACAACATCTTGTGCATCTTCACTCATGGGAAGCCTTTGTCCGGTCAATTGCTGCTGATACGACCATAGGGTCACGCAGAGGTTGCGTCGGATTCACGATTGATTTCACGCCCCGTTTTCCATCGGCAGGCAGACGCGAAACAAGGCGCCCTCGCCTATCCGGCTTTCAACTTCGATGACACCGCCATGGGCCGCGATAATCTGTTCGGAGATAAACAGCCCCAGGCCCAGGCCTGCCACCGCGTGGTTGGCCGAGACTCGTTCGAACTGCTGGAAAATACGTTTCTGGTTGTCTTCGCTGATGCCGATCCCGTGGTCGCGCACCTCGACCCGTGCTTCGCCATGTTCGGCGTACACCCGCACTTCCACCGGGCTCTTGGCGCCGTAGCGCAGCGCGTTGGTCAGCAGGTTGGAAACCACCTGTTCAATGCGAAACTCATCCCAATTGCCCTCAACCGGCCCCTCTGCGACCAGCCGCACCGAGGAATTGGCCGCAGCCACTTGCGGGGCAAAGTTGTCCAGCAGATTGCGCACCAGCAGAGTGAGGTCAAAGTTCCCCGGGCGAATCGACAGCTTGCCAGTGCGAATGCGCGACACGTCGAGCATGTCTTCGATCAAGCGGATCAGGCTCTGGATCTGCCGTTCATCGCGGTCGACCATGGCGTGCATCTTGTCGAGGGTGAACGCTGCGGCGTTGTCCCGCGCCAAGTGCATCTTGCGCAGCTGGGTTTCGAGGATCAGACCGTTGAGCGGCGTACGCACTTCGTGAGCGACGATCGACATGAAGTCATCGCGCATACGCACCGCCTGCTCCAGCTCGGCCTGGGTAGCCTGCAAGCGCGTGAGCAACGCTTCCTGCTCGCGACGACTTTGCTCCAGCGCCTCCACCTGCTGTTTCATCGCCTTGCTCTGGCGATACAGGTCGACGAATACATTGACCTTGCTCTTGACCGCGTGGATATCCAGCGGTTTGTGCAGGAAGTCCACCGCGCCACTTTCATAACCCTTGAACGCGTAGTTGAGCTCGCGGCCGGCGGCGCTGACGAAAACAATCGGGATGTTCTTGGTTTTTTCCGTGCCGCGCATCAGTTCGGCTAGCTCGAAACCGTTCATCCCCGGCATCTGCACATCGAGAATCGCCATCGCGAACTCGTGCTCCAGCAGCAGCGACAGAGCCTCGTCGGCACTCAAAGCCTTGTAGACCTGACGGTCATCGCGCTTGATCAGCGCCTCAAGGGCCAGCAGGTTTTCCGGCAGATCGTCGACGATCAGCAGTTTAGCCTGGACAGTACTTAACATGAGGAGGATTCCAGGGAAGCCAGCAAGTCGCCGATGCGGCTCAAGGTCAGAATATGGTCAGGTGTGTGCAACGCCAGGGCCGCGCGGGGCATAACCGCTACCCGTGCCTCCGCAGGGTCCTGAACCACTGTGGTACCGCCGTGTTGCTGTACGTGAAGCAAACCCTGGGCGCCGTCTTGATTGGCGCCGGTCAGCAGAATCGCCAGTAATCCCTTGCCGTAGCTGTCGGCGGCCGATTCAAACAGGTAATCAATGGCAGGACGCGAATGGTGCACGCGGTCTTCCTGGCTAAGGGACAAGCTGCGGTCGTGCTCTACCGACAGGTGATAACCGGGGCCGGCGAAGTACAGCGTGCCAGGCTCGATCAGCTCTTTGTCGCGAGCCTCCACCACGGGCATCGACACCCGACGGGCAAAGACTTCCGCCAAGTGGCTGCGGCGCTCGTCCGGCAGGTGCAGCACGGCAATGATCGGCAAGCCAAATCCCTTGGGCAAGTTGCCGAAAATACTCAGCAACGCCTCCACGCCACCTGCGGAGGCGCCGATGACGATTGCTTCGATCCCAGGCACATGCGCCTGGCTGGCAGCCACTTCATTCATAATTTTCGGTAGATCCGCTCTTGTTTGACCAAGGGTTCGAACTGTTTGCTGTAGGCAGAAAAGTCGAGCGTTTCCTTACTCCCCAGAACCAGAAAGCCACGGTGACACAACGATTCGTGGAACAATCCGAACGCACGATCCTGCAATTTTTTATTGAAGTAAATCAGCACGTTACGACATGAAATTAATTGTGTTTCTGAGAATACACTATCGGTCGCCAAACTGTGATCGGCGAACGTGACGTTCTCCCGCAGGGTCTTGTCGAAGATCGCGTAATCGTAGGCGGCGGTGTAGTAGTCGGCAAATGAACGTTGCCCGCCTGCCTGCTGATAGTTGTGCGTGTAGGCGCGGACATTCTCCAGCGAGAAGATCCCCTGCTTGGCTTTTTCCAGCGAGCTTGGGTTGATATCGGTGGCATAGATGATCGTGCGCTCCAGCAGCCCCTCCTCACGCAGCAGGATGGCCATGGAGTACACCTCTTCCCCGGTGCTGCAACCGGCGATCCATATCTTGATCGACGGGTAGGTCTTGAGCAGCGGCACCACTTCCTGGCGAATCGCCAGAAAGTGCGAAGGGTCGCGAAACATCTCACTGACCGGAATGGTCAGAAACTGCAGCAACTGCATGAACGCCGTGGGGTCGTGCAACACCCGCTCCTGCAAGGCCGAGATGGTCTTACAGTCGAACTGGCGCAGGGCGTGAGCGACACGACGTTTGACCGACGCGCCGGAGTAGTCGCGAAAGTCGTAGCTGTACTTGAGGTAAATCGCCTCAATCAGCAGACGCAGCTCTATGTCAGTGCTCTTATCCAAGTAGCTTGTTTCCAATTAGCTTAATTCCACTTAAATGCGTTCCATCTTGGGCAGCCACACGCGGATCAGCGAAAACAGTCGATCCAGGTCGATGGGCTTGGCCAGGTAATCGTTGGATCCCGCCGCCAGGCAGCGTTCCTGATCGTCCTTCATGGCCTTGGCCGTCACCGCAATGATCGGCAGCTTGCGCCAGCGCGGGTCCTGGCGGATCAAGGCGGTGGCCTCGTAGCCGTCCATCTCCGGCATCATCACGTCCATCAACACCAGGTCGATGTCATCGACTTCATTGAGTTTGTCGATTGCCTCACGGCCATTACGGCCAATAACGACAATCGCGCCCTTGTGTTCCAGGGCGCTGGTGAGGGCGAAGATATTGCGCACATCGTCGTCCACCAGCAGCACCTTGCGCCCCTCGAAGACCTTGTCGCGGCTGCGCGCGGTCCTGAGCATCGTCTGGCGTTCATGGGACAACTTGGATTCAACTTTGTGCAGAAAGAGTGTCACCTCGTCCAACAGGCGCTCGGGAGAGCGCGCGCCCTTGATGATGATCGAGCGCGAGTACTTGCGCAGCTCGGCCTCTTCATCGCGGGTCAGGTTGCGCCCGGTGTAGACAATCACCGGCGGGAACGAGCAGATGTCTTCAGTGGACATGCGCTTGAGCAGCTCGTTGCCGAGCATGTCCGGCAGTTTCAGGTCGATGATCATGCAGTCATAGATATTGGTGCGCAGCAGGTCGAGGGCCTCCTGGGCAAAGCCTACGGCGGTGATCTCGATGTCATCGTCGCCGATCAGGCGGGCAATGCTGTCGCGCTGCAAGTCGTCGTCTTCCACCAGCAGGATGCGTTTGACCTTTTGCGTCAGCTTGGCTTCAAGGCGCGCGAACACGTCCTTGAGCTCTTCGCGGGTGGTCGGCTTGACCGCATAACCGATCGCGCCCATGTGCATCGCGGCTTCGACACGGTCCTCCACGGAGATCACATGCACCGGGATGTGCCGGGTTGCCGCGTGCTCCTTGAGGCGCTGCAACACTGTCAGGCCGGAATGGTCGGGCAGGCGCATATCCAGCAGGATCGCATCAGGAATGTAGTGTTCCGCCAGGCTGTAGCCTTCGTCTGCACCGTGGGCGACCAGGCAGTGGTAGCCCAGCTCGTGGGCCAGGTCGAAGAGGATGCGCGCAAAGTTCGGTTCATCTTCCACCACCAGGATGCAACGGGTGGTGAACGGGGCCTTGTCGCGGTCGTCGATAAAGCGCGGGATCAGCGCTTCATGAGCGATAGGCAGCGGCGACACCTTGATCGGTGCTGGCGCGGGCGCGTGCACGACAGCCCGCGGTTGTTCCACCGCTGGGGCGTCTTCGTCGCGCTCCACATAGTGCTCCGGCAACACCAGGGTAAAAATGCTGCCCTGGCCCGGTTCGCTGGTGACGCTGATATAGCCGCCCAGCAACGCTGCCAGGTCGCGGGAAATCGACAATCCAAGGCCGGTACCGCCGTAACGGCGGTTGGTGGTGCCATCGGCCTGCCGGAACGCTTCGAAAATGCTTTCGTGCTGGTCCGGGGCAATCCCTATACCCGAATCGCGCACGGTAAAAGCAATGCCCTCGCCCGGTTGGCGGGACACCGACAGGCTGACCTCGCCCTTCTCGGTAAACTTCACGGCGTTGGACAGCAGGTTCTTCAGGATCTGCTCCACACGCTGGCGGTCGGTAAACAGCATGTGCGGCGAGCCTTCCTGAACTTCCACCTGGAACTGCAGGTTTCGGTCGGCCGCCAGTGGTTCGAACATCCCGCGCAAACCGTCTACCAGGCGCGCCACGCTGGTGTTCTCCGGGCGCATTTCGAGCTTGCCGGCCTCGACCTTGGAAATGTCGAGGATGTCGTTGATCAAATTGAGCAGGTCATTACCGGCGGAATAGATCGACTCGGCAAACTTGACCTGTTCGGCGCTGAGGTTTTCCTGGGGATTCTCTGCCAGCAGCTTGGCCAGGATCAGCGAGCTGTTGAGCGGCGTGCGCAGCTCGTGGGACATGTTGGCGAGGAACTCAGACTTGTACTTGCTGGAGCGCTGAAGTTCATCGGCGCGATCCTCAAGCTCGATTTGCACTTGGTTGAGCTGGACGTTCTTGCGGTCCATGGCGTCGCGTTGCTCGGCCAGGGTCAGGGTTTGCTCGGCCAGTTGCTCGTTGGTTTGCTCCAGTTCAGCCTGCTGGGTTTCCAGGTGAGCCTGGGACTCCTTGAGAATGCGCGACTGCTCCTCCAACTCTTCGTTGGCGGTCTTGAGTTCTTCCTGCTGCACTTGCAACTCTTCGTTGAGCTGCTGGGTTTCGGCGAGCACTTCCTGCAGGCGCTGACGATAGCGGGCGGCTTCGATGGAGGTGCCGATATTGCCGGCAATCAGCTCCAGCAACTCGACATCGCGCTCGTCCAGCGGGCGCAGGAAACCCAATTCGATCACGCCGTTGACCCGGTCGTCATCACTGGTGGGCATCACCAGCACGCTGCGGGTGGTGCCCTCGCCCAGGCCGGAGCTGACCTTGAAGTAGTCGACCGGCACATCGTCCAGGCGAATCAGGCGATCCTGCTGTGCGGCCTGGCCGACGATACCTTCATCACTGTAGATCGACTGTTCGTGCTGTTCCTGTTCGCGAGAGAAACCATAAGTGGCCACGCGCTTGAGGCCGCCGTGCTCCTCGCGCACATACAGCGCGGCCACGGCCGAGCCCATGTATTGGGCGAAGAACTGCAAAATGTTACGGCCCAACAGGTTAAGGGTCAGTTGACCTAGCACTTGTTCGGCCAGTTCGGTCTGGCCATTGCGTAGCCAGGCCTGTTGTTCAAGGCGCTTGGCAATCTTCTGTTGTGACGCGAGGTTTGCGCTGTAGCTATCTGATAATTCTAGTAAATTCTTTCTGCCGATGTAGGCCAGAAAAGCACTCAGGCCAAGCACAAATACAAGATAAAGCGTGACACTGATGATCGTGGTACGGGTGACGTCCTCATTGCGGGTGATGCGGAACTGCTGCTCCATCGCCACAGCCCGGTCGTATTCCTTACGAATTTCATCAGTCAAACTTTTGCCACGCCCGGCCTTTACCGCACTGCGGAAATCACCGCTTTCGCGCTGCAGATCAATCATTGACTGGGCGTAGGCGTTCCACGCCATTTGCAGCGACTCCAGGCGTTTGAGCCGATCAACCTGCTCCGGGTTATCCGCCACCAGTGCCTGCAAGTTGCGCAAATCGGAAATGATCCTTGGCTTGGCCACTTCGTAAGGGTCGAGGAAATGCTCGTCGCCGGTGATCAGGAAACCGCGCATGCCGGTTTCCAGGTCTACGGTCAGCTTCGAGGTTTCGTTGAGATTGTTGATCACTCGGTCTGTGTGTTCTACCCACTGGATAACCGAGAGCAAATAGGTGATCAGGCAGACGAAAAACACCGCACTGAGCACGCCGACACCCAGCGGTAGCGCGACATTGCGACCCAGTAGTTTTCGGAAGCTTTTCTCATCGACTGACGACGCGGGAGTCATGGGCATGCCTTGGCCAAGTGCGGAAAAACGAGGAGTTTGCCCCAAAGTGATGGGCAAGACCATTTTTCTTAAACCCTTTTGGGCAGATTCCTACAGCAGAACAGGCTATTGTGACTGGTCTTTTGTATCGCATTGTTTTTCAAATACCTGCGGAACTTGTGGGGAGTTCGCGCTTACTCATGGAAGAGACCGGTCTCATCGGCCACTTGTAATCCTCGCCTTTCTCTTGGGAATTCCATTTATGTCTGCAGCTACCTCCACCATCCTTGTCGTCGAAGACGACGCCATCGTGCGGATGTTGATCGTCGATGTCCTCGAAGAGTTGGAGTTCCATGCACTTGAGGCTGCAGACGCAGAAGAAGCCCTGAGGTTTATCAACGATACTGATCAGGTGATTGACCTGATGATGACCGACAACGGCTTGCCCGGAATCTCCGGCCAGGAACTGGCAAACAAGGCCCGGGCGTTGCGCCCCTTGCTACCCATCCTGTTTGCCAGTGGTTATGCCGAGAACATCGAAGTGCCAGCAGACATGCAGGTAATTGGCAAACCCTTCTCGATCGATCAGTTACGCGACAAAGTGAAATCCATGCTCGCCTGAACCCCCGCCCCCCGATACCGCACTGCGCCGACGGGATTTTCACGCTGGAGGCGCTCGTCGGAAACTTCCTTCTCCTCTGCATTACAAAGCAACTAATTCTTCCGCATGGCTAGCTAGTCTGGATTTTGCTGCTAGCTTCAAACGACATGTCCTACACCTAAATATGAATAACGACAGTCCGTAGCGTATCAACGCGGGCCTTTGGGTTTTTCGCCAGCAAGCTCGCCCCTACAGTGCAGTGGTCGCAATCACCAGGGATTTGGGGAGTCATCATGCTCAGGTCATCACACGCCCCCGCATTTATGCTGGCCGCTTTAGTGTTACCGACATTTACCGCACAGGCCGATAACGCCGAGACGGCAAACAAGAGCAATAACCCGCTCAACCTCGCGCCCGGCGCCAACTTGCAGGACTACTACACCCCAAAGTTGTACGACACTAATGTGCACACCAATGATCTGCTGCTGCGGGGTACTTTGCCCATCGCGCCTTCGGACTTTATCGGTGTACCCCAGTTGCTGCGTGCCACCCTGCCCCTCAGCACCCGTCCCGCGCCCCACAGTGGCTACAGCACCGGGATCGGCGACCTGAACCTGTTCGATATCTTTTTGCTCAAGACCGACGGCGTGCAGCTGGGCATCGGCCCGCAGATCACCGCACCGACTGCCGAACACGATGAATTGGGCACCGGCAAATGGCAGGCCGGCCTGGCCGCCATTGCCATCGACTCATCACCCAGGGGCCTGCTCGGCGCGCTGGTGCAGTACCAAAGCTCGTTTGCCGGAGACCGCGACCGCGCCCATGTCGAAAGCGCGACGCTCCAGCCGTTCATCATTCATAACTTGCCCAAAGGCTGGTACCTGCGTTCCACCGGCACCTGGACCTTTGACCTGAAAAACGACACCCATTACATCCCCATTGGCCTTGGCGTGGGTAAGGCCTGGAAGGCCGGCACCAACATCCTCAACGCCTTTGTCGAACCGCAGTGGACTGTTGCCCGCAAGGGCGATGGCCTGCCGCAGTTCACCCTGTTTGCCGGGATCAACGGTACGTTTGGGAAATAAGGACGTTTTATGCATGCTTTGATTCGAAGTGCCGGTTTGAGTTTGGTGGCCTTGTCGGCGAGCTGCGGGGTGGGTGTTCACGCACAAACCCTCGACACGCGCATTGGCCCCATCACCATGGAAGGTGAACTGCCGGCGCGCGGCGAAATCGCCAAGCTGTATGGCGAACTGGATTTCCAGCAGGCCACCCAGAGTTTCCTCTGGGCGCTGCCGTTGGTGTCCTACGCCCAGTGGCAGGATGAATTCAGCACCAAGCTGGGCGCCCGCAGCGGCGACCTGATGGTGCTCACCACCTACGAAGACAAGCTCGGCGTAATCACCGCCAACGCCACTACCCCTTACATTCTCGGCTTCGTCGACCTTAACGAGACCGGCCCGCTGGTGATCGAACTGCCACCCGGCCCTACCGCCGGAGGAATTGGCGACTTCTGGCAGAGGGCTATCATCGACATGGGCCAGACCGGCCCCGACCAAGGCAAGGGCGGCAAGTACCTGGTGCTGCCGCCCGGCCAGGAACCACCGGCCGATGCCGGGCAGTATTACCTGGCCAAATCGCAAACCATGAACGTGCTGGTGGGCTTTCGGGTACTCGACCCGGACCCGGCCAAAGGCAAGGCGCTGGTTGAGCGGTTCAAGATGTATCCCTATGCCCAGCGCGCCAATCCCGGTAAAACCCGGCTGCTGTCGCCGGGTGGCAAAACCTGGTCCGGCACGCAGCCGCGGGGCATGGCTTACTGGGAGCGCCTGCACGCAATTATCCAAAAGGAACCGGTCAACGAACGCGACCGTTTCTACATGGCGATGCTCTCAAGCCTGGGCATCGAAAAAGACAAACCCTTCAACCCCAATGAACACCAGCGCAAGGCCCTGGAACAAGGCGAGCAAATGGGCGAGTTGATCGCCAAAGCCAACGCCTTCGCCAAGCGCTTCCCGCAAGCCCAATATTGGAAAGACCGGCAATGGGACACCGTGCTGAATATCACCGAACCATCCCAGCGCGTCGCGTATTACGACCAGTTATGGGAGCGCAGCGCCTGGTTCTACGAGGCGGTTACCAACACCAAAGGAATGGTCTCCAAGACCCCAGGCCTGGGCCAGACCTACCTGGGTGCCTACACCGACAAAAACGGCGAATGGCTGGACGGCGCCAAGACCTACAAACTGCACGTGGCGGCGAACCCTCCGGCGAAGCAATTCTGGTCGTTGACCGTGTATGACATCGACAGCCGCTGCCTGATCGACAACCCACAACGTAAAGCCGACCTCTCTTCACGTCAGGATTTGAAGAAAAATGCGGACGGATCGGTAGATCTTTACTTCGGACCGCAAGCGCCAAAAGACTTCGAGAGCAACTGGGTGCAAACTCTGCCGGGCAAACACTGGTTCAGCTATTTCCGACTGTATGCGCCCACCGAGGCCTACTTCGATAAAAGCTGGAAACTCGACGACATCACCCCTGCTCCCTTATAGAGACGCAACAACATGATCAGAAAACCGACGCGCCTGCTGTTGGCGAGCCTCTCGATTCTCATGAGCACCGGCGCCTGGGCCGATTTCACGGCCACCCCCAGTGAAGCCAGGGCCATTGCCAAGGAAGCCTACCTCTATGGCTTTCCGGTGGTGGAGATGTACAAGACCCTTTACACCCAGGCAGTCGAAAAAAACGGGCCGAACTTCAAAGCACCGTTCAACCATATCGGCAACACAGCCCAAGTGTTCACCCCCAAGGACACGGCGTTCGTCACACCGAACTCGGACACGCCCTACTCGTTCGTCTGGATGGACCTGCGGGCGGAGCCAGTGGTGCTGACCCTGCCGAAAATCGAAGACAACCGTTATTACTCGGTGCAGTTGATCGATCTCTATACACAAAATTTTGGCTACCTGGGCACCCGCAGCACCGGCAACAACGGCGGGCACTACATGATCGCGGGCCCCAACTGGAAAGGTCAGCAGCCCACCAACATCGACCGCGTGGTGTACAGCGAAAGCAACATCGCCTACGCGCTGTACCGCACGCAATTGTTCGATGAAAAGGATTTGGGCAAAGTCAAGCAGATCCAGAGCGGCTACAAGGTCCAGACCCTCAGCAATTATGTGAACCAGCCCAAACCGACCAAGCCGCCGAAAATCGCCTGGCCCAAGCCCACACCGAACATGAGCGACAGCGTGCACCTGTTCCGCTACCTGAACTTCATGCTGGGCTACGCGGCCCCTCAGGACAGCGAAAAAGACCTGCTGGCGCGCTTTGCCAAGATCGGCGTCGAAGCCGGCAAGCCGTTTGACCTCAAGGCCCTGACCGTTGAACAACGCAAGGCTCTGGAAGACGGGATTGCCGACGGCAAGGCTGAGTTTGCGGCGTTCAAAAAAGACAAGGTCGACACCCATCAAATCTCCAGCGGTGACTTGTTCGGCAGCCGCGACCACCTGCAGAACAACTACCTGTACCGCTACGCTGGCGCCAACATGGGCATTTTTGGCAACTCCAGCGATGAAGCGGTCTACATGAGCTACTTCGTCGACAGCGAGGGCAAACCCGCCAACGGCGCGCGGCACAGCTACACCCTGCACTTCGCCAAGGGCCAGTTGCCGCCGGCCGATGCGTTCTGGTCGCTGACCATGTACGACGCCAAGACCAAATTGCTGGTGCCCAACCTGAAGAAACGCTACCTGCTCAATTCGCGAATGCTGCCCACCTTCAAGCTCGACGCCGACGGTGGCCTGACGCTGTTGGTGGCGCACCACGAGCCACCGAAAGCCGAACAAAGCAACTGGCTCCCGGCCCCACCCGGTCCGTTCTACGCCGTCATGCGCATTTACCTGCCCAAGCCTGAGGTAGGTAACGGCCAGTGGCAGCTACCACCGCTGACACCCATGAAGTAAGCAAGGGTCAGTAGCACCGCGTCACCCCTGACATCAGGCCGATACAAGGAGTAGAGCCATGGTTTCACGTAATCAGTTGAGTGCGTTTACCGCTGCGACACTGGCACTGATGCCAGGGATAGGATTTGCCGACAATGCCAGGGACTGGCAAAACACCCCGAAGGACCTGAACATGGTGTTCGGCTACTACAACCGGGTCGACACCAACACGCCCATCGACACGACATTGCCGATCACTGGGCTGTCGTTGAATGCCGACCTCTACCTGTTCCGGTTTGCCCGCTCGTTCAGCATCGACGGACGCAGCAGCGCCATCCAGTTCATCCAGCCCTACGCCGACGTGTCGGCGTCTTTCGACAATGCCCAGTACTTCAGCGGCACCAAGCACAACGGCGGCACCGGCGATGCTCAAGTAGTGTTTGCCCACAACATCTTCGGTGGCCCGGCACTGACCCCCGAAGAGTTCGCCAGCTGGAAGCCCGAGACCTTTCTCACTGGCGCCTTGTGGATGACCATGCCCACCGGCGACTATGACAAGGACCGCATCATCAACATCGGCTCCAACCGCTGGGTGTTCAAGCCCGAGTTGGGCTTTGGCACGCCCATTGGCCCAACCTGGCTGGAGATCAATACCTACGTGTCGCTGTTCGGCGCCAACAAGGATTATCACGGCGACAGCAAGCTGGAACAAAAGCCGCTGTACGCCATTGAAGGTCACTACAGCTACACCATCAGCCGTGCGCTCTGGGTGTCGCTGGACGCCACCTATAACCGCGGTGGTGAAAGCAAGATCGATGGCGACTGGCAAGACAACAAACAGGAAAACGGCCTGCTGGGCGCGAGCCTGGGGTTCATGCTGTCGCCGCAATTTGGCGGCCTGCTTGCCTACAGCGACACGGTTTCGGAGCGAACCGGTTCGCCGGATGTGAATACCTGGACGTTCCGCCTGCAGTACGTCTGGTGAAGCGTACGCACTGAATCTCATGCTGTGCGCCGGTCAATCAACAGGCCGATGATTTCACTCTTTATGCTTTGAACGAGGTGCGCCATGCCCGACTTTCATCGCACACGCGTCTTGCTAATCGCCCTGTTGCTCGGCGCCAACCCCGCTTGGGCCGATGAACTCGACCCCAAGGCCCTGACCGCGCTTGAACACATGGGCGGCTACCTGCGCAGCCTGCAGCAGTTTCGCATCGACGCCCACAGCCACACCGACCAGGTGCTGGAGAACGGCCAGACTATCGAGTTCAGCCACCAGACCCGCCTGCTGGCCAAGCAGCCCGACAAGCTGCAAGTCTCGGTCCAGAGCGACGGTTCGCGCCGCAGCCTGTTCTACAACGGCAAACGCTTTACGCTGTATGACAGCCGCAACGGTTACTTCGCCAGCCAGGAGGCCCCGGCGGATATCAGCGGTTTACTGGACCAACTGAGCGAGCGTTATGGCATCGAGCTGCCATTGGCCGATCTGTTTCGCTGGAACCCCGGCACCGCCAAAGACGTGGGCATCAGCAGCGCCTTGCTGATTGGCAGCGACACCATCGACGGCCAGACCTGCACCCACTATGCCTATCGCCAACCGGATATCGACTGGCAACTGTGGATTCGCCAGGGCACGCAACCATTGCCCTGCCGCCTGGTGATCAGCCGCCGCGACACCGCCGAGCAGCCCCGGCACAGCGTCAACTATCAATGGCAGCTCAACAACCCGCCAGCGGCCAGGGACTTTGAATTCACCCCACCGGCCGGCGCGCGCTCGGTGCCCCTGCAACAGCTGGAGCCTCAGGGAGAACAGCCATGAAACCCACAGCGGCGGTGCTCACCGCGAGTTTGCTGCTGACGCTGTTCGACCCGCTGGCGGCCCAGGCCTGGCAGTTGCGGGGCGGCGGTGGTGCGCGCACGTTTGTCGTGCCCCATGGAGGTGGCGGCGGCTTTCGACCGGCGCAACCCATGCCGCGGCCAATGCCGACGCCACGGCCGATGCCGCCGCACCCGGAGCCCCATCCACAGCCGCATCCACAGCCGCATCCTGAACCGGCCCCGCATCCACAGCCGGGACCGCAACCGCATCCAGGGCCAGGGCCGCAACCGGGGCCACATCCTTATCCTGGGCCTGGCCCACAACCTGGGCCGCATCCTTATCCGGGGCCTGGTCCGCATCCATATCCGATGCCGCCACCTCCGCCACCCCCACCGCCACCGCATCCGGATGACTGGTAC
>Ga0247816_10000624_pt1 | contig 19332 bp, 23 predicted proteins | sample UWRJL209509C1_FD_179930 | JGI IMG/M metagenome (GOLD analysis project Ga0247816, IMG submission 179930) | Plant litter microbial communities from Arlington Agricultural Research Station in Wisconsin, United States - UWRJ-L209-509C-1 | ecosystem: Environmental > Terrestrial > Plant litter >...
AGGTTGGAATAGACGGACTCCACGGGGCTTGCACTTGGCGCCATGGTGGACCGGTCCCGGCGCACCCGCAGTTCCGTGGTTGTTTCCGCCAGGCGGCCCACGGAAGGTACAGTGGCGTTGGTGACGGATGCCCACCCGGCCAACGCCGTCACAATACTGTTGATGGCGCCCACATCGGCATCAATCGGGCCGTATTCCGTGCAACGTCCGGTGGTGGTGCCTACCCCGGCGCCATCAAGCGTGACGGGGGTAAGCGTTTCCCACTGGTGCAAGTTGTTCAAATCAGACGCAAGCTGACCCGATGGAATAAGCAAAAATGGTGTGCCGCCTAAAGTCAGCGTCACCAATGACCGGGTGGCGGGCTGTGCGGTCAGGCCGTTTAATTGCGCCAGCCCCTGCAGGCTTGGGCCGTTGGCTTTGTTGGGGTCAAATTGCTGGAAGGCCAGTTGCATGGCTTCCCACGTAAGGCCCAAGCCGTCCAAGGGCACTTGAACAATTTGCATAGCCGGGTCTTCACTGCCAAAGTCCGGTTGCAACGTGGACCCCGTGGTGGGGTCAGTGATCAACGCAAGGGCCGCGGAAGCGTCCGCCAGAATGTCCGCCAGGCGTTTGGCTTCAAAGCCTGCATCAGTTACACCCGCCATGGTCAAACCTCCACTAAAATTGTTTCACTGGCACCGCTGGCCAATGCGAGTTTAACCACTGCGGCCACGGACACCCGGCGGTCCGGGCTTTGTGATATGTCCATGGATTCAATGTAATTTACTTCCGGGTCCAGCAAGATGCGGCGCCGGATAAGGGCGCCCACTTCCGCTTCCGTCATTTTACCGCCCAAGATGCTTGGGGCGCCATCTACTGCGTAATAGGGCACGCCGTCTTGCACATCCAAAAACCATTCCGTCAACTGCGTGGACAGTGCCGTAAAGATGCGGTCCCGGGCCGCGTCAGACTCACGCGACAACACCAGGCGCCCGGCAACAATTTTGTAATCAGCTTGGGCGCGGCCGTCACGGTTCAAGGCAATTGAAAAAATCATGTTGGTCCCGCTGTGTTGGATCCGCCAGCCATAACGCCACCATGCACGTGTGTGCTGCCCACATTCACGCCGTTGTTGGTCAGCGGGCCGGTTATGTTCATGCCGCCGGATTGCGTAGAGGTTCCACCGGTCTGTGCAAGACTTCCGGTTATGGACACATCCCCGGTGTTGGTCAGCGTGCCGGTGTTGGTAATGTTGGCATTGGTCACAATTTCCATGCCTTCCATGTGAAACGTGGCGCCACCTGGCACCACCGCGTCAATGGCGGTATCAGACAAGGCCAACACGCAGTCACCGGCGCGGTTGCGAAGTTGCACGGCGTCAGTGGGAAAGCCGGGGATTGCGCCGGATGCGCGCTGCACGCCCGGAATAAAAATGGCGTCCGTTAAATCGTGATGCCGCGGGGTGGCCATGTCGGGGGTCATGTTGACACCGGCACCGTGCTGCCAGTTGTCTATGGCCCGGTCACACACCACCAACAGCCCTTCATCACCGATGCTGACCGGGACCACGACAAACAGCCCAAGCGTGGTGGATCCAAGCACCTGCAGGGGCACGCCCTGAAGCACCGGCAACCGCACTTCATTCACGGATTCAAGGCGTTGTGTCATGCTGACCGCGGGTTGCACATCCACGGTGGTGCCGTCAGCACTTACCGCGGTCACAATGCCCGGGATGGCCGTGCGCAAGTCCAGCAACTGGCGGTCCGTCATCACGCGTTGTGCTTCCGCTGGATCCGTGTCTGATGTTACGGTGGTCATTTAAAACATTTTCAGTGATTGGGCTTTAAGCTGTGCAGGGCCGTGGCTATCAAATGACAAATCAACTTTGGTGCTTTTGTAGTCGCCTGACAATTCCGGGCTAACCGTGGATTTAACCACCATCCGGTCCCCGGGCTTCATGCGGGCATCAAACTTGGCCACAATTTCCACACCCACTTTGACTTGCAACGGGCCATTAAGCAGCGGTGCGCAGCTTATCAAGTTGCTGTTTGATGTGAATATAAAACCGTTGCCGGTGTCGCGTTTATCGCTGACCGCCTGAAACACACCATCTTGAACGGACCAACTGAAGCCCTGTTGATCCGCCAGTTTGTTTAGCTGTGAAGTGGTGGTGCCCACAAAGGCCATGCCCTTGGGCGGCAAGCGGCCGTCCACATCAATTTTGCCTACCGTCACGCCAGGTAGTGCGGCCGCAAGTTGTTTGACCACCTGATTGATTGGGGTCTGCCCGCTGAATGAACGGCTATAGGCGCCACGGACCATGCCCCCGTAGCCATCCAAGGCCGTCAGTTTGGTCACAATATCGGATCCTTGCCGCATAGACACCGCGGACAATAGCCCCCCGCTGGCCACCATCGCACCGCTACTGGCGGAAGACTCATAACCGGCAAACAGTTGAATCTTTGACAGGTTGGTGCGGATGGCCTGGCGCGTGTTGCGAGATAGGTTGTAAACCGTAATATCAATTTTGTTGGGTTCACCGGTCAGCGTCTTGGACGCATTGAAGGACACACGCAAATGTGCGTTGGTGCCGTCCGCGATGATGCGCACGGCGTCACCGGTATTGCCTTTGCCCTGCCAGTCAGCCAGTGGACCTATGACCAATTCACAGTAACGCAGGAAGTCAGACACGGTACATGGCCCGCACGTCAAAAGGCAACGTGTAGTCCACCACGGTGTCTTGATCCAGCAATTCAAACTCACCAGGTGCAAACCAATAAAGCTGTGCGGTGCTGCCCAAGGATTCCGGCGTGTCATTCTCCCCGCCATCCGTGGTGACCACACGGAATTGGCCAAGGGTGCGTGTTAGCTCTGCACTGGCTTTAAGAATGTTGATCACGGGCACCAACGCCAGGCCAAGGGCAAAGGGCGTTTCATCCTGTGCCAGTATGTCCATAAACCACCCGGGCACCGTGCTGTTGAAATATGTGCGCAATGTCAACAGGTTGTCACCCAACAGGACTTGAAAGCGGCGGTCATTATCAGCGGTGACGGGTAAAATTTGCATGGTCACTTTCCAAACAGTTGGGACAACACGGACCGTTGGGGCGCCGTGGGTTCCTTGGGTTCCACGCGGCCGCTGTTGACCTGGCTGGATGCGGATTTACGTTTGACCTGTGCCGCGGGCACCTTCACCCGTTCCAGCTTGTCCAAGGGGACTTCCTGAAAACCGATGGTGCCACGCAGCGCACCCGTGAATGGGCCGGTGTGTTCCGCCTGCACGTCCACCACGGCCATGGAAGGGTAAAGGCGGTGACGCGTGACCACCTGCCACAACTTGCGTTCCTTGATGCGCAGCCGCAGCGTTTCAAGCAGCAACGCGGCCCGGTTGCCGTAAGACGCGCCTTGATCATCCAGATTGGACATGACCCATTTAATGGTCAGCTTATCCGGCTGTTCCACGATGTGGTCAGTGCTGTTGCTGCCATCCTCAATTGCAAAATTGGTTGGGGCCGCGCTGAAGCCGTGGAGCTCCGATTGTTTGCCGTCAACTTCCGCGCCTTCAATCAGAATCAAATTATTGCCGCCAAAAAGTGCAACAGTCATGACTTACCCCGTCACCGGTCCGGTCATGCCGGGTTGAATCATTTGAAGGTTTTGACCCATACCCGCGCGGTTAACAACGTCTTGTCCCACCGCACGTGGATCCCCGGCGCCGTTCACCGTCACATTGTTGTTGGTCACATTACCCCCACCACCGGCGCCACGCATCACGCCCGCAGGGGTAGGCGCCTGGCTACCTGGCGCAAAGGCTTTTTCCGCTTTGGTGATTGAATTTGTACCATCGGGACCCATGGGGGTGACAGCCCAACCGGCCACATTGCCAATGAACGTGCCAACCTTTTCAATCAGGCCAAAGAACGTGGACCACGCACCTATCAGCGTTTCTGTGATGGCCATGAACTTGGAACCAAATGCGCTTATGGCATCAATAAAGAAACCACCAAAAAAGCTGGCCACCTTCCAACCAAAAGACAGGATGTTGCCTAACGCTGCGGAAATGTTAGGGTAAGCGTCCGTGAATGATTTGACCCAATCACCGATGATGGATTTTTGCCCATTGAATGCGGCGTAAAGATCCTCCAGCACCAGAATCACCGCGGTGATACCGGCCACCATCAAAAGGATTGGCCAGGTTGCCGCCAGCGTGGACAAGGCAATGGCGCCGATGGCCACAGCCACAGCCAACGCAATGGCCTGTGTGGCGTCCAGTTCCTTATTCAACCCCGCGGTGGGTCCAATCAGTTTGTTGATGCCGTCATACGCCCATTTGGTGAACTTGGCCACCATTTCAAAACCTTGGCCCACGCCGTCCACGGACTGTTTGATGCCGGACGCAATCCACTTGCGATTGGCCAACACAAATTTGGTGACGGCTTCCGCGCCTTCAGTCAGCCCCGGGATCAAACCCACGGAAATGGACTTGGCTAACCCCTGCACCACGACGTCCATTTCAACGGTGGCATCTTTAAACTTGGCCGCTTTTTCCTTGGCCGATTCATCAAGGATGATGCCTAAATCGCGGCTGCGGTCTGTCAGTTCCTTGATGCCGTCACGGCCCTTTTGCAATAGCTTCAGCGTGCCCGCACTGATGCCCAATTTTTCAGCCAGCACCATTTGCCGTTGCTTACTCATGCCCTGCATTCTGTCCGCCACTGACAACAAAATATCATCCGCGGTGCGCAGCTTCCCGGCGGCATCGCGTGACGATATGCCCATCATCATCATGCCCGCGTTGTATTGCCCGGGCTGCATGTGGGACATGGTTTTGTTTAAGCTGGCCAGGTCACTGCGCAAGTCTTGGACGCTACCGCCCGCGCGCTTTTGTGCGTATTCCAGTTCCTGCAGGCGTTCAAAGCTGATGCGGTTGGCGTCAGCAAACTTACCCGCTTCATCTATCGCAAAGGCTTGGCCAATTGCAAATGCTTTGAATGTGGTGGCCGCGGTGACCAACGCAGCACCCATGGCCACAGCCCCGGACGTGACGCCATCAATGATGCGTGTGAAGTCTGCGGCATCGCCTTTGGCCTTGGGGTCAACCTTCAGCCCTAGCAGTGTTACCAACTCGTCAACAATGCTCATGGTTTAAGGCTTTCAGCGGTTGTGTGATGCTGCCATTCTAGCCAGTCCTGCAGGTCTAGCATATCGTGCAACTGCCATATTTCTTCCCACGTGTACCGCCAGCGGTTCAGGTCACGCAGTGTGGCCACGTGGTTGGTGACAAGACGCCCCAAGATGTAGTCCACGCGCCAGTCATCGGGAATTTCAACTGAAGGGCGGCGGCCGCCCGATACTTCTAAGCCTGGCCGCCCTTGCCGAAAAAACCCGCGCAATTCACCTTTAGCGCCCACGCCAGGCACAACAACAGGTGGTCCGGGTGATCCTCAAACCACGCGTTCAGTGCGGCGGTGTCGTGCAACTTGCGTTCACCGGCAAAGAAACCCGGTTTGAGGCATTCCAACCCGGCGTCATAGAGTGCATCCGCATCAATACGCGCCAAGCCCCCGGCAAGTGCCTGAAGTAGTTTGGTGTCGTCTTGGATCACGTCCAGCGGATTGGGCGCCTTGACGCCCTCCACGCCGTCTTCCGCAGGCGTCTTGTCCCGGTAAGCCTTGATCATGGACTGCAGGGCGTCACCATCGGCAATACCGGCCGCAAGCATTTGACCCACCCGCGTGGCCAGGCGGCCGCCCTGCAGCGGCGCCAGCTTGAACAGGCGGTAATCTGTGCCGCGGATGTTTTGGGTTTCAGTCTGTGCCATGGCTTAATTGAAAATGATTTTCTGCACGTTCAGCACAACGGTTTGGGCTGAAAAAGTTTTGCCGCCGGTTGCCGTTTGGCCAATGTTCTGGATACTGCAGCCTTCAAGGCGGATGGACTGCGCGGCGCCGGTGTACACCATTGCATTGAACAGCCGGGCCGCGCCGGTCTTTTGTTGCTGCCACAAGCTTTGGTATTTATCCAGGCTTGGGGAAGTCAACTTGAAGTCCTGTTCAAACGTGCCGGATTGGTCCGTGCTGAAGGACGTAACGGTGCTGTCAAAGCCCGCTTCCATGGCGGACCCTTCAGCGTTGGGGATCACCCGCACGCTGTCCCCGCTCATGTGGTCCGTATCAATGGACCCATCGGCCACCACCGTGACCAACGCTTGATTTAAAAACTGTGTATTGCGTCCCATGGCGTTGGCCCCTTTTTAGCTGAATGCGTTGACGTTGATGGCAATGCTGTGGATGGCACCAGCCAAGTTGACATTGATGACAAACGGGGGGCCGATGCGCGCGGCGCGATCCGCAACGCTCATGAGCTCCAGCGGCGTTGGCGTGATGGCGTAGGGTGGCTCGATACGGAATCCGGCGGCTTGCGTCAGGTCCAGCACGCGGCGTTCACTGAAGGCGTTATTGAACACGTAGCGTTCACAAATCTGTTGTGCGCCGTCCTGCAGCAACATCACGCCCGCGCTGTTATAGGGCACCTTTTTGTTGCGCAAGAACACGTTATAGACCGCCACCTGCAGGTCTTCCGTGAAGTTGTCCAGGTTCACTACGTCATCCATGAACCACGCCAGGTTGCCGGTGGTGCCTTCACGGAATACACGCGATGTGTTGCCGGTCAGCGTCAACGTGTTGTAACCCTTGGACTGCAACGTGGCCCACTGCGTTTCATTCAAAGACACAATGGGGATGCCCACCAGGTCTTTGAATTTCATGGTGATGGTGGAAGCCTTTTGGGCGTAGTTCACCGACAGCATGACCGCCAGCGTGGCCATGTCGGGGTAATACTGCGGGTTGTTATGGTAGAACGGTTCCGCACGATACTGGCCAGCGGCACGCACCACGGGGCCAAGGTCAGTGGTGCTGGATGGATCCCACGCCAAAGGGCTGTTGGACACCAGCGGCATGAAAGCCACCCGGGCTTGCGCCCAACCGGCCGCGGCAATTTGCTGTGCGGTGTCACGGTAAACCACGTCAAGTGCCCAACCGTAAACAAACTTCCCGGAACTGCGGGCGGCTTCCGCAATCAGCGTCAATTCATCCACCAGTTGCCCGGTGGGTGCGTAGCCTGGCTGTGCAATGCCGGTGCCAAAGGCGCCATTCAGGAAACCCGGGCCGGAAATGTCCACGCCGGATGCAGGGGACACGGGCGCCAGCACGGACACGCTTGACAGGTCACCGGTGGTGCCCGATGTGATTTTGAATGTGCCGGTGACTGCATCCCACACAACGGTGGCCAGCGTGAAACCGCCGGTAGCCACTGCACGGATTTTGGTTTGCAGTAGTGCTGCAATGCCCGTCATGTTGACGCCGGTGGACAGGTTGACTGCGGTGATGTTGGAACTGATGCCATCAATGGACACCGCAAACGTGCCGGTGGTGACGGCAAGCAGAGCCGCCAGCAAGCCCGGGGCGCCAGTCTTCAGGAAGCCAGCTTGCGGGGTGCTGAACACTTGGCCAACGGCCATGGTTTTGGCGCGCGGGGATTGGCTGAAAAAATCCCGGGCGGCTTTTTTACCTTCAGCGGTAAGGCGCGTGTCCGTGTTGGCCGCGTCAAAGCTACTGTAAAAAGCCACACGGTCCGCGCCAAAACCAAAGCCGCCACCAGCTTGGGCAAAAATGGCAATGGACAAATCTGTGGTCTGTTCCGCTTGGGGCTTGCTAAGCGTGATAAACACATCAAGCGAGCGTGGCAGGGACAGGACACCGCCAAGAATTGGATTAACTGTTGCCATGTGGATTCACCCCTTGTGTGACGGTAAAGGTTTTGTCAAAACTATGCGGCTGTTCAATGACGCGCAAGCCTTGATGCTCGATTGTTTCCGCGGCTGCGGTGGAAGTCAAGGAAGCATTTAGCGTGACGCGTGCTTGCACCCGTGCGCGCATTGTACCTAGTTCAAGTCCCGACAGGTCCATCAGGTCCGATATATCAAGGAAGCCGCACACGGCGTAAAGGTCCGCGGTCCGCTGTGTGGCAAAAATCAAATTGCTGAAGCGGAACGCGGCGCCCATGGCATCACCGCCCACCCATTCCACCACGTATTCAAGCGGCGTGGCGTTGGCCATGACTTGCTGCGTGTTCGCGTCATCCACAATCACCGTGGGGTCCTGCGGGTCCATTTGGATTTTGTCCAGCCGGTACACGATATACGGGGACTTGGGCACCGCGCCTTCACTGACGCGGCCCACCACCATCACGCGTGGCACGTCCGCCAAGTCTTTTAGGACTTGGCCCAACGCGCGTTGAACTTCAAGTAATGTTGCCATTGATGTTCACGTATTTGGTCAATAGATACCGCTGGATTGGTCCGGCGCATGGTGCCCAACTCTGCAGCCCCCACACCTTCCAAATTTCACCAGCGTGGCGGATGAATGACTGGCGTCCGCTGTCCACGTTGTTGGATAGATCCGCAGCGGTCAGCACGCCTGCAGTGTGAACGATCATGGCGCCACTAGACTGCGCACCTTCCGGCAATAGGTCAATCAGCTTGTCACCGGCAGGCTGTATCGGGCCAAAAATGTTGCGGTTGGCTTCCTGTGCGGCCGCGGGTTCCCCCAACGCGTCACGGCTAAACACCACATCAAAGGCCACCAGCGTGGACCCAAAAATGGCCACCGGAATATTGACGGGCAACAGGATCATTTCTTGCCCCCGGGGCGCACCACGTAGGTCAAAGAATTGCGCATCAAGCCGGTGTCCTGCAGTGGCTTTGAACTGCCCTTGGCGTCTATCGTGCTTTGGGCGTTGGGCGGGTCTGTGATGCCGTCAATGGTGGTTTTAAACGCTGCCACAGCCGGGTCCCCCATGTGCCCCAAGATTTGTTCCGGCGTCACCTTGCCCGCATTCAACGCAGGCATCAATGCTTTTTGAATGGGCGCTGTGGCCTTGATGGCGGCCGGTGCGCTGCGGTGCATGAATTCACGTTGCGGGATCCCGCGCGATGGTGAACCAAAGTTGTTGACGGCGGCCACAAGGGTCACCGGTGTGCCGTCCGGGTAACGTATCCCGGCGGTCTTGCTGGCGGGGTAGCCAATGGCCAACACGGCTTGATTGTCATACCGCTTCAGCAAGCGTTTAAGCCACCCGGGGTTGGTCTGTTTGACAACGCCTACCATGACAGCCGCCCACGGGATAGGCACTGGCGTTGGTACGCTAAGAACGCTTGGCCGTAGGGGGTCTGTGAATACCATGCGGCCGCGGCGCTTTGGCCCTGCGGCACAGCAAAGGACACGGTAAGCCCTTCCGCCCCCGCGCTTTGAACCTGGCCAGTGGGCGGCAACACCACCCCCGCGCCAACAATTTGTGCCGCAGCCACACGGGCTTGGGAAAGCGCCAGCGTGTGTGCAGCTTGCGTTAATACCGCCTTGGGGTAGCACAGCCCCCAAGCGGTTGCGTCCAGTTCATCCCCGGCCGCGTCTAGCTGCACCTGCACCGCCGGATCCGCCACGCTGGCGAATTCAGGGAACAGGGCGCGAAACGTGGCCAGGTCTGCAATCATGGCTTAACGCTTTTTGGATGGCGCTGCGGTCTGCTTGGGTGCAGCGGTGCGGCCCTTTGTGGCCACGGTACCGGTGCCCGCCTTGGGTTCATCCTGCAGGTCCACCACGGCGGCTTTTTCGCTTTTCTTTTCCACCTTCACGCCTGCGGGATCATCGGACAATTCCGTGGGCGCCAGTGGTGAACCGGGGTTGGACAGTTCCTGTGCAGGCACGGCGTTGTCTGATTGGCGTTCACCGGATTCAACCACCAGGTGACGATCCAGCAACAGCGCGTCAATCACGGCGTTGCCTTTGCGGATGGCGTCCCAATGCTCTGCGCTGACAGGTTCAGCGGCGCCGGGATTGATGGCAACGCTGGCGTTGCTTGGACCGTCAGGCACGATGAACGCGCGTTGCATACGGTTGGTGATGGTGTAAAACTTTGCGGACATGGTGTTACCTCTGGTTGATGAATGAAAAATGGGCCGCTATCAAAAGACGGCGGCCCATCAGTTTACCCGCACAATGCGGACGGTGGTTTAAATACCGTCCATGAATTGGGCAGACGTGGGGTAAGGCTTGTGATAGCTGCCAATTTTCCAGATTGCAAACAGATCCGTTGCAAACTGGCGGTCTTGCGGTGGCAACATGTTGAACACTTCAGGCATGGGCATGTAGTGGTCTTCCGGTTTGTTTTCCGATGCAATCAGGCGGTTGGTGGAACCGGCGCCGGCGCCCTGCAGGTAACGCAGCGCACGAATGTCCAGTTCCGTACCGGTCAGTTGCGTGAACAGGTTGTTCTTTTTCAGGAAAGACAACACGGTTTCATTCACGCCATTGCCGCCCGTGCCGTTGATGCGCATGGATGCAATCTGCACAAACTGCAGAATTGGAATCTCGATACGGTCAGGCAAAAACAGCCCCTTGCTGTTGCTGTACACCAGGCCAAGTGCCGTTTGCACGTCCTTGATAATTTCATCAGGGGTGCCCACGGCCCACGTGGTGCCGCCAGCGGCTTTGGTGCCTGCAGTGGTGACCGGAACCAATGAATAGTCCAGATAACCGGCAAAGCCCAATGCGGGGTAGCCAAAAAAGAACGTGGCTTCCTTGTGGCGTTCCGATGCTTCCCGCATCACTTCGCCAAGATCCGTGATCAGGTTCATGCCTTCAAAACCAAAGGCCACCGAACGCAAATCATCCAGGTCCACCGATGCGGACACCGCGGCCGATTCCAGCGGGATCACCACTTTATTCATGGTGACACCCACGGTGGGAATGTCTTTACCCACAGCGGCCCGGAAAGCGCCTTTGCCGCGGCGGTCTTTGACACGGTAGGACACCAGCTTGGCGCCCACGTTGATGGAGGTGTCAACGGATCCAGCGGGGATTGTTTTGTCCCACAGAATTTCCGGCAACTTGACGTCATACGCCTTGGCCATCAGTTGTTCATAGACACTGACGCTGAAGCCCATGGCGCCATTCAGGCCAGCGGGGTTGCCGCCGGTTGGGAATGCGGCATTGACCACGGCAATTCGGGGGTCACCCGCTTGCATGCCCAAGTCCTGCACCATCTTGGCCGCATTCATGATGCGGGAAAGTTGAAGGTGGTTCATTTTGTTTGATCCTCTGGTTGATGTGGTGGACTTGGGTTACAGGCTGATGCGGCCAACGCTGCCCGCGGCTGCGGCACCATACCAGGTTGGGCCGGTCAACAGCACCAGGCCAGTGGCCGCGGCGTTGCTGAATTCACCAACAGGGATGGAAGCGTGAGACACGGAAATGTAAACCGGGTCACCGTGGGCAATGGTGATGCCTGCGGGGACATTGGCGCCAATCACGACTTTTGAACCGCGTTCGGCAATCGCCACCATGGTGGGCGTGCGTGTCGGCACGGCGTTGTTGTTGGCGTCAGAATCGCTGGCCTGATTCAACACCATGATGCCCACAAAGTCCGCATCAACCGATGCAGCCAACACGCCTTTGACGGCGTAAGGGGTCAGGATTGGATCCGCCTGCACGTTCAGCGTGCCCTTGACGACACCGCGCCCGAACACCAGCGGACCCACGCCCGCTTCCGTGCGGTAGTTGCGTACGAATTGGTTCATCATCAGTGAACCGGAATCAGCCAGTTGGCCAGCATACAGCGGGCCAAAGGTGTCATAAACCGCGGTTTGTACAGCTTGCAAAGTCATGGCAATAGCTCCTTATTTCTTTGCGCCGTACATGGCCGCAAACTTTTCGTTGTTGGGCAGGCTGTTGATGGCCTGAACGGGTGCTTTTTCACCAGCATTGGCAACGGTTTGGCCGTTGACGATGTGGTGACCAGCGGGGGCGGTGGTGGCCGGAATCAGGTCCAGCATGGTGGAGAACATCCCGGCAACAAAGCCCGGCGCCTTCACCTGTTCCGCGGTCAGTTCCGGTTTGCCGTTCTTGACGCGGATGGAATTGACAACCACCGTGCGCAGCGCATCGCCACGCAGTTTCTTTTGGTCATCGGTCAGGGTCAGGCTGTTGGCCGCCATCACCTTGCCTGCGTCATCCTTTTCAGCGTTCATTGCCGCTGCAGCCGTTTCAACAGCTTCAGGGGACATGACGCTATCCAGTTGATCCTTCAGGGCTTGCAACTGACCTTCCAACGTGGTTTTTTCCTTTTGCAAGGTTTCCATTTGGGTGTTCAGTTCCGCCAGGCGGTCAATGGTTTCCTGCATCTTGGCAGGGTCAGGCGCATTTTTGATTTTGTCGGCCGCTTCCTTGTCGTTGTCTTCAACGGCTTGAACGTCTTCATTGGCCACACGCACGGTGCGGCCGTTCAAAAGTTTGACGCGGGTAAGTTCCATGATGTGGCCCTTGGGTTGGTTGTTGATAATTCGGATACTTGCACCGGCCCTACCTTGCCCGGTCCCAAGTAACGCAACGTGATTGTAGCGAATGTTTTGGAAATAACCATCAAATTGCGCGCCGTCCGGTGCCACGCCCCGTTCCCAAATCACATCCGCGTCAAATGCGCTGGATATTTCGCAGAGGTAATCCGGGTCCGTTGGTGGCAGTTGAATGCGGCGGATTGTGTCCGCATCAGTCACCAGCACGTCCGCCACAATAATGGCGCCATCACACTTGACGGCCCCGGAAATGTTGCCGCACGCCACCGGGTTGGTCTGCGTGTCCTGCCATATGTGGCCAACCACTGCGGGCATGCCTTCAAGGCTGGCCAGTGATTCTGCGTTGTCCAGTGATTCAGGTGGCGTGAACACCCGCACAATACCGTCATCAATCACCAGCCCGTCAGGTGGACCCCCGCCCATTTCATCGGGTTGGTAATCCATCACGCACACACGCAGCACGGTCACCGTGCAACGCAGGAAGCCTGAAACGGGATCAACGCGCCATTGGCGGTTTTGGACCTTGACGGTGACGGTGGTTAATTTCATACGTATTGGGCGGCTAATTTCGCCAAATCTAACACAGGTTCAGCCCAACACCTACATTGAATTGGTTCCCCGGGGTTGCCATCGGCTGGCGGTGTGTCCCAACGGTAAGTCTTTCCTTCACGGTCCCAATGGTCCCCGTGGCGCCGTGATCCCTTGGGGTACAGGCCGGACGGATTGCCCACCACACGTTCATCCCCGCTGTTGCGCCACTTGTATTCTTCAATGCCGTTGGACTGTTGGCGGCTGGCGTTCAATGCGCCCGTCAGCTTGGCGGTTTGATCACGCGCAATGAACTTGGCGCGGTCTTCACTGATGCCGCCAATTTGCTGCAGGCGTTGTGTCAGCGATACATCCCCGGGCAACGGCCGCCCCGCGTAGTTGTCCAACACGGCTTGTGACACGTCAAACAAATGTTGTTCAGGAATGCTGCGGATCAATGCCGTGTTGCGTGTGACCGCCATGGATATTTCAGCCGCGGTGTCTGCGGTGTCAACAACGGCCGCAAAGTCAACGGACAGGGCGGCTGCTATGTTGCGTTCTATGGCTTCCTTATTCTGCTTGCTGACTTGATCCACAAACGATTTGGCAACGTCAGGTCCTGCAGCCGCGGCGCGCGCCGTAGCGTTGGCGGCCATTTCACGCAGCATGGCCGCGGCTTCCTGGCGGGTGGCGCCCGCGCGCATCAGGTCAGACAGATTGGCCGTGGCCGCCTTTAAATACTTGACTTGATCCCGCAGTGCATCAAGGTAGTTCTTACGGGCCGCGCGTGACGCCTTGGCCGGGCGTAGCATGCGCACCGGCTTGCGGTTTTTCTTGGCCTCTGATGGCAGGATGACCGGCACGGCTTACCCCAAGGATGGACCGGCGCCCGGGTCCGTATTGGCCCCCGTGGTCAGGTTGGCCAAGGCGTCATCCAATTTGTCCGCGGCACCTTCCGCCGTGGTGGGCACCGTTTCATCCGGCGTTATGTCTTGGGCCACTTCAGTCAACAGCACTTCACGTTCCATCAGTTCCCGGATTGCTTCATCATCAGACAGCAAACCTGCGGTGACCAGGTTGACCACGTTGGTGGTGTCAGCCGTGCGAATTTCAGACTGTTCCTTTTCACTCATAGACCACAGAGGCGGAAAGATAATGTCCACGGCTTCAGTGTTGAACTGTGCGCCCAACGTGCTGCGGCCCATGACTTCAAGCAACTGCATCAACTGCGGCCGCAACTCCAAACGCTGTTCAGACTCCAACCGGCCGTAGTAGTTTTCCAAGTCACTGTCACCGGTAGCGTTCAGGCCACCTGGCGCCTGGCCAAGAAACCGTGTGGCCGGAATGTCTGATGCCGCGGACAGCACAATTAGAAACGTCATGACCAATTCAGGCACGCTGCCAAATTGTGGCGTAATGGTGCTGATTGGGTCATACGATTGCCCGGGATCCCGCTGCATCACGGCGCCCCTGAACACGTTCATTTGGTTGACGATACCTTGCAAAGTCTGCATGGCCTTTTCACCCTGTTTGGTCCCTTCAAGGTCCAGCAAGTCCGCTTGGGCAATGAACGTGCCCGCACGCTGTACCAGTTGATATGCCGCCTGGCGGGATCCGGTGGCGCGCGTCAATTCGTCATAGATGGACAGCAACACCGATGTGCCAAAACCATCATTGCGCGCAAAGGCCACGGGGGTCAAGATTGAATCCGGCACCGGCAACAGCGGGTGGCCGTCAAAAATAATCATGCGGCTGCGGTGGATGACCTGGCCTTGGATGTAGTAGAACTCAGGGCGCCCGTAGTTGGCGGACAGTGGGTTGTTGTCCAACTCCACTTTGGTCACGCGTGTGCGGGGGATCACGTTAAGAAAACGCAGGCTGTTGGGTTTGATGGCCTTCAGGTCCAACGGCACTTTGGCGTCATCCTGCCCGTCAGTAACACCCATGAAAATGATGGCGCCACCTATCAGGCGTTCCAGCATCATGGCGCGGCGCAAAGTCTGCACCACTTTCAATGCGTCTTGGGTGGCCAACAGTTTGTTTTGTTCATCCTCTGGCAACCCGTCAAACCGCCATTCTTCCCGCAGCTTGTCATCAACGGGAATGGTGACAATCTTTTTAGCGGCCCAATCGGTGTAAAAGCTATTCACCGCCATTTGGTCTTGCTGCATCGGGGAAAGCCACTGCATCATCCCGGCAAAACTTTGGGTGGCAAATTCGTATTGGGACCCCATGCCGGTGTCATTCTGATTGACCCGGTTGGACGCCCGCACGGACTTGGGAGTGATGGCCGCCAGTGCCGCGGCTTGCGCTGCGGTCCTGCGTTGCTGTTGACGTGCTTTAAAGTTACTGCCCATTTTTGCCACCCCCGTGATGTGTCCAGATTGAAACCGCCATTGTTTCCCCGTCCACATCGTCATCATGGGCGTGGGTGTCATCGGCCGTGAACGCGCTGTGTTCATCAACGAATTCATAGACCCATGGCGCAATTGTAGGGTCAGGCAACCAAACCACGCCTTGGAATATTTGCCAACTGGCCTTTTTGACGCGGCCCACCTTGTCATCCGGATAACCGTAATCCTTGGGCTTCCACAGAATGGCGGTGGCACTTTCCGCACGTTGGGCGGGCGTGCGATTTTTTTTAATCATTTGCTGAAGGGATGGCCCGCTGGCCTTGTCTTCAATATAAAACCGCTTGGCCTGTGGGTGTTTGGTCCAAAACAATTTGGTGTTTTCCAATAGCTCTGGCATTTCCCACCGGCCGTGCAAGCGGTCCAACAGGTAAAGCCGCTTCCCACCTTCCGCGCCCCAAAACTGCAGTGATGTTGGATCATTGGCTTGCGCAGCTTTAAAGGCCGTGTCAGCCGTGATGAAAAAGAACGTACACCGTTTTTGCACTTCCGCCAGGTCAGCATAGAAACGCCACCAGGCTTCCTTAACAATGCCGCCACCTGCAGGGCTTGGGTTTTGTTGGTACTGCCCGCTAAAGGTTTCACCGGCAATCGGGTTGGCTTCACCGCGGTCATTCTTTTTGTCCCGCATGGCCTTAAGCATTTCAACCGTGTGCATGCGTGGCCATAGCGCGCGTTCCGTGGGCTGGCCTTCATCAAGCAGTGCGGCAAGGATCACGCGGTGCCACGGTTCATCGGTGCTGGCCAACATGGTGGCCGTGAAGTCCTTTTGGTGGATCCGCTGCATAGTCACCAGCGTGGGCGTGCTGGCGGGGCTGTTGCGCCGTGACTTGATAGTTTCATCCCATCGGCGGTTCACTGCTTCACGCATGGTGTCATGCCTGGCGTCATCCGGCTTCAGTGGATCATCTATCAACAGGCAACCGCTAAACACAAACGTGCCGTCTTCCTTCAGTTCATCCTTGCGTCCGGCGCCAAAGCCCGTGACGCTACCGCCCGCACTGGTGGCGTAAAACGTGCCACCCTGTGTGGTGGACCATGCCTTTTTGCTGTCACGGTGCGCGGTGATCACAACGGTTGGCCACAGGCGCCGGTATTCAGGGGACCGCATCACGTCTTTGATGGCATCGCTGTTGTCCATCACCAGTTGATCCGCATAAGACAGGTGGATGAATTCGCACCGCGGGTTTTTTAGGTAGCACCAGGCCACAAACAGGATGTGGCACAACTCTGTTTTGGAGTAACGCGGCGGGGCGTTATAGACCATGTTTTGCCATTCCCCACGCCACAGCCGCATCAGGGCATCACACGTCACATCATGCAAGCCCGGTTGCCATAAGAACTTTTGGCCTTTGCGCTGTTTGAAAAAGTAGCGCGCAAAAAACGTGAAGTCCTGTTCACACTCCGCACGCAACTGTGTGTCCCAATGGGCTTGGGTGATGCCCATGGGCGCCAGGTTAGCTGACTGCATCGCGTAGGGCTTTGCTGATAAGTTGGCGCTGTTCATCGTTCAGGGGCACATCCACGTGGGCCACCAGTCCTTTTAAATTGATGTTGTCTTGGAACATGCCAAGGTGCCTGGCTATGTTAACCAACGCGCCGTCTTGATCACGCATCAGCACTTGCAAACCGTCTTTGGTGCGTTTGATTCCGGCGTACAGCTTGCGCGCCTTCCCGGTCAGTTTGGTGGTATCCGCTATCAGGTCATGACCGATGCCCAACCCGTCACAGTGCAAGCACTCCACATTCAAAGGGTTGTTGCGTTTGAATCCATAGCCCCCTGCGTTGGATGGTGGCGGCTTTTCCTTTTGAATGGCATCAGCGGCGGCCGCGGCCCATTCATCTTCATGGCGCCATTGATACTGGCCACCCACGCCATTGCAGTGCCTGCAGTTCCAATGAACGTGGCGCACCAATTCATTTGGGTCAGCGGTTGCCAGGTCCACCCATTCCCGCAGCACCTGGCGGGCGTCCATCACCACATCATCCACCACAACTTCAGCCAATAGCTGGCGTATCCGGGCTATCTTGGGGCTGTTCAACAATTCATGGGCTTCCTTGGCCAACGCTAAAGGCGTCCAACTTACTGATGTTGGGTAAGCTGTTTTGTACGCTTCAGCCGCCACACCACATTTTTGGTACGTTTGCCAGAATAGCAACTGTTTAGCCGTCAATTTGGCCACAAGGTCTGTCAATTCACCGTAATTGGTCAGTTCCACAGGTTTACCCCAAGTTTTCGTTTAATACCCCAAATATTGGAGTAGTCTAAGTGATTGATTTATATAGCTTTATTCTACTTTACCCCAATAAACAACTTAAGGAAGTCTATTTGACTGGAAGTATTGATTGATGTTGATATGATACACACAAAGTACATCAATCAATATCAATCAATAAAAGCTAGAAGGGAATAAAAAACCCTTTTGTTTTCGGGTAAACTCCCAAAACGTCTTATGAATCAACAGCTTGTGTTACCCGGAATCCAAATGGTAGAATCAATATATCAATATCGTGCCGCAGCGATAGCCGCCGGGGCCACCAAATACACCACCGGCAAGCCCTGCAAAGCTGGCCACAATTCCCCGCGCTACACGTTGAACGGTCTGTGCTGTCAATGCTTAAAGAATTCAGCCAGCAACGTACGCAACAAAAAGAATGGCGGATTGGTGGCGGTAACTGTTCACGTGCTGGCCGCTGACGTAGAGGGATTAAAGGCACATGCGGCCGCCCTGTGCATCCAGCGGGGGATCCTGCCCCCCACACAACCTGGCCAAGCTGTAGCCGTTCCGCAGCCGGTGGATATTGCCGCAGCCCGGGCACGCATCTTTGGCGCCGTACCTACGCCACCCCCGTTGCCGGATTGGGTTGCAAAATAAATATTGACGGCGCCGTTATTAGCGGTTAATCTGCACTCCTTATTCAATTTTAGGAGTCTGTCTTATGCAGTCAGTCATTAAGGGGCAAGCACCGGCGCCCACTTTTCAGCAACACGCAACCCCGGTGCTGATGATCAACCGCAATTCATACGTGGTGGTGTTGGTCAGCTTCATGGCCACAGGTTCTATGCACGGCACGTGTGTGAACGCGGGACAGCATCCCACCACCGTTGATTCACCGCAGGTGGGTGACTATCGGGAAAATTGGGACTGGCGCTTTTTTGACCGCTTGGACCCGGCGCACACCATCACGCTGGCCAATGACCCGGTGCCCGTTGCTGCATCCCCCGGCGTCTATCAGCACGCAACACCACCGGCGGGGGCTTGATCGTGGCACCAGTCACCGCAATATTGACGCTGACCAAAAGCACAAAGGGCACACACGTTTACAGCGAAGCCGCGCCGTCCGTGTTCCCCACCATCTACGTGCAAAAGTCTGCACTTCCCACGCCACCCCCGGTGTCCATCACCGTCACCATTCAGGCCACAGCATGACCACCAAAAGTAAAACTTCAGTAACAGAGCAACTTAATGTCGCTGCACGTTTAAGCTGGCCAAACCAACCGCTGTTTGGTGGCCTTCAAGCTGCCCCCGGTGAATCTGACGCCAGCGTTAAGAAACGTCTGAAGACGGCATTGGTGATAGATGAAGCCCCCAAACGCCGCAAGCCCGGCACCGTCACGCGCCAGCCAATGCAAACCGTTGGTGGTGCCCTGACCGCCTTGGATATGGGCCGCGCGTTGTTCCAATCTGATGTGGGCGACAAAATCAAACCCTACACCGTGAACGCGTGCGCCGATGTGTGCAGTTGGTTTGGCCGCAACCTGTTGGGGCGTGAATTGTTTATGGGCCGCGTGCAGCACATTGACTTGGACTTACAAAACGGCAAGTGGCTACGGGTCACGATGGTGGACGCTGGCGACACCGGCGCCCGCCAGGTCCCTACCGTTGAACAAATGCGGGCGCTGTCTTGGGCTGTCACACGTGCTGGCCACAATGATTGTGAACTGCATTTCCAAGGCGTCAGCAACGCAACCGGTGAACGCCGGGAAGCTAATTACAACCGCAA
>Ga0247816_10000626_pt1 | contig 19306 bp, 16 predicted proteins | sample UWRJL209509C1_FD_179930 | JGI IMG/M metagenome (GOLD analysis project Ga0247816, IMG submission 179930) | Plant litter microbial communities from Arlington Agricultural Research Station in Wisconsin, United States - UWRJ-L209-509C-1 | ecosystem: Environmental > Terrestrial > Plant litter >...
GCGCTCGATGTCAGCCGGCGGGATGCCGATGCCGTTGTCGCTCACGGTGAGCAGCACCTGGCTGGCGTCACCGGTGCAGCCCACCCAGACCTGGCCGTCCGACGGGGTGAACTTGACCGCGTTGGAGACCAGGTTGGTCAGCACCCGGCGCAGGTCGTCCGCCGAGCTGGGCAGCCGCAGCACCCCGTCGTCGAACTCGGCCGTGAGGCTCACCCCGTTGGCGTGGGCGAGCGGACCGAGCTCCTCGACACACTCCCGCACGAGCTGGCGCAGGTCGACCGGTTCGAGGCCGCCGGTGGCGGTCTGGGTCGACATGCGCGAGAGGTCGAGCAGGTTCTCGACCAGCTGCGCCAGACGGTGGGAGTTGCGCACGATCACCCGGGTGAACCGGGCCTGATCGTCGTCCTGGTCGGTGGCCTCGAGCTCTTCGGCGTAACCGAGGATGCTCGTGATCGGGGTGCGCAGTTCGTGGCTGACCGACGAGACGAAGTCGTCCTTGTGCCGGTCGAGATCGCGGAGGGTCATCACCACCTCCCGTTCCCGGGCGAGCAGCTCGTCCCGTTGGGCGAGCTCGGCGGCCAGCAGCAGCACCGAGCAGGCGTAGGACAGCAGGAACACCTGGATGAGCGGCGAGGTCGCCGGGGTGCCGGCTTCGCCGCCGGTGAAGTAGCCGATGCCCACCGCGCTGAAGCCGGTCGCCACGAACGCCATGGCGCTCAGCTCCCAGCTCACCACCCGGATGCCGAACCGGAAGGCCGCCCAGGTGAGCAGCGGCAGCAGCAGGAAGGACAGCGGCAGGGACTGGCCGGGGCCGTACGCGATGCCGAGCACCAGCAGGATCAGCCCCGTCTGCACGAGCAACTCCAGCCGGCGTTCGGGCGGGACGGTGCGGCGCGGTACCAGGGCCAGCGGCACGAGCACAAAAACCGCGAACGCGTGCGACGGGATGGCGGTGAGCAGGACCGCGCCGAAGTCACCGTCGGCCAGTACCGCGAGGGTGCCGGCGGCGAGCACACCGAGCAGCGCGGCGCCGAACACCGCCGCGATGGTGAACCGCAGCACGGCGCGCACGCTGTCGAGTCTGGCCGGTTCGTCGGAGCGAGCGACGATGCGCGCGACGGTCCAGGCTTCGAGGGCGTTGGCGACACCGAAACCGATCGACACGGCCAGCGTGCGACCACCGGCGAGGTTGGACGCCACGCTGGCCAGCCCGACCAGCACGGTGGCGAGCATCCGTTCGCGGCCGCGGCTGAGGAACAGCGCCAGCACGCCGGCGGCGGCGGCCGGCCACCAGGAGGCCACCCCGCTGGCGGCGGGCGGCGCGGTGACGGAGATGTAGCCGAGCAGGAAGACGAGCACGATCAGACCGGCCACCGCCGTGTAGCGCCAGTGTCGGGGCGCGGCCCAGAGCGCGGCAACGATATTGCCGGCGGCGGGGTTCGGTTGCGGCGGGTGGGGCCGCGCGGGGACGGTCACCACATTGTTGTTCACCGGCGTGGTGTCTCCCTTTTTCGCGTCCGCCCGCGGCGCGGTTGGATAGTGTCAACGTAGCGCCTGCGCCGCCCCCGAACGGGATGGGCGCGGGAGAAAAAATCAGCCCAGTGCAAGGAAATGACGGATGCCGCGGATTTTGATCGTCGAGGACGATGAAGACGTACGCGCGCTGATCGCCCACAAGCTCCGCCGAGCCGGGCACGAGGTCAGCGAAGCCGGCGACGGTGAGGCCGGTCTCGCGGCCGCGCAGCTGAACCCGCCTGAGCTGGTCGTGCTCGACTGGATGATGCCCAAGCTGACCGGCATCGAGGTGTGCGCCCGCATCCGGGCCGATACCGCGTTGGCGCAGCCGCGCATCCTGTTGCTCACCGCCAAGTCCCTCGCCAGCGACATCGCCCTGGCGATGTCGACCGGCGCCGACGGCTACCTGATCAAGCCGTTCCGGGCCAACGAGCTGCTCGAACGGGTCGACGCCCTCCTGGCATAACTCCTGCAATTTTCAGATCGGGTGCAGTGGATGCCCGTGATTCCGGCAGCGGAGAGCCGCCGGCCGAAAAATTGCAGGAGTTATGCCACCCGGGGCGGGGCGGGGTGGCCCGGGGTGGGATGGGGGGGGGTGGCCGGAGTCAGCGGGCGCGCAGCTGGCGCAGCGTCACCGCGGTGGCCAGGGCGGCCGTCGCGGCTTCCTCGCCCTTGTCCTCCTTTGAGCCGGGCAGGCCGGCCCGGTCCAGGCCCTGCTGCTCGTCGTCGAGGGTGAGCACGCCGAACCCGACCGGCTTGCCGGTGTCCAGTGCCACCCGGGTGAGGCCATCCGTCGCCGCCGCGGACACGTACTCGAAGTGCGGGGTGCCGCCGCGGATGATCACACCGAGCGCCACCACCGCATCCGCTCCGCTGTCCAGCGCCACCTTGCTCGCCACGGGCAGTTCGAAACTGCCGGGCACCCGCACCAGCGAGAACGTCGCCCCCGATGCCTCGAGCACCCGGGTGGCGCCGGCGATCAGACCGTCGCTGATCACGTCGTGCCAGCGACCGGCGATGATCACGACCTCCAGTCCGGTGCCGTCAACCTGGATGTCGGGGGAGCCTGCTCCGCTCATAGTGCAATTCCTTTCACGATCTGGTTCGCTTCGATGTTGTGTCCCATGCGGTCGCGCTTGGCCGCCAGGTAGCCCTCGTTGTGACTGCCGACGCCGACCACGAGCGGGACCCGCTCGCTGACCGTCACGCCGTGCGCCTCGAGCTGCCGCACCTTCTCGGGGTTGTTCGTGAGCAGTCGTACCGAGCTCACCCCGAGTTCGTCCAGGATGGCGCTGGCCGCGCCGTAGTCGCGGGCGTCGGCCGGCAGGCCCAACGCCAGGTTCGCGTCCAGGGTGTCCAGGCCGTCTTCCTGCAGCTTGTAGGCGCGCAGCTTGTTGATCAGGCCGATGCCCCGACCCTCCTGGCCGCGGAGGTAGACCACGATGCCGCCGGACTCCTCGATGGTGTCCAGCGCCGCCTGCAGCTGCGGCCCGCACTCGCACTTGAGCGACCCGAACGCCTCGCCGGTGAGGCACTCGGAGTGCACCCGCACCAGGGCGCCGTCGGCGGGGATGCCCGAGACGATCGCCACGTGGTCGGCCCCGGTCATCCGGTCGCGGTAGGCGCGAATCTGGAAGCTGCCGTGCGAGGTGGGCACGGTGGTCTCCACCTCGAAGTCCACCCGGGGGGACTCCCGGATGGCGCTGACCGAGGCCAGGTCGTCGTCGCAGTGGAACTTCTGCAGGTAGTCGATCAGGTCGGCGATGGTGATCACCGGCACGCCCTCGCGCTCACCGAGCACGAGCAGGCCGGGCAGGCGCATCATCTCGCCGTCGTCGGCGACGATCTCGGCGATGCCGGCGACCGGGGTCAGGCCGGCCAGTTTCATCAGGTCGACCGCGGCCTCGGTGTGGCCGTCGCGTTCCCGCACGCCGCCGTCCACCGCGCGCAGCGGCAGGATGTGTCCTGGCCGGTTGAGGCTGGCCGGGGTGGAGGTGGGTTCGGCGAGCACCCGCAGGGTGTGCGCGCGGTCGGCGGCGCTGATGCCGGTGCTCAACCGGTCGGCGGCGTCCACTGTGACGGTGTAGTTGGTGCCGCGCGGGTCTTCGTTGTTCAGCACCATCACGGGCAGGTCGAGGGTGTCGGCGATGTCGTTGGTCATCGGCGCGCAGATGAAGCCGGAGGAGTTGCGCACCGTCCAGGCGATCCACTCCTGGGTGGCCAGTTGCGCGGAGATGATCACGTCACCCTCGTTCTCGCGGCCCTCGTCGTCGGCGACGATGACGGGTTTGCCCAGCCTCAGGGCCGCCAGGGCGGTGGGGATGTCGGCGAGGCTCATGGGGTACTCCTTAGAACAGCGGATGGTTCGGGTGTGTCGGTGGTGGGGGCTGCCGCGGCGGGTGTGCGGGCGGCGAGGGCCAGCATCCGCTCGACGTGCCGGGCGATGATGTCGGTCTCGAGGTTGACCTGGTCGCCGACGGTCTTGCGGCCCAGGGTGGTGGCGGTCAGGGTCTCGGGAATGAGGGAGACCTCGAACCACTGCTCGGCCTCGCTGGCGGGGGAGATGGTGCTCACGGTCAGCGACACCCCGTCGATGGCGATCGAGCCCTTGTCCACGACGAGCGGGGCAAGCGACGGGCTGAGGCTGAACCGCACCACCTGCCAGGCGTCGCCGGGCACGACCGCCAGCACGGTGCCGGTGCCGTCGATGTGGCCCTGCACGATGTGACCGCCGAGGCGGCCGCCGACCCTGGCGGCGCGTTCCAGGTTCACCGGGGTGCCCTCGGTGACGCCGGCCAGGGTGGACATGGTCAGGGTCTGCGCCATCACGTCGGCGGTGAAACTGTCGGGGGTCTGCTCGACCACGGTGAGGCAGACGCCGTTCACCGAGATGGAGTCGCCGTGCCCGGCGCCGTCGACCACGAGCGGCCCGCGAATGGTGAGCCGGGCGGCGTCGGCGCTGCGTTCGATGCGCTCGACGGTGCCGAGCTCCTCAATGATTCCGGTGAACATGGGCTTCCTTCTCAGTTGTCGGCGGCCAGAACGGCGCGGGGGATGGCGGGGGCGCTGGCGGCGCCGAGGGTGGGACCGGGGGTGGGGGACCCGATCAGCAGCAGGTCGTCGCCGAGCCGGAGCAGGTCGTCGATGCGGAGTCGGCGTTGCTCGTCGATCCCGGTGATGCCCAGGTCGCCGAGCGCGAGCCGGTCGCCGCCGAGCAGGGTGGGCGCCAGGTAGACCAGGTACTGGTCGACCAGGCCGGCCCGCACGAACGCGCTGGCCAAAGTCGGCCCGCCCTCCACGAACACCCGGCGGATGCCGCGGGTGTGCAACCGGTCGAGCAGCGCGGCCACGTCGTGGCCGGGTTCGAACAGGGCCGGGCGGGGGTGCCGGTGCACGGCCGCACCATCGGGCACGGCCCGGTCGCCGACGATCACCGGAACCGGTTGCTGCGGCAGCAGCGAGCCGTCCGCGGCCCGGGCGGTGAGCGCGGGGTCGTCGGCCAGGGCGGTGCCGGTGCCGACCAGGATGGCGTCGGCCTGGGAGCGGCGCCGGTGCACGTCCTGGCGGGCGAGCGGGCCGGTGATCCACTGGCTGGAGCCGTCGGCGGCGGCCGCGCGACCGTCCAGGCTGGATGCCCATTTCACGGTCACGAACGGCCGGCCCAGGCGCGCCGCGACCAGCCAGTCGCCGAGGAAGGCTTCGCCGTCGGCGGCGAGCAGCCCGCCGGTGACGTCGACGCCGGCCGCACGCAGGTGCACCGCGCCGCCGGAGGAGGACCGGCCGGGGTCGGCCACGCCGAAGACCACACGAGCGATGCCGGCGTCGATCAGGGCGACAGAGCACGGGCCGGTGCGTCCGGTGTGGTTGCAGGGCTCCAGGGTGACCACCGCGGTCGCGCCGCGGGCCGCGCCGGGGGCGAGGTGGCTGAGGGCATCCACCTCGGCGTGGTTGGTGCCGGCGCCGCGGTGCCAGCCCTCGGCGAGGGTCTCACCGGTGGGGCTGAGGATGACGCAGCCGACACGGGGGTTCACGCCGGTGGCCGGTCCGTAGGCGGCCAGCTGCAGGGCTCGGCGCATGACGCTCTCTAGCCGGTGCTGCTGCTGCATTCCCTGTCCCGTCGTCAGACGTTCTCCGGGAGGGAGTTTTCGCGTGCGCAAAAACCGTCGACGGTCCAGAAATCGGAGCCGTCGATCCGTGCGCCTCCCATCCGGACTTTAACCGTCGGTGCTGGAATTTCACCAGCTCAACCGGACCCCAACTTCGGGTTCCAGCTCGCGGACTCTCACCGCCGGTTCGGATTCTCACCGACCCCGGAGCACGTTTCTTATCTTCAGTTATAGCTCAACGTGCCCCGGCGCGACGTATTCCCGGTCGCTCACGTGACGCCGTAAGTCGTCAGACCGACGCCACCAGTGCCCTGGCGGTGCCCTCGTCGACGAACAGGTCGGTGATCAGGCCGGCCTTGAGGGCGCCGAGCAGGCTGGTCAGTTTGCCGGCGCCGGAGACCACGCAGAGCCGTCGCGGCGTCTTACGCAGCACGTCGAAGTCGGGTCCGGTGCCGCGGGCGTTCAACAGGATGCCGTCGGTCGAGCCGTCGGCGCGGAAGAAGATGGTGGCCACGTCACCGACCACCCCGGCCCGGCTGAGCGAGGCGTAGTCGGGTTCTTCGAGGTAGCCGCCGGCGTAGACGTGGCTGGGCACCTCGGCGAACGGCGACCCCAGACCGAACAGGGCCACATCCATGCGGGACTGCATCTCGAGCAGCCGGCTCACGCTGCGTTCCCGCCAGAGCGCCTGCTTGGTGGCCGGGTTGTCGAAGAAGGCCGGCACCGGGAATTGGTGCACGTGAGCCCCGAACGCGTGACCGAACCGGCCGAGGATCTCGCTGGCGTAGCTGAGGCCGGTGGTACGCATGTTTCCGGCGCCGTTGAGCTGGATGATCTGCGACCCGTGGGTCTGTTTGGGGGTGACGTGGCGGCTGATCGCGTTCATCGTCGATCCCCAGGCGATGCCCATCACCATGTTCGAATCGAAGAACTGACCGAGAATCCGTGCAACCGACAGGGCCACCCGCTCGAGCCGGTCGACGTCCGAGGCGTGGTCAGGCACCGGAACGACGTGCGCGGTGATCCGGAAATGCTCCTGGATGAGCAGCTCCAACCGGCTCGGCGCGTCCAGGGGAGAGCGGATCTGAATGTCCACCAGCCCGGTGGCCCGAGCGTGGCTGAGCAGGCGGGACACCGACGAGCGGGAGGTGTGCAGTTCATGGGCGATGGCATCCATCGTCAGGTCCTGCATGTAATACAGGTGCGCGGCGGTGAGCGCGTCGCGCACCCGATCGGACTGCGCTGACTCGTCTACGAGGCTCACAGCCCCTCCTTGCACGTATGTTCACTCGGCTTGACCGGATGTGTCCAAGCTGCCCAGACTTGATTAATCCATATGGATGGCCGCCACGCAAACCCGTGCGGCCGTCTGAGCACTTTCGGCCGGCTGTCGCCGGTCATCGCGCGGCAGAATGACGAACAAAGGTAGTGAACAGTGCAGTCGAACCCGCTCTCCTCGCCCGCCGACCAGGCCCGCGCCGCTCTCCAGGACCGGCCGAACGCCAAGGTGCTGATCATCGGCGCCGGCATCAACGGCATCGCCACCTTCCGCGACCTGGCCCTGCAGGGCGTCGACGTCACCCTCGTCGACCGGGGCGACTACGTCTCCGGTGCTTCGGCCGCGTCGTCGCACATGATCCACGGCGGCATCCGCTACCTGGAGAACGGCGAGTTCCGCCTGGTCAAGGAGTCGGTCACCGAGCGCAACGGCCTGCTCAAGATCGCGCCGCATTACGTCAAGCCGCTCAAGACCACCGTGCCGATGTTCTCCGCACTGTCCGGCGTGCTCGCGGCCCCGCTGCGCTTCCTCACCCACAAGCAGGGCAAGGCGCAGGAGCGCGGTGCGCTTCTGATCAAGGTGGGCCTGGTCCTGTACGACTCCTTCTCCCGCGACGGCGGCTCGGTGCCGCGGCACGAGTTCCACGGTCGGAAGAAGTCGCTGGCCCGGCTGCCCAAGCTCAACCCCGGCCTCAAGTACACCGCCACCTACTACGACGCGTCGATGCACGACCCGGAGCGTCTCGCCCTCGACGTGCTGCGCGACGGTCTCGAGGCCGGCGAGCACTCCCGCTCCGCGAACTACGTCGAGGCCGTTGGCATGGATGCCGCCGGTGTGCGTCTGCGCAACACCGTCACCAACGAAGAGTTCAGCTTCGCCGCCGACGTCGTGGTGAACACCTCCGGCCCGTGGACCGACCTGACCAACTCGGCGCTCGGCGCCGCCAGCACCTTCATGGGCGGCACCAAGGGCTCGCACATCGTGCTGGACCACCCCGAACTGCTCGAGGCCACCGGTGGCGGCGAGATCTTCTTCGAGAACAGCGACGGCCGGATCGTGCTGATCTACCCGCTCGCCGGCCGGGTGCTGATCGGCACCACCGACCTCGAGCACGACATGACCCAGCCCATCCGCACCACCGAAGACGAGATCGACTACTTCTTCGACCTGGTCAAGCACGTCTTCCCCGACATCACGGTGGACCGCTCGCACATCGTCTTCACCTTCTCCGGTGTGCGCCCGCTGCCGCGGCACGACGACGAGGCCCCCGGCTTCGTCTCCAGGGACTACCGCATCGAGTCCCGCCCGCTGGGGGAGCGCCCCGGCACCCTGCTCAGCCTGGTCGGCGGCAAGTGGACCACGTTCCGCGCCCTCGCCGAGCATCTCAGCACCGACATCCTCGGCCTGATCGGCCAGGCGCGCACCGTCTCCACCGTGGGCCTGCCCATCGGTGGCGGCAAGAACTTCCCGGCCACCGACGCCGCCCACCGGGTCTGGTTGGCCGCGAACGGCGACGAGGTCGGCCAGGAGCGGGCCGGACAGCTGCTCACCCGCTACGGCACCCGGGCCGGGGTCATCATCGAGTTCCTCACCGGAGCCCCCGACGCCCCGCTGGTGCACAACGCGCTGTACAGCCGCCGCGAGATCGAGTACCTGGCCGCCGAGGAATCGGTGACCCACCTGATCGACCTGCTGCTGCGCCGCACCAGCCTCGCCTTCGTCGGCGGTCTCACCGTGGCGCTGCTCGATGAGCTGGCCGGCGTGCTCGCCCCGATTCTCGGCTGGGATGCCGCGCGTCAGGCCGACGAGGTGCGTCAGTCCGTCGAGGTGCTGAACGAGGTGCACGGCGTCGACCTCGGTGTCACCACCGCGGACGCTCTGCCGGCGCTGTAGCGCGCACGACTTCACCGAGGGGCGGGGGTTTTCCCCGCCCCTCACCAACGCACGACGGTGTGCGCGGCGGTTTGTCGTGACACTGCAGAACCCCATGAAAGGTCAACGTGGACAATCTCGGTGTTGTTTTCCTCTCGGAGGTGGTGGGCACGGCCCTCCTCGTCCTGCTCGGCTGCGGTGTGGTGGCTAACGTCGCCCTCAGCAAAACCAAAGGCCTCGGTGCCGGCTTCCTGATGGTCACCATCGGCTGGGGCCTCGCCGTCTACGCCGGTGTCATCGTCTCGTACAACTCCGGTGCGCACCTCAACCCGGCGGTCACGCTCGGCCTGGTCGCCTCAGGCGCCACCGAGTTCGGACTCGGGGTCCCGGTGAACCCGCTGTCGATCGCCGCCTACCTGACCGCGGAAATGATCGGAGCCATCCTCGGTGCCGTCTTCGTCTGGTTGGCCTACAAGCAGCACTTCGACGCCGAACCCGACGCGGCCGCCAAGCTCGGCGTCTTCGCCACTGGGCCGGCCATCCGCTCGTACGGCTGGAACCTGGTCACCGAGATCATCGGCACGTTCGTGCTGGTGCTCGTGATCATCGGCTTCAGCGACGGCCGTCAGGGTGCAACCGGCGGCATGGCCGCCCTCGGCGCTCTGCCGGTGGCCCTGCTCGTGATCGTGATCGGTACCTCCCTCGGTGGGCCGACCGGGTACGCCATCAACCCCGCCCGTGACCTCGGCCCGCGCATCGCGCACGCCCTGCTGCCGATCAAGGGCAAGCGCGACTCCGACTGGTCGTACGCCTGGGTGCCCGTCGCCGGCCCCATCATCGGTGGTGTGCTCGCCGGTTGGGCCTCGCTGGTGCTGCTGCCGATCCTCACCTGACCCACCTTTTAGCGTCATCCGTTTCATCTACACGCGTCTCAACAGAGGAGTTCCGACATGAGCAACGACAAGTACATTTTCGCCATCGACCAGGGCACCACCAGCACCCGGGCGATCATCTTCGACCACTCCGGGTCGATCGTCTCCACCGGTCAGCTCGAGCACGAGCAGATCTTCCCCCGCGCCGGCTGGGTCGAGCACGACCCGATGGAGATCTGGGACAACACCCGTCAGGTGATCGGCCAGGCGCTCTCGAAGGCCAACCTCACCCGCCACGACATCGAGGCCGTCGGCATCACCAACCAGCGGGAGACCGCCGTGGTCTGGGACCGCACCACCGGCAAGCCGGTCTACAACGCCATCGTCTGGCAGGACACCCGCACCCAGGCCATCGTCGACCGGCTGGCAGCGGATGGCGGCGGCGACCGGTTCAAGGAGAAGGTCGGCCTGCCGCTGGCCACGTACTTCTCCGGCACCAAGATCACCTGGATCCTGGAGAACGTCGAGGGTGCCAAGGAGAAGGCCGAAGCCGGCGACCTGATGTTCGGCACCACCGACAGCTGGGTGCTGTGGAACCTCACCGGCGGGCTCGAGGGTGGTGTGCACCTCACCGACGTCACCAACGCCAGCCGCACCCTGTTCATGAACCTCGAGACCCTCGAGTGGGACGACGAGATCCTCGGCCTGTTCGGCGTGCCCCGCTCGATGATGCCCGAGATCCGCTCCTCCAGCGAGGTCTACGGCACGGCCAGCCCGCAGAGTCTGCTGCGCGAGGTGCCGATCGCCGGCATCCTCGGCGACCAGCAGGCTGCGACCTTCGGCCAGGCCGCGTTCGACCAGGGCGAGGCGAAGAACACCTACGGCACCGGTAACTTCCTGATCTTCAACACCGGCACCGAGATCATCCACTCGAAGAACGGTCTGCTCACCACGCTGGGCTACAAGCTCGGCGACGCCGAACCGCACTACGCCCTCGAGGGCTCGATCGCCGTCACCGGTTCGCTCATCCAGTGGATGCGCGACAACCTCGGCATCATCTCCTCGGCCAGCGAGATCGAGACCCTGGCCCGCACCGTCGACGACAACGGTGGCGCCTACTTCGTGCCGGCGTTCAGCGGACTGTTCGCGCCGCACTGGCGTTCGGATGCGCGTGGCGCCCTGGTGGGCCTCACCCGCTTCGTCAACAAGGGCCACATCGCCCGCGCGGCGCTGGAGGCCATCGCCTTCCAGACCCGCGAGGTCATCGACGCGGTCAACGCCGACTCCGGCGTTCCGCTGACCGAGCTCAAGGTCGACGGCGGCGCGACCGCCAACAACCTGCTGCTGCAGTTCCAGGCCGACATCCTCGGTGTGCCCGTGGTGCGCCCGGTCGTCGCCGAGACCACCGCGCTCGGCGCCGCGTACGCGGCCGGCCTGGCCGTGGGCTTCTGGAAGGGCCTCGACGACCTGCGCTCCAACTGGCAGGAAGACGCCCGCTGGGAGCCCGACATGGAGGAAGCCGAGCGTGCCCGTCTGATGCGCAACTGGAAGAAGGCCGTCACGAAGACCCTCGACTGGGTCGACGAAGACGTCCTCTAGCCCCACCCCACCCCAAAAACTGCGGGAGAGAGCATAACTCCTGCAATTTTTCCGCCGGCCGGTTGTCGGTCCCGTATTTCCGGGGCTCGGCAGCCGGCCGGTTGTGTTTTGCAGGAGTTATGCAGCGGGGCGGTTGAGAGGGGCGGATGCTGTCGGCCGCGCGGGCGGGGCCGGCACGGTTGCGAGCTGGCGGGCCGGCCCTGCACAGGGGGCACCGGGGCCGAGTTCTGCACAGTCGGGCGGTGTTCTCGCCGTCTCGCCGCCGCTTCCGGCACGGTTTCGGTATGTCCCTGCCTGTCTACCTCGCGTTCCTGTTCGGCTCGCGCCGGATCATCCACCGCGCCGACCTGCGTCGTGCCGGAATGAGCGGTCAGGAGATCACCGAGGCGGTGCGACGTCACGACATCATCCGCGTGCGCCGCGACCACTACGCCCGGCCCAGTCTCGACCAGCACACGCTCGAGGCGGTGCGGGTGGGCGGCCGGCTTGCGTGTGTGTCGGCAGCCGCCGAGCTTGGCCTGTTCGCGTTCGACCACAGCCACACTCACCTGCACCTCGACCGGGAGGCGTCACGGCTCCGCAGTCCGCACACCCGATTCCGCCCGCTCGCGGAGCTGCCCCGGGACGGTGTGCAGCTGCACTGGTGGCCTTTGATCGATGAGGCTGACGGCAGCGAGTACTGCGTCGGCGTCAGGGACGCCTTGGTGCAGATCATCCGCTGTCAAGAACCTCGCTTCGCCCTCGCCGCGCTCGATCTCGCAGTGCACGAGAACCGCATCCGGCCCAGTGACCTCGACGCCATCTTCGCCCGGGTTCCGCTCGCCCAGCAATCCCTGCGGGCGCGGATCAATGCCAGGTCAGAGGCCGGCCAAGAGACGGTGTTACGCCAACTGATCATCGACGCCGGGCTTCGTTGCGAGATTCAGGTGCGGATCGATGGCGTGGGCCGGGTCGACTTTCTCGTCGAAGGCCGCGTCGTCGTCGAGGCCGACAGCCAGGGCTTCCACAAGGAATGGGAGCAGCACATTCGGGACCGCAACCGTGATCTGTTACTCGCCGAGCGCGGCTACCTTTCGCTGCGGGTGCTGTACCAACACATCATGTTCGAGCCAGAGAACGTGATTGCCGCCATCCGTCGGCTGGTGCTCATCAGCCGCGCGGACGGCACGCCGGGCTGACCTCGCCCGCGTCGTCCGCCGCCCGTCGTCCGTCGCCCGCCGCCCGCCAGGGGCTCGGCCCGCCGCCGCCTCGTGCATAACTCCTGCTCGATGGGCCAATGGATGCTGCGACCCCCGGATTTCCGGGCCGGTTCGGGAGGCAGAGCCAAAATTGCAGGAGTTATGCAACCGCTAGGGGGCTAGGGGGCTAGGGGGCTAGGGGGCTAGGGCGGCGGGCAGGGCGGCGAGGGTGGGCAGACGGATGACGCCCAGCGCGTCGGCCTCGACCAGATCGGGCTCCGGCGGGGGAGGGCCGGCCGAGCCGAGCCGGTCCAGCCAGACCCCGGTGAGACCCGCCGCGGCCGCGCCGATGGCGTCGGTCCGCAGCCGGTCACCCACGTAGACGGCTCGGGCCGGGTCGATGCCGAACAGGGCGCAGGCGTGCCGGAAGATCTCCGGCCGCGGCTTGCTCAACCCGAACTCGGCCGAGGCGACCACGTGCTCCACCCGGGCGTCCAGGCCCGTGTCGGCCAGTTTGACGCTCTGGTAGGCCAGTTCACCGTTCGTGATGAGGCCGAACCGCACGCCGGGGAGGCGTCGGGTCAGCTCGTCGAGGCAGGTCAGGGCGTCATCGTGCAGCGCCCAGCCGGCCCGGTAGTGCAGAAAATAGTCGTTGAACCAGGCGGTGGCCTCGGCCTCGGTGAGGGCGACACCGTGCGCGGCGGCGAAGTCCCGGGCGCGGGCGCTGCGCTGGCCGGCGAAGTCCAGGTCGCCGGCGAGGTAGGCGTGATAGTGCTGCTCCTCGAGCGCGTTCCACAGGGTCACCACAGCGTTCGGGTCGGCGGCCGCGCCGCGCCCGCCCTGCGCGGCGACATGACCGAGGATGCCCGTCGCCACCGCTTCCCGGTGCGCGAACAGGGTGTCGTCGAGGTCGAACAAGACCAGCTCCGGCCGCGTCACCCCGGTCACGGCACCCTCACCGGCCCCAGCAGCCCGCACACGGTCCTCCCGACGCTCATCGGTGCAGCACCTCGGCCGGCCAGCCGGCCTGCGGTGTACGGTCATCCTCGGCGTGCAGCACAGCCTTCCACGAGGGCGGATTGGTCCCGTCACGGTACGTGATTCCGGCCGGGCCCTGCCCGGTGTACCGGAACCCGACCTTCCGGGCCGCCCGGGCCGACGCCAGGTTGCCGGCGACGCACTCCCAGTGCACGCTGTCGCAGAGGCCGGCAGCGAAACCCCAGTCGAGCACCAGCCGTTCGGCGTCGACCATCAGACCTCGACCGCGGTGGGCGGCGCCCAGCCAGAACCCGATCGAACTGCTCCGGTCCAGACCAGCCGGAACGCTCAGGCTGATCACACCGAGCAGCTCGGGAGACGCCGGCTCGCGCACCGCCCAGGTGCACTCCTGGTCGCCGGCCCACGCATCCGGGACGAAACCGGTGACAAAGTCGGTGGCGTCGTCCAGCAGATAGGGCCAGGGCAGGCGGGCCAGATACCGGTTCATCACCGGGTCCTGGCAGTACTCGAAGACCTTCGGCGCATCGTCCGGGCGCAACTGATCGAGCCGCACCCGCGGGGAGGACAGCTCGACCGGCAGCATCAGCGGCGCGGCAGGAAGCCCATGCGCTCGAACGCGGTCGCCAGGGTGGCGTCGGCCACCTCGGCGGCGCGGTCGGCGTTCACGGCGAGAATCCGGTCCAGCTCGGCCGGGTCGTCGAGCAGTTCGAGCACCCGGCTGCGGATCGGTCCGAAGGTGCCGGTGACCACCTCGGCCAGGCCCTTCTTGAAGTCGCCGTAACCCTTGCCGGCGTACTCGTCCTCGAGCGACTGCACCGACCGGTCCGCCATCACCGAGTAGATGGTGAGCAGGTTGGCCACGCCGGGCTTGTTCTCCCGGTCGAACACCACGCCGCCCTCGGCGTCGGTCACGGCGCGCATGATCTTCTTCGCGGTGACGGATGGCTCGTCGAGCATCCAGATCACGCCGGCATGCGACTCGGCCGACTTCGACATCTTCGCCAGCGGGTTCTGCAGGTCGTAGATCTTCGCGGTGTCGCGGATGATCGACGCCTCCGGCACCGTGAAGGTGTCGCCGAACCGGGAGTTGAACCGGGTGGCCAGGTCGCGGGTGAGCTCGACGTGCTGACGCTGGTCCTCGCCGACCGGCACGATCTCGGTCTGGAACAGCAGAATGTCCGCGGCCATCAGCACCGGGTAGGCGAACAGGCCCACCGTGGTGGCGTCGGCGCCCTGCTTCTGGGACTTGTCCTTGAACTGGGTCATCCGGCTGGCCTCGCCGAACCCGGTGATGGTGTTCAACGCCCAGGCCAGCTGCGCGTGCGCGGCCACGTGCGACTGCACGTACAGCGTCGACTCGGCCGGGTCGATGCCCGCGGCGATGTACTGCGCGGCGGTGGCGCGGGTGTTCTCGCGCAGCTTCGCCGGGTCCTGCGCCACGGTGATGGCGTGCAGGTCCACGATCGAGAAGAACGCGTCGTGGGTCTGCTGCAGCTTTTTCCAGTTCAGCAGGGCACCGATGTAGTTGCCGATCTGCAGCGAATCCGCGGAGGGCTGCATGCCGGAGTAGAGGCGGGTCTTGGTCATGAGGGGGCGTCTTTCGTCACGAATGAGGCCGCGCGAGCGGCGAAGGGGGAGGGTCAGATGGCGTAGTCGACCACGACGGGCGCATGGTCAGACCAACGCTGGTCGTAGGCATCCGCCCGGTCGACCGTGTAGTTCACAACGGATGCCGCCAGCGCGGGGGTGGCGAGCTGGTAGTCGATGCGCCAGCCGGTGTCGTTGTCGAACGCCTGGCCGCGCCACGACCACCAGGTGAACGGCCCGTCCACCTCGCCGGCAGCCTTGCGGCCGATGTCGACCCACCCGAGGCCGGCGCCGTTGTTGTAGTCGGCGTCGCCCTCGGCGCCGAGGATCCTGTCGAAGTAGGCGCGTTCCTCCGGCAGGAAGCCGGCCCGCTTCACGTTGCCCTTCCAGTTCTTGATGTCGAAGGTGCGGTGGCCCACGTTGAGGTCGCCGAGCACCACCACCCGGTCGCTGTGCGCGGCCAGTTCGGGCAGGCGGGTCATCATCGAGTCGAGGAAGGTGAACTTCTCCACCTGCTTGGGGGTGCCCACCTCACCGGAGTGCACGTAGGTGCTCACCACGGTGACGATGGTGCCGTTGACCTCGTAGTCCGCCTCGAGCCAGCGGCCGGCGCTGTCGAAGTCGGGGTGGCCCAGCTCAACCCGGTGGATCGACGCGCTCTTGCGGCTGGCGATGGCCACGCCCGCCCGGCCCTTGGCCGACGCGGCGTCGTGCAGGATGCTCCAGTCCGGCCCGAGCAGACCCTCGATGTCTTCCGTCGAGGCGCGCACCTCCTGGATGGCGAGGATGTCGACGTCGCGGGTGGCGAGCCAGTCGCCCATGCCCTTACGGAACGCCGCCCGGATCCCGTTGGTGTTGATGCTGGCGATGCGGAGCGGCTGGGTGGTCTCGGATGCGGGGGAAGACGGCATGGCCCGATTCTACCGAGTGCCGCCGACGCGGATGCCTGGAGCGGCCGGGACGCTCAGCGTGCGGCGGGTTCGGTGGCGCCGTACTTCTCGGCGCGTTTCTCGGCCCGGCGCAGACGCCGGTTGCTGCCGGCCCGGCCCAACCAGGACGCTGTCGCCCTGGCTTCCCTGGCCTCGCGCAGTTCCACCGCGGCGGCGAGACGCAGCGCCTCGGCCTCCTTCTCCTCGGTCAGTTTCTGGGTCTCGTCGGCGCTGAGGGTGGACGGCGGGATGCCCGCGTCCTTCATCCCGACGGCGATCCAGGCGGCGGAGATCAGGGTGACGGTGGAGGTGAGGTTGAACCAGATCAGCAGACCGATGATCACGGCGAAACCGGCCAGCAACGGGTTCCTGGCCGCGCCGCCGAGCAGCGCGGCACCGAGCACCTTGAGCACACCGAGCGCCACGGCGCCCAGCAGCGAACCGACCAGCAGGTTCTTCAGCGGGATGCGCACATGCGAGAGCACCCGGAACAGGGCGGCGAGGGTGATGGTGTCGATGATCAGCACGATCAACAGCGCCACCCCCTGGGTGGAGGTGACGAACCAGAACGAGTCGGTGCCCTGACCGAGCAGGCCCAGGAACCAGCGCAGCAGTTCGGTGCTGATGATCGAGATGACGGCGGAGAGCACCAGGGCCAGGCCGAACAACAGGCCGAGGCCGAGCTCGCGCAGCTTCACCAGCACAAAGAAAGTGGTCTCCTGACCCATCCCGAAGATGCCGCGCACGGCCTGTGAGGTGGTGCTCAACCAGCCCAGGGTGGTGACGAGCAACCCCACCAGGGCGATCGCGCTGCTCCAGCTGAGCGCGCCCGTGTTCGCCAGGGTGGCCGGGTCGATCACCCCGTCTTCGCCGATCAGCCCGGGCACGGACTGGTTGATGATCACGAACAGCTGGTCCATCAACGCCGGGTTGCCGGCCAGCCACAGCCCGGCGACGGAGAAGACCAGCCAGAGGGCGGCGAAGATCGCGAAGATCGCCTGGTACGCCATGCCGGCGGCCAGAATGGGCCCGCGGCTCTCCCCGAAGTGGGTGTACACGCGTGCCGGGCGGGTCGCCATGACACGTTGGATAAGGTCGCCGATCTTCATCTGGCCAGCCTAACGAGCGCGCGCGACCCATCCGGTGCGTTAACGCCGAACGGCGGCCGTCGGCCGCCGTTCGAAAGAAACCCGTAAGAGTTAGGGCTTGCCACGCATGATCGCCTGCTTGACCTCGGCGATGGCCTGGGTCACCTGGATGCCACGCGGGCACGCCTCGGTGCAGTTGAAGGTCGTGCGGCAGCGCCAGACGCCTTCCTTGTCGTTGAGGATGTCGAGACGCACGGCGGCGCTCTCATCCCGGGAGTCGAAGATGAACCGGTGCGCGTTCACGATCGCGGCCGGACCGAAGTACTGCCCGTCGGTCCAGAAGACCGGGCAGCTGGACGTGCACGCGGCGCAGAGGATGCACTTGGTGGTGTCGTCGAAACGTTCCCGCTGCGCGACGGTCTGGATGCGCTCCTTGCCGTCCTTGGGGGTGTTCTGCGCCATCAGGAACGGCTGCACCTCGCGGAAGGACTCGAAGAACGGTTCCATGTCCACGATCAGGTCCTTCTCCAGCGGCAGGCCCTTGATGGCCTCCACCGTCACCGGCTTGGTGATGTCGAGGTCCTTGATCAGGGTCTTGCAGGCCAGACGGTTGCGCCCGTTGATGCGCATCGCGTCGGAACCGCAGATGCCGTGCGCGCAGGACCGGCGGAAGCTCAGGCTACCGTCCTGTTCCCACTTGATCTTGTGCAGCGCGTCCAGGATGCGGTCGGTCGCGTACATCTGAACGTCGTAGTTCTCCCAGTGCGGGTCTTCGTCGAGTTCCGGGTTGAACCGGCGCACCGACAGGGTGACCGTGAACGACTGGATCTCTTCGGGAACCGCCGGGGGCTTCTCGAGGGTGGGCGTGCTCACTAGTACTTCCTCTCCATCGGCTGGTAGCGCGTAATGGTGACGGGCTTCCAGTCGAGCGAAATGTGGTCGGCGGCATCCGCTGACAGGGCGTCACCGGTGAGGTACGCCATGGTGTGCTGCATGTAGTTCTCGTCGTCCCGGTTCGGGAAGTCGTCGCGCATGTGCCCGCCGCGGCTCTCCTTGCGGTTGCGGGCGGAGTACACGACCACCTCGGCCAGGTCGAGCAGGAAGCCGAGTTCGACGGCCTCGAGCAGGTCCGTGTTGAACCGGCGGCCCTTGTCCTGCACGCCGATGTTCTTGTAGCGCTCGCGCAGGGTGTGGATGATCTCAGTCACCTCGCGCAGGGATTCGTCGGTGCGGAAAACCTGAGCCTTGGCATCCATGACCTCCTGCAGTTCGCGGCGCAGCACGGCGATGCGTTCGGTGCCGGCGGAGGTGCGGATGTCGGAGAGCAGCTCGCGCACGAACTTGGCCGGGTCTTCCGGCAGCGGCACGAACTCGGCCGTCTTGACGTATTCGACGGCGTTGTTGCCGGCGCGCTTGCCGAACACGTTGATGTCCAGCAGCGAGTTGGTGCCGAGCCGGTTGGAGCCGTGCACCGAGACGCAGGCGCATTCGCCGGCGGCGTACAGGCCGGGCACGACGGTGGTGTTGTCGCGCAGCACCTCCGCCTTCACGTTGGTGGGGATGCCGCCCATGGCGTAGTGCGCGGTGGGCATCACCGGCACCGGCTCGGTGACCGGGTCGACACCGAGGTAGGTGCGGGCGAACTCGGTGATGTCTGGCAGCTTGGTCTCGAGCACCTCGGCGCCGAGGTGGGTGCAGTCCAGGTAGACGTAGTCCTTGTTGGGGCCGGCGCCGCGGCCCTCCGCGACCTCCTTGACCATGCAGCGGGCGACGATGTCACGCGGGGCGAGGTCCTTGATGGTCGGCGCGTAGCGCTCCATGAACCGTTCACCGGAGGCGTTGCGCAGAATGGCGCCCTCTCCACGGGCACCCTCGGTGAGCAGGATGCCGAGGCCGGCCAGGCCGGTCGGGTGGAACTGGAAGAACTCCATGTCCTCCAGCGGCAGGCCCTTGCGCCAGATGATGCCGACGCCGTCGCCGGTGAGGGTGTGCGCGTTCGAGGTGGTCTTGTAGATCTTGCCGAAGCCGCCGGTGGCGAAGATGAACGCCTTGCCGGAGAAGACGTGCAGCTCACCGCTGGCGAGGTCGTAGGCGACCACACCGGAGGGCTGGTCGACGCCGTCGACGTTGGTCATGATCAGGTCGAGCACGTAGAACTCGTTGAAGAAGTTGATGCCGCGCTTGACGCAGTTCTGGTACAGCGTCTGCAGGATCATGTGGCCGGTGCGGTCGGCGGCGTAGCAGGCGCGGCGCACCGGGCTCTTGCCGTGGTCGCGGGTGTG
>Ga0247816_10000629_pt1 | contig 19271 bp, 18 predicted proteins | sample UWRJL209509C1_FD_179930 | JGI IMG/M metagenome (GOLD analysis project Ga0247816, IMG submission 179930) | Plant litter microbial communities from Arlington Agricultural Research Station in Wisconsin, United States - UWRJ-L209-509C-1 | ecosystem: Environmental > Terrestrial > Plant litter >...
CGTCCGCGACAAGGACAAGCCCTTCCTGATGCCGATCGAGGACGTCTTCACGATCACCGGTCGTGGAACCGTTGTCACCGGCCGCGCCGAGCGTGGAACCCTCAAGATCAACTCTGAGGTCGAGGTTGTCGGCATCCGCCCGACGATCAAGACCACGGTCACTGGTATCGAGATGTTCCACAAGCAGCTCGACGAGGCTTGGGCCGGCGAGAACTGTGGTCTGCTTCTTCGTGGCACCAAGCGCGAAGACGTTGAGCGCGGCCAGGTTGTCGTCAAGCCGGGTTCGGTTACGCCGCACACCGACTTCGAGGGCACCGCGTACATCCTGTCCAAGGATGAGGGTGGGCGTCACAACCCGTTCTACGCGAACTACCGCCCGCAGTTCTACTTCCGCACCACCGACGTCACCGGCGTCATCACGCTGCCCGAGGGCACCGAGATGGTCATGCCTGGCGACACCGTCGAAATGACTGTCGCGCTGATCCAGCCGATCGCCATGGAAGAGGGCCTCGGCTTCGCTATCCGTGAAGGTGGCCGCACCGTCGGCGCCGGCACCGTCATCAAGGTGATCAAGTAGCACCAGCACCACGCACGGCAGCTCGCTAGTCGAGTGCGTCGAGATCAGAGGCTTCGGCAGCTGATCGAGATCAAAGGGTCGGTCCTTCGGGACCGGCCCTTTTGTCGTCCCGCACCGTCCGCGGAAGGGTCGCCCGGAGTTGGCGGTTTAGACTCGGGGCGTGATGTGGACCTTCGACTACCCGCTCCGCACCGAGCGGCTCATTTTGCGCCCGCACACTCTCGACGATCTCGACGACCTTGTGTTCTTTCACGGCGACCCCGACGTCACCCGGTACATCCCCTGGCCGGTGCGGGACCGGCAGGCGGTGCTCGAGGCGCTCACCACTAAAATCACACAAACGGCTGCACGCGCCTCGGGCGACTGGATCGTTTTAGCCATCGAAAACGCCGGCGCCGGCACCGTAGTGGGCGAAATCCTACTCAAACGAGCCTCCGACACCGCCGCCGAGCTCGGCTACGTGCTGGCCGCGTCGGCGCAGGGCCGTGGGTTCGCCACCGAGGCGGCCCATCACCTATTGCCGGCCGCCGAACACCGCTTCGGGGTCACCGTCGTCGACGCTGTTGTCGAGGCCCCCAACACCGCATCCGCCCGCGTGCTCACCCGCCTGGGATTCACCCCCGCCCCGGCCACGCACCCGCCCCACCTGTCGTTCCGCCGGCTGTGCCCCGCACCGAACGCACCGGGCCCACTGCCTGCCAGAGCTGCCGGCCGTCCCCTTTAGCCCGCCCGGCACCGGTGGTCGAGCTTGTCGAGACCCCGCAACCCGCTGCACCTGCTAAGTTCCCCAAGGGCTCACAACGGATGCCCGCTCATGGGGGGAACACAATGCTCACGCGCGCCAACACCACGCCCGCACCGACCGGACGCCGCCTCGCTCGCGTGGCTCTCACGCTGGTGCTCGGCTTCGCGCTCACAGCCGGGGCCATCCCCGCGTCCGCATCGGCCCCCGCCACCAGCAAAGCCGGCGCAACAGCCGTATCCGTGCAGACCGCGGCCAAGGTTGCGAAGTTCAGCAAGACCGCTGCGCCTGTGGTCACCGGCACCGTGAAGGTCGGCAAGCCCCTCGCCGTGAAAACCGGCACCTGGGCGCCGAAGCCCGCGTCGTTCAGCTATCAGTGGAAGCGCGCCGGCATGGCCATTGCCGGAGCCACGCGCTCGACCTACGTCCTTCGCCCCGCGGATGCCGGCCGCGCCGTCACCGTGACCGTAACGGCCAAACGCCCCGGCTACGCCGCTGCGGCTCGGCAGTCCGCTAGCACCCGCCAGGTCGTCGGCCTTGCCTACAAGAACTGCGCGGCTCTCGTGAAGGACTACCCGCACGGGGTGGCCAAGGCGGGTACCAAGGTCAACATGGTGAGCAAGAAGCCCCGCGCGCTCACAGGCCCGCCGTTCTTCTCCACCACCGTCTACAACCTCAACATGAAGAGAGACGGCGACGGGGACGACATCGCCTGCGAACGGTGACTGCCGCGAGTGTGTCCGCGGCCTTCGTTGAAGACGGCCCACCTTCGTTCTACGCTGGGACTACATCCACGATCGGAGACCCGCCATGAACCTCAACGACATCACGCGCAAGGCCCAAGATTTCCTCAAGTCCGAGAAGGGCGAGGAGATCAGCGACAAGGTCCTCGACGGTGGGGCGGCTGCCGCCAACAAGATCACCGGCAACAAGCACGCCGACAAGATTCAGGGCGCGCGAGACACCGCGGACAAGCACATCGGTCAGGACGACCGCGACGCCGGTAGCACTGGCCGCGACACCACCGCAGACGGCCAATAGTCTTTCGCAGGCCATGATGGCCCTGTCTGCCCGATGGGCGGCAAGGGCCATCATTCGAACTAAATGAATGGGCCACGAACCTTTCCAGGACAGTCCGAGGCTGGATACGCACTACGCACTGAATAGACGCTCATGAGCGCGTCGTTCGGCGCAGGCCGTTACACCCCCCTTTATGGTGCACGCCTGCAGGAGCAATAGGCATACCGCGGAGTTCGCCTTGGGGGTGCCAATAGGTTTGATGGATGCAAACAACTAAACACGGTTTATCGCGTCGACAAGTCCTGATCGGAGGGGCAATTCTCGGCGCAGCGACCCTTACTGGAGCCGGTGCTTCGATCTCGCGCCCAGATACCGTGCGTAGTGATCTGCTCATCTATGGGTCCACCGTCAGCGCTATAGCGGCCGCAATCCAGGCCCGCCGCATGGGCGCCTCTGTGACCATCCTGAGCCCAGAGCCCACCCTCGGTGGTATGACGACGTCGGGGCTGGGCTGGACGGACATCAAGTTCGGGGACGCGATCGGAGGGATCGCGCGTGAGTTCTACGAGCGGCTCTACGGTCACTACGCCAAGCCGTCCTCGTGGATCAGCCCGGAGGTGCGCAGCGAATACGAGAAGATTGGTGCTCAGCCAGGCCCCGTGATCGCGCACGACTCCCGGACGTTCTGGAACTTCGAGCCCAGCGCCGCGTCTGCGGTGCTTGAGGAGTGGGTTTCCGAACTGGAAATTCGAGTTGTGTACCAGCGGCTCGACCGCGGGCGTGGTGTGTCCCTCGAGTCCACTCGCATCGAAGCCGTCCGCGCGGAGGATGGTACGTCGTACGTGGCTTCCACGTACATCGATGCCACGTATGAGGGAGATCTCATGGCGGCCGCGGGAGTGCCCCACCGGATGGGGCGTGAAAGTCACGCCGAGTTTGGTGAAGAGTACGCCGGCGTACGATACAACCCCTCCCATTTCGAGGGCATCAGCCCTTACCGTTCTGAGGAAGACGCGGAGTTGCTCAAGTACATCGCGGGTACCGGCACCAAGGCAGAGACCGGCCAGGGTGACGATCTTGTGCAGGCGTACTGCTTCAGGCTAGCTATGACCTGGGACCAAGACAATCAGGTGCCGTTGGTGCAGCCTGAAGGCTACCGATCAAGCGACTTCGAGTTGATGTACCGGTATCTCGAGCGCAATCCCGCCGCGCTGCCGTTCACAACGAAGACACCGATCCCGAACCGGAAGCTGGACGGAAACAACGGTGGGCCGTTCGGGTTCGACTTCATCAACGGCAACCGCACCCGTTCGGGGGTGTCGTGGGCAAACGCATCGTACGCGCAACGCGACGAGATCTGGCGTGCGCACAAGAAGTATCAGACGTCCTACCTGTGGGCCGTGAACACCGAACAGCGCGTACCGGCAGCCGTCCGCGAGGAGGCCAACCGGTGGCGTCTGGCAGCCGACGAGTTCACGACCTCTGACGGGTGGCCACCGCAGCTGTACATCCGAGAGGCACGGCGGATGGAGGGAATGGGGACGGTTACCGAGCACTCCATGGTCGACCCTGCACGTGTTGGACAGATCGATTCGATCGGCATGGGGTCGTATTCAATGGATTCACATGCCATGCGCCGTGTTGTGGTCGACGGTGAGCTGTGTACCGAAGGAAGCTTCTACCAGCGCCTCAAAGGCCCGTGGCAGATCCCATACGGGGCACTGGTGCCCCGTCGGGGATCGGTTGAGAACCTTCTCGTGACGTGCGCTGTATCGACCTCGCATGCGGCGTACGGCTCATTGCGAATGGAACCGACGTTCATGATCATGGGCCAAGCCGCGGCTACGGCCGCGGTGCTAGCCAACGAAGCAGGCGTCAGTGCGCAGGACCTTTCCTACGACTCCCTCGCAGCAGAGCTGACCAGCGATGGGCAGGTACTCGCCCGGGCTTGAGCGGCCTGGCGCACCACTCCTGGCCGGCGGGCGTCGGAGACGTGTTACCGAAGTCCCGTCGGGTCCTCAAATCATTCGTCGAGGCCAATCACCGCCCGGCCAGGCCGAAGCCTCGGTACGCGCGCGCCGGGCGAGGCCCGTAAGCTGACCAGGTGCGGGGACGACGGCTAGACATTCAGGGACTGAGAGCCGTTGCGGTCATCTTGGTCATCGCCAACCACCTGATCGGGCGCCCCAGCGGCGGCTTCATCGGGGTCGACATCTTCTTTGTCATCAGCGGCTTTCTCATCACCGGGCTCCTGCTTCGGGAAAAAGAGCGGACCGGGCGGATTTCCCTGCGGGAGTTCTACTACCGCCGAGTCAAACGGATTCTGCCGGCGGCCTTGACGGTGACCGTCGTCACTGTTGCCTTGGGCTATCTGATCTTCGGTGCCATCCGGTCGTCGTCGATCCTGACGGATGCGTTCTGGTCGTCGGTCTTCGCTGCCAACTGGCGATTCATCGCGGTCGGCACGGACTATATGCAGGCCAACGACGCACTGTCTCCGCTTCAGCACTACTGGTCGCTCGCCGTCGAGGAACAGTTCTACCTGCTATGGCCGGCGCTGATGCTGTTGGCGTTCGCTCTTGTTCACCGGGCGCCGCGTCGCACGATTTTCCTCTGCGCCGTGGTTGTCAGTGGCGCGAGCCTGGGTTGGGCGTTCTGGGAGACCGCGAACAACCCCACCTGGGCCTATTTCTCCACGGTGTCTCGCGCCTGGGAACTGGGTTTCGGCGCTCTACTCGCGTGCGCGGTCCCGGTGCTGGAGCGAATCCCGAACCGAATGAGGCCAGTGCTGGCCTGGTCCGGCCTGGCCGCGCTCGGCGCGGCGGCCATTCTCCTGGACGAGAACTCACCGTTCCCGGCGCCCTGGGCGCTTGTACCCGTGCTCGCTTCGGGCGCGATCATCGCCGCGGGCGTGGGTGCCGCACCAAGATTCCTCTTCCCGCTCACCAACCCGGTCTCGGTCTACCTCGGTACGATCTCGTACTCCCTATACCTCTGGCACCTCCCTGTCATCGTTTTCACCAGCACTTTCCTGGGCCAGGTCGGCGAGAAGTACCTCCTGCTCGCAAGCGCGTTGATCTTCCTGCTCTCGGTGCTCTCCTATCACTTCATCGAAGATCCGTTGCGGCACGCGAGCTGGCGCCTACGGCGACCCCGGTTCCGTATCAGGTCCTCCGGGAAGGGCCGGGTGGCCGTGCCGGTCCTGGCTGCTGTGATCGTGGCGCTGATGTTCACCACCTACATCAATCGGCTCCCGGCACCCGCGCAGAAGCCAGAGGCATCGGCGACCGCCTTGGACGAACTCTTCTCGACTAAGACGCCAACGGCAAGTCAGGCAGCCCGAACTCTCGCCGTAACCGACGCTCTGGCCGCGAAAGAATGGCCGGCACTGTCCCCGTCCATCGATGAACTGGGAGCGTCGAATAGGGCCTCGGAATGGACCGAGGACAACTGCCTCGGCTCGGCGTCAAGTCAGTCGTTGACCCCGGAGGAACAGGCGCTCAACTGTGTGTACGGCGATCCGGCGGCAACACGAACGATCGCAGTGTTGGGAGACTCGGTGGCGATCAGCTACGTACCGGCGCTGCGAGAAGCTATCGGCCCCGACTGGCGGATTCACGTCTTCACCATGGCCCAGTGTCCCTTCGCTGACGTTTCGGTTGTTCTCGCTGACAAGTCACCTAGTCCGATGTGCGATGCCTTTCGCACCTGGTCAGTCGGGCAGATCACCGAACTGAAGCCAGACCGGGTCGTGCTGTCCAGCACAGCGTCGTCAATCGGACGGTTGGCGAGCGGAGCCAATGGTGCAGAAGCGAACGCCGAATTCAAAGCGGGTCTCGGGGAGACCTTCGAAGCGCTAGCCGGTCTCGACGTCGTTGTGCTTGACCCGCCACCGGACATGACTCCGTTGGCGGAATGCGCGATTGTCGGGTCTCGACCGGCGGACTGCGTTAGGAGCCTGGGTAACGGCTACGCCACTTTGATGGTCCGCGACGTCGCGGCCGAGTACCCTCATGTCTCCGCGCCGCCGACCCTTGGCTGGTTCTGCTCCGATTCGGGGTCGTGCCCGTCGTTCGTCGACAATGTGCCGACCATGGCCGACGGCGCCCACCTCTCCGAGGCTGCTTCGAAGTCGCTGGGCGACCTTGTCGGAGAAGTCCTCGACCTGCGCTAGCGGGTGCACAGAAAACCGACCTAACCGCGCGGTGCGCAGCCAGGTCGGTGATCGGTTTCAGACGGCTACGGCCGGTCCATGCCCTGGTAGGTCCAGCCGGCAGCCGCCACGCGGCAGCGTCGATGGCATTGCGGCCGTCGATGATGGTGCGGGTCTTCACCAAGCTGGTAGCCCAAAATCGGGTCGATGTCGACGAACTCGGGCCACTCGGTGACGAGGACGACGAGCTCAGCGTCCGTCAGGGTGTTTTCGATGCTCTCCGAGAATCTCAGCTGTATGTGCTTTGCCTGTGCGTTCTCGACCGACTTGTGGTCGGTGGCGAGCACATCGGCACCGAGGCCGTGCTGCTGCACGACGGCAACGTCGAGCGCGGGGGGAGTCGCGTACGTCGTCGGACTGCGGCTTGAACGGCCACCTTGCCGTAGTGCAGGCGGACACCGAGGGGCGCAGTGGCCACATCGATGACGCAGGAGCGGCGACACTGGTTGATGGCGTCGACCTCCTTGAGGAGAGCGACCGATTCGCCCCGGCCGAGCTCCTTGGCGCGAGCGGTGATCGCCCGGATGTCCATGGGTAGGCAGCCGCCATCGATGCCGGCGCGCGCGTTCAGGAACCGGCGGCCGATGCGCGCGTCGAAACCGATCGCGTCGGCGAGCTGGGTCACGTAGGCCCCGGTCACCTCGGCGATCTCCGCCATCGCGTTGATGAAGCTGATCTTGGTGGCGAGGAACACGTTCGCGGCGGCGCTGGCGTAGTCGTTGAACACTAGCTGGTCTAAGCGGCGATTGCGGCCGAGTACACCTCGTTGAGCAGGGCGGTGGAGCGTTCGCCCTTTGCGCACGCCGCGACGCCGTACACGAGGCGGTCGGGGCTGATGGTGTCCTGCACGGTGAAAACGTCACGGAGGAACTTGGGGTTCCTCACTAGGGAGACGCCGCTGCCGGACTCGGTGATCACATCAGAGAGACGGGCGGCGGCGCCCACCAGCATGGTGCTCCTTCCCACGACCAGGTCGCACTCGGCCAGGTGGGGAATCAGTCCGCTGATAGCGGCATCCACGTAGGTGAGGTCAGCGGCATAGCTGCCGGCCCTCTGCGGCGTGCCCACCCCGACGAAGTGCACCGTCACCCGCCCGCATCGGCGATGTCGGTGCTGAACCTCAGCCGACCCGTGGCCTTGGCCTTGGCCTTGGTGAGGATCTCCGAGAGACCCGGTTCGAAAAACGGGGGCTTGCCCTGAGCGAGTCATCCGATCTTGTGAGCATCCACATCGATGCCCACCACGTCGTGACCGAACTCCACCATGGCCGACGCGTGCATCGTCTCGACATAGCCGCATCCAATTGCCGAAAGCGTCATGCGCTGTATCCAGGGGCACCAACCCTCTTGCCCGGCGAGGTGATCTTCGCATCGCTGAACGGCGACAATGACTACCAGCGCTTGTGGCGGCTGCCTGTGTGGCAGGCTCGCCAGGTCAGGAGCGCTTGCCCTGGTCCGGCCCGACTCGCTCAGGTGCTAGTCCAGGTTGACTCCGATGAAATCGAGGAATCCATCCCTTCGGTGCAGTGAAGAGAGCTCGAGCTACTGAACTTCGCTTTGCCAGCTCCGAGATTATCCAAGGGCCCACAAGACCGACGATCATTCCAAAGACGAAGAGCTGCTCGACAGTGAGCCACTTTACTCGAAGGACGATAGGCGCGCTGAAAATGATGGCCGGCCAGTGAACGACATAGAAGATGAGGGAATTACGCCCGATGTACCGGAATGGGCCGAAGGGGATGACATGAGCGATCCGCATGAAGACACCGGATGCGCCCACTAGGGCGGAAACCACCAGCGCCGTGCGAAACGGTGTTCCTGGAATATAGACGAATCGCATCGTAAGCGCCCAAAGAGAGGCAATGGGAATAGCGAGCAGCAGTCCACTAACGATCGCCGATCGGGTCAGTCGTTCCCAAACTACAGGGTACGTCGCCGCGGCAACCCCCAGCATGAAGAAGGCTGCGAGGTACCAGAACTTTTCCCAGCTTCCGGCCACTGGCAGGAACGCCATCGCCATGAAAACCGCTGCTACCACCAGAGGGTTGAAACGCCGAACGATGAAGGCGAGTACGAAGTACAGGAACAAGTAGGCCAGGAACCAAAGGTGCTCAATCGGCGCATAGAAGACCTTGGGAACTATGCCAATGTCGACCTTCCATCCGATCGTCACGGAGGCGAGAAAGAACAGAGCAATCATGATCCCAGACCACAGAAAATACGGGTAAGCGACTCCACGAATCTTTCCCGAGAGATACGTGCCCACACCCTTGGCCAAAGATCGAGGTACAAAGAGTCCGGAGAGAAAAACCATGATCGGCATTCGTAGCGGCCCAAACACATTGTCGAAGACAACAATTGCTGAGATGGAATTACCCGAGTGCATCGCTGCAATTGAATACGCGTGCAGGACGACAACGAGAACGATGGAAATCCCACGAAGGCAGTCCATCCACTCCAAGCGTGGCTTCAACGGTGGCTTTGTGCTCTCGGGATTCGCGAGTCGCGATGAACTTGTCATCTTTTAGTTGTCCAATGTGATCGAAAAGAATGCCGACAGGCCTCGCCGGTCAACTCGTTGGAGTCAGATTCCTTAATTTGCCGACGGCTCGCTTGAGGAAGCTGCTCTTTTTAATTGGGGACAAGTTCGCTCGGAGCGCGTCAAAATCGATGAAGGCGAATTCCGGAAATGATGTTGGGATGAGGGCAACTGACGATGACCCAGACATGAACTGCTCGCGGCTGTCGCTTGCCGCGTGGATGGAGCGCACCCAAGCGCGCGGCCGACCGCCGGTCGCTACTCGTACGGTCGACACATTGTGCTTGCCTTTGTGAAAGACGGTTTCACCGATGGACGAGAAGTAGCCTATGCCGAACGCGTGCTGCACATATGTGACTTCCTGCACGGCCAGGTGGTCACCTTCGGGTTGTACGTACAGGCCATTCGGGTTGCTGAGAAAGCAGCCCTCGTTCTCGGGAACCGCCAGAGCACGCAGGTCTTCGATGTGGTGCGCCCCGACAGCGTCGTCGTCGTCTAGCCGGAAGGTTACCGTCGGTTCTCCGTCGATGATGAGCTCGCCCATGCGGTCCCGAACGTTGTCCTGCAACCCGATCTCGGTAATCCGGAGGTAGGGCAGACGCTCCAGTAGGGCATAGAGGCGCGCCTTGTACTCGGTCTGCAGCTCCGTGGAGATGAGCATGTGCAGAATGAAATCGGAGTCGGTCTGGGCGGAGAGAGATGCCAGCGGCATCGTCTCTACCAGGCGCAACCGATTCTCGATGCGCGCGGGATTCAGGATGGTGGCCAGCGCATCTTCAACTGATTTGTCGCGGGTAGCGGCGTAGCCCTTCTTGTGTGTCTCGGTGACCACGCTGAAACGCATGAGACCTACGATTGCAACCATGTGCGGTTCTCCCCCTGCGAGGACACCTCGCTCGAGATCAGCATAACGGGTCGGCCATTTCGCACTGCGGGGGCCAGAGCGTCGTCACCGCCGGGGCATCTGGGCGACTCGGTAGAATTGACGCCCACGCTTGGTGCTCTCCGGTACGGAGGGAAGTCGCAGTCCGGGAGTGGCCTGAGCTGGAGGTTTGTTATTTTGCGTACTGGTGCTGTGGTGTTGAACTGGAAAGATCCCGCGAGAACCGTCCGGTGCGTGGCTGCCCTGGTGGCGTCTCCCTCGGTAGAGCACGTCTTCATCGTGGACAACGAATCATCTGGGGCGCTTCGAACGGCCCTGGACGACGCCCAGCTATTGACTGGCGGTGCCTGCTCCCTGGTGGAGGTGCCCGAGAACCGCGGCTTCGCCGGTGGCGTCAACCTGGCACTCCGAGACGCCCTTCAGCAGGACTTCGACGCCGTGCTGGCGATCAACAACGATGCCGTGATCACGGAAGAGTCCATCGCCGTGCTCATCACCGCTCTGCAGACGAACCCGCGGATGGGCCTGGTCGGTCCGCGCATCGTGCACTCGGACGGCTCGGAGGAGTCCGCTGGGGGCAATCTCGTTCCCCTGGTCGGCGTCACTAATCACAAGGCGGTGGCGAAGAGTGGTCCCGATTTCATCACCTGGGCGTGTGTCCTCGTCCGGGCCTCGGCCCTGCGCGAGGTCGGCCTGCTCGACGAAACGTTCTTCATGTACTGGGAAGACGTCGATTTTTCGATCCGACTGCGGGCCGCGAACTGGAAGTTCCAGATCTGCGCCGACGCCACCGCCACGCACGAGATCTCCACGAATCGCAAGAGCTATCCGGTCGCGATCAAGGCGTACCACACCTGGTCTGCGGTGACCTTTGCGAAGAAGCACCGTGGGCGCTGGTTGCTAGGCAGCCCACTCTGGCTGCTGATCAGCGGAACCACAAATGTGGCCCGCCGTCGAACTGGCGCGCTGCGTGGGTTGTGGCTTGGGGTCTCCCTCTCACGGGAAAACACCAAGCCGGCCTACATGAGCCCGTTGCGGCTCAGGGAATTTGGCTAGAACCCATCCGGCGCCACAGGTAGCCACGGCACTCGTCAACGAGGGGGTACAGAGAACCGTCAGGAGTGACGGCCCCGTGGCCGCCGACGGCGGTTGATCTTGCTCGAGACATCGATACCGATCTGACGCAGCACCGTACGGTTCTCGCGCCCGGCAACGAGCCACAACAACAGGCCGTACGCGATCATCCCGGCGACAGCCAGTGGAACGGCGAAGGTCCAGAAGGCGTGATCCGAGCTGGCCCACGGTGTCAGCTGCAGGAAGGCGATCCCGAGAACCACCGGAATCATCGCAAAAACGCACCGGAACACCTGGCCTAAGTACTTCCATACCGGAAGCCCGATCAATCGCTTCAGCGCCCAGATGCGAACGGGCCAGGTCACGATTCGCGACCACCGGGACAGGGCGATTCCGAAAATGCCCAACGGAAGGAGCGCGAAGACAAGGAGCACACCGACAACATTTTGAAGGATGGCGACGTTCAGGGCCACGTTCGCACGCCCGATTGCGAGGAAAGCGCTGCGATCGAAGTACATGACGGCGCCGAAGGCCCACCCGCAGGCCAGAACCCACAGGATCGGAACGGTCTGCTCCCAACCGTCGCCAAAGGCGAAGGGCACAATCTGGGTGGCGAGTACGGCGACGATGCCGAACATGGGTACCCCGATGGCCGCGGAGGCGAACGTCATCTGCAGGAAGATCCGGTTCAGCCGAGGCAGGTCGTCCTGCACCTTGGAGAACGTGGTGAGCGTGACCTTGGACATCACCGTGGTCACCAACTCGATCAGGATCGTTCCGATTCGCTGGGCCAAGAAGTAATAACCGAGTTCTTGAGCACTGAAAAATGCACCGATGATTAGTTTGTCGATGTTCTGCTGCAGCGCGTCGAGGAGTCCGATAGCCATGATGCGCACGCCCATGGCCCACAGAGATTTCAGAGACGCCAGCGAATAGGACCATCCCGGTCGCCACGTCGTGGAGCTCCAAAGGACGATCACAGACGCAACGCTGGTCACAATGCCCTGTGCAACCAGCGCCCAGACTCCGGCTCCGGCGAACGCAAGCGGCACCGCCACAGCAGCGCCGCACAACGCGCCTATGACCTGTCGGACGGCGAGTGCCCGGAATCCGAACGACCGCTCCAACAACGCTGCCGGAACCTGAGCGAGCGACGAGATCGGCAGGCCGAGGCCCATCACGCGCAGAACGTCGCCGAGTTCGGGTTCGCCGAACGCCTCGGCCAGGAACGGAGCTGCGAAGAAGAGTGCGGTATAGAGCACGAGGCTCATCGCGACAGAGGTCCAGAACGCGGTCGAGGCGTCCTTGGGGCCGAGATCCTTCTTCTGCACCAGGACGGTGACAAATCCCGCTTCGATGAACACTTGCAGCAGCGCGGTGACGATGGTCGCCATCGCGACGAGACCGAAGTCCTCGGGCGAGAGCAGACGGGTTAGGACCGCGATCACGACGAGCGCAAGGAGCCGGGAGGTCCATCGTTCCAGGATTATCCAGCCGATCGACTGCGTCGCGTTCTGGCGGAGGCCGTCGTTGTCGCTCATTGGTTGACTGTCGGGGTACTTGATACCGAGCGGATCACGACGATCTCGAGGATCGAGTGGTCAGCGCGGCCACACGCCGGGTGATGGGGCGGCTCCGCTGAGCGATTTCTTCCCACACTGCGCGGGGACCGACCGCAGCCCACACTGTTGCCGCGCGTCCGCTTGAGGGCTGGATGCCGAAATCACGCTGGACAGCCGAGCTGAGCGGGCGAGCGAGGCCCGCGGCCAGGCTCTTGCCCGAGTGGTTCTCGCCGGTGTCCACGTGATACACGGCGGCGCGGTAGGGGAAAGGTTGCAGTGTCCGACCGTGGTCGCGAAACCACGCTTCAGCGTTGCGGTGCGCTCCCATGATCGCGGAGAGGCGTTCCCCGAACCCCGATGCCACCTGTTCTTGCGAGGCGGAGACGTCCAGATCGACCGGAACCGCGTACGCGTCGAACGGAATGATGAAGGAGGTGCCGCAGGCCCGGTTGAACTGATGCTGGGCGATGTACGAATTACGTGCCTTTGAGTACATCAACCCCTCCCGGACTACCCAACCGTCGTGATCGGGATGGTCGTGGATAGTCGCGGCGAGGTTGCGGTGCACAAAATCGTCGGCGTCGAAGCTCATCACATGCGTGGGGGAGAACTCCCGCGCCTTGAGCAGTCCAATTCCTAGCTTGGTGCCCTTGTCCCAGACGAAGGGCTCCCGGGCCGTCTGCGCGCCGGTTGCCGGCGCCGGCGGCGGGAAGTCGACCTGGACGAAGTGGGTGCGGGCAGGGAGGGTGAAATCCGGCCGCTTGTTGCCAACGACGATGATGACGTAGTCGTCGGAGGACTGCTGCGCAACGGATCGGAGGGTTCCCTCAAGCAGCTCCTCGACGCGGCCGTAGCTGACCGAGTTCTGCGGGTGCCGCAGCGTGGTGATGAATGCCAGCATCAGCTTTCCGTGAATTCTTTGACGTACGCCCGCGCGATCTCGGTGTCGGTGGCGTACCGGGCCGTGCTGAATCTGCCCGTGTAGTCCTGGAACACCGCGCCGATCTTCTGATAGTTGTTGTCGAGGGCCACGTGATTGATGCCGAGGAGGATCGCCAGCACATGCGCGTGCAGCCGGTCGACGACGATCAGCCGGGCGGAGGCGTACAACGTGAGCGCGCCGGCGATGTTGATGTCATTGAGGGAGGCGATCAGACGCTGCACGACCGCCTGCGGGAACGTCGGCAGCCACGGCAGACGGCGGCGGTAGCGCACCAGGCGGTGCTGCAGCTTCATCGTCCGACGGGCCAGTTGCCACTTGACGGCGAGCCAGCCCTCACTGTGCCAGTCGGTGTTCGTGGCGGTCAGACCGGGAACCCAGTCGTTGCCGACGGTGTGCAACCCGGACACGCCCTCTTTGTCCTGTCGCGCGATGATGAGAAGGGCATCCGGTGACGCCGTGCGCGTGATCGCGGGCGGCTGGTACCCCAAGGCCATGTCGTAGCAGAAGATCGGGGTCAGGCTGGGCAGAAGGTTGGTGGCGCGTTCGATGGAGAGCGAATCGCGCAGGAGTAGGTGGAAATCCGGGTGCGCGCCGATGATTTCGTCGGCTTGCTTGGCCCGCTCTTCCGAGGCGAAGAAGATCGACTGTGACAACTGGACCAGCCGGTAGTCGGGGAGGTCCTTGACGATCCGCTCGCGGTGGTTCTGGTGGCCGAGCCACAGGTCACCGAAGTTCCCGCCGCCGTGCAACAGGACGACACCGGACGGCATCGCACGACGTAGTTCGGACGGGTCGTAGGTCTTCATGTCGGAGACATAGCGAATCCGCAGGCCCAGGCTGCGCAGGTACGCGATCTCGCCGGCCCAGATGAGGGAGTCGCCCACGTTCGTCTGGTTGGGTGCGTCGAGCAGGGCGACGTCGACCGTGTCGCCGCCGATCACCTCACGCAGCGTTGTCTCCGTTGAAGCCCGAAGGCCGCGAAGATACTCCGTATCGATGTCGCTTAACAGCACACTTTCCTCTCTTGTGCGCACGACGTGCTGTGCGCAGCGGGGTCGGCCTGAGCATCTGACAATGCTGCCGACCGGAGTTCATCTTACCGACAACCCGTTTCTGGCCCGACGGTGCCGAGATCCGTGCGGAAGCCGAACGCTAGACTCGGTCAGCAATTGCTGTTGAGGTAGGGAGTATTTTGTCCGTCGAAGTAGTGCACTGGAATCCTTACTTGTACCGAGAAAAGACGCGGTTCGCGCGCTTCGGCCCGAAGGTGAACAACTTCGGCGACCTGCTCGGCCCAGTCATCGTTAACGAGATGCTCAAGATCGCCGGCATCAATGCGAAGTCGGCTCAGTCCCCGCACCGGCTGCTCGCCGTGGGCTCGATCATGCACCTGGCCGGCGAGGGCGACCTCGTCTGGGGCACCGGAATGAACGGGAAGAAGCTCAGCACCGAGCTCCCCTTTCGTCAGCTCGATGTCCGTGCGGTCCGGGGCCCACGCACCCAGAGGGTTCTGGAGAGCAAGGGCATCGCCGCGCCCTCGGTCTTCGGGGATCCGGGGCTTCTGGTCGGCCAGCTGTGGAGCCGCCAAGAGCTGGCGGCCAACGAACCGCACCGCGCCTTCACCGTGCTTCCCAACTTCCACGACTTCCCGTTGTCTCCGAAGACCGCCGAGACAGTCAGCCCCACGGGCAAACTGTGGAAGGTGATCGCCAAGATCGCCGCCAGTGACCTCGTCGTCGGGTCCTCGCTGCACGGAATCGTCATTGCGGAGAGCCTGGGTATTCCCGCCCGGTTGGTCTTGTCGAAGACCGAACCGCTGTTCAAATACCAGGACTACTACGAAGGCACCGGCCGGTCCGGTTTCTCGCCCGCCAACTCGGTCAGCGAAGCGTTGCAGCTGGGCGGGGAGCGGCTACCGAACTGGGACCCGTCCCCGTTGCGCGACGCCTTCCCCTACGACCTGTGGACCGCGAAGAGATAGGGCACGCTTCGACCATGCGCGTCCTCATGTCACCCGGTCCCAAGATCTCCAACCCGTTCATCGCTTTACTCATCGACAACCTCGACCCCGACATCGACGTGACCGCGTTCAGCTGGCGGGAAGCGTTCCTGGGCCACTACGACGTGCTGCACGTGCACTGGCCCGACGCGCTTCTGAAGGCGCCTACCCCGGCGCGACGGGTCCTGAAGTTCCTGCAGTTGCGAGCGCTGATGCTCCGAAACCGGATGCGCGGCGTCCGGCAGGTATGGACCGTGCACAACCTCACCCCCCATGAGGACGGCGGCGGTCTGCGCGCCCGGGCGTTGGCCGCATGGGACCGCTCCTGCACCAACCATGTCTTCCTCTCCCAGGCCGCCGTGGAGATCGCCGGTTCCCGAGACGGGACGGTCATCAAGCACGGTGACTACAACGACATCCGCGAGGCGCACAGCGATCGCGTGGTCCCGTCGGTTCCCGGTGAGCTGCTGCTGTTCGGGTTGCTCCGGCCCTACAAAGGCATCGAAACGCTGGTCGACGCGGTCACCGCCCAGGACCAGCTGCACCTGCGCATCCTCGGACGCCCCGAACCGAGTTCGTACGCGGAATCTCTCCTGCGCCACACCGACCGGGCTGCAGGCGTCGAACTCGAGTTCGGCCGGGTAGACGATGCCGATCTGGTCGAGGCGATTACCCGGGCCGAGGCGGTCGTCTTGCCGTACCAGAAGATCTACAACTCCGGTGCTGCACTGATGGCCCTGACCCTCGGGCGACCCATCATCGTCACCGACTCCGGCACGATGCGTGAGCTGCGCGCCGAGGTCGGCAGCGACTGGGTGTACTGCCTAGAGGGCCCATTGACCGCCGACTCGTTAGGCACTGCCGTCGCCGCTTTGCGCGGTTCCGAGCGCGCCGATCGACCCACGTTCACCGAGCGCGACTGGGCGACGATCGGCCGGGCGTACTCCAACGTCTATCGCCGCACAGCCTGAGATCGGCCTCGCCGGACCCGTGCCGCTGACCCGGTTTCCCCCCGGATCCGGGCTGATAGGCTCAGCGATGGCCGTCGCGTCCTCGGACCGAGCGGCCACCGAGCGGTAAGGATATACCTCGTGGGGAACAGCGTTAATGAGCAGGCGGGCAGCAACGCCCTGGACCGGGTCTTGATAGCCGTGGCGACATACAAGCGGCCCGACGGGCTCCACGCCCTGCTGCAGTCGCTGGAGGCCAGCACCGTCGCGCGCGCTTTCGATGTGCTCGTGGTGGACAACGACGCCGCCGGGTCCGGTCGCGCTGTCGCCGAGTCGAGCCCGCTGGCGGTCACCTACGTCATCGAGGCCAAGCCCGGCATCGCCGCGGCCCGGAACCGGGCCGTCGACGAGATCCACGACTACGACGCTGTGGTGTTCGTTGACGACGATGAGTATGTCGTCGAGAGCTGGTTGGACCACCTGCTCGACTACGCCGAGTCGTCGGCCGCCGGCGTTGTCACCGGACCGGTGGAGTCGATTTTCCCGGCCGACGCACCCCGCTGGGTGGTCAACGGCGGGTTCATCCAGCGGCCCTCCTGGCCGCACGGCAGTGTGCTGACGGCCGGAGCCACGAACAACACGCTCCTGAAGATCGACGCCTGGACCGCCGCCGGCGCGCCCCGATTCGACGACACCTTCTCCGCCACCGGCGGCAGTGACGCCAAGCTCTTCTCCGTGCTGCTGGCCCGCGGAGTGCAGATCGAGTTCTGCGCGACCGCCGTGGTGTTCGAACCGGTGCTACCCGAACGGATGCGGCTCAAATGGCTCGCCCGTCGTGGCTACCGCAATGGCATCGTTTCGGCTCGGATCTGGACGCTGAAGCATGGTCGAGCAAAGACCCTCGTCAAGGGCGTGCTGCTCGGCCTGAGCGGACTCGTCAAGGCTCTGCGTGACCTCGTCCTGGCTCGCGGGCTTCAGGCGCGATCCTTCAACGGGTTCCTCAACGGCCTGGGGGTCGTGTCCGCGCTTATTGGGGTGCGCGTGCACGAGTACAAGCGGAAGCCAGAGCCCAAGGCCGTTCGCCGCTAGACCTGCGCACTGCACCGGCGCTGGGCGCCGGTCCGAGGACCGGCGCGCCACACAGCGTCAGTCGGTTGTCGCTGCGACGGCGGGGAGTTCGCCCGGGGCGACCACACGATCGCCGGGTATGCCGGCGCTCTGGCCGTCCGGCAGGTCGCGGTCGCGCTTCGTCGTGACGGCAAAGCCGATGGCAACGAAGAGCACCCCGGTCATGGCGTGCCAGGCCATGACATCAAAGAAGAAGTAGAACGCGACGATCGACATGAGAACCGACCGGGTGACGATGTCGGCGCGCTTGATGGCCAACACCAGGATCACCAGGAGGAGCACGAGGCCGACCAGTCCGGAGGCGATCACCTGGGAGATGAGAGCGTTGTCGATGGTCTGCAGGCCGCCGGTGGTGAGGATGCCCTCGTCGAACAGCTTTCCCGACGTGTTGTAGCCAGAGCCGAACAGGAGCCGCAGCAGCGGAAGGTCCCGCAGGCCCCAAGCTGTGTCGATGACAGCACCACGGTGAAGCAGGGAGAAGTCACCGATCATCACTGCACGGGCCAGGAACGCGGCGACGCCAGCGCCGACGACAAGAGTTGCGGCGACGGCCAATTTGAGGCCGGGAAGTCTCTTTTTATGGACGACGGCGCTGATGATTAGGGATACACACCAGGTAGCGAGGCCGACGGCCAGGGCGACGGCGGCCGACCGCGTGCCCGACAGCACGATGCCCGTGAGGATCAGCAGCACCGTCGCGGCGACGGCGAGCCGGCTGCGGATGACCCCGGACAGCAGCGCCACGAACAGCCCGACTGTCAGGAAGGCGGCGAAGGGGATCGGGTAGCCGAGGGTTCCCTGCGCTCGATTGGTCCAGTCTCCCAGGATTAGGTTGTCACGGAGAATGTAGTCCTGCTCTGCAGCACTGCCGGTGATCTGCTCGCGCACCTGGGCGAGCTTAATGAGCGACTCGAGTATCGCCAGCACGGCCTCTGCGCACGCCGCGACGATCACGGCGACCGCGATCCGCGGTCGCAGATCGCGCCGCAGGTTCGCGGCGCCCAGGAAAACGAGACCCCACATTGCACCAATGCCCACAGCTTTCGCGGTGGTGCTCATATCGGTTTGGACCACTGTGGGTAGCACAAGCATGAGACTCAGCAGGGCGACGATGATGGTCGACTTGGGCAGCCGGATGTCTCGGAAGTTTAGGATCAGTGCCAGGAATACCAAACCGGACACCCAGATTGGTGCGGTCGTGCTGAGTAGCGCCGGAGCGAGCACCGACCGGGAAATGAGTAGGAGCATCATCGAGACGACCAGGGCCGACACCAGGCTGTGTTCTCGGTCGTGCAGCACCGCGGCGACGGCGACGACAAAGAGCGGCACCACCGCGAGAGTGGTCGACACGTTGGCGTCCAGGATGTTGGCGCTGGCCAGAGCCGCAACCGCGATCACGGTCCAGACGGCAACCCGCACGATCATGCTGGGGCCGGCCCGGTAATCGGCCCGTCCGTGCTTCCGGCGAGGGCTGGCGCGGTGCGCCATGCTCAACTGCAGACCTCAAATCGATGAGCGAGCATTCTGAATACGGCAATGTTCACTGAGTTACGCGATCCCCTGAGTCGAAAACTGATTTCAAAAACCCTAACCCACGTGGGTTAGGGGTACAGCCAATGGTCGGCCTCGAGCCGGCCGTCGA
>Ga0247816_10000630_pt1 | contig 19268 bp, 16 predicted proteins | sample UWRJL209509C1_FD_179930 | JGI IMG/M metagenome (GOLD analysis project Ga0247816, IMG submission 179930) | Plant litter microbial communities from Arlington Agricultural Research Station in Wisconsin, United States - UWRJ-L209-509C-1 | ecosystem: Environmental > Terrestrial > Plant litter >...
CACGACGGCCCTGCAGATCTCCAGCGTCTACCAGACCATCGCCAACGGCGGGGTGCGGATGCCCGTGCAGCTGGTCTCCGGTTGCCGCGCGGCTGACGGCACCGTCACCGACGCTCCCGCCACCGAGGGCCGCCAGGTCATCTCCGCCACCGCGGCACGCGACACCGCCGACATCCTCGAGATGGTGCACCAGGAGGGCTACCTGGCCAATGTCTGGGATGTCCCGGGCTATCGGGTCGCGGCCAAGACCGGTACGGCGCAGATGCCCGACGGTGAGGGCGGCTACACCAAGGGCTACCTCGTCTCGGTGTCCGGCTTCGCTCCCGCCGACGACCCGCAGTATGTGGTTTCGGTGTCTCTGGCCGATCCTGTTAACATGAATTCGTCCGCAGCGCCCGCTCCGATCTTTCAAGAGGTCATGAGCCAGGTGCTGAAAAAGTACCGGGCCGTTCCGTCCGGCGCTGCCGCGCCCGACCTACCCGCTACCTGGTAAGAAAGTGAGCCCCGTGACCGATGTGGCACCCTCGGCTCTCCGCCCTCAGCACCCGGTCCCGCGGTCGTTGTCGGGTCTGGTCGATCAGTTCTCGTTAGATCTGCGGGGAGACAGTGGCACCCTCGAGGTGACCGGAGTCAGTCTCTGCTCTGACACCGTCGAACCCGGTGACGTCTTCGTCGGCGTACCCGGCAAGCTCAGCCACGGTGCGTCATACGCTGCCGCCGCACGCGACCGGGGCGCCGTCGCGATCCTCACCGACGAGGCCGGCGCTGAGCTGGCTGTCGACACCGGTCTGCCGATCATGGTCACCGCCGATGTGCGGGCCGCCCTCGGGTCGGTCGCCGCGTGGGTGCACCGCACCCAGGAGAACCCGGCCACGCTGTACGCCGTCACCGGCACCAACGGCAAGACCAGCGTCGTCTACCTCCTGTTCGCCATCCTCAGTCAGCTCGGTGTTGTCTCCGGGCTGACCTCCACCGCCGAGCGCCGTATCGGCGATGTCGCCGTGACCAGTTCGTTGACCACCCCGGAGGCCAGCGAGCTGCACGCCCTGCTCGCGCGGATGCGCGAGGCCGAGGTGCGCGCGGTTGCCGTCGAGGTGTCGGTTCAGGCCATCAGCCGTCACCGGGTCGACGGCCTGGTCTTCGACCTGGCCGCGTTCAGCAACCTCTCCCATGACCACCTCGACGACTACGCGTCGATGGAGGAATACTTCCAGGCCAAGCTCGCCCTGTTCCAGCCGGATCGGGCCCGCCGCGGCGTCGTCACCGTCGACTCCGCCTGGGGTCGGCGCATCACCGAAGCCAGCGGGATCCCGGTCACCACCCTGGCGTCCACTCCGGGAACCGTCGCCGACTGGCACATGACCGTCGGCGAGTCCGGTGCCCGCCACACCGAGTTCGTGCTCGACGGGCCGAACAATCAACGGCTGTCGACCCGGGTACCCCTGCTCGGCTGGTACATGGCGGCCAACGCCGCCCTCGCCATCGTCATGCTCGTCGAGTCCGGATTCGACCTCGCCGAGATCGACCGGGTCCTCACCCGCGACGGCGGCATCGTCGCCTATATTCCCGGCCGGGCCGAACTGATCTCCGGTGACCGGGGACCCCTGGTGTACATCGACTACGGGCACAGTCCGGACGCGTTCCTCAACACCCTGGCCGCCATCCGCTCTTCCACCAGCGGACGTGTGATCATGGTCTTTGGCGCCGACGGCGACCGCGACAAGACCAAGCGTGCCGACATGGGCGCCATCGCCGCCCGCGGCGCCGACGCCGTGGTCATCACCGACTTCCACCCGCGTTACGAAGACCCGGCTACCATCCGGGCCACGCTGATCCAGGCGGCCAGAGCTGCCCGCCCGGACGGGGAGATCCTCGAGATCCCCGATCCAGCCACTGCTTTCCGTACCGCCCTCACCCTCGCCGGTGAAGGCGATGTCATCCTCTACGCCGGACCGGGCCACGAGAACTACCAGGAGGTCGCCGGAGTGAAGATTCCATATTCCGCCAGAGACGATGCCCGAACCGCCCTGCGCGAAGCCGGGTGGCTGTAAATGATCGCCCTGACACTGGCCGAGATGGCCGCCGCCATGAACGGCGCGCTACACCTGGTCGACCCGGCGACCGCGCCGGACGCCCTGACCATCGACTCCTCGGTGCAGGCCGCCGTGCACACCGATTCCCGTGAGGTCGGCACCGGCGACATCTTCGTGGCCAAGCCTGGTGAAGCCACCGACGGTCACCTCTTCGCCCCCGCCGCGGTAGCCGGTGGTGCCGCCGTGCTCATCGTCGAGCGCCCGCTCGACCTCGCCGTCGCTCAGATCGTGGTCGCGGATGCCGTCGTCGGTCTCGGCGACCTCGCCACCGAGGTGGTCCGCCGGGCCCGAGCCCTGGGTCGTCTCACCGTCGTCGGCGTGACCGGGTCGAACGGCAAGACCACCACCAAGAACCTGCTGCGGGCCATCCTCGAGCAGGTCGGCCCCACCGTCGCCGCGCGCGCGTCGTTCAACAACGAGGTCGGCGCCCCGCTGACCATGTTGGAGATCGACGAGAACACCCGTTTCCTCGTCGCCGAAATGGGCGCGAGCGCCATCGGCGAGATCGCCCGCCTGGTGCGCATGGCCCGCCCCGACATCGGGATCGTGCTCAAGGTCGGCCTCGCCCACGCCGGCGGGTTCGGCGGCATCGAGTCCACCGTCATCGCGAAGTCCGAGATGGTCACCGACCTGACCGAGTCCGACGTCGCCGTGCTGAATGCCGACGACGACCGGGTAGCCGGTATGGCCGACCTGACGCGGGCCAAGATCGTCTGGTTCGGTGAAGGCGACAACGCCCAGGTGCGTGCCTCGGACATCCACGGTGGTCGCACCGGCACCACCTTCACGCTGCACCTGCCCAGCGGTGAGAGCCGGCCGGTGACGTTCCGGGTGCTCGGCGAGCACCACGTCATGAACGCCCTCGCCGCCGCGTCCGCCGCCGCCGTCATCGGCGTGCCGATCGACGACATCGTCACGGCCCTGGAGTCCGTCACCCTCGCCGAACGCTGGCGGATGCAGGTTCTCGGCGGCCGCGACGACGTGACCGTCATCAACGACGCCTACAACGCCAGCCCGGACTCGATGACGGCTGCCCTCAAGACCCTCGCCCAGATTCGCACCCCCGCCGGCCGCACCATCGCGGTGCTCGGTGAGATGAGCGAACTGGGGGAGCAGGCCGGTGACGAGCACGACCGGATCGGTCTGCTCGCGGTGCGGCTCAATATCTCTCAGCTCGTCGTGGTCGGCCCCGCCGCCAGACGAATGCACATCAGCACCATCAACGAAGGCTCCTGGGACGGGGAATCGGCGTATGTCGAGACCCAGGACGACGCCTTCGAACTGCTGCGCGGCACCATCCAACCTGGTGATACCGTGCTGATCAAATCGTCGAATTCAGCCGGGCTCCGTTTTCTCGGAGACCGGTTGGGAGAGTTGTACTCGTGGTAGCCCTTCTGCTTGCCGGGGCCATGTCCCTCGTCTTCACCCTCACCCTGACACCGCTGTTCATCCGGCTGTTCCACAAGCTGGGCTGGGGGCAGTTCATTCGCGACGATGGGCCCAAGAGCCACCACGCCAAGCGCGGCACCGCCACCATGGGCGGCATCATCATCATCGTGGGCGTTCTGGTCGCCTACTTCCTGGCCATGTGGCAGCAACAGCGCCCCCTGACCGCATCGCCCCTGCTCGTGCTGTTCATGATGGTGGGCCTTGGCCTGGTCGGGTTCCTCGACGACTTCCTCAAGACCCGCAACCAGCGCAGCCTCGGTCTCGGCGGCTGGCAGAAGATCTTCGGACAGGTGATCGTGGCCGGCGTGTTCGGCTGGCTGGCGCTGCAGTTCCCGGACAAGAACGGGCAGACTCCGGCATCGACCCACATCTCGTTCATCCGCGACCTGCCGCTGGACTTCATGAAACTCGGCACCTTCATCGGTATCGCGGTGTTCCTGATCTGGATCTGTCTGATCGTCGCCGCGACCTCCAACGGGGTCAACGTCACCGACGGTCTGGACGGGCTCGCGACCGGATCGTTGGTCTTCGCGATCGGCTCGTACATCATCATCGGTTTCTGGCAGTCCAACCAGTCCTGCAGCACCGGCGGTGCAGACCTCGCCGACATGTACAAGTGTTATGCCGGACCGGACTCGTTCGACCTGGCCATCGTCGCCGCGGCGATCGTGGGCGGGTTGATCGGTTTCCTCTGGTGGAACACCTCACCGGCCAAGATCTTCCTCGGCGACACCGGCTCGCTCGGCCTCGGTGGGGCGCTGGCCGCTCTCGCCATCCTCAGCCGCACCGAGCTGCTGCTCGTCCTGATCGGTGGACTCTTCGTGATCGAGGCCGGCTCGGTCATCGTGCAGCGCGCGTACTTCAAGGCCACCCGCGGTAAGCGCATCTTCCTGATGAGCCCGATCCACCACCACTTCGAACTCAAGGGCTGGGCAGAGGTCACCGTGGTGGTGCGCTTCTGGATCGTCGGCGGTCTGCTGGTCGCGGCCGGCGTCGGCAGCTTCTACCTCGAATGGCTGGCCCGCTAGTGTCAGACGCCGCCCACACCGCGTCCCCGTCCCCGTCCCGCCTCGATCAGCTCACCAGTTGGCACGCCGACTGGACAGGGCTGCGTGTGGTCGTCCTCGGCCTCGGGGTGACCGGCTTCGCCGCCGCCGACACCCTCGCCGAACTCGGCGCGGACGTGCTGGTCATCGCCGATCGCGCACCGGATGACCGGGCTCGCCTGCTCGAGGTGCTCGGAGTGCCCCTGGTCGAGGCCGACCTGGACAGCGTCCCGGACGCGCTGATCGCGCACCGGCCCGAGCTCCTCATCGTGTCGCCGGGTTTCCACCCGGACCACCCGCTGCTCCAGTTCGCCGCAGAGAGCACCCTCCCGGTCTGGGGCGACATCGAACTCGCCTGGCGCCTGCGGGACAAGGTCGGTCCGGCCGCGCCCTGGATCCTGGTGACCGGCACCAACGGCAAGACCACCACGGTGCAGCTGACGGCCACCATGCTCGCGGCCGCGGGACACCGCGTGGCGCCCTGCGGCAACATCGGGGTGCCCGTCCTCGACGCCGTCCGCGACCCGCAGGGCTGGGACGTGCTCGTCGTCGAGCTCTCCAGCTATCAGCTGCACCACCTGCCCCAGGCCGGGGTCGGCGCCCTGGCACCCTGGGCCAGCGTCTGCCTCAACGTGGCCGACGACCACCTGGACTGGCACGGTTCGGCCGCGGCCTACCGTGAGGCGAAGGCCATGGTGTACAACAACACCCAGGTGGCCTGCGTCTACAACAAGGCCGACGGGGCGACCATGACCATGGTCGAGGACGCCGAGGTACAAGACGGCGCCCGCGCCATCGGGTTCGGCCTCGGCGTTCCCGGCCCGAGCGACCTCGGCATCGTCGACGGCATCCTCTGCGATCGCGCGTTCCTCGAGGACCGGTTCGACACCGCCATCGAACTCTGCACCGTCACCGACCTCGTCGAGGCCGGTCTGGCGGCCCCGCACATCGTGGCCAACATCCTGGCGGCATCCGCTCTCGCCCGTTCGTTCGACGTCCCGCCCGCGACCATCCGGTCCGCCCTGGCGGGATTCCAGCTGGACGCGCACCGCATCGAGGTCGTCGCCATCCACGCCGGCATCAGCTGGGTCGACGATTCCAAGGCCACCAACCCGCACGCCGCCGACGCGTCACTCGCCGCGTTCGACTCCGTGGTCTGGCTGGTCGGCGGGCTGCTCAAGGGTGTGGACATCGACGCTCTCGTGGCCAAGCATGTCGGCCGCCTGCGCGGCGCCGTGGTCATCGGAGCCGATCGCACCCAAGTCCTCGCGGCATTCCGACGACACGCGCCCGCCCTGCCGGTATTGGAGATCGTCTCGGATGACACTGGTCAGGTCATGCCGTCCGCGGTCAGCCTGGCCGCGACGCTGGCTGAAACCGGTGACGTGGTCCTGTTGGCTCCGGCTGCAGCATCCATGGATCAGTTTCTGAGCTACGCGGAACGCGGCGCAAAATTCGCCGCGGCCGTGCACGATTATTTAGGAGGTGGGTCGCATGACGACTCGTCCTCGACTCCGGGTGCCTAGGCTCACAGCCGCACCGGGCACGTCCGGTAAGAAGTCCAGCCCGAACGCCGTCGACGGCAGCGGACCCGCCGCACCGGCCGGCGGGCTGGCCCGCATCAACCTCGGCAAGGTCTTCACCGCCGAGTCCACCAACTACCTGTTGTTGCTGGGCACCACCCTCTTCCTCGTCGTTTTCGGCCTGGTGATGGTCCTGTCGTCCTCATCGGTCGACTCGTACCTGGCCGAGGCCGGCTTCTTCGGTGGCCTGTTCCGGCAGGGTATCTTCGCCGTCATCGGCATCCCGCTGATGCTGGTGATCAGCCGCTTCCCGCTCACCTTCTGGAAGCGCGTCGCCTGGCCGGGCATGATCATCTCCAGCTTCTTCCAGTGTCTGGTGGTCTTCACGCCGCTCGGGGTCACCGTGGCCGGTAACACCAACTGGCTGTCGATCGGTGGGGTGCAGTTCCAGCCCTCAGAGGCCATCAAGGTCGCCCTGGTGATCTGGCTCGGCGTCATCCTCGCGCAGAAAAAAGACAAGCTCGACGACTGGCGGCACGTCTACATCCCGGTGTTCGGGGTGGGCGGCGGTTCGATCGCCCTGGTCATGATCGGCGGTGACCTCGGTACCGTCATCATCATGGCGGGTCTGCTCTTCGGTGCTCTGTTCTTCGCGGGACTGCGGTTGCGGATGCTCGCGCTTCCCCTCGGCATCGCCGCCGTGGCCGGCGTGCTCCTGGCCGTGTCGAGCGAGAACCGTCTCACCCGGCTCACCAGCTTCGCCGTCGACACCTGCGATGTGCACGACGGCGGCATCATCTCGGCGGCCTGCTGGCAGCCGCTGCACGGCACCTGGGCCCTGGCCAACGGTGGGATCTTCGGGGTGGGCCTCGGCAACTCCAAGGCCAAATGGTCGTGGCTGCCCGCCGCGGACAACGACTACATCTTCGCCATCGTGGGCGAGGAGCTCGGCCTGATCGGCGCCATCGTGGTGCTGGTCATGTTCATCCTGCTCGCCATCGCCTTCATCCGCATCCTCCGTGGCACGCCCGACCTGCAGGTGCGGGTCACCACCGCGTCGGTCATGGTGTGGATCATCGGCCAGGCGCTGGTGAACATCGCCGTCGTGCTCGGTCTCCTGCCCGTGCTCGGGGTACCGCTGCCGCTGATCTCCGCCGGCGGAACGGCTCTACTCACCACTCTCGCGGCGATCGGCGTTGTCTTGTCGTTCGCCCGTGCCGATCAGCATGCGGGGGAGACTCCGCCCGCGGGTGCCGCCCGGAAAGCCGGCGGCGCCCGCATCCCATCCGGAGGTACCACCCGATGACCACCTATCTCCTCGCCGGAGGCGGCACGGCCGGCCACGTCAATCCGCTCCTCGCCATCGCCGACGCGATCACCGCCAGGGAACCCGACGCCACCGTGCTCGTTCTGGGTACGACAGAGGGGCTCGAAGCCCGGCTGGTGCCCGCACGAGGGTATGAACTGCTCATCGTGCCCCGGCTGCCGTTCCCGCGCCGGCCCAGTAAGGCGGCGCTCACCTTCCTGCCCCGCTTCAACCGGGCCATCGACGAGGTCGCGGCGCTGTTACGTGCGCGGGCCGTCGACGTGGTGGTGGGCTTTGGTGGGTACGTCGCCACACCCGCCTACCTCGCCGCCCGGCGGGCCAGGGTTCCCATCGTCATCCACGAGGCCAACGCCAAGCCTGGCCTCGCCAACAAGCTCGGCGCCCGGTTCACCAACCACGTCGGGGTCGCATTCAGCGGCACCGCGATTCAGCACGGCCAGTTCGTGGGCATGCCGTTGCGCCGCGAGATCGAAACGCTCGACCGGCCCGCCACCAAGGCTGCCGCGCAGGAATTCTTCGGCCTGAACCCCGCCCTGCCGACACTGCTCGTGACGGGCGGCTCGCTCGGCGCGCGCCGGATCAACCGCACCGTGGTCGACGCTGCCGCGCTCATCACGGCGGCCGGCTGGCAGGTGCTGCACATCACCGGTACGAAGGCCGAGGTAACCGACCCCGGCTTGCCCGGCTACACGATGATCGCGTACTGCGACCGCATGGATCTGGCCCTCTCCAGCGCCGATTTCGCCATCTCCCGGGCCGGCGCGGCGACCGTGAGCGAACTGAGCGCGCTGGGTATCCCGGCGGTGTATGTGCCGTACCCGGTCGGGAATGGCGAGCAGCGGTTCAACGCCGCCGGCGTCATCGCGGCCGGTGGCGGCCTGATCGTCGACGACGCCGATTTTGTGCCCACCTGGGTGGCGTCCGACCTGTTGCCGGTCCTCGCCGACCCCCAGGCGATCCACACCATGGGCGAGGCCGCCCGCAGCGTGGGTGTGCTCGACGGTTCGGCCCGCATGCTCGAACTCGTCGGTGCCGCCCTGGGAACCGAGATCCATCGCCCCTGACCGGTCCAGTGCCGGTGCGACGGGCCGGGGGAGCGTTCGCTGTTGCACCGCCCGCCGCGTAACGTTGAACCAGCACCAAGTTCACCCGCACTCGCGTCTCACCGCGAACCGAAACGTCCGGATCCACCCGCGCTCCGCCACCCAGAAAGCCCGTCACGTGATCAAGCCAGACCTCACCCTCATCGTTCCCGAAGACCTCGGCAAGGTACATTTTGTGGGCATCGGCGGCTCCGGCATGAGCGGGATCGCCCGCCTGTTCCTGGCGGCCGGCCACACCGTGACCGGGTCGGACTCCCGCGAGTCCGACAACGTCCAGGCACTGCGTGATCTGGGCGCCACTGTCGCCATCGGCCACGCCGCGGTCAACGTCGGCGACGCCGACACCCTGGTGGTGACCGGCGCGCTCTGGCAGGACAACCCGGAGTACGTATTGGCCAAGGAGCGCGGCCTGCCCGTCCTGCACCGCGCGCAGGCACTGGCCTGGCTGGTGCGGTCGCACCGTCTGGTCTCGGTGGCGGGAGCGCACGGCAAGACCACCTCGACCGGCATGATCGTCACCGGTCTGCTCGGCCTGGGCACCGACCCCAACTTCGTCAACGGCGGAGTGATCGAATCCCTCGGCGTGAGCGCCGGCAGCGGAGCCGACGACCTCTTCGTCGTCGAGGCGGACGAGTCCGACGGCTCGTTCCTGCTCTACGACACCGGAGTGGCGCTGATCACCAACGTCGACCCGGACCACCTCGACCACTACGGCTCTCTCGAAGCCTTCGAGGCCGCCTTCGTCGAGTTCGCCCAGCAGGCGAACGACCTGGTCGTCATCTCCTCCGACGACCCCGGCGCCGTGCACGTGACCAAACGGTTGGTCGACAAGCGCATCATCACCTTCGGCGAGGCCGACGACGCCACCGTCCGGGTGCACTCCATCGTCACCGACGGTCCGGTGCGGTTCACCGTGGCCTGGGAAGGCGCCGACTACACGGCGACCCTGCGCATCCCGGGCAAGCACAACGCCATCAACGCCGCCGGTGCCTTCGCGGTGCTGGTCGGTCTCGGCTTCGAGCCCGCGGCGTCCCTGGCCGCCGTCGCCGACTTCGGCGGAACCGGCCGACGCTTCGAGTTGCACGGCACCGTGCGCGGGGTGAGCGTCTACGACGACTACGCGCACCACCCCACCGAGGTGGCCGCCGCCCTGTCGGCCGCCCGCACCGTGGTCGGCAGCGGCCGGATCATCGCCGTGCACCAGCCGCACCTGTACAGCCGCACCCGGCTGTTCGCGCAGGAGTTCGCCGACGCGCTCGAGGCCAACGCGGACGAGACCATCGTGCTGGCCGTCTACGGCGCCAGGGAAGATCCCGAGCCCGGCGTGACCGGGGCGCTCGTCTCCGAGCGTTTCCAGGACTCCGAGAAGGTCGCGTTCATCCCGGAGTGGCAGGACGCCGCCGACTACCTCGGCACCATCGCCCAGGACGGCGACTTCGTCGTGACCCTCGGCTGTGGTGACGTCTACCGCATCGTCCCGCAGCTGTTGGCGTCGCTGTCCGACGAGGCTCAGACTGTCCCCGGCACGGCGACGGCAGAGTCGCACGGATGACCCGCACTCTGAGCAGTCGCGCATGAAGCGGCCCGCAGGGTTCGACCCGGCGGCGACGCCTGCACGCGGTCCCCGGAGTGCTCCCGCCGGGGGGACGTCGACGAGCAGCCCGCCGTCGCGCACCTCGCCGGCGTCCGCTGCCGGCAATGCGCCGCGCGCCGACCGGTCCAGCCACGACGACGCCAGCACCGAACCGATCACCCTGCCGCCGTTGCCGCCGCAACCGTCGGCGGCCGACCGGCCGGCAGCCGACCGGCCTGGCTCTTCGACCGTGGAGCCCCCGAACGCCGCCGCCCCCAGCACCACCACGACCGGCACCATCAAGACCGGCAGCATCAAGACCGGCACCACCAAGGGGTCACCGAAAAAACCCGCTGCGGCCGACAAACCGCTCACCACCCGGGAGGCGCGCAAACGCCACCGCGCGGCCCGGCGTGCCCGCAAACAGTACGAGCGCAGCGAGGTTCGGCGCTTCACCTCGCGGTCTCGACGCCGCCGGAACACCTGGATCGGCGCCATCGTCACCGTCGCCGCGCTGGCGGCGTTCGTGCTGGTGGGTGTGTTCTCGCCGCTGATGGCGTTACGGACCATCGAGGTGACCGGAACCGACCGCATCCCGGCCGAGGACGTCGTACAGGCCCTGGACGGCCAGATCGGCACCCCGTTGCCGCTGCTGGACCTGGCCCAGGTGAAACAGGAACTCAGCGAGTTCAGCCTTATCCGCAGCTTCGTCACCGAGAGCCGTCCGCCGGATACCCTCGTCGTGCGCATCATCGAACGCGAACCCGTCGGCAGCATCGCATCCGCTGCCGGCTTCGACCTGGTCGATGCCGCCGGCGTCGTCATCTCCAGCGGTGCCGAGCGGACGGCGGACTACCCGGTGATCGACGCGGCCGGGGGAGCGAGCGGGGCCGGATTCCAGGCCGCCGTTGCCGTGGTCCGGGCACTGCCCACGGCGACCCGTGAGCAACTGGACACCATCACCGCCGCCACCAAGGACGACGTCACACTCACCCTCGCCGGCGGCGCCCGGATCGTCTGGGGCAACGCCGAACGAAGCGACTACAAGGCCGTGGTGCTCGGCGCGTTGATCGTCAGCCACCCGGTCGGCAGCGTCACCGAATACGACGTGTCGTCACCCGACAGCGCCGTGGTGCGCTGACCGGCGCCCACGGAGCCGTCCCCGAGGTCGTCGACGCGGACAGTTCGCAGGCTCGTTTCGCGACACGCGGGCGCGCCTCCCCAAGGCTGTCGGCACGGCATCTAACTTCGGAATTAGGAATTGCATACTCAGCATAACTTTAAGCTTCGAGTAGAGGTTTAGGGTTCCACCGGAGGCCGGACGTGTCAACAAATCAGAATTACCTAGCAGTCATCAAGGTTGTTGGAATCGGCGGAGGCGGCGTCAACGCCGTCAACCGCATGATCGAGCTCGGCCTCCGTGGGGTCGAATTCATCGCCATCAATACGGATGCCCAGGCACTCCTGATGAGCGATGCCGACGTCAAGCTCGACGTCGGCCGTGACCTCACCCGGGGTCTCGGCGCCGGAGCGGATCCCGAGGTCGGCCGTCGTGCCGCCGAGGACCACGCCGAGGAAATCGAAGAGGCTCTGGCCGGGGCCGACATGGTCTTCGTCACCGCCGGCGAGGGTGGCGGCACCGGAACCGGTGGCGCACCCGTCGTCGCCCGGATCGCCAAGTCCATCGGCGCCCTCACCATCGGTGTCGTCACCAAGCCGTTCGGCTTCGAGGGCAAGCGTCGTCAGGCGCAGGCCGAGACCGGCGTCGCCTCGCTCAAGAACGAGGTCGACACCCTCATCGTCGTGCCCAACGACCGTCTGCTGGAGATCAGCGACCGCGGTATCAGCATGCTCGAGGCCTTCGCGACCGCCGACCAGGTCCTCCTCGCCGGCGTGCAGGGCATCACCGACCTGATCACCACCCCCGGCCTGATCAACCTCGACTTCGCCGACGTCAAGTCGGTCATGCAGGGTGCCGGTTCTGCACTGATGGGCATCGGCTCCTCACGAGGCGCCGACCGGGCCATCAAGGCCGCAGAGCTCGCTGTCGCGTCGCCGCTCCTTGAGGCGTCCATCGACGGCGCCCACGGTGTCCTGCTCTCCATCCAGGGTGGCTCCAACCTCGGTATCTTCGAGATCAACGACGCCGCTCGCCTGGTCCAGGAAGCCGTGCACCCCGAAGCCAACATCATCTTCGGTGCCGTCATCGACGACACCCTGGGTGACGAGGTGCGCGTCACCGTCATCGCCGCCGGCTTCGACGGCGGCGAACCCGGTGCCAAGGCCGTTGAGGTGCGCCGCGCCGACCTGGTCGCCGCCGGCGTGGCCGCCGGTGCCGCCGGAGCCGCGTCGACCGCTTCCGACAACGGGGCATCCGCCTACACCGTCGAGGAGTCCGCGAGCTCGGTCTGGAGCACGGTCGATTCCGCCGCCAGCACCCCCGTCGCCGACCCGGCGTTCGAGGACGACTCCGACGACCTGGACATCCCCGACTTCCTGAAGTAATGCCCACTCCCGATCCTTTTCCAACCGAGTCGGCGCCGGGACTGGCCGAACGGCTGGCGGGCGTGCGCGACGGTATCGTCGACGCCGCACGCCAGTCCGGCCGGTCCGTGGACGAACTCACCACCATCGTGGTGACCAAGTTCCAGCCGGTGTCGCTCGTGCGGGAGCTGATCGGGCTCGGCGTGCGGGAGTTCGGCGAGAGCCGGCACCAGGAGGCGCAGGTCAAGGCCGCCGAGTTGGCGGGCACCGACATCCACTGGCATTTTGTCGGCCAGGTGCAGGGCAAGAAGGCGAAGCAGGTGCGCGCCTACTCGTCCGTGATCCACTCCGTCGACCGGGACTCGCTGGTCACGGCGCTGGCCACCCCCGCGGCTGACGCCGCGGCCGCCGGCGGGCCCGTGGACTGCTTCGTACAGATCAATCTGACCGACGACCCCGCCAGGGGCGGCGTGTCGATCCCCGACCTCGCTCCGCTCGCGGAGCGCGTGCTGAGCACGCCGGGCCTCAACCTGCTGGGGCTGATGGCAGTGGCTCCGCTCGGCGCCGAACCCCGCCGCTCGTTCGCCCTGGTGGCCGAGCTCGGCAACCAGTTGCGGGCGATCGCGCCCGACGCACGCTACCTGTCGATGGGCATGTCTTCGGACTACGCCGCGGCGATAGCCGAAGGGGCGACACACCTTCGAATTGGCACTGCAATCACCGGGAATCGCCCGGTACCGGTTAATCTGAAAACGTCGTAATACCAACACGGAGGTCGAGATGTCCAACCCGCTCAAGAAAACCATGGTCTACCTGGGTCTGGCAGACGAAGAGCTGGATTACGAGGAGCCCAAGTCGGCTCCCGTCTCCACTCTTCCCGCGACCAACGCTCACGCCGCGCCCACGCACTCTGCGGCACCGGTCAGCACCACGTCGCACTCGTCCGGCCGCGCGCCCGTGACCCCGTTGCACAAGACCTCGACCCCCAAGAATGTTGTAGTGTCCGAAATGAACGAGATCCTCACCGTCCACCCGCGCCAGTACCGCGACGCCCAGGTCATCGCCGAGTCGTTCCGTGACGGCATCCCGGTGATCATCAACCTGTCCCAGATGAGCGACGCCGACGCGCGCCGCCTCATCGACTTCGCCAGCGGCCTGTCCCAGGGGCTGTACGGAAAGATCGAGCGTGTGACGGCCAAGGTCTTCCTGCTGTCGCCGTCGCACGTCGTGATCTCCGGCGACAACGCCGTCGAGGAGGGGGACTCCGACACCTCCTTCTTCGCCCAGTCGTAACCCAGCGTGAATATTGTCTCGCTGATCGGAACGATCGCGTACCTGCTCCTCCTCCTGTACTTCTTTGTGCTGTGGGGACGGTTCATCGTGGACCTCGTGCGCGGTATCAACCGGTCGTGGCGACCGCAGGGATTCGTCCTGGTGCTCGTCGAGCTGGTGTACACCCTGACCGACCCGCCGGTGAACTTTTTCCGGCGTATTTTCCCGCCGCTGCGAGTCGGACCCATCGCCTTCGACTTCGGCTGGAGCCTGACCATGCTCTGCTGCATCATCGGAATGTGGATTACCGCGATTTTCCGCTGACCGGCGGGACCTCCCGGCGGTGGCATGTATTCTGGTTCGATGACGGCCGACCCGCACGGTAACCACCGTGTGCCGGTCAGTCGTGAGCACGTGTTCGCAACAACTGTTCTTTATACAAGTTTTGAGGTGGAAAGCCATGGCGCTAACTCCGGAAGATGTAGTCAACAAGCGGTTCCAGTCGACCAAGTTCCGTGAGGGATATGACCAGGACGAGGTTGACGACTTCCTCGACGAGGTCGTTGTCGAGCTGCGTCGCCTGACCCAGGAGAACGAGGAGCTCAAGGCTCGCGTCTCCGGCGGAGAGACCCCCGCCCCGGTCAGCGCAGCCCCCGCTCAGGTCGCCGAGCCCGTCAACACGCCCGAGCCGGTCGCCGAGCCCGTCGCAGTGCCGACCCCCGCGCCCGTCGCGGCAGCCCCGGCCATCGACACCGACGAGACCGCCGGCACGACGAACCTGCTGCAGCTGGCCCGCCGCCTGCACGAGGAGCACGTCAAGGAAGGCGCCGAGAAGCGCGACGCCCTGATCGCTGAGGGCCACGCCACGGCAGCCCGAGTGATCGCGGAATCCGAAGCCAAGCAGCGCGCCCAGATCAACATTCTCGACCAGGAACGCAACGTTCTCGAGAACAAGATCGAGGAGCTGCGCACCTTCGAGCGCGAGTACCGCCAGAAGCTGAAGAGCTACATCGAGGGTCAGCTCCGCGACCTCGACTCCGCGTCGCCTGTTGGCGCCGGAGCCGGCAAGGACTCGGGCAACTCGTCGAAGGCGAGCTTCCAGGGCTTTGGCGCGTAACTCAACAACGAAGGTCAGCTCCCGCGCCCTCATCGTCCTCGCGCTCGTCGCGCTGGCCGGGTACGCGCTGGATCAGATCAGCAAGGCCCTCGTCGTCTCATCGATGACCGAGGGAGAAACCGTCCGGGTTCTGGGTGACGTGCTGCAACTGCACTTCATCCGGAACCCCGGGGCGGCGTTCTCACTGGCCACCGGTCTCACCTGGGTGTTCTCACTCATTGCGGCCGGTGTTGTCGTGTTCATCGTGTGGTTCGCCGCACGTATCCGCTCTCTCGCCTGGGCAATCGTCTTCGGACTGTTGCTCGGCGGGGTGCTGGGAAACCTCACCGACCGGCTCCTCCGCGAGCCGAGCTTCGGTCTCGGCCATGTGGTCGACTTCATCTCCACGCCGTGGATGCTCCCGGCGATTTACAACATCGCGGACAGCTGCATCGTGGTGAGCATGGTCCTCTTCGTGATCCTCACCATCCGCGGTATCGGCCTCGACGGCACCCGCATCCCGTCGGCGAAAGAGCAGCAGGCCGCCGCCACCACCCGTAGCGACGCACTCACTCCCGCGACCGCGACCCCCACCTCAGACTGAACGGCACCATGGAAAACCGAGCCCTTCCCCTGCCGGACGGCCTGCACGGCGTGCGCGTCGACGCCGGCCTGGCCAAACTGTTCGGGTTCTCCCGCAGCTTCGCCGCCGAGATCGCCGAAGCCGACGGCGTCACCCTCGACGGCGTAGTGGTCGGCAAGTCCGACAAGCTGCGGGCCGGCAGTTGGCTCGATGTCAGCTGGAAGCCCAAGGAAGACCTGTCGATCGTTCCGATCGCTGTTCCGGATCTCACCATCGTGCACGACGACGACGACATCGTCGTGGTGAACAAGCCCTCCGGGGTCGCGGCGCACCCCAGCGTCGGCTGGACCGGTCCGACCGTGCTCGGCGCCCTCGCGGCCGCCGGCTACCGCATTGCGACCACGGGCGCATCCGAACGGGCCGGGATCGTGCACCGGCTCGACGTGGGCACCAGCGGCCTGATGGTGGTGGCGAAGTCCGAGTCCGCGTACACACACCTCAAACGGGCGTTCCACGACCGCGAGGTCGAGAAGATCTACCACGCCGTCGTGCAGGGGCACCCCGACCCGTCCGCCGGGACCATCGACGCGCCCATCGGCCGGCACCCCCGGTCGGACTGGAAGTTCGCGGTGATCGCCGGCGGTAAGGACTCGGTGACGCACTACGAAACCCTCGAGGCGTTCCCCTCGGCCTCACTCCTGGAGGTGCACCTGGAAACCGGGCGCACCCACCAGATCCGCGTGCACATGGCCGCCCAACGGCATCCGTGCGTCGGCGACGCCATGTACGGGGCTGACCCGTCGATCACCGCCCGGCTGGGGCTCACCCGGCAGTGGCTGGTCGCCAAACAGCTGGCCTTCTCGCACCCGGCGACCCACGACTGGGTCACCTTCAGCGCGGAGTATCCGGCCGACCTGGCGCGGGCCCTCAGCATTCTCCGCGGCGATTGAGCCGCAGCGCCCACGGGCGCTTAGGCTGGAAGACCAGAACCACCCAGTAGTACAAACCCAGAGCAGCTGGAGCAGTCGTGTCGTCGCAGAATGATTCCTTCGTCCACCTCCATGTGCACAGTGAGTACTCCATGCTCGACGGTGCCGCGCGGGTGAAACCCCTGATCACCGCCGCCGCCGAGCAGGGCATGCCGGCGATCGCGGTGACCGACCACGGCAACGTCTTCGGTGCATTCGACTTCTGGCGCACGGCCACCGAGGCCGGGATCAAACCCATCATCGGTACCGAGGCGTACATCACCCCCGGCACCGACCGGCGCGACAAGACGCGGGTGAAGTGGGGCACCAACAACCAGAACCGCGACGACGTCGGTGGTAGTGGTGCCTATACGCACATGACGCTGCTCTCCGAGAACACCGAGGGGATGCACAACCTGTTCCGGTTGTCGTCGCTGGCCTCGCTCGAGGGCTACTACTTCAAGCCACGCATGGACCGGGAACTGCTGAGCACCTACTCCAAGGGTCTGATCGGCACAACCGGCTGCGTCGGTGGTGAGGTGCAGACCCGGCTGCGGCTGGGTCAGTACGAGGAGGCCAAGCAGGCGGCGGGGGAGCTGCGCGACATCTTCGGGAAGGAGAACTTCTTCTGCGAGATCATGGACCACGGCATCGACATCGAACGCCGCACCATGACCGACCTGCTCAAACTGGCCAAGGAACTCGACCTGCCGCTGGTCGCGACCAACGACCTGCACTACACCCACGCCCACGACGCCGGAGCGCACGCCGCTCTCCTGTGCGTGCAGTCGGCATCCACTCTGGACGACCCGAACCGGTTCAAGTTCGATTCCAACGAGTTCTACCTCAAGACCGCCGCCGAAATGCGGCACCTGTTCCGGGACAACCCCGAGGCCTGCGACAACACGCTGCTCATCGCCGAGCGGTGCGACGTGAAGTTCAACACCGAGGCCAACTACATGCCGCGCTTCCCCACGCCGGAGGGGGAGAACGAGGAGAGCTGGTTCATCAAGGAAACCGAGGTGGGCCTGCACCGTCGGTACCCCGGCGGGATCACGGCGGCCGTGCGCAAGCAGGCCGACTACGAGGTCGGCGTCATCACCCAGATGGGCTTCCCCGGCTACTTCCTGGTGGTCGCCGACTTCATCAACTGGTCGAAGGAGAACGGCATCCGCGTCGGCCCCGGCCGTGGTTCAGGCGCCGGCTCGATGGTTGCATACGCGATGGGCATCACCGACCTCGACCCGCTCGTGCACGGCCTGATCTTCGAGCGCTTCCTCAACCCCGACCGCGTCTCAATGCCCGACTTCGACGTCGACTTCGACGACCGGCGCCGCGGCGAGGTCATCCACTACGTCACCGAGAAGTACGGCTCGGAGCGGGTCGCGCAGATCGTGACCTACGGCACCATCAAGGCCAAGCAGGCCCTCAAGGACTCCAGCCGGGTGCTCGGCTTCCCGTTCGGCATGGGCGACAAGCTCACCAAGGCCATGCCGCAGCCCATCATGGGCAAGGACATGCCGCTCACCGGCATGTTCGACAAGGACCACCCCCGTTACCGTGAGGCCGGCGACTTCCGCGCGGTCATCGAGACGGATGCCGAGGCGCGCACGGTCTTCGACACGGCGCTCGGCATCGAGAACCTCAAGCGGCAATGGGGTGTGCACGCGGCCGGTGTGATCATGTCCTCCGACCCGTTGATCGACATCATCCCGATCATGCGCCGCGAAGCCGACGGCCAGATCGTCACCCAGTTCGACTACCCGGCCTGCGAGTCGCTCGGTCTGATCAAGATGGACTTCCTGGGACTGCGCAACCTCACCATCATCGACGACACCCTCGACAACATCCAGGCCAACCGTGGCCACCGCCCGATCCTCGAGGACCTCGACCTCGACGACGTGCTCGCCTACGAACTGCTCGCCCGCGGCGACACCCTCGGCGTCTTCCAGCTCGACGGTGGTCCGATGCGGTCGCTGCTGCGCAGCATGAAGCCCGACAACTTCGAAGACATCTCGGCCGTCATCGCGCTATACCGACCGGGCCCCATGGGCGCCAACTCGCACACGAACTACGCCCTGCGCAAGACCGGCCAGCAGGAGATCATCCCGATCCACAAGGAGCTCGAGGAGCCCCTCAAGGAGATCATCGGTGGCACCTACGGTCTGATCGTGTACCAGGAGCAGGTGATGTCGATCGCGCAGAAGCTGGCCGGCTTCACGCTCGGCCAGGCCGACCTGCTGCGGCGCGCGATGGGTAAGAAGAAGAAGTCAGAGCTGGACAAGCAGTTCGAGGGCTTCTCCGGCGGAATGCTGGCCAATGGCTACTCGATGGAAGCAATTACCACCGTGTGGAACATCCTTCTACCGTTCTCCGACTACGCCTTCAACAAGGCGCACTCCGCTGCCTACGGCGTGCTGTCGTACTGGACGGCGTACCTCAAGGCGCACTACCCGGCCGAGTACATGGCTGCTCTGCTCACGAGCGTCGGTGACGCCCGCGACAAGCTGGCCCTGTACCTCAATGAGTGCCGCCGCATGGGCATCCAGGTGTTGCCACCCGACGTGAACGAGTCGATCGGGTACTTCGCCGCGGTCGGTACCGACATCCGCTTCGGTCTGGGCGCCGTGCGCAACGTGGGCTTCAACGTGGTCGAGGCCATCCGCGGCGCGCGCGGGGAGAAGGGCGACTTCGAGTCGTTCCACGACTTCCTGCGCAAGGTGCCGCTGCAGGTGACCAACAAGCGCACCG
>Ga0247816_10000631_pt1 | contig 19256 bp, 16 predicted proteins | sample UWRJL209509C1_FD_179930 | JGI IMG/M metagenome (GOLD analysis project Ga0247816, IMG submission 179930) | Plant litter microbial communities from Arlington Agricultural Research Station in Wisconsin, United States - UWRJ-L209-509C-1 | ecosystem: Environmental > Terrestrial > Plant litter >...
TTCACCGCCGATAGGGGCTACCAGGGCTTGCAGGGCGCGCTGGGTGTCGCGCATGTCGTAGAGGCCGGTCACGCGTTTGTTCGCCAGGGCGGGGTCCTTGATCACAATCCAGCCACGCTGGTAGCGGTCCAGTTGCTCCACCACCTGTGCCACGCTGGCGTTTTCAAAAAATTGCGAACCGTTGATCCAGCCCGCGATCTCGCTCGGCGCGACCATAGATTGCGTGCCGAGGCCGCTTTGGCGGTCTATCCACAGCCGTTGCCCGGCGGTCAGCCGGTATTGGCCGTTGACGCCGACGGTGCCGTCGCGCACTTCCACGCCAAGGCCATTTTTGCCTTGGGCGACGTCGAAGGCCGTGCCCAGCACGCGGATTACGGCGTCGTCGCTGCGCACTTCGAAGGGCTTTTTGGCGTCATGCACGACGTCGAAAAAAACTTCGCCCTGCACCAGCGTGACCTCGCGTTGCCGGTCGTTGAAGCTCACGTTGATTGCACTTCGCGGGGCCAGGGTCAGGCGGCTGCCGTCGCTGAGGGTGACTTCGCGGGTTTGCGCAGTGGTGGTGCTGTAATCGGCGCGCCAATTGGGGCTCAGCACCAGTGCCGCACACACGGCCAACGCACTGATGCACGCGGCGGCCAGCAGCGGCAGGCGAGGGCGCGCAGGTTTTGGCCAGTGGCGTTCGGTGCTGGCGGGCTGTTCGCCAAGAGATTCCCAGGCACGATTGACCTGCGCCCACGCCTCAAAATGCTCATCGTCGCTGTGCAGCCAGCGGTCGAAGTCGTCGAAACGTTCGGGGCGGGTTTGCAGCTCCAGCAGCCACTGGCCGGCGTCTTCCAGGCTCTGTGCCGAGACGGTCCGAGGCAGGTGGGCGTCATGCATACGGGCGTTCCTTACTGTGCTCGGTGTGGGTGGCAACACTTGAAGCCAGGTGAACGATGGCGTCCTTGACCAGGCGATGGGCGGTAGAGAGCGAGATATTGAGATGATCGGCGGTTTGCTGCAACGTGAAACCACCCAGGCGATGCATCTCTACCGCGATGCGCATTTGTTCGGGCAGGCCGGCCAGGGTCGCGGCGATGCGGCTGGCGTCATCGCCGTGTACGACACGCTGCTCCGGCGACAACTCCTGGCCTGGGCGCATCCATTGGGTGGGCATCTGCTGCTGACGTTTTTCCGTGGCCTGGCGGCGCACCGCGTCCAGCGCCAGGTTGCGCACGATGCGGTACAGATAGGCCACCGGTTGTTCCACAGGGTCGTCATTGCTGCCGCAAAAACGCAGGAACGCGTCCTGCACCACATCTTCGGCACGTGCGCGTTCGCCCACCACAACCTTGGCGTAGTTGATCAGTGCGGGGCGATGGTCGAGGTAGAGTTGCAGCCTGGCGGCGTTGTCAGTCACAGCGAAACTCAAAATGAGATGAGAGCCTGGAAGCGCCGGGACGTTAATTTAATTGAGAGTAATTATCAATACCGTTGTTTCCGGTTGCTTGCCGTAAAGGCTGGCCGTTATTGTGCTGAATCCTTTTAGTTCTCTGCCCATGGGTCTGTAGCAATGAATGCACCGCGTACCGCTGTCCCGATCAAGGCTGTAATTTTCGATATGGACGGGTTGTTGCTGGACACTGAAGGCATCTACACCGAAGTCACGCAGATCATCGCCGAACGCTACGGTCGCACTTATGACTGGAGCATCAAGCAACACATCATCGGGCGCGGCGCGCAGGACTTGGCGGATTACGTGGTCAAGGCCCTGGATTTGCCAATCACGCCTGCCGAGTTCCTGGTGATTCGTGAGCCGCTGATGAGCGAGCGTTTCCCCAAGGCGCTGGGCATGCCGGGTGCCGAAGCGCTGGTGCGGCATTTGAAGGCACACAATATTCCGATTGCCGTGGGCACCAGTTCTTCGCGCAATTCGTTTGTGCACAAGACCACGATGCACGGCGAGTGGTTTGGGTTATTCGACACTATCGTCACGGCGGATGATCCGGAAGTGGGCGCGGCCAAACCTGCGCCGGATATCTTCCTCACGGCCGCCCGCCGCTTGGGCGTTGCGCCCGAGGATTGCCTGGTATTCGAGGATTCGCCGTTTGGCGTGACGGCCGCCAAAACTGCGCACATGACCGCCATCGCCGTGCCGGATGAAGCCATGGCCGACAGCAATTACCAGCATGCCGATCAGATCATCCGCAAGCTGGCGGATTTTGATCTGGCCGCCTACGGACTGCCGCCATTGCGCTGATCCACCAGAAGACACTGGATCAAACTGTAGGAGCTGGCTTGCCTGCGATAGCCATGGGTATCTACACATCTTGAGTTGCTGATGCCTATTGAGTACATATCCGTTGCCGCGGTCGGGGCTGGTATGGGTTCCGCCCTTACGGCGGCTCACTTTTGATAGAGCGCAAAAGTAAGCAAAACGCTCTTGCCCCACCACTCGGCACCTCGCCTGGGCTCGGTGTGCCCTCACGCAGGCTTTGGAGCGTGGGCCGCCGCGATGGGCCATCCTTGGCCCAGCGCGGCTAAACCGGCGTCCTGCCGGTTTACCCACGCTCCAAAGCCTGCGTTCGGCCAGCGTGGTTTAACGGGGCGCCTCAGATCAAAGTCAAAAGCAAGAGCACGGCGGCCTGAAAGCCGACCTGAGTGGTAGAAGCAAAGGCGAAAAAATCAAAAGCCAACGCGGTCCAATGTAGGAGCTGGCTTGCCTGCGATGGCCCCACCTCGGTCTACCTGAATGAGTTGGATCAACCTGTGGGAGCGGGCTTGCTCGCGAAGGCGGTGTGTCAGTCATGCATGTATCAACTGATCCACCGCTTTCGCGAGCAAGCCCGCTCCCACATTTTGACTGTATTTTTTCAGCTGGACCGTGGTGAGGCCGTCGCAGCGATGCGGCGACCCGATAAGCCAGCTCCCACAGAAAAGCCGGTTTTCACATCAGGCCTGATTTGCTGCGCGGATGAGCGATCAGGCCCCGACCACAACACCGGATATGTCTCAAAAACCAAACCCCACATGGCAAGATGAACTCCGCTCAGGTTTACTACTCCCTGAGTAATAGTTTTACCGGCCCCGAGCGCCGGTCATCAAGGCCACCGAATGGACAAGTACGCCCCACACGCCTGGCAGCCCCACGAACGCCCGAGCCTGCCCGGCTCGCCGTCGACGCCGCTGCACTCCACCCGCAAACGCTGGGCCTACGCCTTGGTCGGCGTGCTGGTGGCGATCACCGGGGGCCTCGGCAATTCGCTGGTGATCGCCAACCTGGTGTACCTGCAAGGCGCACTGGGGGCGACCACCGCCGAAATGGCCTGGCTCCCCGCCGCCTATGTGATGACCAACGTCTCGATGAACCTGCTGCTGGTGAAGTTCCGCCAACAGTTCGGCCTGCGGGCGTTTACCGAAGTGTTCCTGGTGCTCTACGCGCTGGTGACCTTCGGCCATTTGTTCGTCAACGACCTCAGCTCGGCCATCGCCGTGCGCGCTGCCCACGGTATGGTCGGTGCCGCACTCAGTTCCCTGGGCTTGTATTACATGATCCAGGCCTTCCCGGCGAAGTGGCGGATGAAAGCGCTGGTGCTCGGCCTGGGCACCGCGCAACTGGCGCTGCCCCTGGCGCGGCTGTTCTCCGAAGACCTGCTGCAAATCGCCGAATGGCGCGGGCTGTATCTGTTTGAGCTGGGCATGGCGCTGATCTGCCTGGGCTGTGTGTTCCTGCTCAAGCTGCCGCCGGGTGACCGCTTCAAAACCTTCGAAAAACTCGACTTCCTGACCTTCGCCATACTCGCCACCGGCGTCGCCTTGCTGTGCGCCGTGCTGTCCCTGGGGCGTATCGACTGGTGGCTGGAAGCCCCGTGGATCGGCGTCGCCTCGGCCTGCTCCCTGGTGTTGATCATGGCCGGGTTGGCCATCGAGCATAACCGCGCCAACCCGATGCTGATGACCCGCTGGCTGGGCAGCGGGGTGATGATCCGCCTGGCGTTGGCGGTGATCCTGATTCGCATGGTGCTCTCGGAGCAGTCCACCGGCGCGGTGGGCTTCATGCAGATGCTGAACATGAGCAACGAGCAGATGCGCACCCTGTATTGGGTGATGCTGGCGGGTGCGATTGCCGGTCTGGCCACCAGCGCGTTGACCATCAACCCCGAGCACTTGCTGATGCCGTTGATTATCTCCCTGGCATTTATGGCCGTGGGCTCGGTGATGGACAGTTTCTCCAGCAACCTGACCCGCCCGCAGAACATGTACATCAGCCAGTTCCTGCTAGGCTTCGGCGGAACATTCTTTCTCGGGCCGACCATGGTGTTGGGGACGCGCAACGTGCTGACGAACCCCAGGAACCTGGTGAGTTTTTCGGTGCTGTTCGGGATTTGCCAGAACCTCGGTGGCCTGATTGGCGCGGCATTGCTGGGTACGTTCCAGATCGTGCGAGAGAAGTTTCACTCCAGCATGATCGTCGAACACCTGACCTTGCTCGACCCGCGCGTGGCCGCGCGAGTGCAAAGCGGCGGCTCGGCGTATGGCGGGGTGATCGCCGACCCGGAGCTGCGTAACCTGATGGGCATTCGCAGCCTGGCCACGGCGGCCACGCGTGAGGCCAATGTGATGGCCTACAACGATGTGTTCATGCTGATCGCGATCATCGCGATACTGACCATGATCTGGATCTTTATCCGCAGCCTGTGGCTGATGAGTACCACCAAAAAAGCTGCCGCCAGTGCAGCGCTTCCTGTTCAACCCAGCGGCGCGACTTCTTCATGACTGAACCGACTACCACGACCACCAACGCTATCGCTTCCACGCCCGAAGGCACCGCGCCGCCGAGTATGCCGGCTACCGAACCGCGTTCCTTGCGGGTGCGGATCATCTCGTCGATGGGGTTTGCCGCGATTGCGATTGTCGGTGTGTTGATCGTGCTGTACGCCTGGCAGTTGCCGCCGTTCAGCAGCGCCGTGGAGACCACCGAAAACGCCCTGGTGCGCGGCCAGGTGACGATCATCGGGCCGCAGCTCAGCGGTTATGTGTATGAAGTGCCGGTGCAGGATTTCCAGTACGTCAAGGCCGGCGATCTGCTGGTGCGCCTTGATGACCGCATCTACAAGCAGCGGCTGGACCAGGCGCTGGCGCAACTGGCAGTGCAGCAGGCGGCGCTGGCGAATGTGGTGCAGCAGCGCAACAGCGCTGAAGCGACTATCAAGCTGCGTCAGGCGGCGCTCGTGGACAGCCAGGCCCAGGCGAAAAAAAGCACCGCTGACCTGCGCCGTAACGAAGAGCTGATCAGCGACGGTTCGGTGTCCAGGCGCGAGCTGGACGTGACCCGTGCGGCCAACGCGCAGACCATCGCCGCAGTCGCTCAGGCCCAGGCCAGCCTGGAAATCGCGCGTCAGGATTTGCAAACGGTGATCGTCAACCGCGGTTCGCTGGAAGCGGCCGTGGCCAGCGCCGATGCGGCAGTGGAGCTGGCACGGATTGACCTGTCCAACACCCGCATCATTGCCCCGCGCGATGGGCAACTGGGGCAGATTGGTGTGCGCCTTGGGGCTTACGTCAACAGCGGTGCGCAGTTGATGGCCCTGGTGCCGAACCAACTGTGGGTGGTCGCCAATATGAAAGAAACCCAGATGGACAGCGTGCAGGTCGGCCAGCCGGTGACCTTTACCGTCGATGCCCTGAACCACCGCAAATTTCACGGCACCGTGCAACGGATTTCACCGGCGACGGGGTCGGAGTTCAGCCTGTTGCAGGCGGACAACGCCACCGGCAACTTCGTCAAGATCGCCCAACGGGTGCCGGTGCGGATTACCGTTGACCCCGGGCAGGAGCAGAGTGAAAGGCTGCGGCCGGGGTTGTCGGTGGTAGTGAGTATCGACACGCTGGGGCGCCTGAAAAACACCCCGCCCTGATACTAGAAGATCCAATGTATAAGAAGGCCTTTGTGGGAGCTGGCTTGTCGGGTCGCCGCATCGCTGCGATGCTGACACCTCGGTCTACCTGAAAAAATACATTCCAAATGTGGGAGCGGGCTTGCTCGCGAAGGCGTTGGATCAGTCATGCATATATCAACTGACACACCGCATTCGCGAGCAAGCCCGCTCCCACATTTTTGATCCAGTTCTTTCAGGTGGACCGAGGTGAGGCCATCGCAGGCAAGCCAGCTCCCACACTGGACCGCACTGGCTTTTGATTTTTTCGCCTTTGCTTCTACCACTCAGGTCGGCTTTCAGGCCGCCGTGCTCTTGATCTGCTTGTGATCTTGATCTTAGGCGCCCCGTTAAACCACGCTGGCCGAACGCAGGCTTTGGAGCGTGGGTAAACCGGCAGGACGCCGGTTTAGCCGCGCTGGGCCAAGGATGGCCCATCGCGGCGGCCCACGGTCCAAAGCCTGCGTGAGGGCACACCGAGCATTAGCGAGGTGCCGAGTGGTGGGGCAAGAGCGTTTTGCTTACTTTTGCGCTCTATCAAAAGTGAGCCGCCGTAAGGGCGGAACCAATCGAAGCCGTGACCGCAGCAACGGATATGTACTCACAAGATGTGTAGATACCCATGGCCATCGCAGGCAAGCCAGCTCCCAAAAAGGTTTTGGGTCGTTACAGAGGGATATATTGCAGGCTGAAGCCGAGTTCTACTGATTGGCCTTTTTCCAGTAACTTGAGGCCTGGCTTACCCGGCAAGTGGTGGGCATTCACCGGATGACTCACCGGTTCAACACAGAAAAAATCCAGCCCCGGCGGGCAGTACAGCAGGTAGTAGTCGCTGCCCGTTGCCTGACATTCCAGCGTATAACCCAGCTCTGGCTGCTGGATCAGGCAGTGCCCGTCCCATTCGCAAAAACCGTTGTCTACCAAGCCTTGCGGCAATGCCTTGAGCTGCTGAAAATCCCACTCGGCAGGCACAGGGCCCAGGCCCGTCGGCAGTTTCGCTGCATCATTCATCCACACCTGCCCAGCGCGGGCCTGCAACTGAGTGCCCGCACGACGGGGTAGGTACGGGTGCAGCCCCAGCCCATGCCACGCCGCCTGTTCGCCCAGATGCGTAACGCGCAGGCTGATGCTCAGCTTGCCTTCGCGCAACTCAAACCGCTGTTCGGCGCGATAGGCAAACGGCGTGCTGCTGTTCAGTTGCAACACCACCTGATCCTGCGCCTGGCTGACCACTTGCCAGGCCTGTTGCCAGGCGCTGCCATGAATCGGCAGGGGATCAAGCGGGCTGTTGGGCGTCAGCGCGAGCCAGCCGCTGGGTGTGTCGAAACCGCCCTCGGCAATTCGGTTGGACCAGGGCACCAGCGGATAGCAGCCCAGCTTGCCCGGCAAGCCAGTGTTCAGCGCGTGTTGGTCGGTGTGGCGCAGCAACGGTTGGCCGGTGTTTCGCACCGTCCAGTTAACGATGCTCGCGCCCAACGCCGGGTCCAGGGTGAGGGAAGTGAGGTTGTCTTTGAGTTCAAGCATTATGCACCCCTGATCGAATGCCGCCATGGACGCTCTGCGTCCGCTCTTGAAGCCGTGACGCGGAGCGTCACAGGATGCATTCCCACGCAGAGCGTGGGAAAGATCATTGTGTGAGGTTACAACACCAACCCAGGCAGCCACAGCGACAGTGCCGGGATGTAGGTCACGGCTATCAGCACCAGCAACAGTACGCCATAAAACGGCAGCAGGGCCTTCACGGTTTTCTCGATACTGACCTTGCCCACCGCCGCACCCACGAACAGCACCGCGCCCACCGGCGGTGTGATCAGGCCGATCCCCAGGTTCACCAGCATGATCATGCCGAAGTGCACCGGGTCGACCCCGATGCCCAGGATCACCGGCAACAGAATCGGCGTGAGGATCAGGATCAACGGCGCCATGTCCATCACGGTGCCGAGGATCAGCAACATGAAGTTAATGCACATCAGGATCACGTAGCGGTTGTCTGACAGGGTCAGGAACATCGTGGTGATCTTCGACGGGATCTGCATCAGGGTCATGATGTAGCCGAAGCTGGCGGCAAAGGCGATCAGAATCATCACGATGGAGATGGTCCGCACGGTGCGGTGCATCAGCTTCGGCAGTTCGCTCCACTTGTAGTCGCGATAGATGAACATGGTCACGAAGAATGCCCACAGCACGGCAATCGCGGCCGATTCGGTGGCGGTGAAGATACCCGACAGAATCCCGCCGAGGATGATCACCATGGCCATCAGGCCCCACAGCGCTTCGCCGCAGATTTTCAGGGCTTGCTTGAGCGGAATCACTTCGCCCTTGGGGTAGTTGCGCTTTTTCGCGAAGATCAGGCACAGCACCATCAGGCTGGCGCTCATCAGCAGGCCCGGTACCACGCCCGCCATGAACAGCGAAGCGATGGAAACAGTGCCACCAGCCGCCAGCGAATAGAGCACCGAGTTATGGCTCGGCGGTGTCAGCAATGCCTGCACCGAACCGCTGACGGTCACGGCGGTGGCGAATTCACGGGGATAGCCCCGGCGTTCCATTTCCGGAATCAGTACCGAACCCACCGACGCGGTGTCGGCTACCGACGAGCCGGAGATCGCGCCAAAAAAGGTCGAGGCCATGATGTTCACGAGGGACAAGCCGCCGCGCACAAAACCCACCAGCACCCCGGCAAATGCCACCAGCCTGCGGGACATGCCGCCTTCGGCCATGATCGCGCCGGCCAGCACGAAGAACGGAATCGCCATCAGCGAAAACTTGTTTACCCCGCCGGCCACCTGAATCATCAGGGCCTGGAACGGGATGTCGATCCACCATGCGCCAATCAGCGCAGACAGTCCCAGGGCATAGGCCACAGGCATGCCGATCAGGATCAGGGCGATAAAACTGCCCAACAGAATCAATGCGTCCATTCAGGCAGCCCCTTCACTTTCTTCAACCAGGTCGAAGCGCACGACCCGTCGGTTGCTCTGGTCACCGAGCAGGAGTTTTTCCAGCACAAACACCAGGGTCAGCAGGCCGCCAACCGGGATCGGCATATACGTGATGCCCACCCGCAATGTCGGCATGGCGCTCATGAACTGGTTCCAGGTGGACATGCACAACTTGGTGCCCCAGATCGTCATGAACAGGCACACGGTGGCCATCAACAGTTGCGAGACGATGCCGACGATTTTGCGTTGCTGCTCTGGCAATCGGTCAGTGACCATGGCCACCGACATATGCGCGCCGGCGCGGTAGCTGGCCGCAGCGCCGATAAAGGTAAACACCAGCATCAGCAGGATCGCGGTAGGTTCCGGCCAACTGGAGCCGGTGCCAAGGATGTAGCGGGCGAAGATGCCCCACGGGATGATCAGGGCAACGCCGAGTACCGAGAGACCGGCAATCCAGATGCAGGTCATGTAGATACGGTCGTTGATGCGTAGCAGCACATTCTTCATGGCGTTCACCGTAACCGGGCGCGGCTGGCGGCAATAGCCACCGACCGCGCCGGGCCTTTTTCTTGAGGGCGGGGAGGGTTACTCGACGGCTTCGATACGCTTGATCAGGTCGGCGTAAGGGGCGCCGTACTTGTCACGGATCGAGGCGGTGGCCTCATAGAACGGCTTTTTGTCGATGTCGATGAACTCGACACCGGCGGCCTTGAGTTTTGTTTCACTGCTGGCGGACTTGGCGTCCCACAGTTCGCGCTCATGGATCTGCGCGGCCTTGGCGGTTTTTTTCACCAGCGCCTGCTGCTCCGGGGTGAGTTTGTCCCAGGTGATTTTCGACATCACGATGGGTTCAGGCAGGATCAGGTGCCCGGTAAGGCTGTAGAACTTGGCGTTCTGGTAGTGGTTGTGTTCGAGCATGGTCGGCGGGTTGTTTTCCGCGCCGTCGATCACGCCGGTCTGCAAGGCGCTGAAGATCTCGCCGGTGTCCATGGCAATGCCGTTGCCGCCCATGGCATTGATGGTTTCGATGAAGATCGGGTTGCCCTGGACACGGATCTTCATGCCCTTGAGGTCTTCCATCTTGCGCACCGGTTTCTTGGTGTAGATGTTGCGGGTGCCGCCGTCCATCCAGGCCAGGGCCACCAGGTTGAATTCAGAGTTGGTGATTTTGTCGAGGATTTCATCGCCGATCTGGCCGTCGATGATTTTGCGCATGTGGGCCTGGTCACGGAAGATGAACGGCATGTTGAACACGTTCACGTCCGGCACCACCGGCCCGACGATGCCGAGGCTGACGCGGGCCATCTGCACTGCGCCAACCTGGGCTTGTTCGACCACTTCTTTTTCCGAGCCGAGCACGCCACCGGCAAACATCTTGAAGGTGAGGGTGCCGTTGCTCTCGGCTACCAGGGTTTTACCCAGTTGTTCTTCGGCGACCACGGTTGGGTAACCGGCAGGGTGGATGTCGGCGAATTTGATTTCCAGGGCCTGGGCGGCACTGCTGAGGGTGAAGGCGAACGCTGCAGTGATGGGAAGTGCAGCGGCGAGCAAGGTGCGTTTGAAGTCCATGGGGTGCGTCTCCTGTCTTGTTATTTTTTTTGTATTCAAGGCACAGCGGTGTGGCTAGAGGTTGAAGCTAGAGAGTGAAGGTGGGTTCCGGTAGGCCCTGCACTCCGGGGTTGAGGGCGAACACGCCGCCAGCCAGCGACTGTTCACCGTGGTCGTCGCGGATCGAGGTGACGAACAAGGTGTCCAGCCGGCTGCCGCCGAAGGCGCACATGGTGGGTTTTTTCACCGGTACGCTGAGGGAGCGGTCGAGACGCCCGTCAGGGGTGAACCGGTGGATCAAGCCTGCGTCGTTGGCACAGATCCAGTAGCAGCCCTCGGCGTCGACGGCGGCGCCATCGGGGCGGCCGAGGTAGTGATTCATATCGACAAACAGCCGACGATTGCTCGGCGTGCCGGTCTCGATGTCGTAGTCGAAAGCCCAGATCTGCTGGACCAGCGGGTGTGAATCCGAGAGGTACATCGTTCGCCCGTCGGGGCTGAAAGCCAGGCCGTTGGGGGTGATGAACCCGTTGAGTTGAGCGTGGGCGGGCTTGCCGGTTTCGTAGCGATAGAGCACGCCTTCGGCGGCATTCGCGCCCATGTTCAGCACCATGCTGCCGGCCCAGAAGCGGCCTTGGCGATCACAGCGGCCATCGTTCAGGCGCATGTCCGGGCGGGCGTGCTCGACGTTGGCCAGTGGCGTGGTGTCGAGGCTGCCGTCGTTGTGGGTGGTCAATTGGAAAAAACCGGTCTCCATGCCCGCCACCCACCCACCGTTACTGGCGCGGCCGATGCAAGCGAGCATGTGCGGGGCTTTCCATGCGTGGACATGGCCGCTGGCGGCGTCCCAGCGTTGCAGGCCGCCGTTGGGAATATCCACCCAGTACAGGGCGTTTTCCTCCGGCACCCACACCGGGCTTTCACCTACCGCGTTACGCGCATCGACAATCAGTTCAGCTTGCATGGCCACTCATTCCCTTAAGTTGATGGTCGTTCAGTCGCCGAACGGGCCGGCAGCGCAAAAAGCACCACCCTGGTAGACGCGCGCCGGGTCATCAGCGGCGGGCATCGGTTGGGCTTCGACCTTATCGCGGAACACTTCGGAGCTGTCTTTGGGGGCAAAACCCAGGTGCGCGGCGTAGCGGTTGTCCCACCACACGCCGAGGTTATCGGACATGCCGTAGACCACCGTGTGGCCGACGCCTGGGGTGTACAGCGCGCGTTCAAGCAATTGGGTCAGGTCGTCGAAGCTCAGCCAGGTATGCATCATCCGGCGGTTTTGCGGTTCCGGGAACGAGGAGCCGATGCGGATGCTGACGGTCTCGATGCCATAGCGATCAAAGTAGAAACTGGCCATGTCTTCGCCGTAGGACTTGGACAGGCCGTAGTAGCTGTCTGGACGACGCGGGGAGTGGGCGTCGAGGTGTTCGTCCTGCTTGTGGAAGCCGATCACGTGGTTGGAGCTGGCGAAGATCACGCGTTTGACGCCATGGCGGCGTGCCGCTTCATAGATGTGGAAGATGCCGCAGATGTTTGCGCCCAGTACTTCTTCGAACGAGCGCTCAACCGAGACGCCACCGAAATGCAGGATGGCGTCGACGCCTTCTACCAGTTGGTGCACGGCTTGTTTGTCGGAAAGATCGCACGGCTGGACTTCTTCGCTGGCGTCTTTGGCGGCAGCCATGTCGGCGATGTCCGACAGGCGCAGCACGTTGGCGTAAGGACGCAGGCGTTCGCGCAGCACTTTGCCCAGGCCACCGGCGGCGCCGGTCAGCAACAGGCGGTTAAAGGGAGCAGGGGCTGTTGTGGTGGTGGTCATGGTAGTCCCGATGTTGTTGTAGGTTGTCGTATGACTTGGTGGAAGTATCGTTAGGGTTTCCCATGCTTGTCAACGCGGCATTGGTCGAAATTGATCAACTGTAGGAGCGAGCTTGCCCGCGAAGGTCGTTAACGATTACGCGGGCATCCAGGATGTACGCGCCGCTCTCGGGTTTTTCGCGAGCAAGCTCGCTCCTACAGTGGGTTTGCGTTACAGCAGCGAAAGCGGGTAGCTGATGAATATCCGGTTCTCATCAAACTCGTTGGTGCTGTAATCCCGGCGGATTGTCGCGTTACGCCACCGCACGTTGAGGTTTTTCAGCGCGCCGCTCTGCACGGTGTAGGCCAGCTCCGACTCGCGGCCCCATTCCTTGCCATCGGTGATCGCCCCGGTGTGCACGTTATCGCCTTTGATATAGCGGTTCATCATGGTCAGCCCCGGAACGCCGAGTACCACGAAGTTGAAGTCGTGGCGCACCTGCCAGGATTTCTCCTTGGCGTTGTCGTAGCTGGCGTTGTAGCTGTCGTTGGCCAGGGTGCCGCCGCTGGTGCCGTTAACCTTCATCCAGGCGCTGTCGCCGGTGAGTTTTTGCAGGCCGACATAAAAGGTGTTGCCGCCGTATTTGGCCGAGAGCAGGGCGAAGGCCGTCTTGTTATCGAGGTCGCCGGCCAGGGCGCTGCCGTCTTCCTTACCGTGGAAGAAACCGAGGTTGGCGCCCAGGGTCCAGTCGCCTATCGGCTGGCTGTGGTTGAGGTTGATGTATTGCTGCTGGTAGATGTCGGTCAGTTCGGCGTACCAGAGGCCCACCTGGGTGCGCTTCTCGTTGAAGGTGTATTCGCCGCCGCCGAAGTTGAAGCGGTCTGAGGTGAACGCCGCTTTGCCGTTCATGAACATGTCGTCCATGCTCGCGTCGTTACGTGGGCTGTTACCGCGGAACTGGCCGCCGTAGAGCGTCAGGCCGGCGATTTCGTTGGACGTCACCTGGCCGCCGCGGAAGGTTTGCGGCAGCGAGCGGCCATCGTCGGAGCGCAGGATCGGCAGCACCGGCATCCATTCGCCGACTTTCAATTCAGTCTTCGACAGCTTGGTTTTCAGCGCCACGCCCAGTCGCCCGAAGTTGTCGGCGGGGCGGCCGTCACTGCGGGTTGGCAGCAACTGGGTGCCGGCGGTGCCTTTGCCGCCGTCAAGTTTTTGCGAGTACAGGCCCAGCACATCCACGCCGAAACCCAAGGTGCCCTGGGTGTAGCCGGATTTGGCGTCGAGGATAAAGTTTTGGGTCCACTCTTCGGCCTTGCCCTGAGGGTACGCAGGGTTGGTGAAGTTGCGGTTGAAGTAGGCGTTGCGCAGGTTGAGGGTAACCTTGGCGTCATCCACGAAGCCTTCGGCTTGTACCGTCATGGGCAGGCCGAGGGCCAGGCTGCTTAGACCGATGAGTGCGAGTGGCTGGAGGTGGCGCGCAGAGGAATTGCGGACGAGTTGACTCACGGTGACGCTCCCTTGTCTTTTGTTGTTTTTATTTTTTGTTATACGTCGTCGTACAACATTGGGGGCGATATTTGCGGGGTTTCGCAGGCATGTCAAGGGAAGGTTGTACGATGATTGAAGAAAAAGTGCGGATAAAGGGTAGGAGCCGTGACTGCCTTCCTACCCGGCCATGAGCATCGGAGGCAGGGTGCCCAGCAGGGAAACGGCGGCCACAGCTGAAACACCTAGTAACCATTCCAGCATTACACTGGCCTTTAACGTCCCCAGGCGTTGCTCGCAGTTTTTGATCCTCAGCCGGTTCAGCAATGCCAGCCCAAGCATGCCAACGACCAGCAACACCTTGATCAGCAGGATCAAGGCAAACCCGGAGAACAACGGTGTTGGCCAGAATTGCCCGGTCAGCACACGGATGTTGATCAATCCGCTTACCAAGAGACCTGCCACCAACGCGTAACCGACACCGCTGAAGCGCAACAGAATCGGCTCCAGGGGATAACGTTCCGCCTGCCGCAGGATCAGCACCAGCACCAACAATCCGCCCAGCCATGCGCCGACGCACACCAGGTGCACCACTTGGTTAAGGATCAGCAACTGCCCGGCAAGACCATTGAGCATCGCGCCGTGGCCCACGGGGGCGAGGGTTGCCAGCAGCAGTGCGCAGAGCGGCAGACGCAGGGCTTTCCAGGGTGTCATCAGGGCCAGCACCAGCAATAAGCTGAGCATCAGGTGCCAGGTCCAGACCTGGCCGAAAAAGGTTTTGCCGAGTACCAACTGCACCGTCGACCATTCCAGCTCGCCAAGGCCTACGCCCGCCATGCTGGCGCTGATCAACAGCAACCACACCACCCCGGATACCAGGGCCAGCCACGCCAGCCCCTGGGTGATGCGCGACAGTTGTCGGTCCAGCACGGGCTGCGGCCCGGCGTCCAGCAGCCAGGGCCTGAAGACGCAGGCCCCGAACATCAACAGTACGACGATGAAATGCAGGAATCGGCACAGGACCAGCAGGGTGGCCATGGATTATTGGCCGACCTTGAAGCTGTATTCGCCGTTACTTTTGTGGGTATCAACCGAGACCGCATTCCACACGACTTTGTAGTTGCCGGCGGCCAAGGGGGCGGCCGGGGTCACTACCAGGACTTTCTTGTCGGCGTCCGGGGTTTCCAGGCCCTTGATCGCAACTTCAGTACCGTCCTTGCTCAGCGAGACCTTGGTGAAGGTCGCTTCCACACCTTCGGTGAAGGTCAGGCGCAGGTCTTTTGGCGCGGCAACGGTACTTTTATCGGCAGGTTCCGAGCTGGCGAGGTGCGCATGGGCAAATGCGGCCGAGGCGCCGAACAGGGAAGCCAGCAGTGCGACGGTGGTGAGGCTCTTCTTGATCAACATTGTTTAATACCAATCAAACGGAAAGGAGCGGCAGTGTACGAAGTTTTGCCGCAGCCTGTCGCCCCGATCTAGAGCGGGTGGTAGTCTTTGTTACAAGTCGTTGTCAGGGAGCCCTTATGGGCAATCACAAGATCGGTATTCGTCGGGTTAACGTCGAAAAGATTCTGCTGGCGGCTGAAAAAGTCTTCGCCGAAAAAGGCTATGGCAGCACCGCCATGGCGGACATCGCCGAAGAAGTGCAACTGCCGCGTTCCAACCTTCATTACTACTTCAGCACCAAGAGCGAGCTATACAGCGCCGTGTTGTTCGACCTGCTGGAAGTGTGGAAGCAGGACGCGCTGTGCTTCGAGATGTTCGACGATCCGCGCGTGGTGCTCAGCAGCTATATCCGCGCCAAGATGCAGCATTCGCGCAGCCGCCCGTACGGCTCGAAAGTCTGGGCCAACGAAATCATCCACGGCGCCCCGACCCTGGGTGAGGCGCTGGATGTCAGCCTGTACGACTGGGCCAAGATGAAAGAAGCGAAAATTCGCCAGTGGGTGGAGGACAAACGCATCCTGCCGGTGGAGCCTTCGAGCCTGCTGTACATGATCTGGGCGTCGACCCAGCACTACGCTGACTTTGATCATCAGGTGAATATTCTGAATGATCACCAACCGTTGTCGGACATGCAGTTCGAACGGGCGGTGCAGACCGTGACCAGTGTGATTTTGCGCGGGATTGGGTTGGAGCCTTGATCTGCTCCACTAGGCAACAAATGAGGGATCGTTGAGGGATCGTTCCCACGCTCCGCGTGGGAATGCCGCCCTGGACGCTCTGCGTCCGCTCTTGAAGTCGTGACGCGGAGCGTCACAGGATGCATTCCCACGCGGAGCGTGGGAACGATCATCGTGGGGGGGGGGTATTACACCGCCTCGCGGTAGGGATTGCGTGGATCCTGCGTCCAGTTCAAGAATGGCTTGCCGGTGTCTATCGGCACCATCTCAATGCAATCTGCCACCGGGCAGGTGATTTGGCACAAGTTGCACCCCACGCATTCATCGTCAATCACCTCGTACTTATGTGTGCCGTCCGGCTGCCGCAAACTGGCAATCGCCTGGTGTGAGGTGTCCTCACAGGCAATATGGCAGCGCCCGCAGCCAATGCACGAGGCCTGGTCGATCTTGGCGATCACCTGGTAGTTGATGTCCAGGTACTTCCAGTCCGTGGTGTTGCCCACCGCGCGCCCGGAAAATTCCTGCAGGCTGCTGTAACCCTGGCTGTCCATCCACCGTGACAGCCCGTCCTTCATCTCCTCGACAATCCGGAAGCCATGCAGCATCGCCGCCGTGCACACCTGCACCGCGCCGCAGCCCAGGGCGACGAATTCCGCCGCGTCACGCCAGTTGCCGATGCCGCCGATGCCGCAGATCGGCAGGCCCTGGGTTTGTGGATCACGGGCAATTTCCGCGACCATGTTCAAGGCAATCGGCTTCACCGCCGAGCCGCAATAACCGCCGTGGGTGCTCTGGGTGCCGACCATCGGCAGGGCGACCATGCGCTCCAGATCGACGCTGGTGATGGAGTTGATGGTGTTGATCAGCGACACCGCGTCCGCACCGCCGCGATATGCCGCGCGCGCCGCGATGCGAATGTCGGTGATGTTCGGCGTGAGCTTGACGATCACCGGCAGTGAGCAATAGGTCTTGCACCAGCGCGTCACCTGTTCCACATACTCCGGCACCTGGCCGACCGCCGCGCCCATGCCGCGCTCCGGCATGCCGTGGGGGCAGCCGAAATTCAGCTCGATGCCATCGCAACCGGTGGCTTCCACCAGCGGCAGGATGTGTTTCCAGGACTCTTCGACGCACGGCACCATCAACGACACGATCAAGGCGCGGTCCGGCCAGTCCTTTTTCACCTGGGTGATTTCACGCAGGTTGATTTCCAGCGAGCGGTCGGTAATCAGCTCGATATTGTTGATGCCCAGCACTTCACGGTTGGCACCAAAGTGAGCCGAATAACGGGACGAGACGTTGACCGCGGCAGGGTCCTCGCCGAGGGTTTTCCAGACCACGCCACCCCAGCCTGCTTCGAAGGCACGAACCACGTTGTAGGCCTTGTCGGTAGGCGGCGCGGAGGCCAGCCAGAACGGATTGGGGGCTTTGATGCCGGCGAACACAATCGAGAGATCGGCCATTACGCAGCCTCCACATTCAGCATGAGTTGGGTGTGCATGGCTTCGGCGGCCAGCTTGCCGTGTTGCACGGCCTGGACGGTGAGGTCCTGGCCGAGGCTGACGCAGTCACCGCCGGCATACACGCCGGGGATGCTGGTGCATAGCTGTTCATTGACGAAAATGCGGTCGCCCTGGCGTTGCAGTTGATGGGCCAGTGGGTCGTGCAGTGCCTCGTCGTCGAAGCCCTGGCCGATGGCTTTGAAGATCGCGTCGGCGGCCAGCTCGAACGTTTCGCCGGTGGCTTGCAGGCGCCCGTCCACCATTCGCGTGCGGGCAAAGCGCATGCCGCGCACGTGACCCTGATCGTCGAGCAGCACTTCTTCGGGGCGAGCCCAGGTCAGCAGGCGGACCTGATTGGCTTTGGCGATGTCTTGTTCATGGCCGGTGGCGCCCATTTCAGCCAGGCCACGGCGGTACACCAGGTTGACGTCGCGGGCACCGAGGCGGGCCATTTGCACGGCCATGTCGATGGCCGTGTTGCCGGCGCCGAGAACGATGCAGCGGTCGGCCAGAGGCAGCTGGCTGAGGTCATCGGCCTGGCGCAGCTCGCGGATGTAGTCGGTGGCGGCGAGCAGGCCAGGAGCATCCTCGTGGGGCAGACCCAATTGTTTGCTGGCGGCCAGGCCGAGGCCGAGGAACACTGAATCAAATTGCTGGTGCAGTTCGCTTAAGGTCAGGTCGTCGCCAAGGCGTTGGCCGTGGCGGATTTCGATGCCGCCGATTTGCAGGAGAAAATCCAGTTCCTTCTGGGCGAAGTCGTCCACCAGTTTGTATTTGGCGATCCCGTATTCATTCAGGCCGCCGGCTTTCTCCCGCGCTTCGAAAATCACCACCTCATGGCCGTGCATTGCGCTGCGATGGGCGCAGGACAAACCTGCCGGGCCGGCACCGACCACGGCAATGCGTTTGCCGGTGGGGGCCGCGCGTTTGAACGGGTGTTCGCTGAAGTGCGCGTTGTCCACTGCATACCGTTGCAACAGGCCGATCAGCACCGGGGCGCATTCTTCGGCGTTGTTACGCACGCAGGCTTGCTGGCAGAGGATTTCGGTCGGGCAGACCCGGGCGCAACTGCCGCCGAGGATATTCGCCGAGAGAATCTTCTGCGCCGCGCCCTGGACGTTTTCGGTGTGGATATTGCGGATGAACGACGGGATGTCGATCTCGCTGGGGCACGCATTGATGCACGGTGCGTCGTAGCAATACAGGCAGCGCGAAGCTTCCAGTTGCGCTTGCCGGGCGTTGAGCGGCGGCGCCAGGTCGGTGAAATGCGCGGCGAGGGCGGCCGCATCTTCGTGGGGGTGTGGAAGATGGTTCAGGGTCTGGATCACGGTATTGGCCTCACGGTTTTTGAGGTGCTGCCTCTGGTGGGCAGTGGATTTTTGTTGCCTGTACTGGCCTCATCGCAGGCAAGCCAGCTCCCACAGGGGAATGCATTTCAAATGTGGGAGCCGGGTTTGCCCGCGATAGGCCGAAGGCCGCTTTCAGCGTTTCACAGCCACCGGCCTGGAATGCTCAGCCCGCTTGCTCAACTGCTCAAACACCGACGGATACGCCGGCCGTTCGATATACCGCCCGGCCCCGCGCTCAGCACGCAGGTCCCCATCCGCCCAGACCAACTTGCCCTGGCCGATGGTATGGCTGGGCACGCCGCGTACGGTCTTGCCTTCGAAGATGTTGAAGTCCACCTGCTGGTGGTGGGTCTTGGCGGAAATGGTCCGCGTGCCCTCGGGGTCCCACAGCACCAGATCGGCATCGGCACCGACGCGGATCGCGCCTTTGCGCGGGTAGAGGTTGAAGATTTTCGCGGTGTTGGTGGACGTGAGTGCGACGAACTCCTGCATCGACAGGCGCCCGGTGTTCACGCCTTCATCCCACAGCAGCGCCATGCGGTCTTCAATGCCGGCGGTGCCATTGGGGATCTTGCTGAAGTCGTCACGGCCGGC
>Ga0247816_10000633_pt1 | contig 19242 bp, 15 predicted proteins | sample UWRJL209509C1_FD_179930 | JGI IMG/M metagenome (GOLD analysis project Ga0247816, IMG submission 179930) | Plant litter microbial communities from Arlington Agricultural Research Station in Wisconsin, United States - UWRJ-L209-509C-1 | ecosystem: Environmental > Terrestrial > Plant litter >...
CTCGGGGGGCTGCCGACCCCCAGCCGGTCCGGGGTGTACACGCTCGAACCGGCCACCAGCTCGATGCTCGGCAGCACCCTGGAATCGGTCAAGCAACGTTTCGGCCGGATGGGCCTGGACGTCGACTGGCACGGCAGCGGCCAGGTGCTGCTGCCCAGCGACGTGCTGGACTCGTTCCTGCTCGCCCTCGGCGAGTGCCTGGAGAACGTGCGCCGGCATTCCGGGGTGACCCGGGCCGACGTGACCATCTCCGACGACGACACGACGGTGCGGGCCATGGTGACGGATGCCGGCAGGGGTTTCGACATCAGCGCCGTCGGCACCGAACGACTCGGTTTCGCCGAATCGGTGGTGGCGCGGCTTCGGGACGTCGGCGGAACCGCCAGGCTGTTCTCCTCCCCCGGTTCCGGCACCACCGTGGTGCTCGAGGTGCCCAAGTGAGTGACGTATCGGTGCGAGCCACCCGGCAGGCCGTTGAGGAAGCGCGCCTGGCCCGGCAGCGCAGTTTTCGTCGGCCGCAGCGCACGGTGGACGCGACCAGGGCCACCAAGGACGGTCTCGGCGGCCGGCACCTGGGTTTCGGTCTCACCCTGAGCAGCGGCTTCATCGCCCTGTTCCTGCTCTGGCGGTTCGCCATGCAGTGGGACAGCTACCCGACCCCGGTGCCCACCCTGGCCGCCTGGATCATCCTGCTGCTGGCCACCGTGGCCACGCTGGTGCTCCTGCAACGGCTGTCCAACCGGATGCCGACCTGGCTGTTCCTCGCCGTGCTCGCCACCGGGGAGATCGTCGTCGGCCTCGACCTGGCCGGTTACGGCAGCGGAGACCCCACCGTCTTTCCCACCGCGGCGGCCGCGGTCGGCGCCCTGTTCACGGCGCTCGTCACGGTCAGACGCGGCCGGGAGGTGGTCGCGGCCACCCTGGTGCTCGGTGCGGTCGTCGCCGCCGGGTCCCTCACCGCCGCCCGCACCGACCCGTTCATCTGGGCTCCCGCCATCCTGACCATCTCCCTCTGCGTCTGCCCACCGCTGATCGGGGTATCCGTGGTGCGCACCTTCCGGCGGATGGTGCAACGCGAACTCGACCTGGTGCTGGTGCAGAGCACGGTCAGCCAGCCGTCCTCCGCGGTGGGCATGCTGGCCTCGGAGGAACTGGCCCGCATCGACCTCGACGCCGAAACCCTGCTCGACGACGTCGCCACCGGCCGCACCGCCCTCCCGCTCAGCCCGGCCAAGTCCGCCGCCGCCGCGTCGCTGGCCACCCAGCTGCGCCTGCACCTCATCGAAGGCCGCCGGGAGACCTGGCTGCACCACGCGCTGACCGAGTCCGAGTTCCTCGGTCCGGCCGTCAACCTCGACGACCCCGCCGGTCTGGCCGGTCTGCTCTCCTCCGCCCAACGCGACGCCCTGCTGCTCGCGATTTGGCTCCTGATCAGCGACACCGATGCCGCGGAGCCCACCGTGTCCCTCGTTCTTGGGCCACTGGGACGCTCAAAAGGGCTGGCTATCGGGGAAATGTTGCGGTTTCCCATTCAAATGGTCATCGAAGGTGTGCCTCGGCGTCGCGTGGACCCCGAGACGTGGCAAGCTATCCGAGTGGTGGGGCCCCACATCGATACGGTGCGCAGTGGCTTGCTCCACGTAGACATCGAATGCAGTATCGACAATCCCGCGGATGCTTGACTGGTGCCGATGGCGCGCTTCGCCTAACGGGGGGTAAATGCAACAGGAGGAAGATGTGACTTTCACAGCAACGACGCTCGTCCAGAACCCCATCCGGCTGGCGTTGGTCGACGACCACCGCATGCTCCTGGGAGCGCTCACCGAGTGGATCAGGGGGGCCGCCGACGACATCAACATGGTTGCCGCCGTGACCACCTGGCCGGAGCTGCTCACCCACCCGGAGTTCCCCGTCGACGTGGTCCTCCTCGACCTCGACCTCAAAGACAACATCCCGGTGTCACTGAAGATCTCCACCCTGAAGACCGCGGGGGTGAAAACGGTGCTGATGAGCACGTACTCCGAACCGGCGCTGGTGCGGGAAGCTCTCGCGGCCGGCGCCCTGGGCTACCTGGTGAAATCCGAAGAGGCCGGCATGATCGTCGACGCCATCCGGGCCGCGCACGACGGTGAGTCCTACATCTCCGCCGAACTCGACCTGGCCCTGCACAGCGGCTCCGCGGGCACGTCACCGCGGCTGAGCGCGCAGGAGCGCCGGGTGATGGCGCTGTACGGCGCGGGCGAACCGGTCAAGGCCGTCGCCCACCAGCTGGGCATCTCCGAGGAGACCGCCAAGTCCTACCTCAAGCGCATCCGGGAGAAGTACCGCCTGGCCGGCTTCGACGTGGGCACCAAGGTGGCCCTGCGCAAGCGCGCCATCCAGGACGGCATCCTGCTGCAGTCCGACTGAGCCGAACCGGTGCGGGCGGTCAGTCCGCCTGCACCACGGGGATGAGCTGGGTGCCGTATGGCACGTCGACGCCCCGCCGGCGGCGGGCCCGGTCGATGGCGAAGGTCACCGTCGCCAGGGCCACCCCCAGCACGCTCAGGCCGAAACCGACCCACACCGGCGCGAGATAGCCCAGACCGGCGGCGACCACCACGCCGCCGAGGTACGCGCCGAGCGCGTTGCCGAGGTTCAACGCCGAGTGGTTCAGGGCCGCGGCGATCGACTGGCTGTCGTGCGCGACATCCATCAACCGGGTCTGGATGGTCGGCGACAGTGCCGACGCCGCCCCGCCGACCAGGAACACGCCGATCAACAGTCCGGCCAGGGTCTGCGCCGAGAACGCCAGCAGCAGCAGCGCCACCAGCATCACCCCGAAGAAGGTGTACATGGTGCGCCGCACGCTGCGGTCGGCGAGTGCCCCGCCGACGAAGTTGCCCACCGTCATGCCCAGTCCCACCACCACGAGCACCAGCGGCACGGCCAGGGCGGGCAACCCGGTCACCTCGATCACCAGCGGCGCCACGTAGGTGTACACGGCGAACAGGCCACCGAAGCCGACCGCACCGATCAGGAGCGCCAGCCAGACCTGCAACCGGCCGAACGCGCGCAGCTCGGTGCGCATGGTCGCGTGCGGGTTGCCGGCCTGCAACGGCACCGCCACGATCACGGCCACGAACGTCGCCGCGAACAGAAGAGCGACCGCGATGTAGGCCACCCGCCAGCCCGCCACCTGGCCGAGCCAGGTGATCGACGGCACACCGATGACGTTCGCGATGGTCAGGCCGGACAAGACGATCGCGACGCCGCGGGCACGGCGACCTGGGCCCATCAGCTCGGCCGCCACCAACGAGGCGATCCCGAAGTAGGCGCCGTGCGGCAGCGCGGCCACGAACCGGGCGACCAGCACCAGACCGAAGCTCGGCAGCAGCGCGGACGCGATGGTGGCCAGGGTGAAGGCGGCCAGCAGGGCCAGCAGCAGCTGTTTGCGCGGCCAGCGGGCGGCCGCGGCAGCGATGGTCGGCGCACCCACCACCACGCCGAGCGCGTAGGCCGAGATCAGCCAACCGGCCTGGGCGTTCGCGGTGTCCGGCGACGACGCGTACAGCTCCGGCAGCAGGTCGGCGGCGAGGTTGGGCAGCAGGCCCATCGCCACGAACTCGGTGGAGCCGATGGCGAATCCGCCCAGGGCGAGGGCGAGCAGGGCAAGACGAACGCGGGCCGGCGACAGCTGCGTCGACCCGTCGGAAAGTGAGGGCATCAGGCAAGCCTACGGTTCGTCGGCGCCGCCTCGGTTACCGACGGGTGCCCGGCAGGTGCCCGGCAGTCAGGCGTCGTCGCCGATGGCGGCCTCGAGCCGGTCGAGTTTGCCGGTCAACTCACCCGAGTAGCCGGGGCGGATGTCGGCCTTCAGCACCAGCGACACCCGCGAGCCGAACGCTCCGACCGCGTCGGTGGCGGCCTTGACGACCGCGAAGACCTCGTCCCAGTCACCCTCGATGGTGGTGAACATCGAGTCGGTCTTGTTGGGCAGACCGGACTCGCGCACGATCCGCACCGCCGCGGCCACGGCGTCGTGCACGGAATCGCTGTCGGTGCCGCCGGACGGCGCCACGGAAAATGCGACCAACATGATTACTCCTTCAGGATGGAACGATGGGTGGACGGGTCTGACCGAACGAACGGCTGCCCGGTGCCGGAACCGAGCCGCACCAGCCGCAGCACCATCCAGGTCAGCAGCACGAGTTCGAGCAGGTTGCGCACCGTGAGCACCAGCACCATGGTCGCGGATCCGGTCAGCAGGCCGTTGTAGAAGTACGGGTAGATCAGCTGGGTGAGCCCGGCCATCACCAGGGCAAGCATGGCGGGCCTGCGCCAGCTTTCAGGATATCCGATCAGGCCGAGAATGATCGGGGCCGCCAGCCAGCTGATGAACTGCGGCGAGCCGACCTTGTTCACCAGGATCAGGGTGAGCACCAGGGCCAGGAACAACACCGGCAGCAACCGGTCCACCGTCACGCCGGCCCGTTGGGCCCGCCAGCCGAGCAGCAGGATCACCGCGACGGCGACCACCAGCAGCGGCGTCATCACGGCACTGACCAGCTCGGTGCCGGCGCCGACCACCTGGTAGGTCAGAATCTCCTGGTCGTAGTAGACCTGCGTTCCCGGAACGCCGAACACGCTCTGCCACATCCACCAGGACGCCACCGGCGCCTCGATCTGCAGGCCGCGATCGGTCTGCTCGGTGACGAAGCTGAGGATCGTCGGTCCGCTCCCGAACAGCAGGGCGACCCCGATGATCACCGTCGAGGTGCCCAGGAACGCCGCCACCACCTGCCAGCGGCGCTTCGACGCCACCACCAGGGCGGCGACGGCGGCCACCGGCCATACCTTCACCCAGGTGGCCAGGGTGAGCAGCACCGCACCCCAGACCGGACGGGTGCGCAACCAGAGCAGCGCCACCACCGTCAGCGGCACCGTCACCGAGTCGATCCGGGCGAGCGCGACCGGGCCGAGCAGGAGCAGGAACACCAACCACCAGCCCGCGGCCACGGCTCGCGCCCTGCTCACGGTGCGGCCCAGCAGCGCCCGGAAGGCGACCGCGTTCAGCAGCGTGACCAGGCCGAGCCAGCTCAGCGCGTACGCCGGGGCGCCGAAGACCAGCGCGGTCAGGATCGGGGCGAGCGCGACGATCGGGTAGACGAAGTCGGTGTCGATACCCAGCCGTGCCGTGCCGTCGACGGTGCTCTGCGCCCAGCCCAGGTAGACCCGTTCGACGTCGCCGAGTGGCCAGCCGATCCCGCTCAGGTTCAACCCGATGAGCACGGCGTGCACAAGCACGAAGGCCGCCCAGAGCACCAGCAGGCCGCGGATGCGGGGCCGGGTCTCGGGTGCCGTTCCGCTGGGCCGGGTCACGTGAGCAGCGCCGCGATCGTCATCGGCACGGCCTCGGCGATGTCCAGCGCCACGATCGGGCCACCGCGGGAGGCCCGGCGGGCGGACTCGGCGTGCAGCCAGGCGGCCGTGGCGCCGAGCGCTGGCAGCACATCGGCATCCGCTTCGATGCGGGCAGAGTGGGTGGCGAGCAGGGCGCCGAGGATGCCGGCGAGCACGTCACCGGAGCCCGCGGTGGCCAGCCAAGCGGGTGAATCCGACACCGTCAGCCGGATGCCGGTCGGCGACGCGAGATGGGTCACCGTCCCCTTGAGCAGCACGGTCACGTTCAGTAGCGCGGCGGCGCGGATGGCCCACTCCCCCGGGTCGGCGGCGATCTCCGCCACGGTCGGGGTCTGGCCGTGCCGCGCCAGCAGCCCGGCCAGTTCGCGGAAGTGCGGGGTGATCAGCCGCGGGCCGGCACCGTCCTGCACCAGGTCGAGCGCACCGGCGTCGATCACCGTCGGCAGCCCCTCGGCGAGCGCCGCGCGCAGCCGGTCGGTGCGTGCGGTCGACCGGGACGCGGCGTCCATGCCGGAGCCGAGCAACCAGGCCTGCACCCGGCCCGGCGTGGTCACGATCTCCGGCCGACGCTGCAGCACCAGGGTCGACACCCGGCGCGGCCCAAGGTAGCGCACCATGCCCAGGCCGGTGCGGGCCGCCGCCTCGACCCCGAGCACCGCCGCTCCCGGGTACGCGGTCGATCCGGTGCACACGCCGAGCACCCCGCGGGTGTACTTGTCGTCCTCCGCCTGCGGCACCGCGATCCAGTCGCGGGCCTGAGCGGCCTCCCATTCGAGCCAGCGCCGTGGTTTAGCCATGCTCACACGATAGGTTGTTTCGATGTCGAACATTGCCGCCGCCGCCCTGCCCGCCGCCGATACCACCGCGTCATCCGCGGCATCGTCCCCCGCATCCGGTGTGACCCTGTTCGATCCCATCGTTCTGCGCGACGTGCGCATCCGCAACCGGCTGTGGGTGGCGCCGATGTGCCAGTACTCGGTGGAGCAGCGGGACGGGGTGCCCACCGACTGGCACCTGGTGAACCTGGGTGCGATGGCCGCCGGCGGTGCCGGCCTGATCATCGCCGAGGCCTCCGCGGTCAGCCCGGAGGGACGCATCACCGACAAGGACACCGGCATCTGGTCCGACGAGCAGGTGCAGGGGTGGGCCCGGGTGGTGGACTTCCTGCACGAGCACGGCGCGACCGCGGGCATCCAGTTGGCGCACGCCGGCCGGAAGGCGTCGACCTGGCCGGCCTGGGGCACCACCGAACGGGGCACGGTGCCGGCGGACCGCGGCGGGTGGACCGCCGTCGCCCCGTCCACCATCGCCTTCCCCGGCTACGCCGAACCGGTCGCTCTCGACCTTGCCGGCATCGATCAGATCGTCGCCGACTTCACCGCCTCCGCCCGCCGGGCGCTCACGGCCGGGTTCGACGTGCTCGAGGTGCACGCCGCCCATGGCTACCTGCTGCACCAGTTCCTCTCCCCGCTCAGCAACGACCGCACCGACGAGTACGGCGGGCCGTTGGCCAACCGAGCCCGGCTGCTGCTGCGAGTGGTCGAGGCGGTGCGCGCCGAGATCGGCGACCAGGTGCCGCTGCTGGTGCGGTTCTCCGGCACCGACTACGCCGAGGACGGCTGGACGGTCGAGGAGACCGCCGTGGTCGCCGGCTGGGCGCGCGCGGCGGGAGCCGATTTCTTCGACATCTCCTCCGGCGGCAACGTCACCGGGGTGACGATCCCCCTCTCCCCCGGCTACCAGGTCCCGCTGGCCCGCTCGGTGAAGGAGAACGCTCAGGTGCCGGTGAACGCGGTGGGCCTGATCGTGACCGCCAGGCAGGCGGCGGAGATCGTCGAATCCGGCGCCGCCGACGCGGTCATGCTGGGCCGCGAGTTTCTGCGCGACCCGCACTTCGCGTTGCGGGCCGCCGCCGAACTCGGCGTCATGGTGGACTACTGGCCGGGCCAGTACGAACGAGCGACCTGGCCGGTCGCCTGACCGGCCCGCGGGACGCTCGGCTCTGATCGGGTCAGAGATCGGTGGCGACGCAGAGGATGTTGCCCTCTGAATCCTTGAACCAGGCGGCCCGTTCGGTGCCGGTGGTGGCGACACCGTTCTCGGTCTTCAGCCCGGGCAGGTCGTAGTCCTCGAAGACCACCCCGTTCTCCCGCAGCCGACTGATCTCGCTCTCGAAATCCGTGGTCGTCCAGAGCAGCACGGTGTTCTTCGCCGACCCGGCGTTCTCGGTCTCGTAGACCAGCACCGCACCACCAGACGGGGTGCGGAAACGCAACTCGCCGTCGCGCTCCTCGGTCGGGTCCAGCCCCAACTTGTCGTGATAGTACGTCTTCGCCCGGCTGATGTCCCTGGCCGGCAGAACGGCGGACGGTTCCAATTGGCTCAACATGAGCTCCCTCGCTTCCCTCTCTGCCGCACAGGCTACGCCGCACGGTGGGCTGCCGCGACGGGTGCGATGGACCATGCCGGAAGCGCGTTCCGCGCCCGGTATCACGAACCGCGCCCGTTAGAACGGCCGCGGTCCGCCGTCCGGGTAGCGGTTTCGGGCTGGCTGGTTAGAGCCGCCGGGTGGCGTCCTGCACCTCGCCGACCAGCTCCTCGATGATGTCCTCGAGGAACAGCACCCCGGTGGCCTCGCCGTTGGCGGTGAAGGTGCGGGCCAGATGCGCGCCGGAGCGGCGCATGGTCGCCAGGGCGTCTTCGAGGTCGGTGTCCTCGAAGATCGACACCAGCTGGCGGATCAGCTTGGCCGGGATCGGGTCGGTGTACCCGTTCGGGCCGCTCTGCACCGGGTCGACGTTCAGACCGAGCACATCCTTCAAGTGGATGTACCCGGCCGGCTCGGTGCTGGCGCTCTCGAGCACGTACCGGCTGAAGCCGTGCCGGGTGACGGCGCGTTCCACGTCGGCGGGGGTGGCACCCTCTGGCAGGCTGACCAGCTGGTCCAGCGGGACCGCGATGTCTCTGGCCTTGCGGGTGGTGAACTCGAACGCCGCGGTGAGCGCGCCGGAATCGTCGGTGAGCACCCCCTCCTTGGTCGACTGGGTGACGATGTTCGCCACCTCGTCCAGGGTGTACGTGCTGGTCGCCTCGTCCTTGGGTTCCACCCCGAACAGGCGCAGCACCCCGTTCGCGGTGGCGTTCAACGCCACGATCACCGGGCGCACCAGCCGACCGAAGAACACCAGCGGCGGGGCCAGCACCAGCACGGCCTGGTCGGGGATGGAGAACGACAGGTTCTTCGGCACCATCTCGCCGAACACCACGTGCAGGTACGACACGATCAGCAACGCCATCACGAACGCGATGGTGCCGATCACCTCTTCCGGCATGCCGGTGAGCTCCAGCGGGATCTCGAGCAGGTGGTGGATGGCCGGTTCTGACACGTTCAGGATCAGCAGCGAGCACACGGTGATGCCCAACTGTGACGTCGCCAGCATCAGCGTGGCGTGCTCCATCGCCCAGAGCGCGGTCTTGGCGCTGCGCTTACCGGCGTCGGCGAGCGGTTCGATCTGCGACCGGCGAGCCGAGATCACCGCGAATTCGGCACCGACGAAGAACGCGTTGCCGATCAACAGCACCACGAGCCAGGCCAGTCCTGCCCAGTCGTTCATCGCACGTTCCCCTCGGTGGTGGTCGCATCGGTCCCAGTCACATCGGTGCCGGCCGGCTCGCGGTCGGCGTTCCCCCGGTGGATGACGCGGGCCGGGCCCGGCTCGGGCGGCTGCGGCTGGTCGGGGTCTGGGGTGTAGCGCAACCGGTCGATGCGGCGACCGTCGAGCCGCTCCACCCGCAGCCGGCCGGAGTCGATCGTCACGACGTCGCCGACGACCGGCAGACGGCCCAGTTCGCTCATCACGAACCCGGCGACGGTCTCGTACGGGCCGTCGTCTGGCACGGTCAGGCCGGCCCGTTCGGCGAGTTCGTCCGGGCGCAGCATGCCGGGGAAGGTCAGCGAGTCCAGCGAGCGCACGATGCCAGCCCGGGTGCGGTCGTGTTCGTCGGCGACCTCGCCGACGAGCTCTTCGACCAGGTCTTCCAGGGTGACGACGCCGGCCGTTCCGCCGTACTCGTCCACCACCACCGCCATCTGGAAGCCGCGGCCGCGCAGCTCACCCAACAGGGAGTCGAGCTTCATCGTCTCCGGCACCCGCAGGGCCTCGGATTGCAGGGCAGACACCGGGACATCCGCTCGGCGCAGCCGGGGCACGGCCACCGCCTGCTTGACGTGCACGATACCGACGACGTCGTCCACGCTCTCGTCGATCACGGGGAAACGGGAGTACCCGGTCTGCCGGGTCAGGTCGATCACGGCCTGCGCGCTCATGGTGCGCGCGATGCTGGCCACTCGAGGCCGCGGGGTCATCACGTCGGAGGCGGTGTGGCCGGCGAAGAGCAGGGTGCGGTGCAGCAGGGTGGCCGTGTCGGCCTCGAGCAGGCCGGCGCTGGCGGACCGGCGCACCAGGGAGGAGAGTTCCTCGGCGGTGCGGGCGCCCGAGATCTCCTCCTTGGGTTCGATGCCCACGGCACGCAGCAGACCGTTGGCGCTCTCGTTCAGCAACGTGACGGCGGGTTTGAACACCGTGGTGAACACGGTCTGGAACGGGATGACCAGCTTGGCGGTCTGGATCGGCAAAGCCAGGGCGAAGTTCTTCGGCACCAGCTCGCCCACGATCATCGACACCAGGGTGGCCAGCACGATCGCGACCGCCGAGCCGGTCACCGTCACTGCCGCCGCGGGCAGGCCGAGGCCCGTCAACGGGCCGGCGAGCAGGCCGCTGATCGCCGGTTCCAGGGCGTACCCGGTGAGCAGGGTGGTCAACGTGATGCCCAGCTGAGCGCTGGACAGGTGGGTGGAGGTGATCTTGAGGGCGGCGATGGTCATCGCCAGCCGGGTTTCGCCGCGGTCGCGGCGCGCCTCGAGGTCGGACCGGTCGAGGTTGACCAGCGCGAATTCGCTGGCCACGAACAGGCCGGTGCCCACGGTCAGGATCAGGCCGATCCCGAGCATGATCCACTCATACATGGGCGCCCCCAGCATGAGTCATGGGCGAGGGTTTATGGTCAGGCGAAAACGCAGCAGGGGGGTCGTCCATTAGAGGGTCAACTATACCGGCAGCACCCCGGTTATCACTGTCCGATCACCAGGAAACAACGAGCGCTTTGCCCTCCTCGTACCCGGCCGCCGACTGGATGCCGACCTTCGCCCGGTCGTGGAATTCCGGCACGGTGGCCGCCCCGGCGTAGGTGAACGAACTGCGCACCCCTGAGGTGATCATGTCGAGCAGGTCCTCCAGCGACGGCCGCAGCGGGTCGAGGTAGATCTTCGAGCTGGAGATGCCCTCGGCGAAGAGGGTTTTGCGGGCCAGTTCGTACGGGTCGAGCCGGTCAAACCGTTCCTGCACCGCCTTGGTCGACGCCATCCCCCAGCTCTCCTTGTAGAGCGCGCCGGCCGGGTCGGTGTCGAGGGTGCCGGGCGCTTCGATGGTGCCGGCGAACCAGGAGCCGATCATCACCGATGCGGCGCCGGCGGCGAGCGCCAGCGCAACGTCGCGCGGGTAGCGCACCCCGCCGTCGGCCCAGACGTGCGCACCGAGCTTGCCGGCCGCCTCGGCGGTTTCGAGCACGGCGGAGAACTGGGGGCGTCCGACCGCGGTCATCATCCGGGTGGTGCACATGGCGCCGGGGCCCACGCCCACCTTGATGATGTCCGCGCCGGCCCCGACGAGGTGCTCCACCGCGTCGGCGGTGACCACGTTGCCGGCCACGATCGGGATGCCCAGCTTCAACGCCGACACCGTTTTCAGGGCCCGCAGCATGCCCTCCTGATGGCCGTGCGCGGTGTCGAGCACCAGCACGTCGACCCCGGCGGCGGCGAGGGCCTTCGCCTTCGCGGCGACGTCACCGTTGATCCCCACCGCGGCGGCGACCAGCAGCCGGCCGGAGGCATCCGTTGCCGGCGTGTACAGGGTGGAGCGCAGCGCGCTCTTGCGGCTGAGGGTGCCGACCAACCGGCCGTGCATCAAAACGGGCGCGAAGTCGAGGTCGGCGGCGGTCATCACGTCGAACGCGGCGCGCGGACTGTCGATGTCCTCGGCGTCGAGCGAGGTGAGCCGGCCGTGCAGCAGGTCACCCAGTCGGGCGTCCGGCAAAGCCGTGGCCAGCCGGGCGGCGTCGATGCAGCCCACATAGCTGTCGTCGGCGTCGTGGATGACCAGACCCTGACCCTCCACCGGCGGCACCGAGCGCAGCGCGTCGGCCACGGTGGCGTCCGGGGCGAAGACGAACGGGGTGTCGAACTGCACCGGCTGCTCCTTCACCCAGCGGATGGCGGCATCCAGGTCTTGCAGGTGCATGTCCTGCGGCAGAACACCGAGCCCGCCGCGGCGGGCGAGCGAGGCGGCCAGCCGGGGCCCGGTGACCGAGTTCATATTGGCCGAGACGATCGGGATGGTGGCCGCGGTGCCGTCCCCCGGAGCCAGCGACACGTCGAGGCGACTCGAAATCGTCGATTGGCTCGGAACCAGGAAAACATCCGAGTAGGTCAGGTCATGACGGGGAACCGCTCCATAGAACTGCATGTTTTTAACGCTACTGCCAACTAGCCGTGCCGGTGCAGGGCCCCGATGGGATTAGTCTTGATATCAACACACTGACCCGGCGGTTGTGATCGCCATGGAGAATCAGAATCAATGAAGAGAGTGGGCGATCAGCTGTGTCGAACCAGTTGACCGGTGGTGGGTCTGAAGAGACGGCCTCTGCTGAATTCGGAGCAAACGAGTGGCTCGTAGACGAGTTCTACGAGAGATACCTCATTGATAAGGACTCGGTCGATCGGTCCTGGTGGCCGATCCTGGAGAGTTACCACCAAACGGCGACCGGCGGCCAGACCGGTGCGGATGCCGCGCCGGCCTCTGAGGGAGCGGCCGCCCCGGCAGCGCCCGGCGCCGCTTTCGAGTCACCGCTGGTCGAAGAGCCGGCCGACGCCACCGCGAGTGCCCCGGCACCCGCGGCAGACGCCCACCCGATCACCGCTCCGATCCCCGTGATCGGCGGCCCGCGTGCGGCCCGCACCACCTCGATCGCGCCCAAGCCGGAGCCCGTCCCGGCGGACGCCCCGATCACCAGCCCGCAGCCCGTGGTCGGCACGCCGGCGCCGGCGCCGCGAGAAGACGTCATCACCCCGCTGCGCGGTATGTCGAAGAGCCTGGCCGCGAACATGGCCGCCAGCCTCACCGTGCCCACCGCCACGAGCGTGCGCACCATTCCGGCGAAGCTTCTGATCGACAACCGGATCGTCATCAACAACCACATGCAGCGGGCCAGAGGCGGCAAGGTCTCCTTCACCCACCTCATCGGTTGGGCCCTCATCCGGGCGTTGAAGATGTTCCCGTCGCAGAACGTCTACTACAACGAGCTCGACGGCAAGCCCTCGGTGATCGCCCCGGCCCACGTGGGTCTCGGCATCGCCATCGACCTGCCCAAGCCCGACGGCACCCGGTCGCTGATGGTCCCGGCGATCAAACGCGCCGACACCATGACCTTCGGCGAGTACCTGTCCTCCTACGAAGACCTGGTCACCCGGGCGCGCAAGGGCAAGCTCACCGCCGACGACTTCGCCGGTGCGACCGTCTCGCTGACCAACCCCGGCGGCATCGGCACCGTGCACTCCGTTCCGCGTCTGATGAAGGGCCAGGGCTGCATCATCGGCGCCGGCGCCCTCGACTACCCGGCCGAGTTCATGGGCGCGAGCGTGAAGACGCTCACCAGCCTGGCGATCTCGAAGACCATCACCCTCACCAGCACCTACGACCACCGCGTCATCCAGGGTGCCGGGTCAGGTGAGTTCCTCAAGATCGTGCACGAGCTGCTCATCGGCAAGCACAACTTCTACGAGGACATCTTCTCCGCCCTCCGCATCCCGTACGACCCCATCCACTGGGCGCCGGACATCAGCGTCGACCTGGCCAGCGCCGTCGACAAGACCGCCAGGGTGCAGGAACTGATCAACGCCTACCGGGTGCGTGGCCACCTGATGGCCGACATCGACCCGCTCGAGTACCGTCAGCGCACCCACCCCGACCTCGACATCGCCAGCCACGGCCTCACCTTCTGGGACCTCGACCGCGAGTTCATCACCGGCGGTTTCGGTGAGAAGCGGATGATGCTGCTGCGCGACATCCTCGGTGTGCTCCGCGACTCCTACTGCCGCACCACGGGCATCGAGTACATGCACATCCAGGACCCGGCCCAGCGCAAGTGGGTGCAGGAGAAGATGGAGAAGTCCTACGTCAAGCCCACCCACGATGAGCAGATGCGCATCCTCGGCAAGCTCAACGAGGCCGAGGCGTTCGAGACCTTCTTGCAGACCAAGTACGTCGGTCAGAAGCGGTTCAGCCTCGAGGGTGGCGAGTCCACCATCGCGTTGCTCGACGCCATCCTGCAGGGCTCAGCGGATGCCGGCCTCGACGAGGTCGCGATCGGCATGGCCCACCGCGGTCGCCTGAACGTGCTCACCAACATCGCCGGCAAGACCTACGGTCAGATCTTCCGTGAGTTCGAGGGCACCCAGGACCCGCGCACCGTGCAGGGCTCCGGGGACGTGAAGTACCACCTCGGCACCGAGGGCAGCTTCCGCGGCGAGAACGGCGAGGAAGTGGCCGTGTACCTGGCCGCGAACCCGTCCCACCTCGAGGCCGTCGACGGCGTGCTCGAGGGCATCGTGCGGGCCAAGCAGGACCGCAAGCCCATCGGCACCTTCTCCACCCTGCCCGTGCTGGTGCACGGCGACGCCGCCATGGCCGGTCAGGGTGTGGTGCTCGAGACCCTGCAGATGTCCCAGCTGCGCGGCTACCGCACCGGTGGCACCATCCACATCGTGGTCAACAACCAGGTCGGCTTCACCACGCCTCCCGGCGAGGGCCGCACCTCGGTGTACTCCACCGACGTGGCCAAGACCATCCAGGCGCCGATCTTCCACGTGAACGGTGACGACCCCGAGGCCGTGGTGCGGGTGGCCGAACTGGCCTTCGCCTACCGCCAGGAGTTCAAGCGCGACGTGGTCATCGACCTGGTCTGCTACCGCCGACGCGGCCACAACGAGGGCGACGACCCCTCGATGACCCAGCCGCTGATGTACAACCTGATCGAGGCCAAGCGCAGCGTCCGCAAGCTGTACACCGAGGCGCTCGTCGGTCGCGGCGACATCACCCAGGCCGAGTTCGAGGCCGCTCACGCCGACTTCCAGGACCGCCTGGAGCGGGCCTTCATGGAGACGCACGCGGCCCAGACCTCGTCGATCCCGATCATCGTCGACGGCGACTCCGACGACGACGGTGCGCTGAGCGGTCACTCCGCCCAGGACGAGGCCGTCGGCGAGCCGGAGACCACCGGGGTGCCAGAAAGCGTCGTGCACCTGATCGGCGACACCTTCAACAACAAGCCCACCGGGTTCACCGTGCACAACAAGCTGCAGCAGCTGCTGCAGAAGCGCCTCGACATGAGCCGCAACGGTAACATCGACTGGAGCTTCGGCGAACTGCTCGCGCTCGGCTCGGTGCTGATCGAGGGCACCCCGGTGCGCTTCGCCGGCCAGGATGCCCGCCGCGGCACCTTCGTGCAACGCCACGCGGTGCTGCACGACCGGGTGAACGGTCAGGAATGGCTGCCGCTGGCGAACCTGAGCGAGAACCAGGCCCGGTTCTGGATCTACGACACGCTGCTCAGTGAGTACGCGGCGATGGGCTTCGAGTACGGCTACTCGGTCGAACGCGCCGACGCGCTGGTGCTCTGGGAAGCCCAGTTCGGTGACTTCGCCAACGGTGCGCAGACCATCATCGACGAGTTCATCTCCTCCGCCGAGCAGAAGTGGGGCCAGCGGTCATCCGTTGTGCTGCTGCTGCCGCACGGGTACGAGGGTCAGGGCCCCGACCACTCGTCGGCCCGGATCGAGCGCTACCTGCAGATGTGCGCCGAGAACAACATGACCGTCGCCCGTCCGTCGACGCCGGCGTCGTACTTCCACCTGCTGCGCCGCCAGGCGTACATGCGCCCGCGTCGTCCGCTGATCGTCTTCACCCCGAAGTCGATGCTGCGGCTGCGTGGCGCGACCAGCCCGGTGGAGGACTTCACCAGCGGCCGGTTCGAACCGGTGATCGACGACACCCGGGTGCAGGACAAGGCCGCGGTCAAGCGCGTGCTGTTCATGGCCGGCAAGTTGTACTACGACCTGCTCGCCGAGCTGGAGAAGAACCCGAACCCGGAGATCGCTCTGGTGCGGCTCGAGCAGTTCTACCCGCTGCCCGGCGACGAACTGCAGCGGGTCGCCGCCCAGTACCCCGACGCCGAGCTGGCCTGGGTGCAGGACGAGCCGGAGAACCAGGGTGCCTGGCCGTTCTTCTACCTGGAGACCAACAAGCTGGGCCCGCGCCCGGTGCGGTTGTTCTCCCGGGCCGCGTCGGCCTCACCCGCCGCGGGTTCGGCCAAGCGCCACGCCGCCGAGCAGGCCGACCTGCTCAAGGCCGCGCTCACGCTGTAGCCCCGCCCCACCCAGCACGACCTAGACTGGCCCATTTTCGCTAGTGCGGATGCCCTCCGCACTAGCAAAAATGGGCCATTCGTGGTTTCGGTCGGGCTGTCTCGGCTAGCGGGTGGCGAGCTTGCTCGGCCACCACACCCGAGCCCCGATGTCGTAGGCCAGGGCCGGCACCAGCAGTGAGCGCACCAGGAACGTGTCCAGCAGCACGCCGAACGCCACGATGAACGACAGCTGGGCGAGGAACAGGATCGGCAGCACCCCCAGGGCGGCGAACGTCGCCGCGAGCACGACCCCGGCGGAGGTGATCACCCCGCCGGTGGCGACCAGGCCGCGCAGCACGCCCTCCCGGGTGCCGTGCAGAATCGATTCCTCACGCACCCTGGTCATCAGGAAGATGTTGTAGTCGATGCCCAACGCCACCAGGAAGACGAAGCCGAACAACGGCACGGTCGGGTCCGCGCCGGGAAAGCCGAGGATGCCGTCGAACACCCAGCTCGAGACGCCGAGCGCGGCGCCGAAGGAGAGCACCACGGTCAGCACCAGCAGCACCGGGGCCAGGATCGACCGCAGCAGCAGCATCAGGATCACCAGGATGACGCCGAGGATGATCGGGATGATCAGGTTGCGGTCGTGGATGGCCGTGTCGTTGGTGTCCACGGCGATGGCGGTGGTACCGCCGACCAGGATGGCCGGGTCGACGTCGGCGAGGTCCGCCCGCAGGTCCCGCACGGTGGTCTCGGCGGCGGTGGAGTCGCCGGCGTCGGTCAGTGTGGCCTGCAGCATCACCGCGCCGTCGACGACCGTCGGCTCGCCCGCCGGGGTGCCGGGCGGACCGAACGGCTGCACGCCGTCCACCGTGACCGGCAGAGTCCCGCTCACCGAGTCGTCGGAGAGCACCACCACAGAGTCCACCCCGGAACTGGCCAGGAGCACATCGGTCATCTCCTGCACCTCGGCCTCCGGCCCGATCACCACCGTCGGAGTCCCCGACCCGCCGGGGAAGTGCTCACCCAACACGGCCTGCCCGTCCCTGGCCTCCGAGACACCGAGCACGAACTCGCTCTGGGAGACCCCGTCGGCCTTGAACTGCAGGGCACCGATCGACGCCGCGAGCAGCAGCACCGTGCTCACGATCCAGACCAGCCGGGCCCGTCCGCTCACCAGGCGGGCCACCCGCGGCCACAGGCCGCGCGCTGTCGGACCGACCAGCTCCGGGTGCGGGGAGCCGAACGTGGGCCGGATCGGCCAGAATGCGGCCCGGCCTGCCCAGAGCAGCAGGGCGGGCAGCAACGTCAGCGCGGCGACCAGCGCGAAGCCGATGCCGATCGCCGCAACCGGGCCCAGGGCCTTGTTCGAGTTGAGGTCGCTGAACAGCAGGCAGAGCAGACCGACGATGACGGTGCCGCCGGCGGCCAGGATCGGTTCGAACGACCCGCGCAGGGCAACCAGCGTGGCATCCCATTTGCGGTCGTGGTCGCGCAGCGCCTCCCGGTACCGGGAGACGTAGAGCAGCGCGTAATCGGTTGCGGCGCCGATCACCAGAATGAAGAGGATGCCCTGGGTCTGTCCGGTCAGGATCAGTACGTCCGCGGCGGCCAGTTCGACCACCACCAGTACCGAGGCGCAGAGTGCGGACAGGGCGGTGAACAGCACGATCAGGGGCAGCAGCGGCGACCGGTAGACGATCACCAGGATCACCAGCACGGCGCCGAGCGCGGTGAGCAGCAGAATGCCGTCGATGCCCGCGAACGCGCCGCTGAGATCGGCGATCTGCCCGGCCGGGCCGGTCACGTACACGTCGACACCCGGCACCGGGTTGTCGGTCAGGAACGCGCGAATGTCCTCGACGGTGTCACCGGGGGTGAGGGCGGTGTCCAAGGGCAGGATGACCTCAGCGGCTTCTCCGTCGTCGGAGAGGATCACCGGCGAGGCCTGGGCGGAGATCACGCCGGGCAGGTCCGACACGGCGGCGACCTGGTCGGTGATCGCGGTCTGGTCGGCGGCGCTCAGTCCACCGTCCCGCTCGTAGACCAGCACACCGGGCAGCACGTCGGTGCCGCGGAATTCTTCCTGCAGGGCCTGCACCCGGGTGGAGTCGGCGCTGGCGGGCAACTGCTGCACCTGGTCGTTGGTGGCGACATCGCTGATCCGCCCGAACGAGGCGCCGCCGGCGCCGAACATCGCGAACCAGATCAGGATCAGCACGGTCGGGATCAGGATTCGGAGCCACAACGGCACTCTGCTGGCCCGGGGCGGGGCGGTCGTCTTCATCACATTCTCGAGGTTAGGGGTGCCGGTCCCCGCCTCGCGTCGTCCGAAAGTTGGAATGACGGGTTAACCGCCACAGGCGGCATGCGCACCGAGGGTGCTGCATGCCGCCTGTGGATTCGGGATGAACCCGAAAGAAGGAATTACGCCTTACGACGGTTGGCGATGAGGCCGTAGATGAGAAGAACGATGATCGATCCACCGATGGCGAGTAGCCAGGTCTGGATCGAGAAGAAGTCCTGCAGCGGAGCGTTGAACAGCAGGCCACCGAGGTAGCCACCGAGCAGTGCACCGACAACGCCGAGCAGAAGGGTGATGAACCATCCGCCACCCTGGTTGCCCGGGAGGATCAGCTTGGCAATGGCGCCGGCCAGGAGGCCGAGAAGAAGGAATCCGAAGAACCCCATGGAGTGTCTCATTTCTGTTGGTGTGGGTGCTGCTGGTGTTTCGGACGTACTGTGCTCGTCCGACCGGGCTTGTGAAAGCCGGCTTGATTACCCGGACGAGGACGTTACGACACCATTGTCGTCCCGTTCCTCGTCCGCGTAAATATCTGTGATGGTCACGTTGACGGCGGTGACGCTCAGTCCGACCAGGCCCTCGATGGCCTGGGTGACGGACGTGCGCACCGATTCGGCGAGGGCGTGCAGCGGCACCGGGTAGTCGGCGACGAGGACGACGTCGACGGTGACGGCTCGATCCTCGATCACGACGGTGATCCCCCGCGAGCTGTCCTCGCTGCCGAGGCTCTCCCGAATGACGCCGATGGCCCGGGCGGATGCCGATCCCAGGGAGTGCACACCGGGCACCTCACGCACGGCCAGAGCGGCGACGGTGCCGATCACACTGTCCTCGATGGCGGTGACGCCGTCGCCGGTGACATCGGGTGCGGATAGCGGTGTCGGCACGGGGGTGGTCGCTCCGGCGGGAGCGGGCGGTGTCGAGGCGGGCTGGTCGGGAAGAATGCTGTTCATGTGGCGTCCTCCGTGACATGACGATTACCGGGCAGGGATGAGGTGGGGGTGGGGGCATCC
>Ga0247816_10000634_pt1 | contig 19232 bp, 13 predicted proteins | sample UWRJL209509C1_FD_179930 | JGI IMG/M metagenome (GOLD analysis project Ga0247816, IMG submission 179930) | Plant litter microbial communities from Arlington Agricultural Research Station in Wisconsin, United States - UWRJ-L209-509C-1 | ecosystem: Environmental > Terrestrial > Plant litter >...
AAACAGCTTGTCACCTGACAGAAAAACTAAGCTCAAAGCTACCATTAGCTGCAGTACAGATTCTATCACACCAACAATGGCAAGAAATGTCATATTTTCATGAGCATTAATAACCGCATCGTAAGGCACAGAAATTACTGTTAAAAAGGTAGATATGACCACAAAATGTAGTATATACCCAGCAACTTGTATACGTTCCGGATCTATTTTAAGTCTATGATTAATGAGGTATGTCCCAATGATTTCTATCCCGATCACGAGTATGAAACCAACTGCGTAATGAATCACCACACTATTAGCGAAGATCTTCTTAATGTTAATGATATTCCCTCTGCCCAAATTAAATGAAATATAACGTTGGGTAGAGATGGTCATTGCTGCGTTTAAAAAGGCAAGCAAAGCGATCATACCTCCAATTACGTTATACATTCCATAATCAGATGCACCCAGTGCGTTCAGCACCACCCGGGTGGAATACAATGCGATCAGCGCCTTAATCAGCGCCTTTGCGTACGTGACGCCTGTATTGATAATAACCCGATTAATTGCGCTCACTATGTACTTGATTTACTTTTTTTTCTTGACCAGAATGTGGGCTTTTTGGGCTCTACATTATACTCACCATATCCATATCCATAGCCGTATCCATAACTTCTGCCTTTCTTAATGTCATTAATTACAATTGACAAATTGGCCCATTTCTTTGCATACTTAAGATCTTGTACGATAGCTATCTGATCTTTGTTCGTATAATTTTGACGAACCAGATATAATGACACATCTGCGAATGGAGCAAGTAATTGCGCATCCGCAATTATACCTATTGGAGGTGCATCCATGATGATATAGTCAAATTTAGTTTTAAGATCCTCAATTAATAGCTTTGTTCTATCGTTCATTATTGTTTCTGCCGGATTAGGAGGTATAGGGCCAGAGCTTAATAAAAACAAATTAGGATGTGCTTCAAGAGGTTGTATAAGATCATCGATTGAACTGTTCTGAGCTATGATATAATTAGTGAAGCCTACAGAATTATTTGCTCCGAACTTGACCGTTAGCCCGGGTTTGCGCAAGTCCAGTTCCATTAGTAATACTCTTTTGCCAGTTAACGCCAGGATATTCCCCAGGTTAATTGCAGCAAAGGATTTCCCTTCTCCAGACATACTGGAGGTTAACAGAATAGTTTTACTTGAATCGCCATTCAGATAAAAAGCCAGGTTGGTTCTTAATGCCCGGAATTGTTCTGAAATAGCTGAACGGGAGTTGTTTGCTATAATGAGATTTTCTCCGTCTTCATTGTGACTGATTTCACCAATAATTGGGACATCTGTTAAACGAATAATATCCTCTTTGGACTCTATTTTAGTATTAAATAGATCTTTCAGGTAAATGAAACCAACAGGTACAAGGAGTGCTAATAAAACAAAGACAAGGGTAACAATTTGCTTTTGAGGGCTGAAAGGCTTAAGGTTAGCCCGGGGAGAATCTATAATTTTAGAATTAGACAGATTTGCCGTTTTAGATACGGCGGTTTCCTCACTTTTTTTCATCAGAAAAAGATAAAGCTCTTGCTTTATCAGCTGCTGACGCGCTAAGTTGAGGTAATTCCGCTCAATTTTGGGCACTTGCTGCATATTTCCTTCTACATTATTTATTTGTCTTTTGAGCCCGTCTCTCGATATCGTAAGGGTACGCTGTGAATTCTCGATATTAGACAGCATGTCGGCGCGAAGATTGCTAATTTGCGCATCTAGGTTTACTATATTGGCATTTTTTGAAGTCTGACTGAGCAGACGTCTGTCCCTTTCTAACAATAAACTATTGTAGCGTTCAATCAGCCCGTTAAACACGGCATCTGAAGCTAGCGTTGTACTTGGTAGTACACGCTTATTACGGGTTTCATCCTTAAGATAATTTTGTAGACTCGTTAAAATATTTAGCTGGGTTTCTACCTTAGAAAGATCGTTTACATACTGGGTAGTGTTTTGAACCAAAATTTTGCTTTGTTCACTCATGTCGGCGAGATTATTTCGCTCTTTGAATCCCTGAATATTACCTTCTAAGTCGCCCAATTCATTGCTGATAATATTTAATCTGTTTCGGATAAATTTAATTGTACTGTCCGCAATCATATTTTTATCATCAATATTGCTTTGGGCATACTTTGCAATTAATTTGTTTAGAATGTCTTCACCTTTTTGGGGAACCACATGAATGAGGCTCAAATCGATGATGGTGACTTTGTTGTTAGTTGCAAGAACTGTGAGGCTAGTTAATAAATCGGTAGTGGCAGCATCGATAGATTTTATTGTAAATCCATAATCTTCATTTTTATCCAGTGGTGTGTTATTATGAATTTGTAAAATCCCAATTTGTTTAATTGTGATTGGTCTATCATAACTCACGGTCATCTCTGAGTTATTAGTTGTTAAAAGTAATTTTCCGTTTTTTTGCTGTTTAATCGTGAAATCAGTTTTTTTGATCGTGTCAGCTTCTTTTAATATTACAACTTCGAACGGGGCCTTGTACAACTCGATATTTTTTATGCTGCCACTTCTGTAATAGGTAATATTAAGTTTCATATCCTCCACTACCTTTTCAATCAGGTCGTATGTTTTTAAAACTTCCACCTCATTATCAAGAGAGTTTTTTGATCCAAATAACCCGCCCATGTCGCCCAATACATTCCCCTGCATATCAAGACCGCCTTTTTTATCATCATTAACCAGCAATCTAGCCATCACTAGATATTTAGGAGTACTATACCGCAGATAAACAAATGAGATACTAAGGCCTATAGCAATACTCAAAAGAAACCAGGGCCAGGCTGAAAAATAGCGGAAAAAGATTTGCTTGAAATCAAAAGGTTGTTCTTTATGTTGTGGAAGATCGGGATGCATTTCCATTATTGTCTTATTAAAAGTAATATGTGATTGGAGTTTGTATTAGAATATTCTGGTAAATGCTAATACTAAAACCGAAATACCTGAAAGCACGATACCTATCATGTTACGAGTAGGCGCATTTAACGCTGCTAACTTGGCCTTACTTGGCTCGACATATATTACATCATTTTGTTTCAAGTAAAAAAACGGGCTCTTAAAGAGGTCGGTCGAATTGATATTTAATCTTTCTGTGATGTTTTCACCATTTATTTCTCTGAATACTAGTATGTTATCCCCTTTGCCATACAGCGTAATATCTCCTGCTAAACTCAACACATCTAAAATAGACACCTTTTCATTAGGCAAAATATAAGCACCTGGCTTCGCAACTTCGCCCAGCACAGAGATTTTAAAATTAGCATAGCGGACTGTCACATTAGGATTTACTAACGTCTCAGCTGCTTTTGATCTGATCAGCTCCTTAGCATCAAAAGTAGTCAGTCCAGCTACTTTCACTTTTCCAAGCGAAGTAATTTCGATCTCTCCATTTTTATCTACCAGGTATCCACTTACTTCTTTTCCCGTCATATTATTGGAACTGGAAGCACCGCTGGTAGGTAAACTACTCGCTTGGTTAACCGCCGAAGCACCCGAAGGATCAAGGGTACTAATATTGATTGCCAGGATATCGTCTGGTTGAATTTTTGGTTCTTCAAATTTAGATCTTGGTCCTAAATTAGTTCTGATATTCTCTTGACTTAAGTTTTGAAAGTAGGCTACGTTTTTCTTATTTACGCATGAAGAGAGAGAGGAAAGAAGAAGAATATAAATAAAATATTTTACGGTATAGACATTTAATTGCCAGTTCATACAGCTTATCTTGAGGCTTTTAGGGTTAGTTCTGCAATTATATTACAAATAAACTACAATCGCAAGCGTTTATACAGCTATATACATAAATATATCAATTTGAATTTATATGAATTTTCAATAAAATTTACTTACTCTTTTTAACTAGATAATTCTTAATAGTTGTATATTGAAATGCAGAAGTTAAATTGTTTGTGAATAAATTCTCTCAGGTATTTATTTACCCGCTATCTTATCGACTCATAGATAGTAATTACGTAAGGCCTTAGTGGTTTTATTCTATACGTTTTATCATTTGTTTCATGATAAATAGATTGACAGGACTTTCAATATTTCTCGTCAAAGATTGAAGGTTTCAACAGTTTTATAATTGTTCTGGTACATGGGTGACATTATCTATTTGACATAACAGATAATTAATGTGGAACGTAAGAATTATTAAGCTTACTATATTTAATGGGTATTGTGCTGAGGATATAGTATTTTTATTCATTTGAAATGAACAAAATGATTAGAAGCAATATAATTAAATTTGCTTTTTTTGCGTAAACCCTGCAGGAGTATTATGCAATCATCTATTCAATAATATTATTATGAGTTACCTTAACTATAAATGTAAAAAATGTTCTAATACGTTTCATTATCAGATTCCAAGAGGATTTTTCTTGAAACAGATATTGGGATTTCTTCCTATCAGAATCTATTGGTGTGCTTATTGTAAGAGTGATAGATACGTATGGGTATAATTAACAGCAGACTAACATAAATATCTTTTGTTGCCTACCCGGGTGAAATATACTTTACCATGATGGTTCTTTACTAGGCGTGTCTAGAATTCCTTTAGCACAACATTTCCGCCAATTACATAGAATCTTAATGGGAAAACAACATCTGTTAACAATGGCTGGGGTTTGACGTTTTTGCTGATACCGCTCAAGTTATTCCTAATGCAGCTCTAAACTGAAATTAAACGTTGATCCTTTTCCTTCCTCACTGACTACATAAATTGAGGTTTCATGATAACGCAGTATTTCAGAGACAAGATATAGCCTGATACCAAATCATTGTGCACCAAATCCTTTATTATTATTGACTCTGTAATAATGTTCAAACAGCCGCTGCTGGTCGACTGGCTTTTTGGTTACGGTTACATTTTTTTGTTTCTTATTTAAGTACTGTGGAATAAAAGCTCTACGTAGCCTCTATGGTTCAAATAAATAAATGATCAGAAATTGAATTGCCGATATCTTTTACATTTCTGCAGAAACCTGGTAGTTATTAGTTTTTAATATAGGATTTTCTACCGCATGTATTACATTGGTATCTTTTAGTACCTAGCCAAATGAAAAAATTCTTGACAAAAAAGCTCCTTTTTACCCTGGTATCTAAAGTGCCCCTTTTGCAATGAGGGCATTTATGATACTTTTTCCTGGTATTGATCCACGAATTATCTTTTGGAACGCTCGTCATTGTGTGCTTGGAACGCTCATCATTGTTTCTATCAGCATGTATCATACTAAATTTATTTAGTGTTTACTTTTGCATATCTAGGAATTATTGTTCTGTAAAGAAAAGCTATTTTTAGCTTTATTTTCTATTGAATTAAATATTTACACATTGATGTGTTTTGGATGCGCAAAGCATTGCGTTGTGATAAATTTAATTCAATTCTTAAAGTGATTGCAATAAGCATTATGTATTGCTCGTTTTGATATAAGTTAAATATATATTAAATGTTTTTGTTAATTTTAAAACATCGGGTGATAGTGATACTTTAGCGAGTGTAAAGTATATGAAATCTATCTTTTACAGGGCATAGATTACATTTGTTCTTTTTTTACATATCTTATTTTTTAATTTAAACAAAAAATCTGGCTCAGGAAAAATATGCATGGGAAAAAAAAGATAGTTTTTATTTGCGGATGCCTTGAACAGGGGAAGGATGGGGTAGGTGATTATGTGCGTAAACTCAGTTTAGAGTTACTACGTGATGGTCATGATATCAAAGCTTTATCAATCAATGATAAATTTATTTCGGCTGTTGGTAAAGAAAGCTTCGGAAAGAATGATTTGTCAATTTTTAGAATTCCAATGACAATGCCTGAGATAGAAAGAGTCTCTCTTGCAAAGGAGTTTATAGATAATTTTAAACCAGATTGGTTAAGTCTGCAATTTGTGATCTTTTCTTTCGATAAAAGAGGTCTTCCTTTCACGTTTGCAAAGCATTTCGCTGAGCTGAGCAAAAATGTAAAACTGCATATTATGTTTCATGAGCTTTGGGTTGGCATGAATACGGACGCTTCTTTACGTCATAAAGCATGGGGATTTACTCAACGTCATGTTATCAAAAGCCTGGTACGTAAACTAAAGCCGCTGGTGATCAGTACACAGAATACGGTATATCAAACTATCCTGAATCAGGAAGGAATACCATCATTCCACTTGCCATTATTTGGGAATATTGAAAACAAATCGGCAGTATTCAGTGATATTCCACTTGTTAAAAGTCGTGATACCATTACAATACTGGTGTTTGGGACTATTCACCCTGATTCTCTGATTGATCAGTTTGCGAAAGAAGCATCGCTGTATGCTAAAGAAAGTTTTACCAAAATGCATATGATCTTAATTGGCAGATCTGGTGCAGAACAAAATGAATTCTCGAGAATCTGGACATCTTACGGATTCAGTATAGATCTTCTTGGAGAACAAGATGAAGAAGTTATTTCCCGAAAACTAAGTTCTGCCACCTTTGGCATTTCTACCACAACATTTGCGATGATTGAAAAAAGCGGGACTGTAGCAGCAATGATTGAACATCACCTGCCAGTTTTATGTATTGCGAAGTTATGGAGAAGAAAAAGAATTGACGGAATAAAAGCACCTCAGGGTATCTTTCAGTATAATGTAGGAGAACTAAAACCATTTATAAATGGATTAGCTAATATTAAATTCCGACCACAAAATGCGGCTGAAGTGGCGCTTACTTTCGTTAATAAGTTGATTAGTGAGTAACATAGTGATGCAGTGCGTATAAATATAAAATCCGTTTCCAGTAATTTATTTAATAGAAAACACATAATGAAGGTTTCAATTTGCATCCCAACATTCAATCAGGCACAATACGTAGGTCAGGCCATTAAAAGTGCGTTTAATCAGAGTTTAGTACCTTTCGAGATAATTGTTTCCGATGACTGCAGTACTGATGATACATCTGATGTATTGAAAGCTTTGGCGGAAGAAATACCCATTCTAAAAATCATATCGCAAGAAAAGAATCTCGGTATCGCCCAAAATACTGATTCTTGCCTTCGCAGTGCTTCGGGAGATTTCGTAGTGAGACTGGATTCAGATGACTATCTGGCAGGGGAATATGTGAAGACCCTTGCTAATTTATTAAATGATCAGCCTCTTGCTGGTTATGCCCATGGTGCAGTACAGGAGATTAACCAGTTTGGAGCGCATACAAAGATCAGAAAATTATATCGGCAGCCAGGCTTTCAGCACGCTGAAGAAGCTTTGAAGGCGGCAGTTCTAGGGTATAGGGTTGCTGCAAACATTATAATGTTCCGTAAAGATGCATTGCAAAAAGTCAATTATATAACTGGCAGACCTAACTATGTGGAAGACTTTCATTTATCGGCTACATTAGCAAGTGCTGGTTATGGCAATATTTATACTGAAGACGTATTGTCTTTCTATAGAGTTTGGGTAGATACAGGAAAGGTAAGACAGCGCCGAAAACTAATGGAAATTATCGGTCTTTATAAAGTGTTTGAAGAAGTGCTTGTGCCTGCTTTCATAAGTCGAGACTGGAATTTAGATCAGTTGAATCAAAGCAGGTCAAACCTTGCGTCAAGACAATCTGATTGTCTGGGATGGGATGTATACACACCAGAAGAAAAACTGGAATTAAAAAATGCACTTAACCAATTATCATCTTCTAATAAAGCCTTATCATATGCTTGGCTCAATATGAATGGTTATGGTAAACTTGCCAATTCAATTTTTAATATAAAAAATTCTTCTAAAGCATTGATCAAATCTCTTATACGGCGGTAGTATCCTAAAAACATGGTGAGGTTTCTATGATCCTCACCATGTTTTTAGGTGTCTTTTCCTTGTGAATATAGTTTAATACCACATGCATTACATTGGTACCGCTTATTTCCGATCCAGGTAAAAATATATTTTACCATAACGCTCCTTTTTATCCTAATATCTAAAATGCCTTTTTCGCAATTAGGACATTTTTTAAATGTTTTGATCATATCATTTCGACTTTTTAATAATAGAAGATTGTATTGTTATTTTGTTGCAGCAGATTATGAAGCAATCCAGGCATGTCTCTGAATGAATGGTTCCAAAATTACAGTTTTACTGATGAAACCTATAATTAATATTCTTATTTAGAGTAAAATTTACATTGATATTAATATCATTTTATCGCGTCCTGTATATGCTGACGTAGCAAATTATGTTCAATTCATGTTATTTATTAGTAGATATTATTTCATGTGATAATTTCTGATGGGCTATGAATCACGTAGCCGCTTCATAACGAGGTGACGCGCTTGATCTTTATCTATAATTATAAAATGTGAAAATTTGCACCATTTCGTAGAAAAAACTACCCGGAAGAAACAAATATGGAGTGCCAAAAACCGCACAGGTTGTGTTAATTTTTCAATAAAATTTGTAATTAACCTCCTTTTTAGATATTTTAGGTCATCACTTAGTGTTACATATACACTTATGTTTTGTGCAAATTGCAGTATATCAGTAATTTAAAAGATTATAGTTCCTTGTTTTATTTTTAAAGATTTAATGCTATGGTGAAAACCTATTTATACGACATTTAATGTATAATTTAGATAATGTAATTATCAAAATATTTATATTTAATTTATAGCTATTTAATAACAATGTTGTTTATATTTACGTGGTAGTCCAATTATTAATGTGCTATTATCTCAGTGCCTTTTCTAATCCAAATATATGCCTTTCTGAATTTTTTAAATGACTGTTAACATTGTAGTTAACATGTAGTTCATTTAAATGTAACATATCAGATACAATAATGTGTTTACGACCACGTTTGTATTGATAAATTATCTTAATTGATTAGCTGAATCGATTAAGTAATGGATGATATTGTTTTTGTACGGTTTAAATTTTATATGTTATTAACCCAAAACTCGCACTGTCTATGATTAAAATGTACAAAAAAGGTAAGTTATTAATGGGGATCCTGATTTTGGGAGCCTTTGCGCTGTCTTCATGCAGCAGCAGCCAAAACGCGGTTTATTTCTCCAATATTGATACAGCTGCTAAGTTTGTTCAGGTCCCAAAGGCTGATTTCAAAGAGCCAGTGATTCAAACAGACGATATTCTTACGATAAGTGTGCAAAGTTTAGGTCAGGATGCTTTTATTGCTCCGCAGACACCTGTTCCTACCGGTGCAGTAGCAACTGTAGGTGGTTCCGGTAGTAGTATAACAGGATTCCTCGTGAATAAGGCTGGGAATGTTGAACTTCCAATGTTGGGCGTAGTAAAACTAGCTGGGCTTACTACCAGTGAAGCCATAGAAGTAATTCGAAATAAATCAACAAATTATTTTAAAGATCCTACAGTGCAGGTTCGATTTGCAAATTATAAAATTACAGTTCTTGGTGAAGTATTAAGACCAGCAACATACACAGTCCCCAGCGAAAAGGTTACAGTTCTTGATGCGATATCAATGGCCGGAGATCTCACTGTGTATGGTAAAAGAAATAACATCATGCTAATGCGGGACAATGGAGATAAAAAAGATATCGTCCGTTTGGATATTAATTCAACTGCGCTGATCAACTCACCATATTTCTATTTAAAACAGAACGATGTACTGTATATAGAGCCAACAAAGGCAAAGGGGGCTGCTAATGATGCCCCAAGAGCCCGCATGATCACTATTGCAATTGCAGCAGCTACTTTGATCGTTACCATATTAACAAGACTATAACCATCTAACGTATTCACATGAGTAATTCTTACCAAGGAGATATATTCGCACAAAAAAGCAAGATCAATCTCACTGTTTTGTCTGCCAAAATGATAGCTGGATGGTACTGGTTCGCTATTTCTATTTTTATCTGTTTATTCGCTTCATACTTATATCTGCGCTATACTCCGCAGACATATAATGTAGCAGCAAGGATTTTGATATCAGATGATGATTCAAAAAAATCTGAAGACGACTTATTAAATAAGGCTTTAGGTGGACAGTTTGGATCCGCTAGTAATGTTCAGGGTGAATCAGAGATTTTAAAAACACGACATCTGATGGAAAAAGTCGTAGTTACCTTAAAGTCTTACATTACTTATTATCATAAAGGCCAGGTACGTTCAGTAAACCTTTATAAGGATTCGCCCTTTAAACTTAATATTTTCACATCGCCGGACAGTATCCGGCCTGCTACGTTAGAAGTTACTATTAAAGGTACCCGGGTAAATGTGACCAGTGGAGAGTTTAAGAAGGATGTAAATCTATATGAAGCATTCGTCGTTCCCGGTATCGGAAAGGTACAGATTGAAAAAGGAAGTCAGGAACCTGGACAGGGGGAAGTCTATATTGCGAAAGTATCGACTGTTAGCCAGGCCGTAGGAGGGATTCTCTCAAAGTTGAAGGTCGCCATACCGATTAAAGATGTAAATATTATAGGTATGGAGCTGGAAACGCAAGTGCCTTCCAGTGCGGTAGATGAATTAAATACTTTAATTGCCGCGTATGTTCAGGGCAATATCTCAGACAAAAATAAAATTGCTGACAGTACAATTTCATTTATAGAAGACAGGTTATCTTTTGTTGGGAAAGAACTTGGTAGCATCGAAGGAAATGTTCAAACATTCAAACAAAAAAATAAAGTGGTTGATATCGCTGCCCAATCAGGTCAGCTCATTGCTTCCACGACTGAAAATTCTACACAATTAGCTAAAGTAGAAACTCAGATCAGTATCCTCAATTCTATTGAAAACTATCTTAATGATGCAAAAACAAACAAAAGTGTAGTACCGAGCGGCGCTCTGCTTGACGATCCAAGTTTTTCTGTATTAGTAGACCGCTACAATGTAGTAGTACTCGAAAAGGAAAAAAGCAGTTTAAGGCAAACCGAGGGCAATCCTTACATGCAGAACCTTAATGCGCAGATTGCAAGCGCAAAATCCGATATGTTATCTGGATTGAACAGCATGAGGAAATCACTTACGATTTCCAAAAATAAGATCCTGGCAAGTACGAACGTTATTGCCGGTCAGGCCCAAAGTGTACCAAAAGTAGAACGGACTTATTTGGACTTAGCAAGACAGCAACAGATTAAACAAGATTTATATGTTTACCTGATGACTAAAAGAGAAGAAACAGCCATTTCTAAAACCTCAAACATATCCAATTGCAAAATTATTGAACCACCAATTGTATCAGGGCCAATTAGTCCGATTGCCACAAATGTAATGGGATACGGTTTCATATTAGGATTGCTGATTCCGTTTGGTTCTATATTCCTTCGCGACCAGTTAAATGGAAGGATTGATTCGAAAGAAGAAGTTAAATCGTACACTAACGTTGCAGTAATTGGAGAAATTGGTAAAAGCCTGGATTCTGACACAGAAATTATTACGTTGCAAGGTTCAAGGTCACCTATATCAGAACAGTTCAGGGCACTTAGAACTAACCTTGCTTACTTCTTAAAAGATGGGCAAAATACGATTATGCTTACATCCAGTATGTCTGGAGAAGGTAAGTCTTTTCTGGCACTTAATCTTGGATTGATACTGGCAGTTTCAGGAAAAAAAGTAATTGTACTCGAATTGGATCTGCGGAAACCAACTTTATCAAAGAAATTTAAACTTTCAAATGATGTTGGATTTACAAGTTACGTAGTTACGGAAGAATTATCCGTTGATGCTATAACTAAGCCTTCGGGTGTAAATGATAATCTTTCGGTAATAAGTTCTGGCCACATCCCGCCCAACCCTTCTGAAATTATATTAAACAGCAGGACTGACCAAATGATGAAAGAACTGAAAGAAAAGTATGACTATATAATCATTGATGCGGCTCCTATTGGAATGGTAACAGATGCACAATTATTAAATAAATATGCTGATCTGACACTTTACGTAGTGAGACAAGGCTTTACATTCAGAAATCAGCTGGCAATACCACAGGAGCTGTACACTACTAAAAAGATGAACAATATTGCTTTATTACTCAATGATGTAAAACAATATACTAAATACGGTTATGGCTACGGTTATGGCTATGGAGTTGAATTAGAGGAAAAAGGGTTTTTAAGCAGATTATTTAAGCGATAATGAGAGCATTAACCCAGCGTATAATGGCCAACCCAAAATATTCAAAAGTTTTTGAATGGGGAAAACTGATCTCTGTAACGGGGGCAACTCAGATCATTATCCAGATACTGGGCTTTGTTAGCGGAATACTGGTGATCAGACTTTTATCTGTTGAAGAGTATGCTTTCTATACTATAGCTAATACAATGTTAGGCACCATGACTGTATTAGCAGATGGAGGCATAGCCTCCGGAGTGATGGCACAAGGTGGGAAAGTTTGGCAGGACCGGACCAAATTGGGGTCAGTACTTGCTACGGGTATAGACCTTCGCCAGAAATTTGCAATTGGTAGTTTAGCCATTGCCGTACCCTTAACAATCTACCTGCTGATACACCATGATGCGAGCTGGCTAATGTCTGTCTTAATAGTTTTAGCATTGATACCGGCTTTTTTTATGACGCTATCAGGCACATTGCATGAGATTGCTCCAAAACTACAACAAGACATTGTGCCCTTGCAAAAAGTGACGGTCGGTGTAAATATAGGAAGGCTGGCATTAACTGGTATAACGCTGTTTGTTTTCCCCTGGGCATTTCTTGCTGTACTGGCATCCGGAATGCCACAGTTGTGGGGAAACTGGCGTTTGCGCAAAGTTTCAAAAGGCTATGCCGATTGGAGCCAGGCACCAGATCCGGAGGTGAAAAATGAGATCATGACAATTGTTAAAAGAGTACTGCCAGGATCTATTTATTATTGCTTATCAGGCCAGCTGACAATCTGGATCATCTCTGTAGCCGGATCAACAAACTCCCTGTCTGAGATAGGTGCATTAGGCAGGCTATCAATGTTATTCGCCATATTTTCTGTGATGTTCGCTACTTTAATGGGGCCGCGTTTTGCAAGAATGCCTTATTCAAGAAAAGCTGTGGTAAAAAGGTTTATTGAAATTCAGGTTGTGCTCATTTTGCTGGGAACTATCCTGGTAGGATTATTCTATTTGTTTTCTGATCCATTGTTATGGGTTCTGGGAGAAAGATTCAAAGGCCTGAATACCGAAGTACTGTTTATCGCAATATCAGGTAGTATTACCTTACTAAGTGTGGCAACCAATCAGTTGCTGTCGTCGCGTGGCTTAATCGTTCCGCCTGTGATATTTATTCCTCTGGCAATTGCCGTTCAAGCTGCTTTTGTATTTGTGCTTAAGCTGGATAATGTGATAGGTGTGCTGCAATACGGAATATACACAACTACAATTATGTACATCATTAGAGTTCTCTATTTTTTTATAACAATCAGGAAAAATGAATCTTATTCGTAAAGTAAAACATTATTATAAGCGTGCTTACGCAATGGGACATCATCCTTCTTTGTCGGAAGTGCTTTTCTCTGATAAAAAAGTGCTGATTTATTATGGCTTCCTTGGTGATAATAATTATGGGGATGAGCTGGTGTATAACGCAACAAAGGCATTGTTTTCGGACGTGACGCTGCTGCCTGTAAGTCGATATACACCACATATGCTGCGTTTGCTCGTGGCAATGGATCTTAAAAAGATTATAGGTATAGTGATTGGTGGCGGAACCGTAGTTGGCAATTTTAATTCAGCTGCAGTATTCGAAAAACTTGCCGAATCCGGTAGACCGGTTTATATGCACGGTACTGGGGTTAAGGAATTGATTGTTGATCAGAAAGCATGGAAGACCGTAACTAAAAATGAGGTCTTTGGTGGTGTGCGAGGTCCCATGTCGGTGCAAAATATGATGCAGATCAAAGAAGGTGCTAAAATAGTGGGAGATGCAGCATTTGCCCTGTTTACGGATAATAAATTCGTTGATCGCAAAAAGGATATTAAGAGGGTGCTGATTAATCTTGGTACGCATGTTCCTTATGAAGGCCAGGAGTTTTTTAGAAAAGAGTTTAATGATTTCATTTCGCATCTGATTAGTGAGAACTACAATGTAAGCTATGTCCCTTTTCATGAAATTGATCTTGAATTAGGAATGGCTTTGAAAAATACCTTTCCTGAGATTAACATTATTGAACAACCAGAAGGATTTGAGCAATGTGCAGATATTTTTGCGGACTGTACTTTCGCTATAGGTGAAAGGTTGCATTTTACAGTGCTGGCAATAATGACTAAAACTCCGTTTATCTCAATTAATTACGCAAAAAAACACGAGGACCTTCTTCTAAGTTTATCCATACCACATATTGGCATATCACCTGCTGAAGCATCAAAAGATAAAATGCTTACAGCTTTCAATAGCAGGTTAGCTTTTGAATGGACGCCGATTAAAACAAAGTTACAGGGGTACAAAGATTTCCAATCTGAGCAGAAGCAAAAATTTATTAACAGGTGTAAAGATGTAAGAAGTAAGGCTTAAGTATCACGTTCTGCTAATATAATATATATATGACAAAAAAGATTTTCCTGACACATCCAACTGGTAACCGGAACGTAAGGGCCGTAATGTCTGCTTTTGATGAGGCTGGTCTGCTTGCGCAGTTCGGTACTACTTTAGCGGTAGATACGGAAAATCCACTACTGAAGTTATTGCCGGGCAATATCCGGAAGGAACTGTTAAGAAGATCTTATCCGTTAAAGGAAACCCAGATTTATTCACGACCATTTCTGGAACTATCACGTTTTATCCTTCCTAAGGTAGGGTTAAGTAATGCAGTAAAGCACGAAGTAGGATTTGCCAGTGTAGATAAAGTTTATGGGGATATGGATAGGGCAGCAGGAACTTATTTGTCGAAGTTAAATAAAAAACAAAAAGTAGATGCAGTATATGCTTATGAAGATGGGGCATTGGATACTTTCCTGTCTGCAAAGAAAATGGGCATTTCCTGTATATATGATCTTCCAATTGGTTATTGGAGGTCTGCAAGGATCCTTTTAAAGACAGAGCAAGAGCGATGGCCGGAATGGTCAGCCACATTAACCGGCTTCAGGGATTCTGAAAAGAAGTTAGCCAGGAAAGATAACGAATTGAAGGAGGCTGATATCATATTTGTAGCCAGTAGCTTTACTGCTAAAACATTAAAAGATTATCCAGGGAAGCTGCCAGCAGTTGCAGTTATACCTTATGGATTTCCACCAGTAACTTCAGGACGCACCTATTCGGATCTGTCTGGCAGAGCCCTGAAATTACTTTTCGTGGGTGGTTTATCACAACGTAAAGGCATTGCGGATCTATTTGCTGCCGTAGGAAATATTGGCCCACGTGTAGAATTAACAGTAGTAGGCAGAAAAACAAACGCCGAGTGTCCCGCACTTGATCATGCTTTAAAACAACATAAATGGATCGCCAGCTTACCTCATGATGAAGTCTTACAGTTAATGCGGGAACATGATGTGTTGGTATTCCCTTCGCTTTTCGAAGGCTTCGGTCTTGTAATTACTGAAGCAATGTCTCAGGGAACACCTGTTATAACTACAGATAGAACGGCAGGACCAGACCTGATCACACACAATGTGAATGGTTGGATAGTTGAAGCGGGAAATACAGCAGCCTTGCAATCACAAATAGAAAAATTACTTGAAAAGCCGGCGTCTGTTGCAGCGGCAGGAAATGCAGCGATGGAAAAGGCAAGCGAACGGCCTTGGGAGAAATATGGTAAAGAATTGTCGGACGCTATAATTAAATTTTTAGGATGAAAGTAGCAAACCAGGAGACATTAATGCTGAAAAGGGCAGTGTGGGCCTATTTTTTACTCCTGATTTTTGAAGGGGCTTTAAGAAAATGGTTCCTTCCCGGACTGGCTACGCCTTTGCTGATTATACGCGACCCAATAGCATTGTGGGTAGTGTACAAACTGTGGAACCGGGGAGAGCTGCCTAAGTCCATTTATCTTACAGGAATGGTGGTAATAGGTTTATTAGGTATCATCACTGCTCTTCTTTTTGGTCATGGCAGTTTACCTGTGGCGATTTTTGGTGCGAGGATATTAATGATCCATTTTCCTTTCATGTTTGCTATGGGTAAAATATTCGACCGCGAAGATGTAATAGATCTAGGTAAGGTTTTTTTATGGATTACCATACCAATGGCCATTTTGATTGCCGCTCAATTTTACAGTCCCCAAAGTGCATGGGTAAACCGAGGGGTTGGAGGGGATCTCGAAGGTGCCGGTTTTAGCGGGGCAATGGGTTACTTTCGTCCGCCAGGAACTTTTTCTTTTACAAACGGAAATTCCTTTTTCTTTAACATGGCTACAGTATTTGTAGTTTATTTCTGGTTAAATCCAAAAAATGTAAATAAAATTATACTGATTGGGGCATCTATCGGTGTTCTGATGTCAATTCCCTTATCCATTAGCAGAAGCTTGTTTTTTTCTATGATCATCACTGTGTTTTTTGCTGCGGTAGGGTCTTCATTAAATAAAAAATATGCGCCAAAGATTATGTTTGCCGGCATCATCGTTTTTATTGGACTGTTAGTTCTGAGCCAGATGGAATTCTTTAAAACAGCTACTGCCGCTTTTACAGACAGGTTTGAAAGCGCAAATACAAATGAAGGCGGTTTGGAAAGTGTTATTGCAGACAGGTATCTGGGGGGAATGATTGGGGCGCTGAAAACTTCTGCAGAACAGGATTTCTTTGGTTATGGAATTGGAATGGGAACAAATGTAGGTAGTAAACTACTCACCGGCGGCACGGTGTTTTTAATTTCTGAAGGAGAATGGGGAAGGGTGATTGGCGAGCAGGGAGCTATAATGGGACTTGGAATTATATTCTTACGATTGGGATTAAGCTTTAAACTGTTAACTCACGGGTTTAGAAGGATGTTGAGCGGTGATCTCTTACCATGGTTATTATTAAGCTTTGCCCTACTAATTATACCGCAGGGACAGTGGGCACAGCCTACTTCTTTAGGTTTTAGCACCTTGGTTGGCGGTCTGTTAATTGCTTCTCTTAGGGGCGTAGAGCCAGAAATAGATCAACCAGTATTCAAAAGAGAAGAAAATCTTATAAATATAGATTATAAAATGGAGGGTGCAGGATGAAGTTTATTTTAATTGGGAACTACCCACCGGATAAACAGGAGAGCATGAAAAAGTATGCTGTCACTTTAAAAGACAACCTTGTAAAGGAATCTCTAGAAGCAGAGATCTGGTACCCGAAGGTGTTTTTTGGATATGCTGCTAAATCTACTGGTGCCGGTTTCGGTAAATGGCTCGGATATATTGATAAATGGATAATTTTCCCTGTTATTTTAAGGGCTAAACGTATGTTCTCTTCAAGATATGCTGAAAAAAATACTTTCTTTCATGTGTGCGACCATTCAAATTCGCCTTATCTGAAATCTTTACCCGCCAATCGCAGCGGTATTACCTGTCATGATGTATTGGCTATCAGGGGAGCGTTAGGTTTTGAAGACGCTTATTGCCCTGCTTCTTCTACAGGTAAAATTCTGCAGAGCTGGATCTTCAAAAATTTAATTAAAGCGCAGGTACTTACTACCGTTTCACAACTGACAATGGACCAGTTAATCAGTCTTTGCGGGGGTACTGCCCCATTTAGCCAATGGAAAGTAATACATAATTCATTTAATGCTGATTTTTCACCGATGGCTGCAACGGCAAGTGAAAAGCTGCTTGCTGGTACAGGTATCGCACCTGGTAAATCTTTTATATTGACTGTGGGCTCTTCTTTACCGCGAAAGAACCGCAAAATGCTTTTAGAAATGACCGCGGTACTTGGAAAAAAATGGGATGGGCTGATTTGTTTTGCCGGGCAGCCACTCAATGAGGCGTTAACTGCGCAAGTTAAACAATTAGGACTGGAAGACAGGGTGATATCATTGGTTAAACCAGACCATCAAACGCTTGTGGCGCTTTATAGTTCGTGCACGGCCTTTGTATTTCCTTCTTACTCTGAAGGATTTGGCTGGCCATTAATTGAAGCGCAAGCCTGTGGGGCACCAGTGATTGCGAGCAATGTAGCTCCAATGCCGGAGATTAGTAATGGCAGTGCTATCCATGCTGATCCTGATCAGCCTATCGAGTTTGCAAATGGACTGGAGGTTCTGCTTGATCCTGAGCGACGTCGGCAGTTGATCAGTGCAGGTTTTGAGAATGCTAAAAGATTTGATACTGGTGTGCTAACCAGGGAATTTATTGGGTTGTACACTAATAAGGAGAGAAATTAAATGGGTATGATCAAAAAAGTAATTACAATGGTATTGCCTTGGTCGCTGAGAAGGAAAGCGCTCAACAGCTGGTTTGGTTACTCTATCCATCCTACAGCCAGAATAGGTTTGGCCTGGATTTTTCCGGATCAGCTTGTGATGGCTGAAGGCGCAAAGATTGCCCATTTCACAGCTGCAGTACATTTGGATAGGATAGAAATGATGGAAAGATCTTCTATCGGGCGAAGCAACTGGATTACAGGGTTCTCTTCTAAGAAAGCAAGTAAACATTTCAGCCATCAGCCGGAAAGGAAATCCATTCTGATCCTGGGCAGGCACAGTGCGATAACAAAAGACCATCATATTGATTGTACTAACCTGATTAAAATAGGAGATTTTGTAACTGTAGCAGGTTACCAGTCGCAACTGCTAACACATTCAATCAATGTATATGAGAACAGGCAGGATAGTCAGCCAATAATCATAGGTGATTATACTTTTATTGGTACAAACACAGTGATTCTTGGTGGTGCTGTACTTCCCAGCCATAGTTTATTGGCTGCTAAATCAATGTTGAGCAAGGCTTATGCCGAAGAGTGGAAAGTTTATGGAGGCGTACCGGCCAAACCAATCAGTGATTTGCCAAAAGATGCTAAATATTTTACAAGAGAAGTTGGATTCGTCTATTAACGATATAAAGAATGAAAATACTGCACATAGTTCCCTCTTATAAACCAGCGTATATCTACGGCGGACCTATCGAGTCTGTTTCGAAGTTATGCGAAGGCCTGGCCGCGCAAGGCCACGAGGTAGATGTGTATACCACTACAGCAAATGGCGAAACGGAATTGGACATGGTTCCGGGCAGTACGTTTGAAGTGGATGGGGTGATGGTTACTTATTTTAAACGGATTACTAAAGACCCTACTCATGTATCTCCTGCCCTGTGGAAGCAATTGTACCGCAGTGTAAATGGTTATGATGTCATACATATTCAATCGTGGTGGA
>Ga0247816_10000636_pt1 | contig 19229 bp, 14 predicted proteins | sample UWRJL209509C1_FD_179930 | JGI IMG/M metagenome (GOLD analysis project Ga0247816, IMG submission 179930) | Plant litter microbial communities from Arlington Agricultural Research Station in Wisconsin, United States - UWRJ-L209-509C-1 | ecosystem: Environmental > Terrestrial > Plant litter >...
TACTGACGTTCTGCCAAATGCAGCCCGCCCCGGCTGACGCGTTCCGGCGCCAGGCTGACGCATTGATGGCAGGCCTGGGTGTTGCCGGGAGCGCCGGCTGAAGGCCGACCGCCTCGCCTCTATTGGGCAGGACTTGCGGCCAACGCGTCACGCACCGCCTGTTCCGCCAGCGCGGCCAGGTCGCGGCGATGCGCCCCGGCAGCCTCGATTGGCGCCAGGCAGGTCAATTGCGCCCGCACCGGCGGCCCGGATAAAATCATCCTGATGCTGTCCCCGAACGTGGTGTCGTCCAGGTAGTCGATCGATGCATGCGGCAAACCGGCCGCGTCGACGTACGCCAGCGCGTAAGGCTGCAGCGGCACCTCGGCGTCGATCGCCGCTTCGAACAGGTTGGCGTGGAACGGCAGCAAACTGCCCTGCGGCGCGGTGGTCCCTTCCGGGAAGAACGCCACCCGCTCGCCGTCGTGCAATGCTTCGACGATGCCCTTGAAAATCTGGCGCAATTCGCGCCGGTTGCCGCGGGCGATGAAGACGGTGCCGGCTTTATAGGCGAGCCAGCCAAGCACCGGCCAGGCGCGAATCTCGGCCTTGGCCACAAAACGGCACGGGTGATGCGCATTGATGACGAAGATGTCCAGCCACGAGACGTGATTGGCCGCGACCAGCGCGTGGCCGAGGGCCGGCACCCCGGCCGGCGGCTCGACGTTGACGCGGCAGATGCGCAGCAAAGCACCCGACCAGCGCCGCACGATGCGCGCACGCAGCCCTTTGCCAGCCCACGGAAACACAGTGGCGCACGTCGCCAGGCCCAATGCCAGGTGCGTGGCGATGCGCGCCAGGCGCCAGGCGAGTTGGATTTTCAACGGACGGTCAGCGCTCGTACGCCACGCGGCCCGCGACGATGGTGGCGCGCACCTGCCCGGTCAGCTCGTAACCGAGGAACGGCGTGTGCTTGCCCTGGCTGGCCAGCGCGGCGCCATTGACCAGCCAGCGCGCGGCGGGGTCGAACAGCACCACGTCGGCAGCGTTGCCGACGGCCAGGTCGCCCGCCGGCAGGCCCGCCACGCGGGCCGCGTCGATGGTGACCTTGGCCAGTGCGCGGGAGAGTGCGGATGAGTCGCTGCCCACTGCGTGCTGGTCGTCGGCCCACTTGACCATCAAGGCCAGCAGCAGTTCCAGGCCGGTGGCGCCAGGCGACGCTTCGCCGAACGGCAGCAGCTTTTCGTCGTCGTCGACCGGCGTGTGGTCGGAGCAGACGGCGTCGACGGTGCCGTCGAGCAGGCCGGCACGGATGGCGTCGCGGTCGCGCTGGCTGCGCAGCGGCGGCGTCAGGCGCGCGTTGGAATCGAAGAAGCCGATGTCGGCATCGGTCATGTGCAGGTGGTGCACACCGACATCGCAGGTGACGGGCAAGCCCTCTTTCTTGGCGGCGCGCACCAGCTCCAGGCCGGCGGCGGACGACATGCGGCACAGGTGCACGCGCGCGCCAGTCGAACGCACCAGTTCGAAGATGGTGTGCAGCGCGATGGTCTCGGCCATCACCGGCACGCCGGACAGGCCCAGGCGCGACGCCAATGGCCCCGCGTGCGCAATGCCGCCGGCGCCGATGTGCGCGTCCTGCGGGCGCAGCCAGACGGTGTAGCCGAAGGTGTTCGCGTACTGCAGCGCGCGCAGCAGCACATTGGTGTCTTCGACCGGCACTTCGGCCTGCGAAAAGCCGATGCAGCCGGCTTCGGTCAGCTCGGCCATTTCAGTCAGCGCCACGCCTTTCAAACCCACCGTCAGGGCGCCCAGCGGATGCACGTGGGCCTGGTGCAGGTTGCGCGCGCGGTGCTTGAGCATTTCGACCAGGCCCGGCTCGTCGAGCACGGGATCGGTATCGGGCGGGCACACCAGCGACGTGACGCCGCCCTGCATGGCCGCCAGCATTTCGGATTCGAGCGTGGCCTTGAATTCGTAACCCGGTTCACGCAGGCGCGCCGACAGGTCGACCAGGCCCGGGGCGACCACGAGGCCGGAGGCGTCGATGGTGCGCTCGGCAACAAAGCCGTCCGGTGCGATACCGACGGCGGCGATCAGGCCGCCGTCGATGAACAGGTCCTGCACGGCGTCGATGCCATTCGCAGGGTCGACCAGGCGGCCATTCTTGATATGTATTTTTTTCATGCGTGTCCACCTGCCAGAATGCTCATCACCGCCATGCGGACGGCGATACCGAATGTCACCTGCGGCAGGATCACCGCTTGCGGGCCGTCGGCCACGGCCGAGTCGATCTCGACGCCGCGGTTCATCGGGCCCGGGTGCATGACGATCGCATCGGGCTTGGCCAGCGCCAGGCGCTCGGGCGTCAGGCCGTAGCTCTTGAAATACTCCTGCGCCGACGGCAGCAGCGCGCCCGACATGCGCTCGTTCTGCAGGCGCAGCATGATGATGACGTCGACGCCTTTGAGGCCCTCGTCCATATTGGTGAACACGCGCACGCCCATCTGTTCGAGTGCCCCCGGCAGCAGCGTGTGCGGCGCAATCGCGCGCACTTCCGGCACGCCGAGCGTGGTCAACGCGTGGATGTCCGACCGCGCCACGCGGCTGTGCAGGATGTCGCCGACGATGGCCACCGTCAGGTTGGTGAAATCCTTCTTGTAGTGGCGGATCGTGTACATGTCGAGCAGGCCCTGGGTCGGGTGCGCGTGGCGGCCGTCGCCGGCATTGACCACGTGGACATGCGACTGTTTGGTATCGATCAGGTGCTTGGCGATCAGGTACGGTGCGCCCGACTGCGCGTGGCGCACGACGAACATGTCGGCGTGCATGGCCGACAGGTTGTCGATGGTGTCGAGCAGCGACTCGCCCTTGCTGGCCGACGAGGCCTGGATGTTCAGGTTGATGACGTCGGCCGACAGCCTTTTTGAGGCGATCTCGAACGTGGTGCGCGTGCGCGTCGAGTTTTCAAAGAACAGGTTGAACACGCTTTTGCCGCGCATCAGCGGCACTTTTTTCACTTCGCGGTCGGAGATGCTGACAAAGCTCGAGGCCGTGTCCAGGATATGGTTGACGATCGATTTCGGCAGCCCTTCGATCGACAGCAAGTGTTGCAGTTCGCCGTTCTTGTTCAGTTGGGGGTTAAGCACGCGGTTCCTCCGATTCTTCTTCGACCGTCAGGGACAGCTGACCATCGTCGCCGCGCTGCAGCGACAGCGACTGGCCATCCTTCAGCTCGGCATGCACGCCGACGAAATCGGCGGCCACCGGCAACTCGCGTCCGGCGCGGTCGGCCAGGGCTGCCAACATGATGCGCGCCGGGCGGCCATAGTCGAACAGCACGTTGATGGCCGCGCGCGTCGTGCGCCCGGTGTACAGGACATCGTCGACCAGCACGATGTGGGCGCGGTCGACGTTAAAACCGATGTGGGTCGGCTTCACGTCCGGGTGCAGCCCTTTTTTGGCATAGTCGTCGCGGTAAAACGACACATCGATGGAACCGAGACGGTTCGTCAGGTCGAGGTCAGCGGCCAGGCGCTGGGCCAGCCAGGCGCCGCCCGAGTGGATGCCGACGATGGCGGCGTCCGGCACGCCGGCGAGGCCGGCGCGTACCTGTTCCAGCAAGGTGCGATACAGCGCCTCGGCGTCAAAGTCCGTGGTTGTTGTGATGGGCATGGTCGTCAAAGTATTGTTGCAAAATGATGGCGGCGGCGCGGTCGTCGATGACCTCGCCGCGCCTGGCGGAAATCACCGCCGAAGAATAGCGCTCGTCGACCAGCGTGACAGGCAGATTGAAGCGGCCGTGCAGCTGGTTGGCGAAGCGCTGGCAGCGCAGGGTCATCTCGTGTTCGGCGCCGTCGGGATGGCGCGGCTCGCCGACGACCAGGCGCGTGGGGCGCCACTGGTCGATCAGCGCGCCGATCTGGGTAAAACGGGTGGCATTGTCGATCGCCTTGACCACGGCCAGCGGTTGCGCCTGCGCGGTCAGGGTGTTTCCCATTGCAATGCCGATACGCTTGATGCCGAAGTCAAATCCAAAAACGATCTCGATCATCAAGCGTGGCCGGCCTCGGAAGCAAGCATCACCGGGTCGATGCCCAGCAGCTTGATGGCGGCCGTGTAGCGCTCCTCGACCGGCAGGTCGAACAGCACGTGCGCGTCGGCGCCGACAGTGAGCCAGCCGTTGCGCGAGAGCTCATCCTCCAGCTGCCCCGGACTCCAGCCGGCGTAGCCGATCGACACCAGCATGCGCGCCGGGCCGTCGCCGTTGGCGACCGCTTCGAGCACGTCGATGGACGTGGTGAAAGCGACGTCGGGCGTGACGGTCAGCGACGAGGAATAGCGCTCGCCGGGCGTGTGCAGCACGAAACCGCGGTCGTCCTGGACCGGGCCGCCGAAGAGGATGGCTTCGTTGACGACGGATTCATCGATGTTGTCTGCCAGTTTCAGGTCGATGCGCTCGAACAGCGTTTCCATCGTCATGTCGGTGGGCTTGTTGACGATCACGCCGAGCACGCCTTTATCGTTGTGCTCGCACACGTAGACAACGGTGCCGCCGAAAACGGGGTCATCCATGGAAGGCATGGCGATCAAGAAATGATTCGCCAGGTTCAGTCCGGACGTCGCCGGGCCGGCGTGGCCCATGTGCTCGCCGGGTTCCTGGGGCAGGCCAAGCATGGGAAGAGGCTGGCCAATCTTGCTTTTCTTCATACGCGTACTCTCCGCACTCTTTCTTCGGCTCTGATGTCCAGGGCCCCAAACTGCAGGGTAGGGATTTTTCGCTAGTTTACACTGATTTGGACCCGCACCACGCATGTGCAGTTCCGGGCGGCGTCCTGCCGATGGTAGACAGTAAAATAGGCGCCGCTTTGACCATGCACACAAATGATGACGCCTAGCAATATTCTCGTCTGGTTCCGCCGCGACTTGCGCGCCTACGACCACGCCGCCCTGCACCATGCCCTTGCCGCCGGCGCCCGCGTCTACTGCGTGTTTGTCTATGACACCGACATCCTCGACCCGTTGCCAAAAGACGACCGGCGCGTGCAGTTCATCCACGCCAGCCTGGCCCAGCTCGACGCCGACCTGCAAGCCATGCAGGGCCACCTGCTGGTGCGCCATGGCCGCGGCGCCGACGAAGTCGTCAAGCTGGCGGCAGAGTTAAAGGTGGATGCCGTCTACACCAACCGCGATTACGACCCGGCGGCGATTGCCCGCGATGCGGACGTGGCCGCGCGCCTGGCAGCGGACGGGCGCACGCTCCACAGCTTCAAGGACCAGGTCATCTTCGAGCAGGACGAGGTGTTGACGCTGAGCAGCAAGCCGTTCTCCGTGTTCACGCCGTACAAGAATGCCTGGCTCAAGAAACTGGCGGCGCAACCCGACAGCATGGTCGCGTACGCGGTCGATACGCATGCCGCGCATTTTGTGGCCGGCCCCTCCGCCCTGCCCGCCCTCGCGCAACTGGGCTTCACAGCACCGGCCGTGCCGGCGCAGCCGTTCGGGATGGAGGGGGCGTCCAGCCTGTTCGAAGGCTTCATTCCACGCATGCCCGATTACGACACCGAGCGCAATTTCCCGGCGCTCGACTCCACGTCGCGCCTGTCGATGCACTTGCGCTTCGGAACCGTCTCCGTGCGCCACCTGGTGCGCACCGTGCAGCAGCTCGCTGCCAACGGCGCCGGCGGGGTGGGCGCGCCGGTGTGGCTGGCAGAACTGATCTGGCGCGAGTTCTACCAGATGATTTTATATGTGCATCCGCACGTGGTGACGGAACCGTTCAAACCGGTCTTCAACGCGGTGCAGTGGGAACAGGGACCTGAGGCCGATGCCCTGTTTGCGGCGTGGTGCGAAGGGCGCACCGGCTACCCGCTGGTCGACGCGGCCATGGCGCAGATCAACCAGACCGGTTTCATGCACAACCGCCTGCGCATGGTGGTGGCCAGCTTCCTGGTGAAAGACCTGGGCATCGACTACCGCTGGGGCGAGCAGTATTTTGCGCTGCACCTGAACGATTACGAACTGGCGTCGAACAACGGCGGCTGGCAGTGGGCCGCGTCGACCGGGTGCGACGCCCAGCCGTGGTTCCGGATTTTCAATCCGGTGACGCAGTCGGAAAAGTTCGATGCGCAGGGGGAGTTCATCAAGCAGTATTTGCCGCAACTGGCAAAGCTCGACCGCAAGGAGATCCACGCGCCGTGGCTGGTGCCGGCGGAGGTGCTGTCGAAGAAGGGGGTACGGCTGGGGGACAACTATCCGCAGCGGCTTGTGGAACACGACAAGGCGCGGCAGAAGACGCTGGAGCGGTTTGCGGTGGTGAAAACAATACCGCCGACGTGAAAACGTCATCCCCGCGCAGGCGGGGACCTATAGCATCTTCGTTTAGTGTTATCTCTAATCGAAAGTGGTATGGCCCCCCGCCTTCGGGAGGGTGACGGTTTTTTGGCTAACTTATTGCGCTTGCGTCGCCGGCATCTCACGTCCCAGCAACCCCGCAATCGCCGCCAGCAGCACCGGCTCCTGGAACGGCTTGCCGAAGTACGCATTCACACCAAGATCCAGCGCGTAATTGCGGTGCTTGTCGGCGGTACGCGACGTGATCATGATGATCGGGATCCCGGCCGTCTTCTCGCTGCCGCGCACGTTGCGCGTCAGATCGAAGCCGTCCATGCGTGGCATCTCGATATCGACCAGCATCAGGTCGGGCGTGGCCTGCTGCAGCTGTTCGAGGGCGTCGACACCGTCCTTGGCCAGCAGTACCTGGTAGCCTTCGCGCTCCAGCAAGCGCTGGGTCACGCGGCGCACGGTCAGCGAATCGTCGACCACCATCACCACGGCGCTGCGCACCGGCACTTCCGGCACGGCCGCGGCACGCATGCGCAGCGCGTCGCTGTGGGTGCCCTGGTGCGCCAGCGCGATCGGGTTCAGGATCAGCACGATGGCGCCGTTACCGAGCACCGTGGCGCCGGAGATGCCGACCATGCGCGCCAGTTGCGGGCCGATGTTCTTGATGACGACCTCGCGGTTGCCGAGCACCTCGTCGACCTGCACGGCCACGCGGTCATTGCCGCTCTTGAGGATCATCACCGGGGCCGACCGCTGCGCCAGCGGCGCGGCGGAGTCGCCCAGCAACGTCGACAGGAACTGCAGCGGGACCATCTGGCCCTGCACGCTGACCACGCCGGCCGCCTGCGCTTCCATCAGCGCCGCTTCCTTCAGTTGCAGCACCTGCTCGACCAAAATCGATGGCAGCGCCCAGGTCTTGCCGCCACTGCTGGTCAGGACCACTTGCGTGACGGCCAGCGTCAGCGGCAGGTGAATCGTGAAGCGCGCACCCTTGCCTGCTTGCGTGGCCAGCGCCACGCGCCCGCCCAGCAACTGGGCCTGCGTGCGCACCACGTCCATGCCGACGCCGCGGCCGGCCAGTTCGGTCAGCGCATCGGCGGTCGAGAAACCCGGCATGAAAATCAGGTCGCCGGTTTCGATATCGTTCAGTTCCACGCCTTCGGGCACGAGTCCCTTTTCCAGCGCCTTGGCGCGGATGCGGTCCAGGTCCAGGCCGGCGCCGTCGTCGGTAAATTCGATGACGACTTCGTTACCTTGCTGGCTGACCTGCACCAGCAGTTCGCCGGTTTCGGATTTGCCGGCCATGCCGCGCTGGACGCGCGATTCGACGCCGTGCACGATGGCGTTACGCAGCAAGTGCTCGAACGGCGCAGCCATCTGCTCCAGCACGCTGCGGTCGATTTCCACACTGCCGCCGCGGATATCGAGGTTGACGCGCTTGTCGATTTCTTTCGCTGTCTGGCGGGCGACGCGGAACAGGCGCTCGGACAGGCTGGCAAACGGCACCATCCGTACGCGCATCAGGTCGCGCTGCAGGTCGCGCGTCAGGCGCGACTGGGCAGAGAGGTCTTCCGTGGCGCCGTCGATACTGCGCGCCAGCGTGTCGTGGAAGGAGGCGACGTCGTTGACGCTTTCGGCCATCATGCGCGTCAGTTCCTGCAGGCGCGTAAAACGGTCGAATTCGAGCGGATCGAATTCGCGCTCGCCGGCGATCGACATGCGCGACGCCATCTGCGTTTCGGCCTGGATTTCCACTTCGCGCAACTGGCGCCGCAAGCGGGCCAGGTTTTCGGCGAAGTCGCCCAGGGACGCTTTCAAGCCGCCCACCTGGTTTTCCAGCTTCGAGCGCGTGATCGACACTTCACCGGCCTGGTTGACCAGGCGGTCGAGGATGTCGGCGCGCACCCGCACCAGCGCCGTACGGGCGGTCGGGACCGCGCTGTCGTCGACGGCGGCAGAAAGGCTGATTGGCGCGGCTTCAACCTGCGGCGCGCTATCGGCTTCCACCACCTGCTGGGGATTTTGCAGCTGTTCGAACAGCAGCAAGGCCTGGTCGTAGTTGGCCAGCAGTTCGTCGAACGCAGCGGCGGCCGTGGTCCCGGCGTGGACCATGTTCTCGACCTGGGTTTCCAGTTCGTGGATGTGCTGGCCGAGGCGCATGGCGCCGGCCATCCGCGCGCTGCCCTTGACGGTATGCAGCGTGCGCAGCAGGCGCTGGGCCGGCGCGATATCGGCCGGCGTGCTTTGCCACTGGCGCAGGCTGTTGCCCAGTTCCGGCATCAGGTCGGTGGCTTCTTCCAGGAACACCGGCATCAGGTCGGCGTCGAGTTCATCGCTAAATGCCGTCTCGCTGGTGAGGACGCGTTCCGGCTCCACGTCACGCGGCAGCTCCAGCGTGAATGCTGGCTCCGGTTCCGGTTCCGGTTCTGGTTCTGGTTCTGGTTCCGGCTCTGGTTCCGGCTCCGGGGCGATTTCCGCCACCGGTTCCAGCGCCGCCGCCGGGGCCATTTCCTGCGGCTCACCGAACAGGTCGTCGAAATCGTCGGAAGCCGCAGGTGCCGCAGCCGGTTCCGCCGCTGCCGGTTCGTCGAAGACGGGCGGCGTCGTGACCAGGCTGGCCAGCGTGTCGGTAAACAACGCATCGAGGCTGGTATCCGCGTCATCCTGCGCAGGTGCGCGGGCGGCCAGCTCGGTGCACAGCGCATTCAAGCGGGCCACCAGCAAGGGCTGGTTCGGCGCCAGTTCGGCGCGGGCAAAGGCGTCCAGCATGCCGCCGATGTCGACCAGCGCTTCTTCGATCAGCGCGCGCTGGGCTTCTTCCAGCACCGGCGCCGGCGCCTGCAGCGTTTCAAGCACGTTTTCCAGCGCGTGGGCGACGTCGCACAAGGCCTGGAAACCGACCGTGGCCGAGGTGCCCACCAGCGTGTGCGCCGCCTTGAGTGCATCGACCGTGACGGCGCGCTGCGGCGTCTCGCGCCAGGCGCTGAAGTCGCGCTGGAGCAAACGCATCAAGTCGTCGGTTTCGGCCAGGTAGATGTTATACAGCGGCAGCGGGATGACCAGGTCGCCGACGCGCTTCATGTTGTCGTCCGGCGCAGGCGCATCCGCTTCTTCTGCCAGTGCATCGCCCGGCGCGACCTGGTCGAGCACGGGAATTGCTTCTTCGTCCCATGGCAAGCCGGCGTCTTCTTCGACCGGCAATGCGACGGCGGCGATCTCTTCGATGTCGGCGACCGGCGCAGGCGCGACGGGCGCCGCTTCCTGCGCGGCGTCGTGCAGCACTTCCGGCTCGGTGGCGTGGGCGGCGACGATTTCTTCCAGCGGCGTGTCTTCCACCGCTGCTTCAGCCTGCGGCGCCGTGCCATTCTGGACATGCTCGGCGGCGGCAGCCAGTGCCGCGCCCGTGCGCGCCGAGCGGCCGGACGTGGCCAGTTCGTCGACCCATGCGGTCAGTTCGACGCACGCGTGCTGCAGCATGCCGAGCAATGCCGGCGTGGCGCTGCGCGCCTCGGCCAGCCACAGGTTCATGCATTTTTCGATGGCCGCAGCGGCGATGCCGATTTCTTCCAGGCCGACCATGCGGCCGCTGCCCTTGAGGGTGTGGAAGGAGCGGCGCAGCTGGGTCAATATCTCCGGGCTGGCAGGCGCGCGTTCGGCGGCCGGGATGTTCTCGGCCACGAGCGCCAGCACTTCCTGGGCTTCGGAAATGAAAATCTCGAGCAGTTCGGCTTCGATCGCATCGTCGCCCTCGGGCGCCTGCGCTGCAGCCGGTTCCGGCACGGCGACGGGCTCCGGCACAGCCTGGGCTGCGGGCGCCAGCGCTTCTTCTTCCGGCTCGAACGGCGACGCTTCCTGCACCGCTTCTTCGAACGGGATTTCGCGGAACACGCCTTCGATGTCATCGAACACGAAGCGCTGGCCGGCCTGCACGCCATCCTGGGCCAGCATGTCGGTAAAGAAGCCGAGCGCGCCGACGTTGCGGGCGATCAGCTGCAGGACCGGCGCATGCACGCCGCCTTCGGTGGTGCCCATGGCCAGGCCATGGACGTCGGATTGCACGCGCTGGACGGCGCGTACGGCGGCGTCCTGGTCCAGCACCGACAAGGCGCCCTGCAACTGGTGCAGCAGCGGTTCGACATTGACCAGCGCCGGGCGCTGGACCACGCCTGCATGGTAATCGTCGAGGGTTTTTTCGATCTGGCGCAGGCTGGCCTTGATCTCGCCGGCCAGCACCGTGACGGTCTGGCCGTGCTGGGTTTTCTGGGCCAGCTCGCCCTGCCATTGCGGCGCGGCCGGCGGCGTTTCGCCGGCGGCCAGCGCCAGCAGGCGCGCGCCGACGACTTCGGCGTGTTCTTCGAAATCGGCCGGCAACTGGCGCACCTGGTCGAGGCCCTGCTCGACGAACAGCATCGCCGTGGCCATTTCCATGCCCAGCTCGTCGCTGCGGTTGGCGGCCAGCGCTTCACTGGCAGCCTGGCCCAGTTCGCGCAGCAGTTGCGCCAGCGCCGGTGCGCCCAGCTTGTCGCTGGCGCCGGCCAGCGTGGCCAGGGCTTCCTTGAAACTGTCGGCCGGGGCGACCGCGTTGGCGCCCGTCGGCACGAAATGGGTGGCGATCTTGTCCCAGCCAGATTTGGTCTGGGCCAGGGCTTCCTTGGCTTGTTTCAGCGCGGCGGCGTCGATGCGGCCGTAGCGGCGTTCGGCGTAGTCGGCCGGGACCAGGCCGTCGAGGTGATACGCACGGCGCAGCGCCCGCGCTTCTGCCGACGGATGCTCGGCCGCGGCGATGAAGAACAGCGCGTCGCGCAGCATCGTCTCGGGCAAGCCGCCCTGGCCTTGCGACAGGCGGCGCAGCTGCAGGTTGATCATGCCGAACAGCTGCTTGACGTACAAATTGCTGGCCAGCTGGCCGGTCGCGACCAGTTCGGCAAATGCGTGCATGGCGTGCCAGAAGGCGCGCGCATGCGGCTCCGTCTGCGCCGGCGCGACCTGGGCGATGGCGTCCTGCAGCTTGGCCGCATGGCTGCGCTGGGTGTGGGCGTCGACACTTTTCAGGAACGGCAGCAGCGCCTTTTCAAAGCGCGCGCGGCAGGCTGCGTAATCGGGTGCGATATCAGTGGTACCAGCGGCGGCCGGCGTATCGAGCGAGACGGCCATCGACAGGTCGACGAACAGCAGGTCGGCCGGGTGGATGCGCTCCACGCCCTGCAATGCCTGCAGTGCGCGGTAGTACGGGAACAGGCGGGTCGGCTGGCTGGGCGCCCCGGCCAGCAGTTCGTCCAGGTATTCGACCACGGCGCCATAGGCGTCGGTGACGATCGCGCCATTGTCGGCGGTACAGGCAATGGCGCCATCCTTGAAGCGGTCGAGTGCCAGTTCGGCGGCCAGCGTCAACAAACTCACGCCATCGATGTCGACCATCTGCAGCGCACCGTGCGCCTGGTGCAGATGGGTTTTCGCATGCTGCAATGCGGTGGCGCGGGCATCCGGCCCGCCTGCCGCAACAGCTTCGCCGAGCGCAGTGCCTGAGCGCCCGAGCGAGTCGCGAATTTCACCAATCACCCACGACAAGGGTCCGGTATCGATGCGCGGCGCGTGCGAAGAAGAATTCATGGTCAACCTGTCATCAAGCGGCAACGCGGAAGCGCGATACCGAGTTTTTCAGTTCCTGTGCCAGCAATGCCAGCTGGCTGATCGAGTTGGCCGTTTGCTGGGTGCCGTCCTGGGTCTGTTCGGTCACCGTCAGGATGTGCTGGATGTTGTGCGCCACGCCGTTGGCGGACGTCGCCTGCAGTTCGGTAGCGAACGAGATCCCTTGAATCAGTTCCGCGAGGCGGTTCGACACGCGCGAAATATCGGCCAGTGCGGTACCGGCAGCATCCGACAGGCGGGCACCTTCGACCACACCCTGCGTCGACTTCTCCATTGCGGCCACGGCGTCGTGGGTATCGGTCTGAATGGTACGCACCAGCGCGCCGATCTGTTTTGCCGCGTCGCCGGAACGTTCCGCCAGGCGCTGCACCTCTTCCGCCACCACCGAGAAGCCGCGACCCGCTTCACCGGCCGATGCGGCCTGGATTGCCGCGTTCAGCGCCAGCACGTTGGTCTGTTCGGTAATGTCGGAAATCAGTTCGGTGATCTCGCCAATCTCCTGCGACGACTCGCCCAGGCGCTTGATGCGCTTGGACGTTTCCTGGATGTTTTCGCGGATGTCGATCATGCCTTTGATGGCGTTCTGCACGGCGGTCGCGCCCTGCTCTGCCGCGGCCACCGACTGGCGCGCCACGTCGGCCGATTCGTTCGCCGACTTCGATACGTCGGTAATGTCGCTGGCCATCTTCAGCACGGTGGACGACGCGTCCTGGATTTCACGGGACTGCTGCGCGGTCGCGTCGAGCAGGTCGGCCGACACCTGGCGCGCATCGTTCGATGCGGTGGTCACTTTTTCCGCCGTGGTGGTCACGCGATGCACCAGTGCGCGCAGTTCTTCCACCGTGTAGTTCACCGAGTCGGCAATCGCGCCGGTGATGTCTTCGGACACGGTTGCGTGCACGGTCAAGTCGCCGTCCGCCACTTCCTGCAGCTCGTTCATCAGGCGCAAAATGGCCGCCTGGTTCTGGTCGTTGGTGGCCTTGGCTTCTTCTTCCTTCGACTGGGCCAGCAGGCGCTGGTTTTCCGCTTCCTGGCGGCGCGTATCGGCCCCGCGGGTACGGTTGCGGGAATCCTGCAGCATCACGCTACTGATCGACGCGGCCATGGCCAGCGTGAACACGGAAGCGGCCACCATCAGCCAGAACCAGCTGTCGGTCGAGTCCTGGCTTTCGCGGTAGCTGACCTGCAGCGATGACAGCATTTTTTTCAGGTCTTCGTTTTCAAAGTAGATCGACTGCTCGGCGGCTTTCGCGGCCGTCAGCTTGGACAAGTTCTGCAGGAACGACGATACCACTTCCTGGTAGGTGTCGAACTTGGCGTTGATTTCGCCGAGCTTGGCGCGCAGTTCCGGCTCCTTCAGCGCGGACAGGCCGAGCTGTTCGTTACCGTTGAGCAGGCCGTTGACGGTGGCGCGGAACGTGGTGGTGTCCTTGCCCAGCTGGAAAGCGGTTTCGGCGCGGATACCGCCCGAGGTCAGGTACTCGCTGGCGCTGCGCGACAGGCGCTGGGTCAGCATCAGGAGGCGGCCGATGGCAGCCAGTTCGCGGTTGTTGCCGCCACCTTTGGCTTTTTCGGTCAGCAGTTCGTCGGTCAGCGCCAGCAATTCAGGCGAGAGCACATCGAGGGTACGAATCGATTTGTCGAAGGCCAGCAGCTCGGGCGTCGTGGCGAGAATCGTGCTCGCGGCAGTGGACGACGTCTGCCACTTCTTGGTCACCTCATCCAGGCGGCGCCCGATTTGCGTCGACGGCGTCGGGATGCGGCGGCCGGCATAGTCGCCACCCTTGGACAGGATGGTCAGGTCGTTGGTCAGTTGGGTGCGGCTGTCCTGCAGTTGGGCGAAGGCGTCCTTGTTACCCTGCACCGAGTTCGGTGCGGCCTTGCCGATACGCTGCGAGTGCATCAGTGCATCACTGGCGATCTGGGTCTGGGCGGAGGCGACGGCGCTGCTCGACGCGTTTTGCCACAAGGCGAAAATGGTGACCACGATGCCGCCAGCGGCGGCGTACAGCAGCACGCGCAGCTGGCGCGGCAGGGACAGATGGCCGATCAGGGGCAGGCTCCAGCCGCCTTCGTCGTTACCACTGGACAGGGGCGCGTCGGCGGAACCGGGCGCGGCCTGGGACGGCGCGTCGGCAGTGCCCGCATGTGTTGCCCTGGACGCCGCCGGGGAAGGATCGGCGCCGAATTCGGAATCGGGGGACGACAGCACAGTGCCGGTTCCCAGTACCGTTTTTGGGGCAAAATTGATGGACAGTTTAGACGCGAATCCCATTCCCAGCTCCTTATCGACCAGCGATATATTTACAGTAATACTTTGTTGATCCGGCCGAATGGCCGGTTACAGTCCGACTTGAAGGAAACGCTCGTCGCGTACCAGTGCAGCCAGATCCAGTGGCGTCCATTCCTGCCCATCGCCATCGCGCAACTGTTCGCCATCGGCGGTCATCTCGGCAGCGTTGCGCAAGCCATACACCCGCGTGACCAGCAGCGCGCAATTCATGCCCAGGGCCGGCGCAAACGTGACCAGGCGCCCTTCGGTGCCGATCGGCGTTTCGCCCAGGCCCAGGTAACGCGCCAGGTCGACCACACCGACCAGGCTGCCGCGAATATTGGCCAGGCCCAGGTACCACGCCTGCGTCAACGGCACGGCCGTCACCGGCGCCACGCTGACGATTTCGCCAGCGGCGGTCAGGTCGAGCAGATAGCGGTCGTCGCCGATCGCCACGCCCAGCTGGTTGACGCGCGCGCCGGTACCAAGGCGCGCCGCCTGCATGCGGGCCAGCAACTGCACCTGGTACTGGCGCAAGCGGCTGCGCCGCTCGGCCGCATCAGGCCGGCCCTGCTCGAGCGACGGATCTTGCGTGCGCGTCGGCTCCATCTCAGGCGCTCAGCCCGGCAATACGCGCCAACAGCTGTGCTTCATCGACCGGCTTGACCAGGTAGTCGCGCGCGCCCTGGCGCAGGCCCCAGATGCGGTCGGTTTCCTGGTTCTTGGTGCTGCAGATAATGATGGGCACGTCGGCCAGGTCCGGGTCCTTGGCGATGGAGCGCGTGACCTGGAAGCCATTGGCGCCAGGCATGACGACGTCCATCAGGATCAGTTCCGGACGGTCGGCCTTGATTTTGGCCATGGCATCGTCGCCGTTTTCGGCAGTGGTCACGGTAAAGCCGTTGCGCTCGAGGATGGCGGTCAGGTAATAGCGCTCGGTAGGGGAATCGTCAACGATCAGGATTTTTTGAATGGCCACGGGGAAGTTCCAGATTAGAAAGGGGTCAAGACAGGCCGGCCGTATGCTCGCGCACCGCGGTCAGGAGGCTGTCTTTGCTGAAAGGTTTGGTGAGATAGGCGGATGCACCGACCATGGCGCCGCGCGCACGGTCGAACAGGCCGTCCTTGGAGGACAACATCAACACGGGTGTGGCATGGAATTTCGCGCTCTTCTTGATCAGGGCGCAGGTCTGGTAACCATCCAGGCGCGGCATCAGGATGTCGCACAGGATCAGCGCAGGCTGGTGGTCGTTGATTTTCGCGAGCGCGTCGAAGCCGTCCTCGGCCGTCACCACGTGGTAACCGGCCTGGCCCAGGAAGATCTCGGCAGAGCGCCGGATCGTACTGCTGTCATCGATGACCATGATCTTCAGGCCAGTCGGTTGCGGCGATGTCGTCATATTTGTTTCACTTCAGCAAGAACCAAGGAGGTTACCATACGGCAATCTGCTTGTGGTGCATGTGTTGTAGTAAATCAACTGACTTAGGGCAACAAACTGTCAAAAAAGTGAGATTTCGTTATATTCTGAAATCACCACCTGCGTGCACTGCACACGGGACAGGTTTAATGGTCATCTCGTGGCCCCGGCAAACGCCGGCGTCACATCCGCCCGAGGGTCAGATTTCTGTCATTTCGAAGTCGTCCTTGCGGGCGCCACATTCAGGGCAGGTCCAGTTCATCGGTACATCGGCCCAGCGCGTGCCGGGGGCGATGCCATCGTCCGGCGCACCGGTCGATTCATCGTATACCCAGCCGCAAATGAGGCACATCCAGGTTTGAAACGGCGCTGCTGCTTGTTCTGTACTACTCACGTGACGATCCTTGTATCTAGTAAAATGCCGAATCAGGTATCTTAATCCACCGGCCGTGCAAAACCAAACTGTTCCCCTCATTCTTACCTTTGGCGTGACCGATCCGGTCGGCGCCCTCGGCATCCAGGCCGACCAGGCCGTGTTCGGCGCGTTCGGCTGCCATGCGCTGACAGTGTCGACGGGCCTGTTAATCGCCGACACGGCGCGCGTGGACGACCTGCACGAAATGGACCCGGACTGGGTGGCCGACCAGGCGCGCGTCCTGCTGGAAGACATGCCGGTATCCGCCTTCAAGGTCGGCAGCATCGCCAGCATGGAACAGGCCACCGTGATTGCGGAAATCGTCTCCGACTACCCGGACGTGCCGCTGATCCTCGACCCTTTCCTGTCCAGCCTGCCCGACTCCGGCCTGGCCGACGACGACATGCTCAACGCCATCCGCTCGATCCTGGTGCCGCAGGCCACCGTGCTGGTATTGTCGCAAGTGGAGCTGGCGCGCATGGCCGAAACCTGGCGCGACGGTTCCGGCGACGGCATGCTGGCCGCCGACGTGGCCGAGATCACCGGCAGCGGCTGCAGCTTCGTGCTCGTCACGTGCACCGGCGGCACGGGCGGCCTGCCCTGCTCCAACACCTTGTATGACGCCGACGGCGTGGTGGCCAGCTGTGCCTGGCGCCACCTGCCCGGCAGTTTCCTTGGCGCCGGCAGCACGCTGTCGGCCGCCTTCTGCGCCCAGCTGGCCCTGGGCAAAACGCCCGCCGATGCCCTGCAGGCGGCGCACGACTACACCTGCACCGCCCTGGCCCACGCCCAGCGCCTCGGCATGGGCAAGCTGGTCCCGAACAAATACGCAGCCGCCGCACCATTACCGGCTTCTTCTGCCCTACTTTAAGCGACCATGAGCCAAGATTCCACTTCCCAGAACGACACCCTTTTCGCACGCGCCCAACTGACCACGCCGGGCGGCGTCAATTCCCCGGTCCGCGCGTTCCGCTCGGTGGGCGGCACACCCCGCTTCATCACCCGCGCCGAAGGCGCGTATTTCTACGACGCCGACGGCAAGCGCTACATCGACTACATCGGCTCGTGGGGCCCGGCCATCGTCGGCCACGCGCATCCGCAAGTGGTCAAGGCCGTGCAGGACGCCGCCGCCCGCGGCCTGTCGTTTGGCGCACCGACGCAAGGCGAAGTCGAGATGGCCGAGCTGTTGTGCAAACTGGTGCCGTCGATCGAGCAGGTGCGCCTGGTCTCGTCCGGCACCGAAGCGACCATGAGCGCCCTGCGCCTGGCGCGCGGCGCCACCGGCCGCGACAAGATCGTCAAGTTCGAAGGCTGCTACCACGGCCACGCCGATTCCCTGCTGGTGAAAGCCGGCAGCGGCCTGCTGACCTTCGGTAACCCGACCTCGGCCGGCGTGCCGGAAGATTTTGTGAAGCACACGCTGGTGTTGGATTACAACAACGTCGCCCAGCTGGAAGACGCGTTTGCCTCGATGGGCGACACCATCGCCTGCGTCATCGTCGAGCCCGTCGCCGGCAACATGAACCTGATCCGCGCCACGCCGGATTTTCTCCGCCGCATGCGCGAACTGTGCACCGAGCACGGCGCCATCCTGATTTTCGATGAAGTCATGAGCGGTTTCCGCGTCGCCCTCGGCGGCGCGCAGGAACTGTACGGCATCAAGCCGGATATCACCGCGCTGGGCAAGGTCATCGGCGGCGGCTTGCCGGTCGCCGCCTTCGGCGGCAGCGCCGCGCTGATGCACAATATGGCGCCGATCGGCCCGGTCTACCAGGCCGGCACGTTGTCCGGCAACCCGGTGGCAGTGGCCGCCGGCATGACCACGCTGGGCATCGTGCAGGAGCCGGGCTTCTATGAAAAATTATCCAGCCAGGCAGCCAAGCTGGTGGCGGGTTTGACCGCGGCGGCGAAAGAAGCCGGCGTCGTGTTCTGCGCCGATTCGGTGGGCGGCATGTTCGGCATGTACTTCAGCGCCAACGTCCCGTCGACCTACGGCCAGATGATGGCGGGCGACAAGGCGCGCTTCAACAGCTTCTTCCACGGCATGCTCGACGAAGGCGTGTACTTTGCGCCGGCAGCATTCGAAGCGGGGTTCGTATCGGCCGCGCACGACGATGCCGTCATTGCCGAGACGATCGAAGCAGCAAAGCGGGTGTTTGCGCGCATCGCGTAACACCCATACCCCACATGGGCCCGGCGCACGCCGGTCCCATGCATCCCAGAATCACCTCGCGCTTCAGCCCCCCTTAATCTTTCCAAAAAGCACCCGTGCTACACTCCGCGCCAACATGAAACTTCCCTCTACCACCCCACCCCCGGCGCACTGATTTCACCGATCAGCCGCGCCGCTTTGCGCAGGCTGCTTATGAAATTGCTCCGCCGTATCACCGACAACGCCACCCTCAAATCCCTCGGCCCCGGCCTCATCACGGGCGCAGCCGACGACGACCCTTCCGGCATCGCCACCTACTCGCAGGCCGGCGCGCAATTCGGTTTCAACACCCTGTGGACGCTGGTCCTGACGTACCCGTTCATGGTCGGCATCCAGCTCGTCTCGGCCCGCATCGGCCGCGTCACCGGCCTGGGCCTGGCCGCCAACATCCGCCGCGCCTACTCCCCATCCCTGCTGTACAGCATCGTCGCCCTGCTGCTGGTCGCCAACGTCATCAACATCGCCGCCGACATTGCGGCCATGGGCGAAGCGATGCGCCTGGTCACCGGCGTCGGTTCGGCGCACCTGTATTCGCTCGGCTTTGGCGTGCTGTGCCTGCTGCTGCAAGTGCTGATGCCGTACAGCCTGTACGTGCGCTACCTGAAATGGTTGACGATGGGCCTGCTCGCCTATGTCGCCACCGTGTTTGCCGTCCACATCCCCTGGGCAGAAGTGGCGCGGCGCACGGTGTGGCCCGACTTCACGTTTACCAGGGAATCGGTGGCGCTGATCGTGGCCATTTTCGGCACCACCATCAGCCCCTATCTGTTCTTCTGGCAGGCGTCGCAGGAAGTCGAAGAAATCCGCGCCGATGGCGCCACCCGCGCGCTGCGCAGCAAGCCCAAGGATGCGACCGCGCAGCTACGCCGCATCAAGACCGACACGCTGATCGGCATGGGTTTTTCCAACCTGGTCGCGTTCTTCATCATCCTGACGACC
>Ga0247816_10000638_pt1 | contig 19183 bp, 14 predicted proteins | sample UWRJL209509C1_FD_179930 | JGI IMG/M metagenome (GOLD analysis project Ga0247816, IMG submission 179930) | Plant litter microbial communities from Arlington Agricultural Research Station in Wisconsin, United States - UWRJ-L209-509C-1 | ecosystem: Environmental > Terrestrial > Plant litter >...
GGTAGCGATAGCGATAGCGATAGCGATAGCGATGATTATAGCGGCATGCGCGCCGCAAGCAAAAGCGCGGCCGGCACCGTCTGCAGCAGCCAAAAAAAACGGAGGCCGCAGCCTCCGTTCCATTTCATGTCACGCCGTTTCAGGCTTGCGACCGGCGGCGGCGAGCCACGAAGCCGATCAGTCCCAGGCCGACCAGCAGCATGCCATAGGTTTCCGGTTCCGGCACTGCCGCGATCGCCAGATTGCCGCTGTAGCTACCACCGGCAGGCGATGCCACATAACCATCGATTTTCAGGAAATAGCTGCCGGCGCTCAGCGGCGTGTTGCCCGATTGGAGTACCCAGGCCTGGTCCTGCAGCGTGTAGTTGACCAGGTCCAGCGCACCATGGAACAGGATGCCATTGGCATTACCCAGGCTCAGGCCGGTCAGGGTCAGACCAGAACCGGCGTTGGCCTTGAGCGACGTCGCCAAGGCGCTCAGGTCATTGCTGCCGGACAACGAGAACGTGTAGGTATCGCTAAAGAAATTGTGATCCGCACCGGCCAGTTGGCCCTGCTTCAGCGTAAATGAATTGATCAGGTCACTACTGGAATAGTCGAGCAGGTCCGCGGTGAGATCGACCGGTGCGTGGCTGATGTCGACCGGCGCCGCATGGGCAGCCAGACTGGTACCGGCAAACATGGCAGCAACAAACAGGGATTTAAAAAATTTTGTCATACGTTTCACCAAAAGTACGGCGGCCAGCCGAGGCTGGACGCAGGATGGAAATGAGAAGGGAGCAGCAGCGGCAACGCCGCGCTCAGCCAGCTTTCTGGCGGCGACGTGCCATGAAACCCAACAGGCCAAGGCCGGCGAGCAGCATCGCATAGGTGCCTGGCTCGGGCACTGCCGATACCAGACTGCCATTGGCGGTGAAGGTGCCGCCCGTGTTGGACACCACATTGCCGCTGACCTTCAGGTAGTAGTTGCCGGCGGCCAGATTCGCGTACGACAAGGACCAGCTATCCGTGGCACCGCTGGCCTTCTGCGTACCGTTCAGCACCAGCGCATTCGTGCCAGCGCTGTACAGGCCGAAACCTGTCAGGTTCAAGCCGTTTGCGGCACTGGTACTGACCGACGACAGCAGCATGTCCAGGTTGCTGGACTGGCCTACCGTAAAATTGAAAAGATCGTTAAAAAAGTTGCTTTTTTGATTGTTCTTGAATTTGTCGCCAAAGGCCAACGATCCGCCCGTGGTCAGCGTGACGGCGCCCGGAGTCGAACTGATATCGACCGGCGCGGCCATCGCTACCTGAGAAAACAGGGTGGCACCGGCAAAGACCATGGCGGCGAGCGCCAAGCTAGTATTTTTCTTCATGCATTCCACCAAACGTTGTATGGATGCCTGGACATCCGGATAATGAATTTGAACCGGGAGGATCCCGACTGAACTGACAAATTGCATCATAGCATAAAGTAATTTTTCTTGTTAACGATATTTTAATAAACAGTTACTTTATAACATCATTCCATGAGGCACTATTTCTCTGCAAATTGCCGCGATGATCATGTGCGCTGGTAAACATCTTCGAGCCGGACGATATCGTCTTCGCCGAGATAGCTGCCCGATTGCACCTCGATCAGGTGCAGCGGCAATTTGCCCGGATTTTCGAGGCGATGGGTCATGCCGATCGGGATATAGGTCGATTCATTTTCCGTCAATAGTGTGACTGTTTCACCACAGGTCACGCTGGCCGTGCCACTGACCACCACCCAATGCTCGGCTCGGTGATGATGCATCTGCAGCGAGAGCTTGCCCCCCGGGTTGACGGTAATGCGCTTGACTTGGAAGCGCTCGCCCAGATCGATGCCTTCATAACTGCCCCATGGGCGGTAGACCTTCCGGTGCTGCACATGTTCCGTGCGGCCTTGCTGCTTCAGGTGGTCGACCACCTGCTTGACGCGCTGCACCTGATCCTTGTGCGCCACCAGCACCGCGTCATCGGTTTCCACCACCACCAGATCCTGCACGCCCAGCACGGCCACCATGCGACGCTCCGCACGCACCAGACAGTTGCTGACCCCGTCGAGGTACACATCGCCACGCACCACGTTGCCATCGGCATCGCCCGTCTGCACCGCCTTGAGCGCGGACCAGGAACCGACATCGCTCCAGCCGATTGCCGCCGGCAACACCACCGCATGCGCGGTGTGTTCCATGACGGCATAGTCGATCGAGTCGGACGCGCAGCCGGTGAATGCCTGCTCGTCCAGCCGGCAAAAATCGAGGTCGCGATGCCCTGCCCGCACGGCCGTCACGCAGGCGTCGCGCATGGCTGGCTGAAACTGGCCCAGTTCGTCCAGATAGCACCCGGCGCGGAACAGGAACATGCCGCTGTTCCAAAAATAATGACCTTCAACCAGAAACGACAGCGCCGTGGCCAGATCCGGTTTTTCCACGAAGCGCTCGACCCGGCAGGCGCCCCGTCCCGGTGCCACTGATGCGCCACCGCGAATGTAGCCGTAGCCCGTCTCCGGACCGGTGGGCACAATGCCGAAGGTGGCCAGCGCCCCCTCCTGGGCCAGCAATGCTGCCTCGGCAATCACTTGATGAAAAGCAGCCACGTCGGCGATGACATGGTCGGCAGGCAGCACCAGCATCAGCGCCTCGGGGTCGATGCCAAGCAGATACTGCGCCGCCACCGCCACGGCTGGCGCTGTATTGCGGCCCACCGGTTCGAGCAGAATGCCCAGGGGTGCCAGCTTGATTTCGCGCAACTGCTCGGCCACCATGAAGCGGTGCTCATTGCCGCACACCACCAGCGGCGGCATGATCTGGCCGGCGTCTTGCGGCAGGCTCTGCACGCGCAGCGCCGTCTCCTGCAGCATGGTCTTGTCGCCGACCAGCGGCAGCAATTGCTTGGGCAACACGGCACGCGACAGTGGCCACAAACGGGTACCGGAGCCGCCGGACAGAATGACAGGATAAATTTTCACGTGTTCACCTGGTTGGCACGGAGGTCATTAAAGACTTCCGCTTCGGCTTCATGGCGGCGACGCTTGCGGCGGTCGCGTGCGTTCCCCCAGGCATCGGGATCATATTCGGAAACGTGGCGCATTTCGCCGTCGCGATCAACGCTGTAATCCTTGAAGACAATCATTTCATCGAGCACCACGCCGGGCAGCACGCGCGTATATTCGAACAGCACGCTGCGCACCACTTCGGCACCCGCGCAGACATGGCTGCCATGACCTATCCACGTGGGGCCGATGATGGTTGCGCCCGCTTCGATGCGGCTGCCGGAACCGATGTATACCGGTCCTTCGATACGCGTGCCACCGTTCCAGTCGATGCTGGTATTTAAGCCCACCCAAAGCCCGTCATCGATCTGGATGCCAGGTACATCGAGTTGTGCCACTTCGCCCATCAGCACGCTTTGCAGCACTTCCCAGTAATCCTTGACGCTGCCGATGTCGATCCAGTTGTACTGGCGCTTTTGCGCGAAGAACGGCAAGCCTTTTTCCACAAGCAGTGGAAACAGTTCCGAACCGATATCGAACGGGCGGTCGGTAGGGATCAGTTCCAGCACGGCGGGTTCGAAAATATAAATACCCGTGCTGACGCAATTCGACAGCGCCGCTTCCTGCGGCGGCTTTTCCTGGAAGGCGCGGATGCGTCCGTCGTCATCGCTGACCACCACGCCATAACTCGACACCTTGTCCCACGGTACTTCCAGCGTGATGACGGACGCCATCGCACCCTTTCGGCGATGTTCGAACAAGGCCGATTTCAAATCCAGATCGATCAGCGCATCGCCGCACAGCACTATGGTGGTCTCATCGAAAAAACCACCAAATTCCTGGATCTTTTTCATGCCGCCGGCCGAACCCAGCGGCTGCGGCACAACCTCGCCGCTGTCATTGGTATAGCCTTCGAACGAGTAACCGATCTGTACGCCGAACTGATGGCCTTCGCCAAAATATTCTTCGATTTTTTCGTGCAGATAGCTGACGTTGACCATGATTTCGGTCACGCCGTAACGGGCCAGGTGTTCCACCAGATAAGCCATCACTGGCTTGCCGAGTATCGGGATCATCGGCTTGGGTAAATCATAGGTCAGGGGCCGCACCCGCGTGCCCTTGCCTGCAGCTAAAATCATTGCTTTCATTGTCAGGCCAGCTCCATCAGTAAAAGGGGCAGGACACGCCAGTCGGCTTACTGGCGATCCTTGTGCAAGGACATGCGCGCGTCCGGCACCGTGCCGGCCGGAACGGCCTCGGGGAACAGGCGCGCATACGCAGCCAGCAACTTCGGCGCTTCATATTCCCATTCCAGCTCATTGATCACGCGGTGGCGGCCGAATGCTCCCATCTGCTCGCGCCGCACCGGGTCATCGAGCAGTTCGACAATCTTGTTCGCCATGTCAATCGGGTCATTCTTCAGGGCATACAGCGACGCTTGCTGTGCCGACACCTTGCCTTCGACCAGGTCAAACTGCACGATGGGCTTGCCGAGAGCCATGTACTCCATGATCTTGTTCATGGTCGACTTGTCATTCATGTCGTTAGCCACGTCCGGATTGACGCATACGTCCGAGGTATTGAGCATTTCCAGCAGTTCCTGGTCCGGCACTCGTCCTGTAAATGTCACGTATTCGGCAATGCCCATCTGCTGCGCCATCTGCTTCATTTGTTCCAGCGAGGTGCCGCCGCCGACCAGGCCGAACTGCACGTCCTGGCGCCCCAGCGTCTGCACGATATATTGCGCCGCCTGCAGCAGCAGGTCGATGCCCTCCTGCGCGCCCATTACGCCCACATAGCCGACCAGGTAGGCGCGTCCTTTTTTCAGGGCCGGCACCGGCGGCAGCACGCGCAGGCGGTCGAGCTTGGGACCGCTGCGCACCACGTACACGTCTTCCGGCTTCATGCCGCCGCGTTCGATGGCGATCTTCTTGTACGACTCGTTGGTGGCGATCGACACGTCGGCGCTCTGGAACGACCAGCGCTCGAACAGCACCATCAGCTTGTAGAAAAAGTCGCGCCGGCCGAACTTGGCCTCGTACAGTTCCGGGTTGATGTCGTGATGGTCGAACAAAAAGCGCTTGCCCATCGTCAGCTTGAAAAAGCCGCCGATCAGGAACAGCAGGTCGGGCGGATTGCAGGCGTGGATGACATCGAAGCCGCGCGCGAAATGCACCTTCCACGCCAGGCGGAAGGTGTGGAACAGCGCCAGTGAATACTCCACCAGGTAGCCCTTGGCGCCTTCGGCTTCCAGCGGCAGGTTGTAGCGGTAAATATGGATGCCGTCGATCGCCTCATGGCGCGACTCATAGCCCTTGCCGGTCGGGCAGATGATCGACACCTCATAGCCGTTCGCATGCAGCGTGGTCGCTTCCTGCCACACGCGCCGGTCGAACGGCGACGGCAGGTTTTCAACCAGGATCAGGACACGGCGCGGCTTGCCGGCCACGCCTGCGGTATTACCAGCAGATGCCGTCATATTGTTCTCCACTTTGCTCTTGGCTGATGCGCACCAAATCGACGATGTGCTGATGCGGCTTGAGGCTGCCAGGTACGGTCTTGAACTCGGCTGCGCCGTTGCCGATCACGATGGTCTCGGCAAAGTCGAGCACTTCCTGCATTGAAGTGACCATCAGCTTGGAGATATGTGGAATATGGTTCAGGATGTAATCCTGGTTGGCGCCCGTCAGCGCGGCCAGATTGACGTTCTTGTCGTACAGTTTCAGGTCATAGCCCTTGCCCAGCAGGTACTCGATCACGTCCACCAGCGGTGACTCGCGCAAGTCGTCGGTGCCGGCCTTGAATGAAAAACCGAGGATGCCGATCTTGCGGGCACCCTTGTCGACGATCATCTTGACACCCTTTTCCACCTGACGCTGGTTCGATGGCAGGATCGAATTGAGCAGCGGCAAATCGAGGTCCAGGCTGCGCGCCTTGTAGGTCAGCGCGCGCACGTCTTTCGGCAGGCAGGAGCCGCCAAACGCGAAGCCCGGCTTCATGTAGTACGGCGACAGGTTCAGCTTGGTATCCTGGCAGAAGATCTCCATCACCTTGTGGCCGTCGATGCCGACCGCCTTGCAGATATTGCCGATCTCGTTGGCGAACGCCACTTTCACTGCGTGCCAGGTGTTGTCGGTGTATTTGACCATCTCGGCCGTTTCCACGTCGGTGCGCACCAGCGGAGCGTCCATCTTTTCATACAGCTGCACCAGCAAGGCGCCGGCCTTTTCGTCGGACTCGCCGATCACGGTTTTCGGCGGATTGTAGTAGTCGTAGACGGCCGTGCCTTCACGCAAAAATTCCGGGTTGTTGCACACACCGAAATCGACGCCGGCCACCTTCCCCGATGCCGCTTCCAGGGTCGGGATCACCAGCGAGCGCATCGAGCCGGGCAGCATGGTCGAACGTGCCACCACCACGTGAAAGGTGTCCTTGTCGGCGATGGCGGAACCGATTTCCTGGCACACCTTGCGCACATGGCTCAGGTCCAGGTTGCCATTCAGCTGCGATGGCGTGCCAACGCAGATCAGTGACATGTCCGAGCCGAACACGGCGTCGCGCACGTCGGCGGTGGCGCGCAGGTGGCCGCTCTTCACCGTGGCGGCGATCATCTCGCCGATATCCTTCTCGATGATCGGGGTGGTGCCCTGGTTGATCAGGTCGACCTTGGTCTTGTTCGGGTCGACGCCGATCACCTCGTGTCCATCACTTGCCAGGCAACCGGCCGACACCGCACCCACGTAGCCCAGGCCAAATATGCTGATTTTCATTTTTTCCTCTTTTTTACAGGTCAGAAGTATTCAATTCCAGGCGAAACACAGTTTGCAGCCTGGTCGATCCATGCAGTCGTGCGCGCCACACCAGGGTGGGCGCCGCCTGCTTTTCATCAAAACGGTGCGAGATCCAGCCCAGTACCGGCTCTTCGCTGGCGCACACCACCTGCGTCATCGCGCCATGCAAGGCCGGCAGTTGTACCTCCATCACGAAGGCGGCGCCCTGCACCTGCAGGCGATCACCATCGAGTTGCAAACGGCAGCGAGGATCGAAATGCCAGAACAGCTCGATCTCGTGCGCGCCCTGGCATTCGAGCACGTCGTCGACCACGATCGTCTGCGCGCCGGGCGTAACGTTCACCTCGCGCCGGTGCAGCAGCGGGTCGTCGAGGCGCAGGTAGCCGTCATGGCTGGCGCTCCAGCGCTGGCCCCGGGTATCGTCGCACCAGGATAGGCAGCGTGCCTGCGCCTTGCGCAGCCACAGGAAGTTGCCGCCGGACTCAGACTGGTCCCGGCCGTCGATGCGCACAGTATTGTGCGCACTGGTGCCACGGAAATAATCGCGCCACCGCTTCTGTGTGTGGTAGGCATAGGTGCCCGGATCGATCAGCACTGCCTGGCCGGCCACAGACAGCGTCAATGCCAGCGCATCGGCATGACCGTGGGCGGCGATGCCCAGGTAGCCGAGCGGGCCCGCATCGGCAATCAGCCGCACTTCGCTGGGGGTATCGAACCGCGCCCCCATGATGTGATAGCCGCCCTGCGGAAAACAGCGCGGCAGCGGCGCCACCGCCGCCGTGGCCAGGGCATCGAAGGCACGACGGCCCGCATCGCCCAGCAGCCACGCGCTCTTGTCGTCAAAATACCCGGCCTTGCGCCGGAAGTCGGAGCGACCGAACAGCGCCGCACCGGACGCCAGCAGCGCGCAATACGGATTGGCGCCGGGCGACTTGTCCCAGTTCGCCAGCTGTGCGTCGTCGGCGTCGCCGATCATCGGCACCTGGCCCGCCACGTTGAGCATGGCGGCAATAAATTCCAGCATCGATTCCAGGCGCTGCAGGAATGCCGCGGAACGGGGCCGGCCGTTGGCCCGCCCCACCAGCACGCACAGCAGCATCTCGTCGGCCACCGTGTGCTGATAATAGATCGCCTGTTCACGGTTGACGCCGTCTTCGCCATTCTGCTTGAGCGCTTCGGCTTCCAGCTCCGCTTCCGTTTGCGCCAGCCAGTCGGCGCTTTCCGGCCAGCAAGGCCAGGTCAGCGCGGCCACATGCAAGCCCGTCAGCTCGCCAAACAGATGGTTGTTGGCCGACGAGTGTCGCGAGAAATGGCCGGCGATGAAATGACAATGTTGATAAATGCTGTCAAGCCAGCGCTGCAGAAACACCTGGCCGTCGGCGCTCTGGAACAGCGGACTGTCGATACCACCCAGCAAATGCCACGCATGCGACCAGCTGACCAGGCGCAAGGCCAGTTCCAGCGCGCTGCTCCAGTTCGGTCCCAGCGGATACGGGCATTGCTGCCACCACGACTCGAGCAGGGTTTGCACGGCGCGGGCATGGCGCAGCTCGCCGCCCAGACGATACGCCATCGCCAGGTCGCTCACCGCAAGGTGGCGATTAGGTTCCCACAGGCATTTGATGTCACCCACGACTGTTTCATCGCGATAGTTAAGCAGCTTGCCAAAGCCCAGCGGCGCCACAGTGCCAGTTTTCGGATCGCGGTTCCATACCGGAGGAAAGCCCAGTTCGGCATCGCGCAGCGCGAACACGTCGCCGCGGCCCGCCAGGATGCGCTCGGCCGCCGCCAGGTGCGGCGCGCTGTCGGCGGGCAATCCCAGCCACGACACGCCAAAGCGCTGGCGCGAGGCCGGCGGCGGCATGTGCGCAAGACCCATGCCACGTGCCTGCAGGCGCTGCTGCACGGCGTCGCGCACGCGGTGCGCCACTTCCGGCAGGCCCATGGCGCGCAGGCGGTTCAGTTTCCAGGACAAATTAGCAAGCATGACGACGACTCACAGATACTGGCGATGCCAGATTTCCAGCGTCAGCAAGCTCCACAGCAGCTTCTCGTGGTTCTGCCGTCCACCGACATGTTCGGCCAGCACCTGCAGCAACGCCTGCGCATGGTAGTAGTGGCGCGTGCGCGACGAGGCGCCAGTCAGGTGTTCGTACAGATAATCTTTCATCGGGCCGCGGAACCATTCGTTGACGGGCACGCGGAAACCCACTTTCGGGCGTTCCAGGATGGCTTGCGGCAGCAGCTGCTTCATCGCTTCGCGCAAGATCCATTTGGTGGTGCGGCCGCGCACCCGGTAGTCGTCGGGCAAGCTCGATACGAAGGCCGCCAGTTCATGGTCCATGAACGGCATCCGCGCTTCGAGCGAGGCGGCCATCGTCATGCGGTCGCCGCGTTCGAGCAGGTTGTCGGGCAGCCAGCTCAACTGGTCGAAGCACAGGATGCGGCGCAAGGCGCTGTTGTCACCACTGCCGCAGCCCAGATCCGACGCGTGCCGGCGTGCCGGCGCCGGCATGGCCACCAGGCGCGCGCGTTCCTGATCGGACATCATACCGAACCATCGCGGCATGCGTTCGTCAAACATCTCCAGCCCCAGGTTGACAATGGCCGTCTTGGCGCGCCGGAATCGGTATGGCAAGGCGCCGATAGCGGGTTCGATCAGGCTGCGGCGCAAGACGCCGGGCAGTTGCTGATAGCTGCCGGCGTAACGCTCATAGACATGCTTGGGGTAGCCGCCCAGGATTTCGTCGGAGCCTTCGCCCGTCAGGACCATCTTGACCGTCTTGCGCGACTCCCTTGCCAGCAGATAGATGGGAATATCGGACGGCTCGGCCACCGGAGCGTCGCGAAAACGCACCAGATCGGGCAGCAACTCGATCACCTGGTCAACCGACACTTCCAGCTCATGGTGATCGGTGCTGAACTGGCGCGCGATGTCGGCGGCATACGCCAGCTCGCTGAAGCCGCCTTCCTTGAAACCCACCGAAAACGTCTTGACCGGCATGTCCGTATGGCGCGACATCAGGGCCACCACGGCCGATGAATCGATGCCGCCGGACAGGAAGGCGCCGAATGGCACATCCGAAATCATGCGGATGCGTACCGACTCGTCTAGCTTGTCAAGAAAGGTGGCGACGGGATCGGCAGGCAGCGGCGCAGGCACGCGCGGCCGGCTGTCGGCGGGCGTGAAATACACCTGCTCGCGCAGCGTGCCGCGCTCCCACGTCAGGGTCGACCCCGGTGCCAGCTTGCGGATGCCCTGGAACAAGGTGGCCGGACCTGGCACGTAGCGGTAGGCAAAATAATCCCACACAGCCGCTTCATTGGCCTGCGCGGCGACGCCGGGAAAGGCAAGCAAGGCCTTGATCTCCGACGCGAACAGCAGCTGACCGTCGTGCTCGCACAGGAATAGCGGTTTCTTGCCGAACGGATCGCGCGCGATGAACAGGCGGCCGTGACGCGCATCCCATATGGCGAAGGCAAACATGCCGCGAAAATGGCGCACGCAGTCCTCCCCCCATTGCACATAGGCATGCACGATGGTTTCCGTGTCGGACGCGGTCCTGAACGTATGACCGAATCCGATCAGCTGCTCGCGCAAGGATTGAAAATTGTAGATTTCGCCATTGAATACGACTTGCACCGTACCATCCTCGTTGCCGAGCGGCTGGTGGCCGGTGGCGATGTCGATGATCGACAGACGCTGGTGCACCAGGCCGATATGGTGCCGGCGGTCAGCCGTCGATGCTTCCAGATAGCCTGTATCGTCCGGACCGCGATGAGCGATTGCCTGCGCCATCCGGTCGAGCATGGGGCGTAGTGGTCCCGATGTCTCATTCAGTACAAATCCCGCAATACCGCACATGCTTGACGACCCTTAAAAAATTAGCGTAGCAAACCGCGATATGCCCGGCGGAAATCAGCCGCCAGACGTTCAACAGAATAATGTTCGACAGCACGTGCGCGGCACGCCGCGCCCATGCGCCGCAGGCATGCCCGGTCGCGGTCGAGTCGCATGATCGCCTCGGCCAGTTGTTCGCTGGCCTGTGGTGCGACAAACAGGCCATGCACGCCGTCCTGCATCACATCGGGAATAGCGCCGACGGCGCAAATAAGCGGAACCGTGCGCGCCGCCATGCTTTCCAGCAAGGAATAAGGCAAACCTTCCCGATGATAAGTGGGAAAAGCGAAGACGTCTGCATCGCGCCATACCGCAGCCTTCTGCGCACCGAATACCGCTCCGGCGAACGTGACGATCCCATCCAGCCCGCGCGCCGTGACCAATGCCCTCAGGCGCATCTCGTCGGGCCCACCGCCGGCTATCACCAGACGCAACACCGTCCCAGCGCTGGCGGCAATGGCCACCGCGTCCACAATCTCGAAGATGCCCTTGTTCTCGGCAAGCCGTCCGACATAGGCCACCGCAAGCGGCGCCACATCCGGCGCTGCGCGCACCGCTACATCAGGTCCGATGTCTATCGCATTCGGAACGACTTCCAGCTTCAAGGCCGGCTCGAAGCGCTGATAAGCCTCCAGTTCCTCCTCTGCCAGCAACAGCACGCCGTCGGCACTGCGCAGCACTGTGCGCAGCAAGGCGGTTCGCAGCGGCTGCCCCTCAAAAAACTGCTGCGGCAGCGCTCCGCCATGCACCTGATACAACACCTTCTTGCCCATCAGTTTGGCGATCGCCAGGTAGACGATATCACGCCAATAGCTCTTCGGTTCAAGTGAGGTATTCAAATGAACAATCGTCGGACGCTCTTTCAGCAGTGCTGCGATGAACTGGACAGGACTTGACAGGAAGCGCCATAGCTTGGCTGACATGGATTCCGCCCTGCCCTCGCTGCCGACCTGGAAGTGCACGAAACGGAACTCCTGAGGCAGCGTGGATTGCAGCAACTGATTCAGATGGGTGCTGACCCCACTGACAGCGCCCAGGGATGGCCCAAGCAACAATATAGTAATCATATCTGCGAGTATAGTTTATTACTTGTCAACAAGGTTAACAAAAAAACGATATTTTTCATAATTTATTTTCTTCAGCAACAAATAAACTTGGTCAACATCGAATTTGATTTCCACCAAGAACTTATTTAGTAAAAATAGTTACCTTGAAAAACTATTTTTAAAACACAAAAACTTACCATAGGACACTTTCTTCAGAGGAGGAAAGAACAGAAATCGTTGTCCCTGAGCAACCAGCAGTTACCTGCACACATGCTAAACTAGCTGCATCTGAGCCTGATCAAACAAGCCGGGAATAGTCTTTCATGACGCTTGACAAGAGCTTTTTTTGGTAAAATTGCAATACCACCATCTAACAAGTGCCATTCCGCCAGACGGTACATGCAAGCTGATTCCCAGCATAGTGCTCGACATCCACATGAAGGAGTTACGATGAAAACAGAGATACGCTTTCTTGCCTGCACCCTGGCTGCCGTGCTGGGGACAAGCGCCACGCCCAGCTATGCCGACTGGGCTGAATCAAAAGAACCTCTGGTCATTCGTCCCGCTCCCGCGCGCATGGATGCCCAAGCACAAAATCCGCCTTCGTTTACCTGGGCGCGCTACCCTGTATACCCGAAACCTGCAGGCTATGTGCTGGAGGTAACTTCGGCAACAGGAGTCATTAGCCGTTATAACACGCCGCGCAATTTTTTCTTGCCAGCAAAAGCATTTGCCGCGGGCAACTATACCTGGCGTGTCCGGCCTAACAACAATAATGACTGGTCCACGCCGCGCGGCTTCACCATCACGGCCGCCTCGAACAAATTCGAAGTGCCGGAAACTACCGAGCTGAGAGCGGCGATCCTGAAGCACGGGCGCTCACGGCAGTTGCCGCCCTCTTTCCTGCCGTATGCTTCTTGGACCGACAAGATGAAGACGGACCGTGGCGCGGCATACAAGGCGCTGACCACCGATGTCACCACCGGCATGGCGCTGGCCTCCGTCGGCGACAGCCTGTGGCCATCGATGAAAACCCTGCAAGGCGCGGCATTGAGCACGGCCGTCTATAACACCAGGGTCAGTGTGTTTGCGATCACGCATCAACTGGAAGCGGCGGCGTTGCTGTATCGCCTCACGGGTGAAGCGCGTTATCTGACCGAGGCAAAAAAACGTGGCGAGGAACTGGTCTCGCTCAATCCGGATGGCAACACCGGTTATGAATACAGTGATTCCGTTCACCGCGCCATTACGCTGAGTCTGGCGAAAGGCACGGATTTCCTGTGGAATTCGCTGGAACCGGAACGCCGCGCACGCTGGCAGGCCATGGTCGTCAGGCGCGCCGGCACCATGTACACCGATCTGTCCAGTTATGACGGTCGCATGGATGAGTATCCTTACGATTCCCATGGTGCCGTCGCGCTCGGTTATCTGGCCTTGATCTCGAGCCTGGTGCTGGATGACAGCGTGCCTGCCGCAGACGCCTGGTTCGAGTTTTCTGCACGCGCTTATTACAATGCCGTATTTGTCTGGAGCGGTCCGGAAGGCGGCTATGCGGCCGGCACCCCTTACGGCCTGTATGAAGCGGCCGCTTCGCTACAAGTGTGGGGTCCGCTCAAGGAAGCCACCGGCGTGAACCTGTACGACAAGCCATGGGCAGTGGGCTTTGCGCGCATGTTTGCTCATTTCCTGCCGCCGGGTACGCCAGGATTCGTTTTTGGCGACCAGCATGAACTGAAAATTGATTTTTCCGTGCTGAAATCATTTGCCTCCCGTGTGCAAAACCCGAACGCCGCCTGGTACGCCAATCAGCTCAGCGGAAGCGAAGACCCGCTGATTCAGCTGGTCTCGGAGTATCCGTTGCCAGTGACCAAGGTGACCAATCCGACGCCGCCGCCGAATGCCGCGATCTATCCCAGCATCGGATGGGCAGCGATGCACTCCGACCTGGCAAATCCTCTGCGCACCTCGGTCTACTTCAAGTCCAGCCCTTACGGCGCCTATAACCACAGCCATGGCGACCAGAACACGATCGTGGTCGACAGCGGCGGACGCCGACTGCTTTCGGAAGCGGGCTATCAGGACTACTATTACTCGCCGCTGAGCGTGTCGTGGTACCGCCAGACCAAGGCACACAATGGCATCACATTCGATGGTGGCGTGGGGCAGATCGCGGAAGGCCGCGACAATATCACCCGCAACGGCAGCATTACCGCCTTTTCCACCACGGCCGCGAGCGATTATGTGGAAGGCGATGCAACGCCGGCCTACGGCGCCCAGCTGACGTCGGCCATCCGCAAACTGTGGTACTTGCGTTCGAGCAATGTCATCGTCGTGCTCGACAAGCTGGTGTCGCCGACGGCGCGCGTGTTCGAGTGGAATCTGCACGCACCGACCGCCATTGCCACCGAGAGCAGCAGTGCGGTGAAGATTGTCAATGGCAATAGCAGCCTGTGCATTTCGGCGCTGCCGACGACCCCCGAGAAATATGTGAAGATCACGGCACCGGCCAATCCATATGCCAAGACCGAGGATCATGGCGCCTTTACCAAGACAAGCGCCGGTAAGTCAGCCGAATTTTTGATGGTGCTCGATGTGGACTGCAAACGCCCTGCCATCAAGCTCACCCCGACCGCAACTGGCCGCACCTTGCAGATAGGAAGCCAAGTCGTGACACTGCCGAAATAAGTTGTCAACAGCAGGTGATCGAGTACGACAACTAATATCTTTTAAGCAGTAAAATGGCAACCATGATAACATCATGGTTGCCATTTTTGCATTTATGGCAACGTTTCCGCTACTGAACTTTATCTTTGGATCACGCCTTTGAAAATCCTCCAATTTGTTCCCGAAGCCTTGCCCACTTACCGTGCGGATGTCACGGCGCTGTTTGCAAAATATCTGCCACGCCATGGCATCGACTCTAGTATTGTCGGCAAGACGGAAAATGCGCCTGAAGTTGCTCAGGGTTTCCAACAAGTCATACGTGGCCCCTACTTCAAAAGCCATGCGCTGCGCGAATTGGCCTTTTTCTGGACCTGCCTGCGGACGCTGCTGACAGCGGACAAACGCCACTACGATCTGATCCAGGTCCGCGACATGGTGCCCATCGGCCTGCTGGGATTGCTCATTGCCCGCGCCAAGGGCATTCCGTTTGTGTACTGGCTTTCTTTCCTCATGTGCGAAGCGCGCATCGAGAATGCGCAAGCCCATGCGGGCGAGCGCGGCCGCGTGCGCAATCGGCTCAAGCTGGCGAAAGGCCTGGTCGAGCGCGCCATTTTGTATCGCTTTGTGCTGCCCCGTGCGCAGCATGTCTTTGTCCAGAGCGACGCGATGCTGGAGCACGTGGCGGCACACGGCATCCGTGCGGAGAAAATGAGCGCCGTGCCGATGGGCGTCGACATGGAATTATTCAATGCCGCACACCTGGCCTCCCGCCGCCTCGACGGCTGGGATGGGGTGCCGCTGCTGTCCTATCTGGGAACACTGAACCATGCCCGCAAACTCGAACACGTCATCGATGCCCTGCTGCTGGTACGCCAGAGCGTGCCCGATGCCCGCCTGCTGCTGATCGGTGAAGCGAGCACGGCGGGTGGCGCCGACGGACTGCTCGCGCATGCTGCCGCGCTCGGCCTGGCATCGGCCGTCAAGATTACGGGCTGGCTGCCGTCCTCCGAGGCATGGGCCTTGCTGGCCAGCGCCGATGTGGCCATTTCCTATGTACCGCGCAATACACTGTTCGATGTTAGCTCGCCCACCAAGCTCCTCGAATACCTGGCATTGGCCATTCCTGCGGTCGGCAACGATATTCCGGACCAGGCCTTCGTGCTGCGCGAAAGTGCCGCCGGGTGGCTGACTGCCAGTACTGCCGAGGCGATGGCGACCGCGATATGCGCCATTCTGCAAGCCCCTGCGGCGGCCCGCCAGCGCGCAGCCAGCGGCCCATCGTTCATCGAACAACACCGCAGCTATCGCGTCCTGAGCGCACAGCTGGCGGCACGGTACGCAACGCTGGCACGCTGAGTGTGCCGTCGTCCGTTCTCTTTGCGACAGGAATCTACCGCCATGCCCAATGCCATCGTCTTTTACCGTATCGCCCGCTGGTTTTACGTCAGAAATATCCCCGTCATCCCCAGTTTGTTCCAGCTGCTCATTTTCTTGGTCTATAACTCTAAGGTGCCGCCCACGGCCGATATCGGCAAAGGCAGCTATCTGATCTGCAAAGGCATCGCCACCGTCATCATTGATGGTGCACGGATCGGCAGCGGGTGCCGGATCGGCATCGGTGTGCGGATCATCGGCAAGGGACCGTACAAGAACGTGCCGTACATCGGCGATCAGGTCTTCATGGGCGCCGGCTCAGTCATCGCCGGCCCGGTCATTATTGGCGACCGGGTCATCATCGCACCGAATGCGGTAGTGACCAAAAGCGTGCCGGCCGGCGCCATCGTGGGAGGCGTACCTGCCAAAATCATCGGCAGGGTGGACCAGCTTGACTACGACATTCTGGCCAACCAGGCCGATCTTGAAGGGCACGCGGAGTACCTGAGCTAGCCACTCACGGACCCAAGCTGGCGCGCAATCTCGGCATGAAACGCCCGTTCCACCTGTTCGTAGGAATAGCTGCCCATGTCGTTGGCGATAGCCGCGGCGGCAGTTCGATAGCGACCATAGTGGGTACACATGTCGATAATCCCCTCGAACAGCGAATCTGCCTCGTAGTCGACCAGCACGGCGCTGGCCCCGGCATAATCGGTATGCGTCACGATCCGGTTGCAGATCATGGGCAAGCCGGCGGCCATGTACTCGAATATCTTTTGTGGCGGGGAGGCACGATAAAAAATATTCGATTCCAGCAGGGACAGCCCCGCATCCATGCGGCCATAGCTGGCGATCACTTCCGCGTAGGGCATGGCCGGCAACAGATGCAGCACCGTCCGCAAGGCCGGTTCGTCCACCAGCAGCCGCTCAAGCATGGCATCGCGACAGCCGATCAGGTGAAACTCCACCGCGGTCTGCTCGCACAGGATTCTCCTGGCACAGGAAGCAATCAATTCCATGCCGCGTCCCTGCCCGCCGGAACCGGCATAGACGATGCGTAGCGGCACCGGCAACGCAGCCAGAGGCGCGCGCGGCGCATACAGTTGCAGGTCCACCCCCATCGGAATGGTCAGCACGCGCCGCACCAAGGGCTGATACAGCTGCTCCAGCTGGCGCGAGATGCTGCTCAGCGATGACACCTTTTTCAAGCCGCGAAAAAACACCTGCCGCTTCAATGCCGCGACCAGCTTCTTTTTCCCTGCCAGCGAGGCGGGATCGCCAAAGTGTTGCAGATAATGGGTGGGCGCGTACGCGATCACCGGGCGGCGCGGTGCGGTGAAGGCAAACAGCATCAGCGCGGGGACGCCGATCACGTAGATGAAATCATAATCGACCGGCAGTTTGTGCACCGCAGCAGCGGCCTTGACCGCAAACAGCAACGGGTTGCGCGACGCCACGCGCATGATGTGCGGCATGTCGACGCCGATGTCGCCGGAGGAAATGAGGGCGCTGATCCGATAGCGCCGGCGCAGGAACTCGAAGCGCGCCATCTGGTCGGGGAAGCGCGGCAGCTGTGCCTCTGGCAGATAGACAATCAGCAGGCATTTTGGGCTGGATTCAGAATGCAACGGTGAGCCTCCAGTCCGGCCGCCTTCTCAGTTTGTTGCGGATCCGCTCCACCAGACTGGTTTCCTTGTCAAAGCTCCAGGACATGGCGTAGTGGTGGATGCCCAAGGTCTGCGCGCCGACATCCTCGTACATCAGTTGGCCGGCATTGCGCGCATTGCCGTCGTCAAAGGGATTGAAGGGGAAAAAGACCTGACTGGGCAGGACATCGCAACCCCGCATGCCCACCTGCTCCATGCCTTGCTTCAAGATCCTGGGCGAGGTGGCAAACTTGCGCAAGGCGGTAAGACGGCCAAGCACTATTTGTCGGCTGGCATCAATGGCGGGATGGGCGGCCGGCGCGGCAATGAAAGCGGTGCCGATGATCTCGGCGCTTTCATATGCCGCAAGCAAGGCTTCTTTCCCCAGCAGGCCGTCTAGCGTCCGGATCAGCTCGACATCCGTGTCGAGATAAATGCCGCCATGCCGGTGCAGCACGTCGAAACGCACCCAATCGGACACGAACGCCCATTTTTTCTGCTTGATCGCTTGCCGACAATATTCGTTATCGATGTCGGAATTGCTCTCGTTCCACATGATCAGTTCGTAATCGGGACACAGGCGCTGCCAGGAGGCGATGCAGCGCTGATTCAGGACCGACATGGAATTATCGCCAAACCAGCAATAATGAATTTTCTTGGGGATCATACGTAGCTACCTCTTTCTTTTAGCAGGAAAACCACTTTCACCAGTACTACCGCCGACACGTGAATCAGGAACGCCACCAGTGCGCCGATCAGCTGGAATTTCGCGCTCAGCAACAGCAGCAGGCCCAGATAGATGATATTGGACGTCACCGTAATGATGGTGGTCTGACGCTTCTTGCCCAGGGCCCAGTAAAAGGCATGGGACGTGATGAAACTGCCCGCAATCACGGCCGTCAGTATCACCACGAACAGTTCGCCGCTGTAACTGGCCAGGCCATGATAGACAAAGCCGGTCCAGATCCCGCGCGTGACAAAGAAAACGATTCCTATGCAGGCCGAGATCGGCATCAGCAAGAGGATGGTCTTGCGCCACAGCGCATAGGCGCCCGTCAAGTCGTCGCGGTTGACCTTCCTGGCAAATTCAGGAATGGAGTTCATATAGACCGGCGCGGTGGCCATGTTGATGATGCTGTACAGGCGCTTGAGAATATTGTAAATGCCAAGCGCTTCGGGGCTCAATGCCAGCCCGACCAGGATCTTGTCGACATGGGCCACGGGCAGGTCGGCAACGGCCTGCGCCGTGCTCCATTTCCCCGCCGAGTAAATCTTGCTCTGTTGCAGTGGCGGCCCTTCTTCTACCGCCTGCCCGGCCGACTTCATGAAAAATAACGAGCAGCCCAGATAGGACGAACGCAGGATTTCAGGCGCAGCATAGGACAGCACCACGGCGGACACGGTGGGGGAAACATGCCACGCGATATTGAGAAACACCAGCCGCAAAATATTGCACAGCAAACCCACGACCATCAAGGTCCGGTAACGGTCGGTCAGGCGGTAAAACGCCACCAGCGAACCGAGCGTCGGCAGCAGGGTCGACAGGATGATGAGCAGCAGATCGGTCCACTTGAAAACACTGACCTGGTCCAGAGAAAACAGGGGCAGCGCCAAGATTACCGCAAAGGCCATCACAATGCCGACCAGTTCAAATGACACGCTGCGCAATACATGCCGCTTCAATGTCTGAGCCGAACTGGCCTTGCCGGGAAACTCGACCAGCAGCCCCTGCCAGTACTGCAGGGTCACCAGGGTAAACA
>Ga0247816_10000639_pt1 | contig 19139 bp, 16 predicted proteins | sample UWRJL209509C1_FD_179930 | JGI IMG/M metagenome (GOLD analysis project Ga0247816, IMG submission 179930) | Plant litter microbial communities from Arlington Agricultural Research Station in Wisconsin, United States - UWRJ-L209-509C-1 | ecosystem: Environmental > Terrestrial > Plant litter >...
TCAAGGAATTTGACATCGGTGTCCTTGATGAACGAGAGCACTTCGGACGAATCGCGGAACATGCGGGTTTACTCCAAACGACGTAGGCGTGGGTGACTAGAAATGTCGCACACTGCGGCTTCCCCGAGGCTATTACGGACGGGTTACTTAAGAATGACGCTTATGTTTCCTCCATGTTACAGAGGGGGGTGCTCGGTACACTGATCGGGTGCACTCGACGCCTCCTGGACCCACCACTTTTGGGCAGCTTCCGCCCAGCAACTGGCCGGGGGAGCGCCTCGGCCTCCCGCGGACCGGTCCGCACTCGGTGGGCCGGGTGGGCAGACGAATCGGTGCGCTGATCATCGACTGGGCCATCGCGCTCGGGTTGGCCTGCCTGATCTGGGGATACACCCTGCTCGACTACGACGGTTTCGTCGTGCTGGGCGTGTTCGTGGTGCTCCAGACGCTGCTCCTAGCGATTTTCGGCGGCAGTGTCGGTCACCGATTGTTCGGCTTGCGCCTGATCGACCTCAGAGGTGGCAAGGTGGCCCTGTGGCGTCCCGTGGTGCGCTCTGTACTCCTCGGGCTGGCCATACCGGCCCTGGTCTGGGATTCGGACCAGCGGGGCTTCCACGACAAGATCGCCGGAACTGTGCTCATCCGGCGCTGACGCCCGGGCAAACGGAAAGGGCACGAGGTCGCCCCCGTGCCCTTGTGAGTGTCCTGCCCGTTGCGGCAGACTAGTTCCCGCGCTGAGGCCGGGCCTTCGTCGGGTCGACGCCCTTGGGGATCGGCAGCTTCTTGGTCATCGAGTTGAGACGGTTGTTCACCGCGAGCACTTCGGCTTTGGTCAGGGTGGGCTTGATCTTGGTCAGACGGCGGGCCAGCTTGTGCAGCGGAACGGCATCCGAATCCGGACCGACGGCGATGACGGTGACCGCGACGTTGCCGCCGACCTTGGCCACCGAACGTTTTTCCTCGTCCAGCATGCGGGCGGTGCGGGTGCGGGGGCCCTCACTGATGAGAACCACACCGCCGCGCCCCACGGCACGATAGACGGCATCCTGTGTCTTGCCGTTGACGGCGACGGGCATTTCGCTGCCCACCCAGCCACGCTTGAGGGAGCTGCGCAGAACCGCGCCAACGGCTCCGGGCTGGCCCTCGATCTGCGAATACGCGGCCTTTTCGGCGCGTCGGCCCAGAATGATGAGCATCGCCAGAACACCACCGAGCACCCCGGCCACGATCCACAGAGCGATCGTGAACCCGTTGTCAGGGGTCAACAGGAGCGCGAGGGCCAGCCCGATCACGACGGGGATCAGGAAGCCCAGGATCATGAACAGAACGATGTTCGAGTCGTAGCGCCGGGTCATCTGGAAGACCTGCCACATTTGCTTCAAGCGGCCAGGTTCTTTGGGGGTGCGGGGACTCTTGTCCTTGCTTCGTGCCATGGGTCTAAGACTACCCAGTCGGTCGATATCCGCGTGACGGATTTAGGGTCAAACGGCCTGGGTGAACCCCGAGGTCGCGTCGGCGAGGTGTTGCAGGTGCGCGGGAACCGCGCGCCCCGTGGCCGTCATCGACTGCGCCCAGAGCCGGCCCGCCCGGTAGGACGAGCGCACCAGGGGCCCGGCGAGCACGCCGATGAAGCCGATCTGCTCTGCTTCGGCCTTGAGCTCGACGAACTCTTCAGGCCGCACCCACCTGGCCACGGGAAGGTGGCGAGGGCTCGGGCGCAGGTACTGGGTGATGGTGATGATGTCGGTACCGGCGTCGTGCAAATCCTGAAGCGCCTGGGTCACTTCGGTGCGCTCCTCGCCCATGCCAAGGATCAGATTCGACTTGGTGATCAGACCGGCCGCTCGTCCCTGGCTCAGCACGTCCAGTGACCTGTCATAGCGGAAGGCGGGGCGGATGCGCTTGAAGATCCGCGGAACCGTCTCGACGTTGTGGGCGAAAACCTCCGGGCGGGCCGAGAATACCTCGGCCAGGTGATCCGGATTGCCGGTGAAATCCGGGACCAGGATCTCGACACCGGTGCCGGGGCTCTGCGTGTGGATCTGCCGGATCGTCTCGGCGTAGAGCCAGGACCCTTCGTCGGGCAGGTCGTCCCTGGCCACGCCGGTCACTGTGGCGTAGCGAAGGTTCATGGCCACCACGGATTCGGCCACCCGTCGTGGTTCGTCGGTGTCGTAGGCGGCGGGTTTGCCCGTATCGATCTGACAGAAGTCGCAGCGGCGGGTGCACTGGGACCCGCCGATCAGGAAGGTGGCCTCGCGGTCCTCCCAGCACTCGTAGATGTTCGGGCACGCGGCCTCCTGGCAGACAGTGTGCAGATTTTCGCTCTTCACCAGGTCGTGCAGGTGGCGGTACTCCGGCCCCATTTTCGCGCGGGTCTTGATCCAGGCCGGTTTGCGTTCGATGGGCGTCTCGGCGTTGCGGATCTCCAGCCGCAACATCCTCCGGCCATCCGGTGCGGCGTTCACGCGGGCACCGCCAGCCGGGCGCGGAAGTGGGTGGTGATGGAGTCGACGACGTTCGCGGTGGAGACGTTTCGGCCGAGCACCAGCGACATGGTGGTCACACCGGCATCGACGATGCCGCAAGCCACTATCCGGTCGTACGGCTCGAGGGAGTTGTTGCAGTTGAGCGCGAAGCCGTGCATGGTCACACCGTCGGCGACCCGGATGCCGATGGCAGCGATCTTGTCCTCTGCCCCGTCCGGCCCGACCCACACCCCGCTGCGCCCCGGCACCTGCGTGCCGACGATGCCGAAGTCGGCCAGGGCGTCGATGAGGATGCCCTCCAGCTGGCGAACGTAGCCGACCACATCGATCGGTTCGGCCAGGCGAATGATCGGATAGCCGATCAGCTGGCCTGGGCCGTGCCAGGTGATCCGGCCGCCGCGGTCAACGTCGACGACCGGGGTTCCGTCGGTGGGGCGGTCCTCTGGTCTGGTGCGTTTGCCGGCCGTGTAGACGGCGGGATGTTCGAGGAGCAGGACGGTGTTCGGTCGTAAACCGGACACCACCGTGCCATGGACGGCGCGCTGGAGCTCAAGGCCCTCGAAATACGGCACGGAGTTGGCGCTTAGCCCCGCGACGACAAAGTCGAGCATTCGGCAAGTCTAGGGGCACTCCTCCCCAGCGGGAGCCGGGTCCGACTTTCTGCCAGTGCCGCGCCGAGCTGCTCCACGCGGCGGGGCGGCGCGGCACGGTGGGGCGATGGAGAACACGCCCGCGGTGGAGCAGAGCCAGACCCTGGCCGGATTCCGGCTGGTGCGGCGGATCGGAACCGGAAGCCGCTCAACCGTTCACCTCGGCCTGGCCGTCGGTGAGCAAAGCGAGGCGCGGTCGGCGGCGCTGAAAATCTTCCGGGTCGATGCAGACCGGCCGGCGCTGGACCGTCAGGTGCGAGCCATGCTCGGCGTGCCGCCGGCGATGCTGGCCAACCTGCGGGACGTGGCCACCGCACCGGACGGCCGGCTCTGCCTAGTGCTGGATCGGCTGGCCGGCTCGTCGCTGCAGCGGTTGCTCGACGACCGGGGCCGGATCGGCGCCGGCGAGGCGGTCACGATTCTGGCCACCATCACCGCGACGCTGCAGGCGCTCCATGATGCCGGGTTCAGCCATGCCATGGTGGGACCGGCCTGCGTATGGTTCGACGATTGCGGGCGCCCGGTGCTCCTGGGCCTGGGCGCTCTGGGCGATCTGCCAGCTGGGGGAGCTGGGGTGGCGCGGCGGCGGGACGACCTGGTTCGGCTGGCCGGCTTCGCCAGGGCGGTGCTCGACCACGTGGATCCGCGATCCCCGGAGTCCGGCTCGGCTGGGCCGATACTGACCGCGTTCGAATCGACGGCAACGGCGCGGCCCCTGCCGAGAGACCTGACCGGGCTGGAAGCCGACCTGTTCGAGTGGGCACCCGCGACGGCGGTGCGCGGCGCCATGCCCGGCGTCCGGGATACCGAACCTGACGAACCGGCCGTGTCCCCGGACGGCAGCCAGCCCGGATTCCCGCCCCGCCCGGCGATAGCGAACGGCACCAGGGAGCTCCGTTCACGGCAGACGTGGATGCTGCCGGGCGCGCGGCCCTCCAGCCAAGCAGCCAACAGCACGGCCGCCGGGACCGGCCAGGGAGCGCATCCCGACGGTTCGGCTCTGGCAGGCCGGAGGAGGCCGCTGAGGCCGCTGAGGCCGCTGGTGCCGCTGCTGCGGCGGTGGACGGCCGGCTCCCGGTCCAGGGTTCGCGCGGTGCGCTCCTGGACGCTTGCGACGGGCGGGCGGGGGAGGGCCCAGCGCTCCGGCGGGGTCGCACCCGCTGGCGCCCTGCCCGGTGGTGCGCGGTCTTCGCCCCGGGTCGTGCCGCGGCCGGCCATTGTCGGTGCCTGTCTGGCGGCCGTTCTGGCGTCCGGAGCCTGGGCGGCGCTCACCTGGGCGGAAGCCCCGAGCGGACCGGGCGTCGCCGCCGAAGCGTCGGCCGGCCCGCCGGTATCCCCGTCCGCTTCCCCACCCGTTGGCGCCGGGTCAGAGGATCCGGCCCTCGTTGCCGACGATCCGGCTGCGGCGACGTTGGCGCTGCTGCAACTGCGAGACGAATGCCTCGCGGCCGCGTCGGTGCTGTGTCTGGACGGCGTCGACCAGGCCGGGTCAGTGGCCATGGCCGCAGACACGTACCAGGCGCGGCAGGCCGAAGACGGGGCCGGCGGTTCGGCCGGTGATGAAGCGGAGGCGGTGGCCCGAACGGAGGTCACGGCCACCGTGCAGGAACGGCGGGGCAACGCGGCCCTGATCATCCTGACGCCGGTGACGGCGGCAGGGCAAAACACACAGCCGGCCTCGGCCCTGGTGATCAAGGGCGAGGCCGGCTGGCGGTTGCGTGAGCTGTTCGACTACTGACCGTCGAGCGGGTCGGCAGCCTGCAGCTGTTGCGGTCTTTCGGTGTTGTTAGATTCCGAGGTTTGCCTCGAACGCTCCGGCTTCCAGACGCGCCTTCATCGTGGTGAGGAAGCGCGAGGCGTCCGCACCGTCGATGATGCGGTGGTCGTAGGACAGCGCCAGGAACACCGTCGAACGAATCGCGATGGAGTCCAGGCCCTTGTCGGATACGACGATGGGCTTCTTGTAGACCACACCGGTGCCGAGGATCGCGCTCTGCGGCAGGAAGACCACCGGGGTGTCGAACAGTGCGCCGCGCGAACCCGTGTTGGTGAGCGTGAACGTGCCACCGGACAGTTCGTCGGGCTTGAGCTTGTTGTCGCGGGTGCGTGCTGCCAGGTCGGCGATCTGGGCGGCGAAGCCGGCCAGATCGAGGTCTCCGGCGTCACGGATGACCGGGGTCAACAGGCCCCGCTCGGTGTCCACGGCGATGCTCATGTTTTCCTGGCCCGGGTACACGATCGAGGTGCCGTCAACGGTGGCGTTGATGATCGGGTTGGCCTTCAGCGCCTCGGCCGCGGCCAGGGCGAAGAACGGGAGGAAGGACAGCTTGTTGCCGGTCTTCTCGTGGAAGGAGACCTTCACCTTGTCGCGGAGCATGGCGACGCGGGTGACGTCGACCTCCACGACAGTGGTCAGCTGGGCCGTCTGCTGCATGGACGCGACCGCGCGTTCCGCGACGACCTTGCGCAGACGGGACATCGGCTGTGTGGTTCCGCGCAGCGGCGACACCTCGACCTCGGCGGCGGCCGGGGTGGCGGGCGCAGCGGTGGCGGAGATGATGTCCTGCTTGCGGATCCGTCCACCGACACCGGTGCCGGTGATCGTGGACAGGTCGACGCCGGCCTCGTTCGCGAGCTTGCGAACGATGGGCGTCACGTAGCCGCTGGTGCCGGCGTGCGCGCCACGAGTGGGCTCGGCCGGAGAAGCGGACGCTGCGGGTGCTGCCGGGGCTGCGGGTGCGGCGGGCATGGCCGACGGCGCGGCCGGGGCAGGTGCGGCGGGGGCCGGCGGTGCCTCGACAACTGCTGGGGCCGGCGGCGCCGCGGCGGCGGGGGCCTCTGCAGGGGCGGGAGCGTCCGTGGACGGGACCTCGGCCGGTGCCGCAGCCACGGGAGCAGGTGCTGCCGCCGCGGGTGCTGTAGGGGCGGGAGCAGCTTCGGCTTCCGGTGCCGGGGCCGCGTAGCCGGCAGGCTCCTGCGCGGCGGGTGCAGCGGCGGCGGGTGCAGCGGCGGCGGGTGCAGCGGCCTCGGGCGCCTCGGCCGGAGCCGCGCCGTCGCCGATGGTCACCAGCGGGGTGCCGACCTCGACGGTCTCGTCCTCCTGGACGAGGATGGCTTCGATGACTCCGGCGATCGGGGATGGGATCTCCGTATCGACCTTGTCGGTCGATACTTCGAGCAGCGGTTCGTCGACTTCAACGCGGTCTCCCACGTTCTTGAGCCAGCGGGTAACCGTACCTTCTGTGACACTCTCACCGAGTGCCGGGAGGTTGACGGATTCGCTCATGCGTTTGTCTCCTTTGAAACCATTAATGTCTGACCAATGTTAGTGAGAATCTGTGTGCCGTAACGGGCTACATCGCGTGCAAAGGCTTGCCGGCGAGGGCCAGGAAGGCTTCGCCGAGCGCTTCGTTCTGCGTGGGGTGTGCGTGCAGGAGGGGTGCGAGGTCTTCAGGGTATGCCTCCCAGTTCACGATGAGCTGGCCCTCGCCGATCAGTTCGCCGACGCGGGCGCCGATCATGTGGATGCCGATGATGGGGCCATCGGCCTCACGGACGACCTTGATCGACCCGGTAGTGCCCAGGATGGAGCTCTTGCCGTTGCCGCCGAGGCTGTACTCGTAGCTGGTGACCTTGTCGGCGCCGAACTTGGCGACGGCCTTCGCCTCGGTGTATCCGACCGACGCGATCTCGGGGTCGCAGTAGGTGACCTTCGGGATGTTCAGGTCGTCGACGACGATCGGGGACAGGCCCGCGATCTCCTCGGCCACGAAAATGCCCTGCTGGAACCCGCGGTGCGCGAGCTGCAGGCCGGGGACGATGTCGCCGACGGCGTACACGCCGGGGATGTTGGTGGCGAGGCGCTCATCGGTGATGACGAACCCGCGGTCCATGGTGATACCGGCTTCTTCGAAGCCGAGGCCGGCGGTGGACGGACCGCGTCCGACCGCGACGAGGAGCAGTTCGGCCTCGATCGTGGTGCCGTTTTCCAGGGTGACGACGACGCCGGAGTCGTCCTGGGTGACCGACTGGAACCGCACGCCGAGGGAGAAGTCGATGCCGCGCTTGCGGAAGGCCCGCTCCAGCTGCTTCGAGACGGATTCCTCTTCGTTGGGAGCGAGGTGCGGGAGGGCTTCGATGATGGTGACGTCGGCGCCGAACGACTTCCAGACGCTGGCGAATTCGACGCCGATGACGCCGCCGCCGAGCACGGCGACCTTCTTGGGCACGTAGTTCAGTTCGAGTGCCTGCTCGCTGGTGATGACGCGGCCCTCGATGGCCAGGCCGGGCAGTGACCTGGAGTACGAACCGGTGGCCAGGATGACGTTCTTGCCAACGATGGTGTCCTCGCCGACCTGCACGGTCGTGGGCGAGACCAGGCGGCCTTCACCGGCGATGACCGTGATGCCGCGGGCCTTGATCAGGCCCTGGAGTCCACGGAACTTGCTGGCGACGATGCCCTCGCGGAACTTCGTCACCGCGTCCATGTCGATGCCCTCGAACGAGGTGTTCACACCGTACTTGGCCGACTCGCGGCTCACGTCGGCGACCTCGGCCGAGTGCAGCAGAGCCTTGGTCGGGATGCAGCCGACGTGCAGGCACGTGCCGCCGAGCTTGTCTTTCTCGATGAGTCCGACGGTCAGGCCGAGCTGGACGGCGCGCAAGGCGGCCGCGTAGCCGCCACTTCCTCCGCCGAGAACTACAAGGTCAAAATTCTGTTCAGACACCCAGATACTCCCTCGTGCATCACATACACTTTCACGGCCCGCCAGCGCAATGATCGTGCGCGGACAGGCGTTGAACGGCAAGGATTTTCCTGCCTATACGACTGTACTACGGGCGCGAAAAGTCCTCGGCCAGTCGCAGCAGGGTCCGCACGGTGACGCCGGTCGGCCCGGGGGCGGTGAAGCCGAGTCCGCCACCGACGAGTTGGGCACTGCCGGCGATGTCCAGGTGCGCCCACGGAATCGGGGTGGCGTCAGCACCCTCACCGACGGTGCCGATGAACTCCTTCAGGAAAACCGCCGCCAGGAGCATCCCGCCACCGGTGTTGCCGATCTTTGCGTTGGCGATGTCGGCGACGTCGGAGTTGAGCAGCGCGCGCAACTCCTCGGGCATCGGCATCGGCCAGGCCAGTTCGCCCTCTGCCTTGCTCGCGCCGAGCACGTGGGCGACGAGGTCGTCGTCGCCGAGTACGGCGGAGTACCGGGTGCCGAGGGCGACGACGGCGGCGCCGGTCAGGGTGGCGACGTCGATGATGGCGTCGGGGTTCTCCTCGCCGGCGGCGACGAGCCCGTCCGCCAGAACCAGGCGGCCTTCGGCGTCGGTGTTGAGGACCTCGACGGTACGGCCGCCACGGATGCTCAGCACGTCATTGGGGCGGATGGCCGACCCAGACGGCATGTTCTCTGCGATGCAGAGCCAGGCCGTGAGTCGCACCGGCAGCCTCAGCCGCGCGGCGGCGAGAGTGACGGCCAGCACCGTCGCGGCACCGGTCATGTCGTACTTCATGCCCACCATCGATGCCGGCGGCTTCAACGACAATCCACCGGTGTCGAAGGTGATGCCCTTGCCCACCAGGGCCAGGTGCTTGATCGCCTCGATCGGGTCGTAGCTGACCTTGACCAGGCGTGGCGGCCGGGTCGAGCCCTGGCCGACGCCGGCAATGCCGCCGAACCCATCCGCGACGAGCTGGTCTTCGTCCCAGACCGTGAGCTTCACCGGGAGCCCGTCGGCGGCGGCCGCGGCCAGCTCAGCCAGAGACTCCGGGTAGAGGTCGAGGGGCGGCGTGTTGACGAGGTCCTTCACCAGTGCCACGGCGTCTGCGACGATTCCGGCCCGCTCTGCGCCATCCTCGTCGGCCTGGTCGGTGTGCACGGTGATGTCGGTGGCGGACACCTTGGTGGCCGCCAGTGAGGCCTTGCGGTAGGTCGTGAACGAGTACGCGCCGAGGGCGGCCCCCTCCAGGACCGCCGCCGCCTGCTCGGCGTCGGCGAGCGGGAAGGCGAACGCCAGGGTGTCGGTTCCGGTGAGCTGGCGCACGGCGGAGCCGGCGGCGTAGCGCAGCGACTCCGTGGTGACGACAGGACCGAGGCCGACCACGGCGATGCTCCGGGCAGCACCGACGACGGGCGCCAGACGAACGACCTGGTCCTTGGCGCCGGACACGGCCACGGCGGCGAACTGCGCGGCGATCTGCTCGAAACCCGGGCCGGCGAACAGGGTCGGACCGTCCTTCCCCTGCACGGCACCGACGACGAGAACATCGGCGGTGGATTCGATCGGGAGCTCTGCGGACACGGAAACGCGGGAAACGGTCATGCCTCGATGCTACGGGGCGCGGTGTTCGCTCTGGGCACCACAGCGGGACGGACGAATCCCAGGCAGCGCGCGAAACCTCCGCTTAGAGTTAACCAATGCGCGATCCTGATGAAATCTATACGCTCACTGCGGACGCCGCCGGCGTTCCAGAAGGGCTGCATCTTGTCGCGGGCCTGACCGGATTCGCTGACGCCGGCGGGGCCGTGTCCCAGTTCACCGAATATCTGCTGGCCACCCTCGAGCACGAGGTCATCGCCGAGTTCGACGCGGACCTGCTGCTCGATTACCGCGCGCGCCGACCCATCATCTATTTCGATCAGGATCACCTGACCGACTACCAGCCTCCGCGGCTGCGCCTCTATCTCGCCCGCGACGAGATCGGTCAGCCGTTCCTGCTCCTGGCGGGCTTCGAACCCGACTTCAGGTGGGAACAGTTCACCGCCGCGGTCCTCAGCCTGGTGGCCCGCTTCACGGTCTCCTCCACAACGTGGGTGCACGCCATCCCGATGCCGGTCCCGCACACCAGGCCCATCGGCGTGACCGTCAGCGGCAACCGCACCGACCTCATCGAGAGCATGTCGGTGTGGCGGCCGCACACGCAGGTGCCCGCCAACGCTCTGCACCTGGTCGAGTTCAGACTGCAGGAGATCGGCGCGTGGACGGTTGGCTACGTCCTCCTGATTCCGCACTACCTCGCCGACACCGAGTACCCGTCCGCGGCGCTGTCCGCGCTGGAGAGCACCAGCGCGTCGACGGGCCTGATCTTCCCCACCGATCGCCTGCGGGAGAAGAACCGGGAGTTCATCGGCCGGATCGACGAGCAGGTGGGCGAGAACCCCGAGCTCGCCAAACTCGTCGGCACCCTCGAAGAGCGCTACGACGCCTATATGGAGGGGAATACCCTGCGGTCGCCCTTGACCGACGAAGACGGGGCGCTGCCGTCGGCGGACGAGATCGCCGCCGAGCTGGAGAAGTTCCTGGCGACCAGACGCGGTCGGGACGACTCTCCGCAGGGCTAGGCCACCCGGCGCCCGGCCGGCCACGGGCTTGCGCCGTGCGGTGGTCGGCCGGTCGGCGGCACCCGGCTAGGTTGGGGGGAGTGAACTCTCGTCGATCCTGGTTGATCTTTTCCTTCGGGTCGTTCGTGTACCTCTCCGCCGTCATGCAGCGCACGTCGCTCGGCATCGCGGGGGTCTCGGCAACCGAACGCTTCGGCGGTTCCGCCGCCGTGCTGTCCAGCCTTGCTGTGGTGCAGCTGATCGTGTACGCGGCTGCCCAGATCCCGGTCGGCGTGCTGATCGACAGGTTCGGACCGCGTGTGCTCATGCTCGCCGGCACCGTGTTGATGGTGGCCGGCCAGCTGACCCTGGCGTTCGCTCCGAGCATCACCATCGCTGTGGCGGGCCGGATGCTGGTCGGTGCGGGCGACGCCACCATCTTCATTTCGATGATCCGGCTGATTACGTCCTGGTTCTCCGGGCGCACCGTGCCCCAGCTGTCGCAGTGGTTCGGCAACATCGGTCAGCTCGGGCAGGTGCTCTCCGCCGTGCCCCTGGCGTGGGTGTTGCACGAGTTCGGCTGGACACCCGCATTCCTGGTCGCCACCCTGGTGGCGTTCGCAGCCTTTGTGGTGGTGGTGGTGACCATCAGAGACCGGCCGCCCGGGTCTCAGGACCAGCCGAGGCCGAGCAGCTGGGGGAGCGCCCTGACCCAGCTGCGGCACAGCTTCAGTCGGCCGGGCACCCAGCTGGGGTTCTGGTCCCATTTCGTGACCCAGTCCTCGGGCACTGTCTTCACCCTGCTGTGGGGCTTTCCGTTCATGGTCTACGGGCTCGGCTACGAGTCCAGCATGGCCGCGGGCATGCTCACGATCCCGGTCGCCGCCGCAATCGTCAGTGGTCCGGTTCTGGGCGTGTTGACCGCGCGCCATCCGCTGCGTCGCAGCAATATCGTGCTGGGCATCGTGACGGCGATGGGTGCGGCGTGGGCCCTGCTGCTGCTGTGGCCGGTAGCGCCGCCGTTCTGGCTCGTGGTGCTGCTGCTGATCGTGCTGGGCGCCGGCGGCCCTGGTTCGCTCATCGGCTTCGACTTCGCTCGCACCTTCAATCCGCAACGCAGTCTCGGCTCGGCCAACGGTGTCGTCAACGTGGGCGGGTTCCTGGCCAGCTTCGTCATGATGTTCCTGATCGGAGTGCTCCTGGACCTGCAGGACGGCTGGCGTCAGGCGCAGGGTGGTGCCAGCGATCTGTACTCGCTGGACTCCTTCCGAATCGCCTTCACGGTGCAGTTCCTCATCATCGGCATCGGAGTCGTGATGCTGGTCAACACCCGGAAGCGAACCCGGCGCATGCTGTCCCGCGACGAGGGAATAGAAGTCGCCCCGCTCTGGGTTGAACTCTCCAGGAAGCTACGGCGACGCAGGCACGGCGACTAGGCGTGGGTGGCTCGGTTTATACACAATCCGTGCAATAATTGTCAATAGGACCCGTTCTGGTTCCTGGGCGCACCGGCTGCTTGTCGGCTGCATTCCCGGGGACTTGACATGGGTCCTAGTACTGCCCAAAAACGTACTGCCCACAACCCTTTCTCGACGTGTGCACCCGGCCCGCGCCGGGTGAACGGTGCGGGCGAGGAAGCGCCGCACGCGCACGAACTACGGCATGAGAGGTGTTCGAATGGCAACCCCAACGAAGACAGAGCCCGAAATGAAGACCACCGAGACCGAGCCGGCCGTCGACGAGTCGACCGCGGCCAAGACGCCCGCACAGAAGGCGGCAGCGACTCGCGCCGCCAAGGCCGCCGCCGCTGCCGCGAGCGGCGATGCCCCCGAGAAGGCCGCGCCGCGCAAGCGTGCTGCCAGCACCAAGACCAAGGCACCCGCTGCCGGCAAGAAGAAGGCCGCCGACGCCGGCGACGACGAGACCGCGGCTCCGGGCGATGAGCACGACGGCGACGACGACGACACCACCGATGGCGCCGCCAAGCGCGTAGCCCCCGCAGAGCCGCTGCCCAGCGGCGCTCTCGTCCTGTCGCTCGTCGACGACGAGGACGAGGTCCCCGTGTACTCGAGCGCCATCACCGGTGCAACAGCGGACCCCGTCAAGGACTACCTGAAGCAGATCGGTAAGGTCGCCCTGCTCAACGCGGCCGAAGAGGTCGAACTGGCCATGCGGATCGAGGCCGGCCTGTTCGCCGAGGACAAGCTCTCTCAGATGACCGACGCCGAGAAGAAGAGCGCGCTCGGACGCGAACTGCAGTGGGTCGCCAAAGACGGTGCCCGCGCCAAGAGCCACCTGCTCGGAGCCAACCTGCGCCTCGTCGTGTCGCTTGCCAAGCGCTACACCGGTCGTGGCATGCAGTTCCTGGACCTGATCCAGGAGGGCAACCTGGGCCTCATCCGTGCCGTCGAGAAGTTCGACTACACGAAGGGCTTCAAGTTCTCGACCTATGCGACCTGGTGGATCCGTCAGGCCATCACCCGGGCGATGGCCGACCAGGCCCGCACCATCCGCATCCCCGTGCACATGGTCGAGGTCATCAACAAGCTCGCCAGGGTGCAGCGCCAGATGCTTCAGGACCTGGGCCGCGAGCCCACACCTGAGGAACTGAGCCGCGAGCTCGACATGACTCCGGAAAAGGTCGTCGAGGTACAGAAGTACGGCCGCGAACCGATCTCCCTGCACACACCCCTGGGTGAAGACGGCGACAGCGAATTCGGCGACCTGATCGAGGACACCGAAGCCGTGGTCCCCGCGGACGCCGTCGGGTTCACCATGCTGCAGAAGCAGTTGGAGAGCCTGCTCGACTCGCTCTCCGAGCGCGAAGCCGGCGTGATCCGGATGCGCTTCGGGCTGGGCGACGGCATGCCCAAGACCCTGGACCAGATCGGCGACACCTTCGGTGTCACCCGCGAACGGATCCGTCAGATCGAGTCGAAGACCATGGCGAAGCTCCGCCACCCGTCCCGTTCGCAGTCGCTGCGCGACTACCTCGAGTAAGCCTTGCCAGTGCGGTATGCGCCGGCGATCCTGCTCGGCAGGGTCGCGCGCACCCTTGCGCGTTTGCGTAAGCCCGGTGGCGGGTCAGCGGTCCCCGGCCTGGTGGTCAACACCATCGCGCCGGGGTTCCTGCCCCGCACCCTGAACGGTTTTCCCGGCGGCCTCGTGATCGTCACGGGCTCGGCCGGCAAGTCCACCACCACCAAAATGCTGGTGGCGGCGTTGCGCGCCTCCGGCGTGTCGGTCTTCACCAACCAGTCCACGGCGAACATCAGCCAGGGGCTCACCTCTGCGCTGCTGGAGCAGGTCAGCCTGACCGGCCGCATCGAGGGTGACATCGCGGTGCTGGAAATGGACGAGGGCCACGGCGCTCTGATCTCCGCCAAGCTCAACCCCCGGGTCGTCGTGCTGACCAACGTGATGGTCGACCAGATCGACCGCTTCCACGACTCCGACATGGTCGCGGCGATGCTGGCCAAGATCGCCCTGCGCGCCACCGGCTCCGTGGTTCTGAACGCCGACGACCTCTACCTGGCCAGGCTGGGCGAGGGGATCGCCCACGGCGTCACGGTCAACCGCTACGGTGTCTCCGACGAGGTCCTGGCCGCCAACCCGCGCGGCCTGGGCTACACCCTGACGGCGCCGACCCGGCTCGATGCTGCCGACGGCATGGTGCTGACCCGGGTCAGCGGACTGGACGCGACGGTCCTGGTGGACGGCCGGGTGCACGAGCTGCGCCTGCCCGCCCGAGGGACCCACTATGCGGTGGATGCGATCACCGCTCTCGCCGCCGCCAGAGCTGCCCTGCAGGACAGGTTCGACCCCGCCGTCGCTGTCGCCGCCATCTCGAGCATCCCGCCGGTCTTCGGTCGCGGCGAGGTCGTCTCGGTGCGCGGCACCACTGTGGAGTTCGTGCTGGTGCAGAACCCGGCCAGCCTGCAGTTGAACGTGGACAGCCTTGACCCGGACACCGAGCAGATCCTCGTCGCCGTCGGCTCCGACGTGCGCGACCCGTCCTACCTCTGGCCGGCCGACACCTCCCGCCTCGGCCATGTTCTGATCGCCTCGGGGTCGAAGGCGCACGACATAGCATTGCAGCTTCGCTACGACGGAGTACTCGTCGATCGCGTCGAAGCCGACCTCGGCCGGGCGCTGGACGACTTCCTGGCGCTCCCGGAACCCGCTCACGGCGTCAAGACGATCATCTTCTCGGCCGACTCGATGCGGCGCACCCGGGCTCATCTCGGCCTGGAATCCAACGAAGCGGACCCGTCATGACTGTTGACCACCCGGCAGACCTCACCATCGTCACCCTGGTCCCGTTGCTGCTGGACACGAACGGGGACGCGGCGAACGCCCGAGTCCTCGCTCAGCGTGCCCGCTGGGCCGGGCTGAGCGCCCGCATCGTGCCCGTGCACTCCGTGGCCGATCTGCCCGCGGTCGTCGACCTCGTGGTGATCGGTTCGGGAACGGACACCTCTCTCACGGCCGCCCGCGACGCCCTCTCCGCCCTGGCCGATGCGCTCCGTGGCTGGCTGGGCGGGGGAGTGCCCATCCTGGCGGTCGGCACCGGCTGGGAGCTGCTCAGCGCCGGGCTCGACCTGGCCGACGGTTCATCTCTCGCCGGTCTCGGCCTCGTGCCGGGCCGCGCGGGTCTCCTGCCCGACCGGGTCGCCGACGACCTCGTCGTCGACGCCGCCGGCCAGCGGCTGTCCGGTTTCGAGAACCACCGGCGGGGATACTCCGGCGCGACGGCATCGCTGGGCGTGGTGTCCTACGGCACCGGAAACGGAAACGGAACCGAGGGGGTGCGTCACGGCAGCTTCATCGGCACCCACCTGCACGGACCGGTCCTGGCCCGCAATCCTCACCTTGCGGACCTGCTGCTCGACCTGGCCTGCACGGCCAGGGGACTGACCCCGGCTGGTTCCACACAGACCGCGAGCGTCGACGGCATAGCAAAAGCCGCACGCAACCAGGTTGCAGTGCGGCTCGGGCTCACGGCGGAATAACTCCGACCGGATGCGTTCGGCGCCGCAGCTGACTGCGGCGCCGATCGACGTTTTAGGACTTCTGGTCTTCGAAGAGTCGGCTCGACTCGTCGTGCCAGCTTTCGGCGATAGCGGCGAGCTTCTCTTGGTGCTTGCGTCCGTGGTGGGCGCAGAAGAGCAGCTCGCTGTTGTTCACGACTACACGAATGTAGGCCTGAGCGCCACAAGCGTCGCAGCGGTCGGCCGCGGTGAGCTGGTGGGGGGCGCCCTGTTGGTCGACTGCACCATTTTCGGTGGCGATCTGGGACATATTCTCCTCCTCCAGACTGATACCAGGTGATACCAATTGAATCCTTACTGACCATGTAAACACGGCTGAGCCCCGATTGGGCCACAGTTGGGTGACATTTCGCTCACCGCGTAGCATTCGCGCGGCGGACCCGGGGCATTGGGCTCCCGCGCGAGTGTCGATCGGAGCGGGACGCGTCCGGGTCACTATTCTTAACCGTTGTGAGTTCTGACTATTCCGCCCGCCACCTCTCGGTCCTCGAAGGCCTCGACGCGGTGCGCAAACGCCCCGGCATGTACATCGGATCGACCGACTCCCGCGGGCTCATGCACTGCCTCTGGGAGATCATCGACAACTCTGTCGACGAGGCGCTCAGCGGGCACGGCACGTCGATCGGCATCGTCCTCCATGCCGACGAGAGCGTAGAGGTCAGCGACACGGCGCGAGGCATACCCGTTGACATCGAACCGAAGACCGGTCTGTCCGGCGTCGAGGTCGTGTTCACCAAGCTGCACGCGGGCGGGAAGTTCGGCAGCGGGTCGTATGCGGCATCGGGCGGCCTGCACGGCGTCGGCGCGTCGGTGGTGAACGCCCTGTCGGAGCGTCTGGACGTCGAGGTCGACCGGGACGGCAAGACCTGGGCGATGTCCTTCCACCGGGGCGAACCCGGCATCTTCGCCGACACCGGCGAGAAGAGCCCTGACGCACCGTTCACCCCGTTCGAGAACAAGAGCGAACTGCGTGTGGTCGGCAAGGTGCGCAAGGGCGTCACCGGCACGCGGATCCGCTACTGGGCGGACCGCCAGATCTTCACCAAGGGCGCCGCCTTCCAGACCGAAGACCTGATGGGACGGGCCCGCCAGACGGCCTTCCTGATTCCGGGCCTCACCATCAACATCGACGACAGGCGAAGCGACGAGCCGGTCGCGGAGTCCTTCACCTTCGCCGGTGGTATCTCCGAGTTCGTCGACCACCTCGCGGTCGACACGCCGATCACCGACACCTGGCGCCTCACCGGTGCGGGCAGTTTCACCGAGACAGTGCCCGTGCTCACCGACACCGGTGCCATGATCCCCACCGAGCTCGTGCGTGAGTGCCAGGTCGACATCGCCCTGCGCTGGGGCACCGGCTACGACACCGTGATCAAGAGTTTCGTCAACATCATCGCCACCCCCAAGGGCGGCACCCACCAGGCCGGGTTCGACGCCGGCATGCTCAAGTTCCTGCGAGCGCAGGTGGAGCAGAACGCCCGGCGCCTCAAGGCCGGCTCGGACAAGCTCGAGAAGGACGACATCCTCGCCGGGCTCACCGCCGTGCTCACGGTGCGGCTGCCCGAACCGCAGTTTGAGGGCCAGACCAAGGAGGTCCTCGGCACCCCGGCGGTGCGCGCCATCGTCGCCGCGGTGATCCAGAAGACCATGACCGAACGGTTCACCTCCACCAAACGGGACGACAAGACCCAGTCGGCCGTGGTGCTCGACAAGATCGTGGCCGAAATGAAGTCGCGCATCTCCGCGCGGGCCCACAAGGAGACCCAACGTCGCAAGAATGCGCTGGAGAGCTCGTCCCTGCCCGCCAAGCTGGTGGACTGCCGCAGCAACGACGTGGCGCTCAGCGAACTGTTCATCGTGGAGGGCGACTCCGCGCTCGGCACCGCGAAGCTGGCCAGGGACAGCGAGCACCAGGCGTTGCTGCCCATCAGGGGCAAGATCCTCAACGTGCAGAAGGCCTCGGTCTCCGACATGCTCTCCAACCTCGAGTGCGCGTCGATCATCCAGGTCCTCGGCGCCGGGTCCGGCCGCAGCTTCGACCTCTCCGCCGCCCGCTACGGCAAGGTCATCATCATGAGCGACGCCGACGTCGACGGCGCGCACATCCGCACCCTGCTGCTCACGCTGTTCTTCCGCTACATGCGCCCCATGATCGAGGCCGGGCGGATCTTCGCCGCCGTGCCCCCACTGCACCGTGTCGTCGTGATGAATCCCGGCAGCAAGCCCAACGAAACCATCTACACGTACTCCGAAACCGAGTTGCAGGCCGTGCTCGCCGCCCTGAAGAAAAGCGGGAAGCGCTACCAGGACCCGATCCAGCGCTACAAGGGACTGGGCGAGATGGATGCCGACCAATTGGCGACAACGACCATGGAGCGCGCCCACCGCACCCTGCGCCGCGTCCAGGTGGCCGACGCCGAAATGGCGGGGAAGGTGTTCGAACTGTTGATGGGGAACGACGTCGCGCCGCGCAAGGAGTTCATCATCGAAAGCTCGGACAAACTCAGCCGCGACCGCATCGACGTCTGAACAACGCTTCGCCGGCCGGCGGGGGAGCGGCAGGTCAGCTCGGCGCTGGAACCGCGAATGCGGTGCTGGGCAGGTCCCGCTCACCGTCGGCGAGCCCTTGCACGATCCGGGCGCACACGAATACAGGGTCCAGGCCCACGGGCAGCGTCGGCGCGGTGCCGCTGATCGGATGTGAGGAGAGCGCCGTCTCGGTGTGTCCGGGCCTGGCGTCGACGACCCGGATGCCGGTGCGGCGCAGTTCCCGGCCGGCCGCCGCACCGAAGGCAGCCAGGGCGGCCTTCGACGCTGAATATGCCGCGAGGTTGGCCGTCGGGCTCTCGCTCACCACACCGCTGAGGGTGAGCAGGAAGGGCGACCGACCCGCGAGCGCCGACGCCGCCAGCGGCCCGTGGGCGGCCTGCAGCAGCAGCATCGGCGCGGTTGTGTTCACCGCGAAGAGCAGGGCAATGATGTCAGGGGTGAGTTCCGCCGCCGGCCCGAACGCGACGACACCGGCTGCCACCACGACCCCGTCCAGGTGCCCGGTCACCGTCGCCGCCACTTCGACCAGACGACGGATGCTGGCCGGGTCGGTGAGCTCGCCGGCGACGATCGCACCCGGCACGCCCAATGCGGCCAATGCGGCGGGATCCCGGCCGCTGAGCACCAGCGTCGCGCCGGCATCGGAGAGTTGGCGAGCGATTTCCCTGCCGAGGCCACCGGTGGCACCGACGACGAGGATGGTGGAGCCGCGGAGTTCAGGCATGCCTCACCCTACTGCCCTCGCCCGCGCGGAGACCCGGCGGGTCAGCCGATCCCGGAGCCGATCGAACCGATCACGGCGTCCAGCATCGTGCCGGAGGCGTCTCGGCGTGCGCCGGATTCCGGCAGCGTGCGGGGCGTGCCCTCGACGCCCAGTGCGCGTGCGGACGCGGCACCCACCCAAGCCACGGCGATCACGTCTTCGCCCTTGAGGAACCTGTGCGCGCGGACCCCACCGGTGGCTCGCCCCTTGGCGGGGAACTCGGTGAACGCCGAGAGCTTGGCGCTGCCCGGGTCCGTTCCCGGCAGGGTCTGGCTTCCGGCGGCGATGGTCGCCACGACCGCGTCGTCGGCGTCAGC
>Ga0247816_10000645_pt1 | contig 19038 bp, 15 predicted proteins | sample UWRJL209509C1_FD_179930 | JGI IMG/M metagenome (GOLD analysis project Ga0247816, IMG submission 179930) | Plant litter microbial communities from Arlington Agricultural Research Station in Wisconsin, United States - UWRJ-L209-509C-1 | ecosystem: Environmental > Terrestrial > Plant litter >...
GCCCCAGCGACGCGGGATCAGCGAACGCGGGCCGGCGCTGGCCAGCACCCAGACCAGCACGAAAGGCAGCGAGGCGGCACCGCGCAGGAAGGTCACCTGCAGCGACGGATAGCCGGTGGAGAGCTGCTTCATGCCAGCGTCCATCAGCGAGAAACAGGCGACCGCGCCGATCATCCAGGCCACGGCACGCGAAGGAGAGCGTTGCAGGTTCATTGCCCATTATCGCGCCTGTTCCGGCAGGCTTCCAAGGCCGGTAGGTAGAATGGGGGGACTGACTACAGGAGCACCCCATGCCTTCATTCGACGTTGTTTCCGAAGTTGACACACACGAGCTGACCAATGCGGTGGACCAGGCCAACCGCGAGCTGACCACCCGATTCGACTTCAAGGGCGTGGATGCCAAGTACATCCTGGAAGACGAGGTGATCTCGCAGTCCGCTCCCAGCGACTTCCAGCTGCAGCAGATGACCGATATCCTGCGTGCCCGCCTGTCGGCCCGCAAGATCGACACAAAGAGCCTGGAGTTCGGCGACGTGGAAACCAACGTGGCCGGTGCGCGGCAGAAAATCACCGTCAAGCAGGGCATCGAACAGAAGATCGCCAAGAAGATCGCTGCCACGCTCAAGGAAGCCAAGCTGAAAGTGGAAAGCCAGATCAACGGCGACAAGCTACGCGTGACCGGCAAGAAGCGCGACGATCTGCAGGAAGCGATGGCCCTGCTGAAGAAGACCGACTTCGACCTGCCCCTGCAGTTCGACAACTTCCGCGACTGACGCATAAAAAAGGGGACGGAGGGGATTAAGTCGTTTTCGACCAACAACGCTGGCCGATAACGACTTAATCCCCTCCGTCCCCTTTTTTCCGCAACAATGACGTTCCCCGCCAGCTTGTCGAGCCCGCCATGACCGAGTACGCCATTCCGGCCGAAGGCCAGCCTTCCGAAGATCCCATCGCGGCCACGCGGGTATGGCTGGAACGGATCGTGATCGGTCTGAACCTGTGCCCGTTCGCCAAGGCGGTGTACGTGAAGGAGCAGGTCCGCTACGTGCTCAGTGATGCGACCACGCCGGAGGCGCTGGTGGAGCAGTTGGCCGAAGAACTGGTGCTGCTGCGCGATGCCTCGCCGGAGCAGATCGACACCACGCTGATCATCCACCCGGACGTGCTGACCGACTTCCTGGACTACAACGATTTCCTCGACAACGCTGACGCAGCGATCGAAGCGCTCGACCTGCAGGGCATCCTGCAGGTGGCCAGCTTCCATCCGCAGTACCAGTTCGAGGGCGTTGCCGCCGACGATGCCAGCAACTACACCAACCGCGCGCCCTACCCCATCCTGCACCTGCTGCGCGAAGACAGCGTGGCGCGTGCGGTCGATGCCTTCCCCGATCCGGACGTGATCGTGGAGCGCAACATCCAGACACTGGATCGGATCGGCGTGCAGGGCTGGTGGCGGCGCCTGCGCGGCGAAGACCTGTCGTGAGCATCGTGCCCACCATTGCGCCATGGCCGACCGCCCCGCTTGCGGGCAAGGTGGTGCTGGTCACCGGCGGCGCCAATGGCATCGGCCGCGGGATCGCCCAAGCGGTACTCGGTGCCGGGGGCCAGGTGATGATCGGGGACTTGGATGTGGACGCCGGCAAGGCATGTCTGGCGGAATGGAATCGCCCCGCCGACGCCGCGTTCCGCAAGCTGGACATCACCAGCGAATCGAGCGTGCGCGGCTTCATCGAAGCGGCGCTGAAGCGTTTCGGACGGATCGATGGCCTGGTCAACAACGCCGGTATCGCCAGCGCGCACGGCACGCCGCTGGCCGACATGACGTGGAGCGAATGGCAGCAGCGTCTGTCCTCGCTGCACGGCGCGTTCCTGTGCAGCAGACACGCGCTGCCCGCCTTGGCAGCCGATGGCGGTGGCGCCATCCTCAACATCGCCTCTACCCGTGCGCAGCAGTCCGAACCGCACAGCGAAGCCTACGCCGCAGCCAAGGGCGGGCTGCTGGCCTTCACCCACGCCCTGGCGATCAGTGCAGGGCCGGCCGTGCGGGTCAACAGCATCAGCCCTGGCTGGATCAGCACGGGCGCATGGCAGGCGCCCGCGCGGCGACGCACGGCCAAGCTCTCCAAGGCCGACCACGCGCAGCACGCGGTGGGCCGCGTCGGCCAACCGGAAGACATCGGTGCCCTTGCCGTCTACCTGCTTTCAGACATGGCGGGTTTCATCACTGGGCAGGACCATATCGTCGATGGCGGCATGACCCGCAAGATGATCTACGTCGACTGAAGGGGCGGAGCGGATCACGTCGCAACTGCCACTGAAGCCAGGCCAACTGCGGCCTGACTCGCCCGAGTCCACTTTTCTGAAAGCGAGGTATCGCCACTTGCACCATCTTGGTTGGTGCAAGGGAAGGCCGCGCTGTGATGTCCACATGCGCGCACCGCGAATGGACCTCCGATACAACGCAGTGAGCATTCCATGGATATTTCCCCCTCTTCCCCCACGCCCCACGCCACAGGCGCTGCGGCGCCAAGCACACACTCCTCGGCGTCAGCAGAGGCCCAACGCGGACGCGGCCATACCACCGTGATGCCTACCGGCATCCGCAATGCGGAACTACTCCCAACTGGGAGAGCCGGCCACAGCCTCGCTAGAGTGGAAGTTGAGCCGGGAATGCGATCCATACCCGACGCACAGCTCATCCGCCAGGCTGCCATGACTGGGAACGTCGATATGCTCAGGTCAAGCCTGGACCAGGGCGCGGATGTAAATGAGGAAGGCCCTGGTAACACTACCCTGCTCATGGTGGCGGCATCGGCGGGCCAAGCACACTGCGTGAGACTACTGCTTGATCGTGGTGCAGACCCAAATGCCAGATGTGCGCGCGGCACCACCGCCGTGGACTATGCTTCTGAGTATAAGCATGAGGCGGTAAGAGTGATGTTGAAACCAGGAGCGCCCCCCACTGCGGTGGTGTACCCAACCGTCCGCATGCGGATTTCACCGCACCAGTAGATATCGAGCCAGGCATACGAGCCTCAGCCATCGCAGAGGTCGCCTACCGAGCTGCCATCTCCGGCAACCGCGCCATGCTCGAATCAAGCCTGGTGCAGGGCGCGGATGTAAACGAAAGGGACCGCTTAGGCACTACTCTGCTCATGGTGGCGGCGTCCGCCGGCCACGAAGACATCGTGGAACTATTGCTTGAACGCGGTGCGGATCCACATGCGACGTGCACGCACGGCAATACCGCCTTGACCTATGCCTCGAATTATCAACACGAGGGCGTAAAAGCTGCGTTGGAAAGAGCACTACACAGCGGCCCCGCCTCCTCTCCGTAGGAAACAGTAGGGCATGCAGGACGCGCAAACGCCGGCAGGCATTGGCAGACCTGCCGGCGTGCTTGCTTCTTCTACGGCATTGCAGCTGGCAGTACGCCGCCCACGCACGTCGCTCGGCCTCATCCAGCCGCCCGCCACGCGTAAGCGGCGAAGCGCGCCACGTAGGTCAGCCTTGCTGCGCCATCCCCGAGTGCCGCAGCAGCGCATCGATACTCGGCGCGCGGCCACGGAACGCGTGGAAGTTCTCCGCCGCACTGCGGCTGCCGCCGCGACCCAGCACTTCATCGCGGAAACGTGCGCCAGTCTCCGCCAAGGCGTCTGGCGCCTCTTCGAACGCCGCATACGCATCGGCACTCAGCACTTCGGCCCATTTGTAACTGTAGTAGCCGGCCGCATAACCGCCGGCGAAGATATGGCTGAACTGATGCGGGAAGCGATTCCACGCCGGCGGATGGTTCACCGCGACTTCCTCGCGCACGCGATCGAGCAGGCCCAGCACCGTGTCCTGTGCCGGTGCGAACTGGCTGTGCAGCAGCATGTCGAACAGGCCGAATTCCAGCTGCCGCACCGTAGTCATACCGCTCTGGAAATTGCGTGCCGCCAGCATCTTTTCATACAGCGCGCGCGGTAACGGCTCAGCGCTGTCCACGTGCGCGGTCATGGCCTGCAGGTGTGACCATTCCCAGCAGAAGTTCTCCATGAACTGACTCGGCAGCTCGACCGCATCCCACTCCACGCCGTTGATGCCGGCTACGCCCAGCTCGCCGATGCGGGTCAGCAGCTGGTGCAGGCCATGACCCATTTCGTGGAACAGCGTGGTGACCTCGTTGTGGCTGAAGGTAGCCGGCTTGCCAGCCGTACCACGGCCGAAGTTGCACACCAGATAGACAAGCGGGGTCTGCACACTGCCATCGGCACGCACGCGGCGGTTGCGGCCGTCATCCATCCACGCGCCCCCGCGCTTGCCTTCGCGGGCGTACAGATCCAGGTAGAACTGTCCGACCAAGGCACCCTGCGCATCCAGCAAGCGATAGAACCGCACATCCGCCTGCCAGACCGGCGCGACGTCCGCTTCCACGCGCAGGCCGTACAGTTGTTCGATCACCGCGAACAGGCCAGCCAACACCTTCGGTTCGGTGAAGTACTGTTTTACCTCCTGCTCGGCATAGCTGTAGCGTGCCTGCTTCAGCTTGTCGGCAGCGTACGCAAGGTCCCAGGCCTGCAGGGAGTCGATGCCCAGTTCTTCACGGGCAAAACGCTCCAGCTCGGCACGATCCTTGGCCGCATGCGGCTTCGCACGCGCCGCGAGGTCACGCAGGAATCCCAGTACATCGGCGGGCGCCTGCGCCATCTTGGTGGCGATGGAGTAATCGGCATAGGAATCGAACCCCAGCAGCGCCGCCAGCTCGGTGCGCAGAGCGAGAATGCGCTCGATGTTTGCACTGTTGTCCCACCCCGCATCGCCGAATTCGGAGGCGCGCTGCGCGCTGGCGCGGTACAGCGTTTCGCGCAGCGTACGGTCATCGGCGTAGGTCTGCACCGGCAGGTAACACGGCATCTGCAGGGTCAGCTTCCAACCGGCGAGGCCTTCTTTCTCTGCCGCTGCACGCGCGGCCGCCCGTACATCGCCCGGCAACCCGGCCAATCGCGCAGCATCTTCAACGTGCAGCGACCACGCATCGGTGGCATCGAGGACATTCTGCGAGAACCTGGCCGAGAGCGAAGACAGTTCTTCCTTGATCGCGCTGAAGCGCTGCTGCGATGGCGCATCCAGTTCAGCCCCGCCCAGACGGAAGTCTCGCAGTGCGTTGTCCAGCACCTTGCGCTGCGCTTCATCGAGACCCTGCGCCACTGTCGGCACGGCCAACGCCTGGTACTGCTGGAACAGCTTGAGGTTCTGGCCGAGTGCACTGCCGAAGCGCGTCACCCGTGGCAGGTTCTCGTTGTAGGCTTCGCGCAGCGCCGGCGTGTTCATCACCGCCTGCAGGTGGCCCACCTGGCCCCAGGCACGCCAGAGTTTCTCGGTGGCATCGTCCAGCGGCACCACGAACGACGCCCAGGTCACCGGATGCACGTTCTCTGCCGCGGTGACGGCGGCCTCCGCCTCGGCCAGCAGCACGTCCAGCGCCGGACCGACGTGTTCCGGGCGGATGGCGTCGAAACGGGGCAGGCCGGAAAAATCGAGCAATGGGTTGGTGGTGGTCATCAACGGCTCCAGGTACGGGCGCCACGCAGCGTGGCATCCCCTCCCATATGGCATCGCCGTGGGCCGATGGCAAGAGCACGGCGAGCGCCGCCGGCATTCCGCCGACGGGCTGGGTGCTTCAGGCCTTCGTCGCTATTCCAGGTGACTGACCGGCAGCACCGGCAGCGATCCACCGGCCATGACGCCTTCCAGCATGGCGTCTGCACCCACCACATCGATACCCATGCGCTCGTACCACGCCCGATCGTAGTAACTGTGCGCGTAGCGCTCGCCACTGTCGCAGAGGATGGTGACGATGCTGCCGCCGCGCCCCGCATCTCGCATCCACTGCGCGGCCTGCAGTACGCCGATGAAATTGGTGCCCGTGGACCCGCCGACACGGCGTCCCAAGCTGCGGCTGACCTGACGCATCGCCGCCAGCGCCAGGGCATCGGGCACTTTGACCATCGCATCCACGCTGGTCGGAATGAAACTGGGCTCTACCCGTGGCCGGCCAATGCCTTCCACCCGGGAGCCGCCCTCGCAGGTCAGGTGCTTCCACGGCTCACCCGCCAGCGCGGCGCGGTAACCGTCGTAGAACACGGACACTTCCGGATCGGCGCAGAGGATGCGCGTGTCGTGCCGACGGTAGCTGACGTAGCGACCCAGCGTGGCCGCGGTGCCGCCGGTGCCCGGGCTGCAGACGATCCATTCCGGGATGGGATGCGGCTCTTCGGCCATCTGCTTGAAGATGGATTCGGCAATGTTGTTGTTGGCGCGCCAGTCGGTGGCGCGCTCGGCGAACGTGAACTGGTCCATGAAGTGCCCGCCGGTCTCGCGCGCCAGCTGCTCCGACGCGGCATTCAGGCCGCAGGCGCTCTGCACCAGATGGCAGCGGCCACCGTGGAACTCGATCGCCGCGATCTTTTCCGGCGAGGTGGTGGCCGGCATCACCGCAATGAACGGCAACCCCAGCAAGCGCGCGAAGTACGCTTCGGATACCGCGGTGGAGCCACTGGACGCCTCGATCACCGGTCGGCCCTCGCGCAGCCAGCCATTGGTCAACGCGTACAGGAACAGCGAGCGCGCCAGCCGATGCTTCAAGCTGCCTGTGGGATGGCTGGACTCGTCCTTGAAATAGACATCGATGCCGGGAAAACCGGGCAGATCCATCGGGATCAGATGCGTATCAGCCGAACGATTGAAATCGGCCTCGATCTTGCGGATGGCGGCTGCCACCCATTCACGCTGCGACATGGCGGGGTCTGATGTCCGTAGTGGAGCGGTGCGGAACCGACATTCTACGCCGGGCCGTCGTCATCCGCCCGCCGGTAGAATGGGCGTTTCGGCCCTGACCGGCCCGTCTTGTTAAGGAGTCCCCATGACCCTCGCTACCCTGCGCACTGTTCCCGGCGTCGCCGCCCAGCCTCCGGCAGAAACAGCCGGCTTCGTCTTCAACCACACGATGCTGCGGGTGAAGGACGCCACGGCATCGTTGGATTTCTATACCCGTGTACTGGGCTACCAACTGCTCGACAAGCGCGACTTCGCCGAAGCGCAGTTCAGCCTGTACTTCCTGGCCCTGCTGCCCGCCGACACGGCGGTTCCGGAAGACGACGCGGCCCGCCGCCTGTGGATGGCTGGCCTGTCCGGCGTACTGGAGCTGACCCATAACCACGGTACCGAGACCCAATCCGGCCCGGTCTACCATGATGGCAACAGCGACCCGCGTGGCTTCGGTCACATCTGCGTATCGGTGCCGGACATCCAGGCGGCCTGCCAGCGCTTCGACGACCTGCAGGTGCCCTACCAGAAGCGTCTGGAAGATGGCCGCATGAAGCACCTGGCGTTCATCAAGGACCCTGACGGCTATTGGGTCGAAATCATCTCCAACGCCTGACCCCGAAAAAGGGGACGGAGGGGATTAAGTCGTTTCTGGCATAGCGGTGCCAGAAACGACTTAATCCCCTCCGTCCCGTTTTTTTTGTGGCGTCAGTGCGCCGCCAGGTAGATGTCCTGCAGTACGGCTTTCTCGAGCTCCAGCTCACCCAGCAGATTCTTGACGATGTCACCTAGGCTGAGGATGCCTACCAGCGTCGTGCCATCAGTGACCATCAGGTGGCGACGACGCGAGTACGTCATCAGCGACATGGCCTGCTTCAGGGTCGCCTCGGGGGCGATGCCTTCCAGGCCGGTGGAGGGCACGCTCGAGATCACCCGGCGGCCGGCCTGCGGACCATCATCGGCAACGCAGCGCACGATGTCCTTCTCGGAAATGATGCCGACCGGTACACCGTCCTTCATCACCACCAGGGCAGCGATCTTGTTCGCACTCATCTTGTGCGCGGCTGCACCGATGGTGTCTTCCATATCGATGGTGATGACCGTTTCTTTCTTGGATTGCAGAAGCTCGCGAACGTTCATTCTTGTTTCCTGTTGCAGTTCACTGATTCAAAAAATGTACCCTGCCGGTGCGCCCCCACCGCGGGACCGGACCTTGCAGCGCACGTCTGGTGCAACGCGAACGAGGCAGGTTCAACGACGCGACCCACCCCCCGGCCAGCTCGATTCTACGACTGCGACCATCGGTCACTATCGGCTTGGATAGGACGGTATGTCGTGGAGACTTGCCAACAATCCAGAGAATGGCACCGCGGGTGAAACCGCCGCTGAATATCGGCGGTGACGTGCACTCAAGATTGGTCGTCCGCTGCCGCCATGCGGACAGAACGGTGCTGTTCTGTCCCAGTTCGCGCGCAGTGGACCGCGTGACGCGTGTGGCTCGACGCGGCTGATGCCTGCACCGATGACATGCAGCGTCCTGCCTCCGCCTGCCGCAGCGCCATGGATTACACCTCCGCCGGCCCCCATTGTCTGGGCAGCGCACGGTACGTGATGCCGTTGCTCCCCCTCCTCCCCCGGATTTTTTCCATGTCCCGACTGTTCTCTCCGTTCCAGCTGAAAGGCGTGACCCTGCGCAATCGCATCGCGGTGCCGCCGATGTGCCAGTACTCCGCCGTCGATGGCGTGCCCAACGCATGGCACTTGGCGCATTACACGGGGCTGGCCCGTGGCGGTGCCGGCCTGGTCATCGTGGAAGCGACCGGCGTGTCCGCAGAAGGTCGCATCACCCCAGGCTGCCTTGGCCTGTGGAATGACGCCCAGGCTGACGCACTGGCCCCGATCGCCGCCGCCATCGCCGAGACCGGCGCAGTACCGGGCATCCAGATCGGCCATGCCGGACGCAAGGCCAGCGCCAACCTGCCCTGGGAAGGTGACGACCATATGGCCGAAGACGATGCGCGCGGCTGGCCGACCCTGGCGCCGTCGGCGATCGCCTTCGGTGGTGGCCTGTCCAAGCTGCCGCAGGAAATGACCCTGGACGACATCAAGCGAGTGCAGGCGGACTTCGTATCGGCCGCCGAACGGGCACGCGATGCGGGCTTCAAATGGCTGGAACTGCATTTCGCGCACGGCTACCTGGCGCAGAGTTTCTTCTCCGCGTACAGCAACCAGCGCGATGACCAGTACGGTGGCAACTTCGACAACCGGGCCCGCTTCCTGCTGGAAACGGTCGCTGCCGTACGCGCGGTGTGGCCGGCCGATCTGCCGCTGACCGCACGCCTGGGCGTCATCGAGTATGACGGCCGCGATGAAGAGACCGTCGCTGAATCCATCGAACTGGTACGGCAGATGCGCGAACGCGGGCTGGACCTGCTCAACGTCAGCATCAACTTCGTCATCCCGACCGGCGTGGTGCCGTGGGGCACGCCGTCCTTCCTGGCGCCGATTGCCCAACGCGTGCGCGATGAAGCCGGCATCCCAGTGGCCGTAGGCTGGTGCGTGGATGGCGCCGAAGCGGCCGAAGACATCGTGCAGAAGCAGCAGAGCGACCTGGTGATGATCGGTCGCGCGCACCTGGCCAACCCGCACTACCCGTACCAGCTGGCGCAGGAGCTGGGCGTCGAGAACCCGGCCTGGACCACCCTGCCCGCCCCGTACGCCCATTGGCTGGCGCGCTACCGCGGCCCAGGCCGCGCCTCGGCCCAGTAAGCGAACGACAAAAAGGGGACGGAGGGGATTAAGTCGTTTTCGGCCTCTAGGCCGAAAACGACTTAATCCCCTCCGTCCCCTTTTTTATTCGACGGTCACGCTCTTGGCCAGGTTGCGCGGCTTGTCCACGTCGGTGCCTCGGGCCAGGGCGGTGTGGTACGCGAGCAGCTGCACCGGGATCGTGTGCACGATCGGGCTGAGCACGCCGGCATGGCGCGGCGTGCGGATCACGTGCACGCCTTCGGATTCGACGAAATTGCTGTCCTGGTCGGCGAACACGAACAGCTCACCGCCGCGCGCGCGCACTTCCTGCATGTTGGATTTGACCTTCTCCAGCAGGCTGTCGTTGGGTGCGATCACCACCACCGGCATGTCTTCGTCCACCAGCGCCAACGGACCGTGCTTGAGCTCGCCGGCCGGGTAGGCTTCGGCGTGGATGTACGTGATTTCCTTCAGCTTGAGCGCGCCTTCCAACGCGATCGGGTAATGCAACCCACGGCCCAGGAACAGCGCACTGCTCTTGCGCGCGAAGCGTTCGGCCCATGCAGCGATCTGCGGCTCCATGTTCAGCGCATGCTGCACGCTGCCGGGCAGGAAGCGCAGCTGCTCGAGATACTCCGATTCCTGCGCCGCATCCACGCGACCCTGCAGCTTGCCCAGCACCACGGTCAGCTGGAACAGCGCCGCCAGCTGAGTCGTAAACGCCTTGGTCGACGCCACGCCGATTTCCGCACCGGCACGGGTGTAGCAGACCAGTTCGCTGGCGCGCGGGATCGCGCTTTCCGGGACGTTGCAGATCGACAGCGTGTGCAGGTGGCCAAGCGACTTGGCGTACTTCAGCGCTTCCATCGTATCCAGCGTTTCGCCGGACTGCGAAATCGTCACGATCAGGTGCTTGGGATTGGCATACGCCGCGCGGTAGCGGTACTCGCTGGCAATCTCCACACTGCACGGCAGGCCGGAGATGGATTCGATCCAGTAGCGCGCGGTCAGGCCGGCGTAATAGCTGGTGCCACACGCCAGTATCTGCACGCCGGTGATGCCCGACAGCACCGCCTGCGCATTCTTTCCGAACAGTTCCACCGGGAAGCCACCGGCGTCGATTGCCGCTTCGATGGTGTCACCCAGCGCGCGCGGTTGCTCGTGGATTTCCTTCTGCATGAAGTGACGGTACGGGCCGAGTTCCAGCGAGGCCAGCGACACGTCAGACAGGTGGACATCGCGCTGCACGGGGGCATCGTCGTGGCCATACACCTGCACGCCGTCGCGCCGTACGTCGGCGGTGTCGCCCTCTTCCAGGAAGATCACCCGCCGCGTGGACGAGATGATCGCCGACACGTCCGAGGCAACGAAGTTCTCGCCGTCGCCGATGCCGACCAGCAGGGGGCAGCCCATGCGTGCGCAGACAAAGTGATCGGGCTCGGCACGGCTCATCACCGCCAGCGCATAGGCACCGGTCAGTTCCTTCACCGTGCGCTGCAGCGCGGACAGCAGGCTGTCGCCGCCCTTCAGGTGGTGGTGCATCAGGTGGGCGATGACTTCGGTATCGGTCTGCGACTCGAATACATAGCCGAGCGCACGCAGCTTTTCACGCTGCTCTTCGTGGTTTTCGATGATGCCGTTGTGCACCAGCGCCACGCCCTCGCTGATATGCGGATGCGCATTGGCTTCGGTCACGCCGCCGTGGGTGGCCCAACGGGTATGGCCGATGCCCAGCACGCTGCTGAAGCCCTCTGCATCGGCAGCGGTGGCCATCTCCGAAACGCGACCGGTCCGGCGCACGCGGCGGATATCCGGCTGCTCACCCTGCTGCAGCACCGCGATGCCGGATGAATCGTAGCCGCGGTATTCCAGTCGCTTCAGTCCTTCGATGAGGACAGGCACCACATCGCGACCCGCAATCGCACCCACGATCCCGCACATAGACGCACATCCTTTGGTGTTGAGCTGCGCATTCTAGCGTGGCTCTCCCTGCGCCTCTGTGTGTCCGCTTAACGAAAGTGTCCGGCCCGGTGTCCGCGGACAGGCGGACACCGCAGCACGAAGCGTAACTCCCTGATCCAAAAGGACCGAACAGTTGGCACGTTCTCTGCTTCCCTGAAGGCAGACCGACCACCCAGGCCCTTCGATGATCCGCGACACTTCCGCCCAGGACCAGATTGTTTCCACCCGTGCGACAAGCGGCCGCGCCGCGCTGGTGCGCCGCTACCGCTGGCCGGCACTGGCCGCCGTCCTGGTGCTGGCCGGGATCGGTTTCGCGGTGCACGGATGGCTCAACGCCAGCCGTTCCTTCGACAGCAGCCGGGTGCGCGTGGCGGAAGTACAGCGGGGCGACCTGGTGCGCGACATCGCTGCCGAAGGTCGGGTGATCGCGGCCAACAGCCCGATCCTGTACGCCATCTCCGCCGGTACGGTGAACCTGAAAGTGGTGGCCGGCGACGTGGTCAAGCAGGGCCAGGAGCTGGCCGTGATCGACAGCCCGGAACTGCGCAGCAAGCTTGCCCAGGAAGAGGCCACCCTGGCGGGCCTGGAAGCGGAGTCCAGCCGTGCCGCACTCGATGCCACGCTGACCCGTGCCAAGTCGCGCAAGGACACCGACCAGGCGGGTATCGAAAAGGTGGCTGCAGAGCGCGACCTGCAGCGCTACCAGCGCGGCTTCGATGGCGGCGCGGTGCCACAGATCGACCTGGCCCGCGCGCAGGACAGCCTGAAGAAGGCCGATATCAGCCTGCTCAACGCGCAGACCGATGCCAGCCTGCAGGGCCAGGGCGCGGACCTGGACGCACGCAACAAGCGCCTGCTGGCCGACCGCCAGCGTGCGGTGGTATCGGAAGTGAAACGGCAGGTGGATGCGCTGACCCTGCGGGCGCCCTTCGATGGCCAGGTCGGCCAGGTGCAGGCCGTGCAACACACCAACCTGATCGCCAACGCACCGGTGCTGGGCGTGGTCGATCTGTCCAACTTCGAGATCGAGATCAAGGTGCCGGAGAGCTTCGCACGCGATCTGGCGATCGGCATGCCCGCCCAGTTGACCAGCGGCAGCGGCGAACCCTTCCCCGGCGAAATATCCGCCGTCTCGCCGGAAGTGGTCAGCGGTGAGGTCAACGCGCGCGTGCGTTTTGCCGACAAGCAACCGGCCGGCCTGCGCCAGAGCCAGCGGATGTCGGTGCGGGTGCTGTTGGACACCCGCAAGGACGTACTGAAAGTAGAGCGCGGCCCCTTCGTCGAGCAAAGCAGCGGACACGCCTACGTGATGGAGGGCAGCACCGCCGTGCGCCGCCCCGTGGAACTGGGCGTGAGCAGCCTGGGCGAAGTGGAGATCCTGTCCGGCGTGCAGCCGGGTGATCGCATCGTGGTCGCCGGCAGCGACCTGTTCAAGGACGCCGAGCGCGTTTCCATCAACTGATCCATCCCCTACGAATCCTGGAGAGAACCATGCTTGAGATGCGCGCTGTCGCCAAAGTGTTCCGTACCGAACAGGTGGAAACCCATGCCCTGCGTTCGCTGGATCTGAAGGTCAACGAGGGGGAGTTCGTCGCCGTCACCGGCCCGTCGGGGTCAGGCAAGACGACCTTCCTCAACATCGCCGGCCTGCTGGAGACCTTCACCAGCGGCACCTATCTGCTGGACGGCCAGGACGTCAGCCAGCTGGGTGATGATGCACGCAGCCGCCTGCGCAACCAGAAGATCGGCTTCATCTTCCAGGGGTTCAACCTGATCCCCGACCTCAACCTGTTCGACAACGTGGACGTGCCACTGCGTTACCGCGGCATGTCCTCGGCCGAGCGCCGCGAGCGCATCGAAAAAGCACTCGGCCAGGTCGGCCTGGGTTCGCGCATGAAGCACTATCCCAACGAATTGTCCGGTGGCCAGCAGCAACGCGCCGCCATTGCCCGCGCCCTGGCGGGCAGCCCGCGCCTGCTGCTGGCTGACGAACCCACCGGCAACCTGGACAGCCAGATGGCCCGGGGGGTGATGGAACTGCTGGAGGAAATCAACGCCGCCGGGACCACCATCGTCATGGTCACCCATGATCCAGAGCTGGCTGCGCGCGCGCAGCGCAACGTGCATATCGTCGACGGCCAGGTCACCGACCTGCTGCGCGAACCAGTCCTGGCCACCGCCCGGCGCGTGGCCGCGGTCAACGAGTGAGGTCTGCCGTGTTCGCCTACTACACCCGGCTGGCCCTGCGCAGCTTCCGACGCAACAAGGTGTTGACTGCCCTGATGGTGGTCGCCATCGCGCTCGGCATCGGCGCCTCGATGACCACCCTCACCGTATTCCATGTGCTGTCCGGCGATCCCATTCCCGGCAAGAGCGACCGTCTGTTCTACGTGCAGGTCGACCCGCGTCCGCGTGCCGGCTTCGTGCCCGGTGAAGAGCCCGAAGAGCAGATGACCCGGTTCGATGCCGAAGCGCTGTTGCGCGACAAGAAAGGGATCCATCAGGCGGTGATGACCGCCGGCGGCGCGACCATCGTGCCGCAGAACAGTACGCTGAAGCCGTTCTCGCTGGACTCGCGTTACACCTCGGCCGATTTCTTCCCGATGTTCGATGTGCCCTTCCAGTATGGCAATGGGTGGACGGCCACCGACGATGAAGGCCGCAGCCGCGTCGCGGTTCTGTCCAAGACGCTCAACGACAAGCTGTTCAACGGGGCCAACAGCGTGGGCCGCGAAGTAAACGTCAGCGGGCATTCGATGCGCGTGGTCGGCGTACTGAAAGAATGGCAGCCCGAGCCGCGGTTCTTCGATCTGTCCACCGGCGCCTACGGCAACGAAGAAGACGTGCTGCTGCCGTTCTCCACCTCCGTCGAGTTGAAGCTGGGCAGCAGCGGCAACATGAACTGCTTCGGCGAAGGGTCGCCCAGCGGCAGCAGCTCGGACCTCAATGCACCGTGTACGTGGCTGCAGTATTGGGTGGAACTGGATCCGGCCAAGGTCGATGACTACCGGCAGTACCTGCTGAACTACTCCGACCAGCAGCGTGCCGCCGGCCGCTTCCAGCGCCCGGCCAACGTCAAGCTGTCCTCGGTGATGGAATGGCTGGATTTCAAGAAGGCCGTCCCCAGTGACGTACGGCTGCAGCTGTGGCTGGCGCTGGGCTTCCTGGTGGTGTGCCTGATCAACACGGTCGGCCTGCTGCTGGCCAAGTTCCTGCGTCGCAGCGGCGAAATCGGCGTGCGCCGCGCGCTTGGCGCCAGCCGCGGGCAGATCTTCCTGCAGTGCGTGGTGGAGGCGGGCGCGGTGGGCGTGGCCGGTGGCCTGCTCGGCATCCTGCTTGCGTTGGCCGGGCTGTATGCCGTGCGCCAGCAACCCGTGGAGTACGCAAAGCTCGCTCATCTGGACGGCACGATGTTGCTGCTTGCACTCGGCCTGACCCTGTTCGCCAGCCTCGCCGCCGGCCTGTTGCCGGCGTGGCGCGCCATGCAGGTCACCCCCGCCATCCAGCTTAAATCGCAGTAAGCACGAGACCAAGGAACCTGCATGGACATCCGCCCCATCCTCAGCACCCTGCGCCGTCACAAGACGGCCGCCTCGCTGATCGTGCTCGAAGTCGCCCTGACCTGCGCCATCGTCTGCAACGCGCTGTTCCTGGTCAGCCAGCGCATCGACAAGATCAGCCAGCCCAGCGGCGTGGCCGAAAAAGAGCTGATCGTGGTGCGCGTCAGCGGCATCGGCAAACAGACCGATGCCATGGCCCGCACGCGCGAGGACATCGCTGCCCTGCGCGCCGTCCCCGGGGTCACCCAGGTATCGCGCGCCAACCAGTTGCCGTTCCGCAACAGCTCCTCCAACAGCGGCATATCGCGTACACCCGAACAGGAGCGCCCCACGATCCACGCTGCCATGTACAACGTCAACGAAGGGGCCGTGTCGACCCTCGGACTGAACCTGGTCGCCGGACGCGATTTCCTGCCCAGTGAGTACATGGACCGCGAGAAAGCACAGAGCGGCGAAGGCGCGGGCAAGGCGGTTCCGGTGATCATCACCCAGACGGCCGCTGACGGCCTGTCGCCGGGACAGACGGCATTGGGCAAGACGTTCTATTCCGGCGACCAGCCACTCAACGTGGTCGGCATCGTGCAGAATCTGGCCACACCCACCGGCTGGGGCGACAACACGACGATGTCGCTCATCATGCCGCTGCGGACCGACTTCACCGAAGGCGTCTATCTGCTGCGGTCCGCCCCGGAGCGTCGCGATGAGGTGCTGAAAGGCGCGCTGGCCGCGTTGGAACGCAATGATCCCAACCGCCTGGTCCGCGAGAAACTGACCTATGAGGACCAGCGCAACGACTTCTTCAAGAACGATCGCGCCATGGTCGGCTTGTTGATCACCGTCTGCGTTGCCCTGCTGGTGGTGACCGCATTGGGCATCGTCGGCCTGGCCAGCTTCTGGGTGCAGCAGCGCAGCAAGCAGATCGGCATCCGCCGTGCGCTGGGAGCGACCCGCGGGCAGATCCTGCGCTACTTCCAGACCGAGAACTTCCTGCTGGCCACGGTCGGCATCGTGCTCGGCATGCTGGCGGCGTATGCCATCAACCTGGCCTTGATGAATACCTATGAGCTGCCCCGCATGCCGCTGATCTACCTGCCCATCGGCGCCGTGCTGCTTTGGCTGCTGGGACAGATCGCGGTGTTCGGGCCGGCGCGGCGGGCCGCTGCGGTACCTCCGGCGGTAGCCACCCGCGGCAGCTGAGGCACGGCTGGCGCGGCTTGTATATCCTGCTGCCATGATGTCCGTAGCGCCGCGCCCCGGCCGGCGCCTACGTTCCGCCGAGCACGGCTCGGCGCTACCAGAAGCTGCTCAATGCCTGCGATCCTGATCATCGACGACAACACCAGCGTGGCCACCGCGCTGGACGTGCTGTTTTCCCTGCATGACATCGATACCCTCCAGGCCACATCGCCCGAACAGGGGCTGGCGCTGCTGCGCGAGCATCCGGTGGACCTGGTCATCCAGGACATGAACTTCACCGAGGACACGACCTCGGGCGAAGAAGGCGAAGCCCTGTTCGCGCGCATCCGTCAGGCGCACCCTGACCTGCCGGTGATCCTGTTGACCGCGTGGACCCATCTGGGCAGCGCGGTGGATCTGGTGAAGGCAGGGGCAGCCGACTACCTGGCCAAGCCCTGGGATGACCGCAAACTGCTGACCACGGTGAACAACCTGCTGGAGCTGTCCGAGGCACGCCGCGAGCTGGACCAGCGCCGCCAGCGTGAGCAGCGCCAGCGCACCGATCTGCAGGCCCGCTACCAGCTGTGCGACGCCGTGTTCGCCGATGCCGCCAGCGAGCGCGTCATCGCGCTGGCTTGCCAGGTGGCGCGCTCGACGTTGCCGGTACTGATCACCGGTCCCAATGGCGCAGGCAAGGAGAAGATCGCGCAGATCATCCAGGCCAATTCGCCGGTGGCCAAGGGCCCCTTCGTCACCGTCAACTGCGGCGCACTGCCCGCCGATCTGATCGAAGCGGAGCTGTTCGGCGCCGACGCCGGCGCGTACACCGGTGCCAACAAGGCGCGCGAAGGCAAGTTCGAAGCCGCCGATGGGGGCACGTTGTTCCTTGATGAGATCGGCAACCTGCCACTGGGTGGACAGATGAAGCTGCTGCGCGTGCTGGAAACCGGCCGCTTCGAGCGGCTGGGTTCCAACCGCGAACGGCAGGTCAAAGTGCGCGTGGTCAGTGCGACAAATGCGGATCTTGCCGCGATGATCCGCGACGGCACGTTCCGCGAAGATCTGTACTACCGCCTCAATACGGTCGAGCTGGCGTTGCCGCCGCTGGCTGAGCGGACCGGCGACATCGCACCGCTTGCCGAGCACTTCCTGACCGATGGCAAGCCGCTGTCACCTGCAGCCCTCAGCGCCCTGCAGCGCCATGCATGGCCTGGCAACGTGCGCGAGCTGCGCAACGTGATCCAGCGTGCCGAGCTGCTGGCGACCGGTCCGCGCATCGAGGTGGCCGACCTCAACCTGCCACGCGCACCGGCCAACGTACGTAGCAACAGCGCGGCGCTGGACCCGGATCGCAAGCGTATCGAAAGCGCGCTTGCCAGCAACCACGGCATCATCGCGCAGGCCGCGGCGGAGCTCGGGCTGAGCCGACAAGCGTTGTACCGTCGGATGGATCGCTACGACATCCCCCGCGAATGAAGCCGCGCTCCCTCACCGTGCGCCTGTTCCTGCGCCTGCTGCCTGTGCTCGCCCTGGCGGCGGCGCTGCCGTGGCTGCTGGCCTACTGGATGGACCACGGCTGGGCCGTCGCGCTGCTCTCCGGTATCGTCCTGCTGTCGTTGATGTGGATCAGCCTCAGCCGGGCCATCGCGCCGGTACGTTCGGTGATGCGCGCGTTGTCCGGCGTGGTCAGCAGCTACAAGGACGGCGAGTTCAATTTCAGCGTGCACTGGCCGGCACAGGATGAGCTGGGCCATCTGGTGCAGGCGCACCGCGAGCTCGGGGATGTACTGCGCGAGCAGCGGCAGTCACTCGTGCAGCGCGAACTGCTGCTCGACACCATGGTGCAGAACACGCCGGTGGCGATGCTGTTGCTTGCCGCAGGCGGTGACGGCGTGCAGCGTGTTGTGTTCTCCAACCTGGCCGCACGCAAGCTGCTGCACGGCGGGTACAAGCTGGAAGGCCAACGTCTGCTGGAACTGTTGGAGCAGATGCCGCTGGCGCTGCGCGACGCCATCTCGCGCGGCGGCGACAGCCTGTTCGCCGTGCGCGAGGAAGAGAGTGATGACGACGATGACGAGCAGATCTACCATCTGTCGCGGCGCGCGTTCCACCTCAATGGGCGACCGCACGACCTGCTGCTGATCCGCCTGCTGACCGCTGAACTGCGGCGGCAGGAAGTACAGACCTGGAAGAAAGTGATCCGGGTGATAAGCCATGAGCTCAACAATTCATTGGCTCCCATTGCCTCACTGGCGCACTCCGGCGGTGAACTGGTCAGGCGCGAACGCTTCGACCGCCTGCCGGAGATCTTCTCGACCATCGAAGATCGGGCGCGTCACCTGGAAGGCTTCATCCGGGGCTATGCGCGCTTTGCCAAGCTGCCACACCCGCAGCTGCAGACAGTGCACTGGGCGCCGTTCCTGGCCAGCCTGCAGCAGCAGATCCCCTTCCAGATGGATGAGATTCCCGACGACCTGCACAGCCGCGTGGACATCGCCCAGCTGGGTCAGGCGTTGTTGAACCTGGTGAAGAACGCGCACGAGGCGTGTGCCGAGTCTGATCCCCCCAACGACGACGTGCGTGTGCAGCTGACCCGCCTGCCGCAATGGATGCGACTGGACGTGCTGGACCGCGGCAAAGGCATGAACGAGGCCGTCCTGCAGAACGCATTGATGCCCTTCTATTCGACCAAGCGCAACGGTACCGGGCTGGGCCTGGCGCTCACGCGGGAGATCATCGAAGCGCACGGTGGGCGTATCGCGCTGCAGAACCGCACGGACGG
>Ga0247816_10000646_pt1 | contig 19029 bp, 15 predicted proteins | sample UWRJL209509C1_FD_179930 | JGI IMG/M metagenome (GOLD analysis project Ga0247816, IMG submission 179930) | Plant litter microbial communities from Arlington Agricultural Research Station in Wisconsin, United States - UWRJ-L209-509C-1 | ecosystem: Environmental > Terrestrial > Plant litter >...
CTGCGGAAGATAAGCAGTACAGGCGGAACAACAGATTATATTGATGGTATCCATTATAAAGATGGGGTTCTGGATTTTATCCAAACCTCTGAGGGGTTGGCACGGAATAGCAGCGGGACATACAGTTATGAATATAATATCACCGACCACCTAGGCAATGTGAGGTATAGCTTCAAGCAAGATGCAGATAGTAGATCAGTGCAAAGATTACAAGAAGTAAACTATTATGCTTTTGGGCTTAAAAAGGTTGTAGCGGCCAGTCAAAATAAATATCTTTACAATAACAAGGAGTTGCAAGAGGAGTTGGAAAATTATGATTATGGGGCAAGATTTTATGATCCGGTGATTGGAAGGTGGAATGGTCCAGACGTACTTTCAGAGATACATTTTAATTTGACTCCCTATAATTACGTGATGAATAATCCGACTTATTATATTGACCCCCTTGGATTAGATACAATTAAATTGAAGAGTAACCAAACCATTAAACGTATGGATTATGTGGTGACAGATAATGGGAGTATTGTTAAAAGTGCTTTGGAACAGGTACAAGTAACTGTTAATAGACCGATCCATGATAGTACAGGAAAAATTATATATGATGATGGTACGGTGGAAAATTTCGTATATAATGACGGAGATGTAGGTAAATATGCTGTTTTTACTGATAGACGGACTGGTGCAGAAACGGTCTTCCCTGGTGTAAATATAGATCCAGCAATGGTTACACATGGAGCTGGATCTACATATCCTTGGCATACAATTCACATGAGTACGAGTGGAAATGGGTTAGCGGATTTACAACACGAATATGGGCATATTCTTGATTTGGAAAAAAATGGGAAGTTAAAATACTTGTTTTATACTATGCCATATAGTTTTGCTTCAGCAACAATATCTAGCGTATCAAAAATTACTAAGTTGTATGACTATAGCCACAAATATTCCCCTACAGAAGTGATTGCAAATAAATATGCATCTGAATATTTTGGGCCAAAATCAGCTATATCCGGTAGTCTTTACTATCCTAAAAAATAACAATAATGAAGAATAAAATTTTGACGATATTTTTAAGTATTTTCTTCTTTGGTTGCGAAATGGACAAGAAAATCGATATAGTTGTAATTGCAAATGACGGTGATTCCCCTTTAATTATTGTGACACAGCCTCATAAAGTCATTACAGACAGCCTTCTTTACCATGAGTACGTAGGTGAGACTACATTTGGTGCAAGAGAGGTGCGAACTATATCATTGCCACTGTTTACGCTGCATTCCTTGCCTGATAGTGAGAAAATGTATTTATTTATTTTTAATTTAGATTCAATTCAGAAGTTTAGGAATGATAAAAGGATTGATGGAATATTTCGAAAAAGCTTAATAAAAGAAATTTCAGTCCAATTGAATAAGGTTGATGATAATTTAGACACTATATATGTGAATAAATAATTACCTTTTCATAACGGTCTAATAATAAGCTGTAAAAAATTGAATTGCAAGGCGATGTTATTATCAAAATGGAGAGTATACTATAATCTCAAAAGTGGGATGCAATAGAATCTTAATTTGTTATCGACTAAGTGATCCTCGGCAAACCTAAAACTGTCATAAGCATTAAACACTTAGACGCTATATCTTATCGCAACACCATATGAATTTAACTTTGGATCCTTTGACAAGGAAGCCATTGCATGTCTCTACGTAGGAAAAAAGATGACGGGCGGTGGCGGAGTTTTAGATCGAATGATGAAACATATTTGGAATTGATGATGGCTGGTGAGCTGGATCCTTAACTTTCTGAAACCAAACGATTGGAACAGCCCGATCATAGAATGGAAAGGTAAGAAGACTGCCCTGAGTTTGGGTGCGGGGAGAATTTGAACTGGAAACCGGCCGCGATAGGCTTAGCACCTTTGAGTCAAAGATCGTCCCAAAACGGCAGATGATCATTACCGAAGAATAGGAAGGCAACATTTTATTGATGTACGCGATGGGAATGAGCACTCGTCTAATGCGGGTTTATTTCAGGAAATGTATGTCATGGATATATCACTGGCGGAGATTTCAGAATTACAGTTAGTGTGCTGACTGCGGTTATGGAATGGTGGAATCGGCTGTTATGTACCATTTACCCATTTGTTTTCCTAAATAATATATTCTTTAAAGTAGGGATATAGCGTTGTGGAAACCCATTCGATCTATAATATATTATGTCTAGACATTGAGAAATAGGGCGAAAAATATCCACTTAGTTTTAATTCTTGGCTGGATAACTGGATGAATCTCTCTGCTTTTTTCGACCACGAATATGGCATTAGAAAAATTATCTATTTCACTAATCCTATCGAAGGCGTATGCTCCCTTTTCAATCGTCTCCTTACCTGATGGAATCTCAGGCAAATGGTGGTTTTTATCGATATAGTGTTTCACCTGTTCAAGTGTCATGATTGGATAATCCGGCGCAAACACATAGTCCGGCCAGGTAGAAACTTCCACCTTAATTTCACTGGCTAGGATTAATCCTCTGACATCTAACTTTGCGAGAGGATTTACCGTGCCGATGCCTACACTTCCATTGTCTTTTATACGCATTTTCTCGGTTAACGATGTTTGGTCTTCCGCGAAAGAAGTGGAAAATGTAAGATCCGTAGACTGCTTCAATGCGTTATTAGGCTGCCAATTGTTAATTCGTTCCGCACGGATTCTTGCACCTACTTGATTTGGCACTACGTCCCTCCAGATTTTAAAGTTAATATTAAATACTTCGACAACAGATCCTCCCGGGACAGCAATATTACCACTATGGTTGCCGCCAATAGTAATATTACCCGCATCATCAAACACGATTGGTTCTTCTGTATTTGCATTATTTTTAAATCAGTAGCCCGCACCAGTTGCATTTCTAAATTTTAACCTACCATCATTGTCCAGCCATATAACTGACCTTGGATCGCCCGTGGTGTTTGCAGCACTCTGATTGGCAATTTGAATATTAGGAATGTCACCGCTAGCATTATTCACGGCGCTGATTAATTGTTGAGCAGATACTTGGGTTGAGATGCAAGTAAAAAGTAGGAGCGTAAATTTTTTCATAATATTTAGATTGTTGTTTAAGACTATGATGTAGAACCGAAAGTCTGAACTTAATACTGGAAATAGTATTAGTTATAAATATACAGCTGTTGTTTAATATTTTATACAAATTCTGTGTGTTATTAGTTAATTTATTTCTATCTTTCTAAAGATAACTGATCCAAAATATCTCATTAAATGAAACCGACGCTCCTCAAAATCGTAATCTTATTTTTATTTTTTCCTTTGATCTCAAAAGCCCAATGGACAGGAATTGCTCCAGGACCTATCTACTATAATTCTGGCAATGTTGGTATCGGGACTGCAACACCGACATCATCATTAGAAGTGCGAAGTGTTGGAAATGGTTGGTTAATGAATCTCAGAGGCAATGCTGTAAACCCGGAAGAGATTAATGGTCTGAAATTTTATTCCGGATACCTTGATGATACAAATAAATGGTCTGGGATAGCCACTGTAGCAGAGAACCTGCATAGTAATCTTACTGGCCTTGCACTATATTCCAACGCCAACGAAAGCTTAAGAATTACTGCCAGTGGAAATGTCGGGATTGGAACCAAGTCGCCGTTACGGAAATTTACAGTATCGGAATGGGGCAATGGATCCAGTGTGGCGCCTCTACTCAGGCTCGAACAATATAACGCAGGTGAACCTGTAAATGGAACCGGAGTGTCAATTGATATGGCAATAGGGGATAACTACAACCTTCCCAATCTGGCTGGACAAATCAGGCTTGTTAGATCAAACTATACGAACAGCAGTATGTACTTCTCTACTGCATATGGAAACGTAGTTTCCGATAAAATGACGATTGACCCTTACGGAAATGTTGGCGTAGGAACCGTAACGCCCCTGCAAAAATTCACAGTATCTGCCCAGGGAAACGGCACGGCAGTTACCCCTCTTTTGAGATTGGAACAGTATAACCCAGGATCGCCTAAAAGTGGTACAGGAGTGTCTATAGATATGGCAATAGGTGACAATACCAATCTCCCTGCTTTAGCTGGTCAGATCAGGTTGGTGAGATCAGATTATCTCAATACAAGCATGTATTTCTCTACTGCGCTTGGAAATGCAATTGCAGACAGAATGGTAATAGATCCGAATGGAAACGTCGGCATCGGGACCGACACCCCTATGGGCCATAAATTGGCAGTGAACGGAGATATTATTGCATCCGCAGTTACCGTCAAGCTCTATAACAACTGGCCCGACTATGTATTTCATCCTGCATACAATTTACCCCAGCTGCCGGAGGTAAAAAACTACATCCAGAAACACCACCATTTAGAAGAGATCCCGTCAGTAAGCGAAGTAGCGAAGAAGGGGGTAGACCTGGGCGAGATGAACAAGCTGCTGCTAAAAAAGGTAGAGGAGTTAACCTTATACGTAATTCAGCAGAACGAACGCTTACAAGAACAACAAGCCGTATCCAATTCGCAGCAAAAAATCGCGCAGCTTCAGCAAGAGCAGATAGACCAACTAAAAAAGGAAATGAAATTACTACGGAATTAGTGAGGTTAATAATTATATCCAACACCATCAAATACTACCAATATTTAGTGTTATTCTTTTAAGTATTTAATACAAGCTATATGAACAAAATCTATTTAATCCTCTCAATCATTTGCAGCTCAATTAGCCTGCATGCGCAAAACAAATTAGAGGCCGATGGGAATGTTGGCGTAGGAACATTAATTCCATATGCACGCTTACATGTTTTAACGGCAGGATCTTCTATAAATGCCACTAATCAGTACACTGGTGACATGGTTATTGAAGCCAGGCCGGGGCCTAGAAACTCTACCGTTGGTGCTTCACTTGAATTTGTAATACCTGCAAATTTGGATGGCAATAATGCGTGGGGGCAAGGCCGAATAATTACCGTTGCAGGTGATGATCAGGATTATCATGCAACTGGAAAAATGATACTTGGTACCAGAAGATTATTTGACAAATTAACAGGTACGGGTAATACGTGGAATTATGGCGATGATATCGTAATTGACGCAATTGGTAATGTAGGTATCGGAACAATTAATCCTCGTGAGAAGCTTTCTGTTAATGGAAAAATAAGGTCAAAAGAGGTGGTGGTAGAGGAGCAGCATTGGCCAGATTATGTTTTCGACAAAGATTACAAGCTATTATCTCTTGAAAGTATTGAACAATACATTCTTAAATACAAGCACCTGCCAAATATGCCTTCAGCGGAAGATGTCAAAAAGAACGGTCAGAATCTAGGTGAAATCAATTCCAAACTGCTTAAGACTTTGGAAGAACTTACACTATTGCTGATCGAAAAAGACAAGCAGCTGAAAAGCCAAGACAACCGGATTAAAGTACAGGAGCTAAATGCTGAAAAGCTGCAAAAGACTCTTGAAAAGATTATGGTCAAAATAGGTATGTAACATTGTACTTAGGTCTTCTCATTATATACTCGAATTAAAGCGCTACGGTAATCTTGCCATAATGCCAAAACAATATTTATACTCTTTTCGTGAAAAAATAAAAGTATTTTAAAATATTTTTATTGCGTTTTTATATTTGATTTTTCGATTTAGCAGGAAACGAGGTGTTAAAATACCGCTTTTTGTTTCTTGGTACGTTTTTTTTATTGGAATTATCCTCTTAGCTTTATTTTCAATAAGGCCAAATATTAACTAACGACTCTCAAAATTTTATAGTGAATTAGGTGTGTACGATTATTTTGGAAGTGGTTATTTGATTTTGGGAATAATACCAAAACCAGATATAACCAAGTATGAAAAAAATCTCATTAGCGCTCTCATTGATCTGTGGCAGCCTAAGCCTTTCGGCACAAAACACTTTTCCCGGCAGCGGAAATGTCGGTATTGGGACTGTCAGTCCAGCGTATCCTTTACATATTAAAAAGACATCTTCGGCACCAGCAATTAGTGTTGGAGGAGGCTACGCTGGAAGTCCCAGACTTCAAATTTATGGATTAGAAGACGATCAAGCCGCTTGGATGGGGCTTGGTGTTGATATGGCTGGTGGTCCATACGAGCATAGTGTCTATTTCCCCACTGGCCCGAATGGGACTATGGGCCGTTTCTCTATTGGCGATTTTAATGGTACCGTTTATAATCCTAGATTGTGGCTTTATGCTAATGGAAGGATGGGGGTCAATACCTATACGCCACAATCCATTTTGCATGTTACTTCCTCTGGGTCTTCCATTAACGCAATTAATCAATATAACGGCGATTTAATTATTGAAGCCAAGCCGGGATCCAGAAGCTCAACTACTGGTGCATCTCTGGAATTCGTTGTTCCCGCTAATGCTGATGGTACAAATCCATGGGGTCAGGGGCGTATCTTAACCGTCGCAGGAAATGAATTGTCAGGACATGCCACGGGAAAAATGGTGCTCGGAACGAGGAGACTATTTGACAAATTAACCGGCACCGGAAACACCTGGAACTATGGCGATGACATTGTTATAGATGGAGTAGGAAACGTTGGTATCGGGACCAAATCTCCCCAGGCATTGTTAGATGCAGGTAGACTGCTCAATTCAGGTGAGCTAGGTTCCGTTTTGGCACGCTTACCCGAGGGAAATTCGGCAGGAGCAGGAACATATTTGGGCGTTAAGGGACATGGAACTACCATCGGGTCAGATGGCCGTGGGAAGAGTTTTTCTATCGAACATGGTTTTTATGGACAAACAAATAGTGCAATCAATTTTTATAGGGGCGGAGCGGTTACCGGTGGTGGGATATCTTTTAGTACGAACAATAACACTGAAATGATGTGGATTTTGGATAATGGTAATGTAGGTATCGGTACTGCCTATCCCATTGAAAAATTAGCAGTTAACGGGACTATCCGTTCAAAGGAAGTGTTGGTTGAAAATGCCAATTGGCCAGACTATGTTTTTGACCCCACTTACAACCTGCCATCTCTTGAAAAAGTTGAAACTTATATAAACGAGAATCATCATTTACCTGAAGTTCCTTCAGCGCAGGAGATAACTGATAAGGGCCTCAGTCTTGGAGAGATGAATAAACTGCTGATGAAAAAAGTAGAAGAGCTGACGCTTTATCTAATCGAAAGTAACAAAATGCACAAAAAGCAACAGCAGGAAATCAATGACATCAAGGATCGTATGGTCCAGTCAAATTCTAAACACTAATGGTCTTTGCTCTGCTGAATTAAACATATCTATTTCATTCAAAAGAAAATTATGAAAAAAATTTATTTAATGCTTTCAATCATCCTTGGTTCATTAAATTTATCCGCTCAGAATACTTTCCCATCGAGTGGTAATGCCGGGATAGGAACTACATCGCCAACAGAAAGCCTGGACATTGCCGGAACCTTAAGGGTAAACCGTATTCGAACAGGTTCGGCACCGTTTAAAACAAACAGCTTGTCCTCTTTCAATTCATTTAACACTGGTAACGATCCTGCACTTTCTGCGGGCTGGGTAGCGGCGGATTTTGGTGGAGCAGACAATGACTCTCATCGCTTAGTGATTGGAACCGGATTCGGTGGAAAACCAGTCATAGCAACACATAATGCAACACTCACTGATTGGGGTGGTCCTTTGTTAATTGCCCCATTTGGAGGTAATGTCGGTATCGCATCAATTAACCCAGCCTTTAATCTGGATGTAGGGGGATCTGGAAATTTCACTGGACAGGCCTGGTTCAGTCATGGTAAAAATAGCATGAGTGGTTTTTCGTGGGTTAATGCTGCTTTAACAACAAATAGCATTGAAATCGTTAACAACAACAGCGAAGTAAGTAATTCCTCACCTACGTTAGCATTTCATAGATTTGGTAGCGGCGGACCTCAATTTCGGTTAGCAGCGGACGGATCAAATGTCCTGTTCCTTGAGAGTTCGGGATATAATTCTGCAAGAAGTCCACTTGCTTACGGAGGTGGGCCAAACTCATATTTCTCAAAGCTATTTGTTGATGGCACACTGGATGTAGGGAAAGTTCTCAACCCCGGTGATCTAGGTTCCGTGTTAGCACGTCTTTCTGAGGGCAATTCTGCAGGATCAGGAACTTTCCTAGGTGTAAGGGGGCATGGGACAACCCTTGGCCAGGACGGCAGAGCAAAAAGTTTCTCTCTCGAGCACGGTTTTTACGGCCAGACAAATAGTGCAATCAATTTCTTTAGAGGAGGTGCTATCACTGGAGGCGGTATTTCATTCAGTACCGATAACAATACGGAGAAGATGTGGATCCTTGATAATGGAAACGTTGGCATTGGCTACGCTTATCCAAGCGAAAAATTAGCGGTTAGAGGTATAATCCGTTCAGAGGAAGTAGTCGTTGCGACTGGAAATTGGCCTGACTATGTTTTTGAGAAGGGATATGACCTTTTACCTCTCAAAGACCTAGCGCAGTACATAACTGAAAACAAACATTTGCCAAATATGCCATCTGCAAAAGATATTGAATCTCGAGGACAAAAACTGGGGGAGATCAATGCCAAATTGCTCAAGACTATTGAAGAACTGACGCTCCATCTGATTGAAAAAGATAATCAGATAAAGGAGCAAGAGAGCCGACTTAGATTGCAGGAGGAAACTGTAGTACAGCATGCTAGGGACCTAAAAATGATCATGCACAAAATTGGTATTTAATCCACAAACAAATAATCCGTAGATAACGCTTCTTCAATTTGTAACCAGTTGGTACTCATTGAGGGAGTGATTTTAATCAAAACCATGGAAAAATTATATCTCAAATTTATACTAAGTATATCATTCTTATATCTTCATAAGCTCCTGCAAAGAAAATACTATAAAGTGGAATTTGCCTTAATCCGCTTTTGCATCTCGGTATGTTTCATAACCTTGATCACCAGCGGTGATGCAACGGGTCAGGTTGAGCAAATCAACATGCTGGCGCCTCAAGTTTCCAGCGTTATCAAATACGGGAACACTGATATATCAGCATATACCGGGCAATCAGGATATTCGATACCATTGCTGAATGTCAAAACTAAAGATATTACCATTCCCATCTCTTTGGGATATAATTCAGAAGGATTTAAACCCAATAGTAATACAGGTCCTTGTGGAATAAACTGGTATTTGAAGGCTGAAGGATTGATCACTAGAAAAGTGAATGGTGACCCAGATGACCGCGTTGAAACTTGCAGTCCATACGTAAACAATGGTTTTTACGCAGCGACAAAAAACCATACTTCAAGTTCAGACAACCAGATATTTAATTTTTCGGCCACAATGAATCAATTCTGTGGTACTTACATCAATCCGGGCTATGAGTATTTGCCGGACGAATTTTCTTATAGCTGTTTGGGACATACCGGCAAGTTTTATATTACATATGGCGGTGGTGCAAAAGTTGTGGCTAACGAAGATGTAAAAGTGGACTTATCAAATTTCTCATTACAAAATCACTATAGTGCCCACCCGTCGCCATCTACTATTGTGTTAACTATGGCCGATGGATACAAATTTACTTTTGGTGGAGAAATTAAAAATCTCGATTATAATTATGGTGAGGTTGTAAATGCCATTCCTGACAGCACTTACCAAACAAGTATTATTGTAGGTTGGCACCTTACAAAAGTTCTTTCGCCGGAAGGAAAGCAAGTAGTTTACACCTATAAAAATCACAATGGCGGATTAGATCATTTGACCATAAATGGACTTGACGCTATTTTTTACACGCTAAACAGATATTTTAATTCGGAAGCAAGCGTCCAGCTCGCAACTCAATATTGGGGCACAGAATATATAGGTAGTACGAGCACTAATTCGGCACATAAGACATATGTAGATAATCTATCTAAAATTGCTGTTCTTGAACGCATTGAATCAGAAGATTTTATGATTTACTTCCAATATAGTAATAAGGCGACCGCATTTTATAGGAAAAATGGTGGAAATTCTGACCATACATCATACTATAGTGGAGGAGGTCAGTTAGACCGGATAACACTCTTCAATAAAACTGATGATATTGAGATCAAACGATTCCAGTTTAGCTACGCGGATTTAGGTGGCAGTTATGGAACAAGACATTTTTTAACTTCATTAACCGAATCAGGAAAAGGCACGTACAATTTTAATTACTATCGCACCTCTATAATCCCAAGTGCTTATACTCGCAACATTGACCATTGGGGATATTGGAAAGGTGGGTACGACGAAAATGCGGAGGTAATTCCTGAAGTATCCCAGGATGCGAACGGCAATCAAATAATTTCTTCTTCCCTGCGGGATCCAGACACATCTTATTGCAATGTTGCTTTACTGCAAAAAGTTACATACCCAACAGGAGGAACCACAACCTTTGTTTATGAACCTCACCAGTATGCCAGACGCCTGGAAAGAAAATCAGACCATGCTTTTTTTCCGTACGGGTATAATGTAACCGGATATGCAGGTGGGGCCAGGATTAAAAGTATTAAAGATTCTGCCTCTGCCACATCTGTAACCACCAGAACTTTTAAATATATTAATAGTTATATTAACAACGGCACTAGTTCGAGCGGTTATTTGCTTGACTGGCCACGGTATATATACCTGTGGAACACTAATTACCCGTTACCAGCGGTACAATATTACAACCTAAAAATGAGGGGTAGTAGCTATCACTCTAATTACAATACTGAGGAGAATTATATCAATTACGCGGAAATCACCGAAGAAACAGCCGGGAATGGATACAAAGTGGTTAAGTTCAGCAATTATGATTCAAACCCTGATTATTCCGACTACAGTGAACACGATTGGGAACCAACAACAACTGTATACATTGATAATCTCCCGCTTTTTAAAAGTTGCGCGGGGTTCCAGTACAATGATCGGTCCAACGAGCGTGGAAACATAATTTTTACCGGATATTACAAGGCAGACAAAACACCGGTAAAATCTTCATCTTATACATATACGCCATTTGATCCTGGTGCAGATTATATTGTTTCCCTGCTGCCAAGTACGACTTTCTCTCAGGCATATAAAACCTATGTTAGACCCTGCAGGCTGATTGCAGATACAAGTTCTACCAATGCATCCACTATTATAAAAGAAGTGAGTACCTATACCTATGATGCTAATTTGCATAATCTGAAATTGGCTTCATCTACTGGGAGCAATGGTAAAACAAAGACCAAGGCATTTACTTATGCCAACGACTATGCGAACGGTACCACTTTTATAGATCATATGAAGAGTGCTTATCTTGTCTCTCTTCCCATAGAGCAGGTGGCATATCAAACAGATGGGTCAAACACAAACATATTATCTGGAAAAGTAACCCAATATTACACCGGTGCTAAAGGACGGCCTCAAACAATTTATGAGATGCAAAGCAGTGCACCCGTTCCGCTTGCTTCTTTTAAATTTTCAAGCCGCACAACAGGCGTTCTGCCCACCATCGGTACACCGCAAACATTTAGCATTGATTCAAGGTATCAGCCTGAATTAAATTTTACGCAGTATGATAGTTATGGCAATCCAACTGAATTCTCCCGTAATTCTGGACCATCAAATTCAATGATATGGGGGTATAATGGACAGTATCCGGTTGCAGAGGTAAGCAACGCGAAAGCCAGTGAGGTCTATTTTCAAAACTTTGAAGATTGGAATGCCGATTATGATGGTAATCTGCAAAAGGTAGAACTACCAGGGCATACAGGAATTGCGCTTGGTATCATTGGAAATACCTCATCTTCTGAAAAATATAGCCACAGCAGCAGACCTATAACTATTGTTCCAGGCACTGCACGGAAATTTACTTATTCTGGCTGGGTAAGAAGTAACGGGCCAAGTGCAGAGATTTTTCTTTTTATGTACCGCCCCGGAGAAACAGGTTATTATAGTTATTTTGATAATGTTGGTACAGGGAATATAGCCACAGGCGATCTTAACAAATGGATTTATCTTAAAAAAGAATTCCTTGTTCCTGCCGATGTATCTACTCTTAGCTTAAGGCTCGATAACAATGGCACTGGTGCCGTCCATTTTGACGATTTATTAGTTTATCCTTCAGATTCCCAAATAAAAACTTTTACGTACAGACCACAAGTAGGTTTCAGCAGCGAAATTGATGTAAAAGGAATGCCGCTTATTTTTGAATATGATCAGTTCAATAGACCCGCTTTTACAAGGGACAGAAACTTAAATATTATTAATAGTCGCAGTTATCACTATAAAAACTAATGTGTTATGAAAAGACATATCTTATCAATCCTTTTATTTCTATTGCCTTTTCTCTGTCATGCGCAAGTAGTAGAGCTTTCAACACCCACCGCTGGAGAATATACTTCCAATGAGATTATCAGGCTGCTGCCTGGTTTTAGGACTACCGGAAATTTCCGGGCCTATATATCCGGTTCTTTGAATGTAAAATTGAACTCTGTACCCAGTGCTGATCAGAATTATGTAGTGAGCAGGAAGTATAAAACTGCTGGAATTAATGAACTCAGCGATCCCAATGTTCAAGAAGTGACTGAAACAGTGCAATACCTCGACGGGTTCGGAAGAACTGTGCAGAGCCTGTTAACCCGCGGAAGTACCCTTGGGAATGACATTGTTAGTTTTAAAGAGTACGACAACCTTGGGCGTCAACCCAAAAGTTACCTCCCTTATGCAGAATTAAATAGTCACGGCGACTTTAAAAGTGCTGCGGCAACAAACCAGTCGCAATTTTACAGTACCAGCGGATGGGACAATGCTGTAGCAAAAACCACCGCGCCATATAGTCAGGTAGTTTACGAGCCTTCTCCCCGACACCTTGTATTAGAAGCAGGTGCCCCTGGTACGGTATGGCAACCAGCAGCCCAGCGTAATGCCACCGAAGGAAGAACCGCACTGGTCAGTTATGAAACCAACGATGCCTCAACAAGTCTCAGCACCAATGGTTATGCGGTAAGGTTTTGGGAGGCTGTTCCCGTATCCGGTAGCGACTACAAGAGAACACTGGCTACAGGTGGTTATTACGCCGCAGGGCAGTTATACCTTGCAATAAAAAAGAATGAAAATTGGACAAGTGCAGATGGTAAGGCGGGGACAGCGGAAGAATATACCGATAAAGACGGGCTTCTGGTACTTACTCGCCGCTTCAATAAAGTTGGTGGTAACATTCAGGTACTGTCAACCTATTATGTGTATGACGATCTGGGTAATTTAAGCTTTGTTCTTCCCGCAGGTGCTAATCCAGATCATTCCTCCATCAGTCAGGCTTCCTTGGATAGCTATTGTTACCAGTACCGTTTTGACAGCAAAAAGCGTTTGATAGAGAAGAAGATTCCTGGAAAAGGATGGGATCATTTGGTGTACAACGCTTTAGATCAGCTGGTCTTGAGCCAGGATTCCGTGCAACGTATCGCTGGCCAATGGTATTTCAATAAGTATGATGGCCTGGGCCGCGTTGTTTATACTGGTTTGCAAACCAATAGTGCATCACGTACGGCTGCACAATCCACGGTCAATTCACAAACTGTTTTATGGGAAAGGCGGCAATCAGGCGGTATGGGCTACAGTAGTAATGCCTATCCACAAACCGCGGCATCTTATTTTGTTTTCCAATATTATGACGACTATGATTTCCCGGGGGCAGCTACATACCCATTCGGCGGCAGCAAACATACAACCGGTTTATTAACCGGGGCTGCTACGACAGTGCTGGGAACATCTAATACGCTATTATCGGTCAACTACTACGATGATGAGGGACGTCCTGCTAAAGTGTATAAACAGCATTATCAGTCAGGTGCAGTAAATACCAATAATTACGATGAGGTCAGTGCTACCTATAATTTCGAAGGTTTACTCACGGCCAGTAACCGCCTGCATCACAATGCAAGCAGTGGCAACACGAATATTGCTAGCCGGTATGAATATGACCACGTAGGCAGGCCACTAAGAACATTTGTTAAAATTAATAATGATGCTGAAGTAAAGTTAAGCGAAAACGGTTACAATGAAATAGGCCAGTTGAAACGCAGGGCCTTAAACGATGGCTTACAGCAAAGCAACTATGCGTATAACGAGCGGGGATGGTTAAAAACGAATACCTCCAGTCAGTTTAGTTTCCAGCTAAAATACCAGGATGGGAACACGCCGCAATATAATGGAAATATTTCTGGGCAGGCCTGGGGAGGTTCTACGCCAGCTGGAAATAGCTTTGCCTATGATTATGATAAGCTTGACAGGTTGCTGAGTGGGGCAAACAGTAGTATGAGCGAGGTAATCAGTTATGATTTAATGGGGAATATCCAAACCTTAAATCGAGATGGCGTTACCCGCACTTATGCGTACGATGGAAATAAACTGACAAGCACCAGCGGCGCTCCGGGTACGGGAACCTACGGATATGATGGTAATGGAAATGCGACATACGATGGCAGAATCGAGAAAGCAATTACTTACAATAGTCTCGATCTTCCATCAGCCATACCCAGTTTAGATTTAACATATACCTACGATGCAACTGGCAATAAGCTGCGAAAGAGTAGCAATGGCACAATCACTGATTACGTTGATGGTATTCAATATGAAAACGGACAAATTCAATTCATACAAACTGAAGAGGGGTTTGCCAGACGTAATGGCTCCAGTTACAGTTATGAATACAACCTAGCTGACCATTTAGGAAATGCGCGGTATACCTTTCATAAAAATCCAATAACCGGGCAGATTGAGCGCCTGCAAAGTGATGATTATTATGCTTTCGGACTACGTAAATCTTCGGGAAATCCTGTTTCCCTTAATAATAAATATCTGTACAATGGTAAAGAATTACAGGATGAGTCAGGACAATACGATTACGGGGCAAGATTCTATGATCCGATAATCGGAAGGTGGAATTCAATTGATCCAATGGCAGAGGCAAGTATGGATGCTGGTCCGTATAATTATGTGCTTAACAATCCAATTAATTTCATTGATCCTGATGGCATGCTGCAGGACTGGGTACAGAAGCCAAATGGTGGAACAGTATGGGATCCCAATGTGACAAGTCCAGATGACCCAGATAGAAGGCCTGACGACATTTATCTTGGTAGATCAGGCTACGGGATTGATCCAACCTCGGGAATGGGAATATATTACAACAGTGATGGCACAAGAAGTTTTGCTACACAGTCTTTAGCTCAAGCAAATATTGTCGGTAATCCACATTCAGGTGAAACGCAAGGCTATCTCGAAGCAGCTATCCCTGCCGGATTAACTGCTTCTGCTGTAGACGGCCCTCTGCCGATTGGGGATGCAATCGGTGCAGTTGTTGTGACTGGTGCAATTGTTCGTGATCTTACTCAAATAAAATATATAACTTACACATTGACAAATCCAACAAATGGAAAAAAATATGTAGGAAGATCGAGTGGATATGGCGATCCTTATTCAATTATGATGAACAGGTATTATGGGCACCACATGAGGTCGCATGGTTATTCTAATCCTCAGCTAGATCGAGTGTCACAAGGTTATCCGTTAGGCTACTATGCAATACGCGGACGTGAACAGGATGCCGTTGATGCATATGGGGGGATTGGTAGCCCATTGTTAGGTAATAGCATAAACCCAATATATAAATTTAATCCAAATCGTCCAGCATATAGAGGTGCGTCAAGTTTAATGTTTGGACCATATATTAGATAAAATAAATGAAAGCTATAGAATTAAAAACATTAAGAGACAAATGCCTTCTTTTTAATCAATTTATGATTGAAAAGGGACATTTTCCAGAAGCATTGCTTGGGTCTCTCAAGGAGTCTAAAGTCTTAATAGAGGTAGCTTATGAAAAGGGAAATTTGAAATCACTCCGGAGTATGAGTAACGATATTGATAACCAGGTGATAAGATATATGCCTCTATCAATGGCCTTGGAATTAAAAATCCTTTTTATGGAAAAGCTTGGTGTTGACTTTGAAGCAGTTAATAAAGCTAGATTGAAAGCAATTGATAAGGTTCTAAAAAAAGGCAAAATCTCTAGTGCGAACGAATATGAATTATTAATTGAATATGTAGATGAAATTTATTCAGATCCCGAAAAAGCACTGGTAGTAGAACGTTTAAATGAAATGCTTGCCGCATTTGATAAAGAACGTAATGCAAATTAGTACAGGAGAACAATAAACAAGAAAATCCGGATATAACGAAAGTAATATAAATACAAGTCTGCGACCTTTTTATGTCGGCTTTAAGGGATAAGCAAAGCCTCGTACATGTTTGCCTGCTAAATGAAACGAATAATTAATAATAGATATTTAAAGGAGTTTCCCTTTAAATCGCCGGTCGAAGCAAGGACATTCCTTGGCAATCAAGCAGTGAGTGAAAGCTTGTATGTTGGGGAGACCTTTGGCAATAAATGCTACGTTTATGTCTGTTATCATTCATTGACAAGATAGAAACAATTTGTATTAGGATTTGAAAACGACGAGAGCCCGGATAATCTGAACTTTTTCTTATGGGGTAATTTGTTCGTTTTGGATATTGGTGTCAGTATCTATTTTACAGATAAACCCTTGCAAATCAAAGCATTTTTGAAATTACTACACCCCTAATCGAATCAAACAAAAAGGAAAATAAGGTTTCAAAATTAAATAGCTCCAAACTAATTTGATACTCGATAATAACTAGCAAGCAGCCACGAGGTGTAAAATTTCGTACGTAGCGCTTGGAGTATGATAGCTTTAAGATCATTTAGGTTACCTAATGATCTTTGAAAGCGAGTTTTGGAGGGCGAATGACTAACAGCAAAGCCTGGTTCATTGATTTAGCCTTTGCTGTTTATCTGATGAACGGTGTAACAGGTACTTTTCAAGGTCATTATATAAGTGGAGATACTTATATGAAGTTAGCAGGCGCGTATCAGGTTGGTGCATTTACAAAGCTTAATATATTAAGAATTGTAACATTAGGAACTGCATTCGGTCCAGCACCTTATTATGGTGAAGAGCCCTATTCTGGAAGACGGGTATTACAAGGTATCAAAGCAGGCTTAAATAATAAATAGAGTATGGTAAAAATGGTTTTAATCAGTATTGGCTTAATAATTAGCCAAAGTTGTACACCAGTTATAAGTGATACTTTTAATAGTGAAGTATTGATTTCAAGCAAAAAGGAAAAGATTTATATCAATACACTAAATTAGGGTTTGACTGATGATTATCAAATTTCTGCTGTGTCAAGCAACAAGAATAAAGTCCAGAAAAGATCGGATACTGTAAATGTTGTAAAAGGCTTAGAGCCTTTTATCTATGCTTTTAAAAATGATAGTTTAACCTTATATTTTGATGGCGATGTGACCTATTCTATTGGAGAGAAGTTTAATACTATAGATGTAAATTATAAATCTTTAAATACAATAGAGTACAGAATCCTTCAAGAAAAGGCATATAAAAATAAACATGGATATCATTCAGTTCCAAAGCGAGTGAAACAGAATTACCCATCTGATATGCCAAAACCACCATCTAAACAGTAGCAATAAGGCCCGGCTTTGTATCCTGGCCTTATTGCTACTGTCATTCCATTGGCATTAAGAGATCATCAAAACCATAATGAATGGGATTTAAAAGCATTAAGAACACTATTTCCGGGTTATCTATGATGGTAAGACCATATGTACAATTGAAGGAAATATACTGGAGCAGCAAGATATTAAGATAATCATTTAGGCGCAGACGATAAAGCTTTGGGCTTTTTTTCTTAAAAATTCATGCTTCAAAACGCTGGTAAAGTTCAGATGGCGGCCGGTACTTCAGAAGCTAGTTGGCAGATGGAGGAGGCTGAAGAAGTACTTGAATTCACCAGGATGCATAAGGGTTATTTTGTCTATACTGCTAAATGATATATTGGTTAATAATATTATTGATAATGATTAGCTTAGTGTACTCAAAAGCTAAAATTAACTTATCGAAATGAAAAAAACGCTGTTCGCATTCATCACTCTCGTCTATGTTTCTCCTTTAATGGCCCACGCACAATGGGTTGGCAGCTCCCCCGGGCCAATCTATTATAATAGTGGTAATGTTGGCATCGGGACCAGCATACCTTCTGCCAGTTTACTTACTTTAAATCATCCAACATTAGCCGGCCTCACCTGGCAAATTAACGGGAGCAACATCGCCGGAATGGGTGTAAATTCTACTTCGGCTACCTGGAATGGCGGCGCCGGAATTGGGCTTAACTTAACTGTGACCAATGCTGATATTAGCTTTCGGGCAGGAGCCTCTTCAAATACAGCTCTAATTGTCAAAAATAGCGGCAACATCGGGATCGGCACTACAAACCCTAATACCAAATTAGAAATAAATGGCAATACCAAATTGACGTCAACTTGGAATTGCAACAATAAAATGGACATTCAGTTAAGCTGCAATATTTTGTTTATTTAAATTTCTACCAAACTCCTCCGGGGATAAGTACCCCAGTGCAGAGTGTTGCCTTTTGCGGTTGTACCAGGTCTCTATATATTCAAATACGATCAATGCTGCCTGCTGTTTATCTGTAAACTTATGCTGATATACACATTCAGTTTTGAGTGATTTAAAGAAGCTCTCTGCTACCGCATTGTCCCAGCAATTACCTTTTCTACTCATACTTCTGATGATCAATGGATTTTTTTCCAGTAAACATCTGAATTCATTGCAGGCATACTGTATTCCACGGTCTGAATGAAAGATCAGCTCCTGCGTTATAGGCCGTGTTTTTTGAGCCATTTTAAATGCAGGTATCACTGTATCAATTGCTTTCATCGTCACGCTTAGTGCCCAGCCAATTATTTTCCTATCACCAAGATCAATCACTGTGGTCAGGTATAACCACCCTTGTCTGGTCCTGATATATGTGATGTCGGATACCCAAACCGCTCCCAAAATGCCGGGTTTAAAATCACGATCCAATATATTTTCCGGTACGGGAAATTTGTGAGTTGAATCGGTGGTGACCTTAAATTTTTTCTTCACAATACTTCTTAATTTT